>Ga0070714_100000005_pt1 | contig 310514 bp, 278 predicted proteins | sample LARL83metaG_FD_65450 | JGI IMG/M metagenome (GOLD analysis project Ga0070714, IMG submission 65450) | Corn, switchgrass and miscanthus rhizosphere microbial communities from Kellogg Biological Station, Michigan, USA - LAR L8-3 metaG | ecosystem: Host-associated > Plants > Roots > Rhizosphere... | reverse complement strand
CCGCCGACCTGCTGCACGCCGGCAAACACGTCTTCATGGAGAAGCCGATGGCCGTGTCCGTCGCCCAGGCGGAACGCATCCTGGAGGCGGCGCGGGCCGGTGGAAGTCGGCTCATGGTCGCCTACATGAAGCGATACGACCCGGGCAACATGTTGGCCCAGAGCCGCATTGCGGCGTGGCGCACCGATGGCTCGCGCGGACCGGTCCTCTACGCGAGGAACCACGGTTTCGGCGGGAACTGGCTGGTCGGGCTCGACACGAGCGGCATGATCACCACCGACGAGGCGGCCGAGGTGATGGACGCATCGCATCTGATGCCGTCGTGGCTGCCATCGGCTGGCGGAGAGGGCTACATCTGGTACCTCCAGCAATGGACGCACAACATCAACCTGCTTCGCTTTCTCCTTGGCACTGGCGACGAGGCTCGCGTCCGGGCCGTGGACCTGGATGCCGATGGCATGACCGGACTGGTTGTGCTTGATCTCGGCGGGACTCGGGCTGTCGTCGAAAGCGCGCAATCCCAACACCACGGATGGGATGAGCACACTCAGGTGTACTTCGAGAAGGGTTGGGTAAGGCTCGCGGCGGAGCCGATGTTCTATCGCCCCAGCCGTTCGTCCGTCGAGTTCTACACCGCGGGCGAGATGCCAACCTATGAAGAACCCGATCCGGGCTGTCCTGCCGCGTGGCCGTACCGCGAGGAAGCGGTCGCCTTCATCGAGGCATTAAGGAGCGGGGAGGAATTCCGTTCGAGCGGCGAGGACACGCTCACCGATGTACGTCTGTGCGAGCAGATCTACCGCATGTATTTGGGAGTGGAGTCATGAAGACGTGTTTCAACACGATCACGGCCGGCCGCGACACCGATCTGTTCGAGATCCTGACTGCATGCGGCGAGGCCGGCTTTCAGGGCGTCGAGATCGATCTCGATCATCTCGACGCGTGCCTTCAGCAGCACTCCCTCGAGGAAGTCAAGTCAATGCTTCGATCCTCGCGGTTGGGCGTTGCCTCCCTGATGGCGTTCCAGTTGGAGGTATTCGGCGATGCCGCTCCTCACCTCGAAAATCTTCGCCGCGCCAGCCGCCTGGCCGTTGACCTTGACTGCCCAACCCTCCTGACCTATTGCGTCGCTGAGATACCGCGGAACATGAGTCACGATGAGGCATTGGGACGAGCCGCCGAGCGGGCAGGTGCCTACGCTGACGCTGCCGCCCCCGTGAGCATCGCCCTGGAGCCGATCGGGCGCGCCGAGTTGATGGGGGGTCCGGATGCGGCCCGGGAGATCGCGGCGCGAAGCGGGCGCCCGAACGTCGGCATCATGATGGACACCTTCCACTACTACCTGTCGCAGGTGCAGCCGGATCGCATTCGTGCGGTACCGGCTGAATCGATGCTCATCGTCCACATCAACGACTGCGAGGACCTGCCCATAGAGAGTCTCGGCGATCACCATCGCCTGATGCCGGGCCTCGGCATCCTACCCCTGGCCGAAGACCTCGCCGCACTGCGGGACATCGGCTACACCGGCTTCCTCTCGCTCGAGATCTTCCGACCGGAGTACTGGGCCCTGCCCGTGCCTGAGACTGTCCGGCTTGGCATCTCGACGCTGACCGAGGTGATGGCGCGCTCAGGTGTGCTCGACTCCGCCCCTCTCGCCGCGTCGTAGACGGAACACGTGTTGAAGTTCGGCTTCTACACTTCAGTCTTGGGAGACGTCCCGCTCACGGATGTCGCCACCTTCGCCAAAAGCGCTGGCTTCGAGACGCTTGAGATCGACATCAGGAACCACCTTGGCGACCTAGGCGACGCCGAATCGGCAGTGGACACGGTTCGCGGCGCGGGCCTGGAGGTCTGCGCCTTGACCTCATGGGGCCCTATCCTCGACGCTGACCGCGACGCTGCAACCGCGGCTCGGGAGCGCCTTGCTGACGCGGTGCGGGCGGCGGGCCGTTGTGGGGTCGACATCGTGGCCGGCTTCGCCGGGCGTGACTCCTCGATCGACGAAGACTCCAACTACGCGGCGCTGGCCGAATGCCTCCGCTCGATCGCCGCGGAGGCGGCGGAGGTCGGCGTCAGGCTGGTGCTCGAAAACTGGCCGGGTCTCCCGGCCGGCTGGTGCGCCACGACACCGGCGGGCTGGCGCAGGCTGTTTGCCTCGGTCCCAGCGTCCAACCTGGGGCTGAACCTTGACCCGTCGCACCTCGTGTGGCAGGGGATCGACCACGTGGTCGCGCTCAAGGAGTTCTGCGACCGGGTCTTCCTAACCCACGCCAAGGACACCGAGATCTATCCCGACCGGTTGCAGAGCACGGGCTACTTCAATCCCGCACCCGACTACGGCAGCAACTATTGGATGTACCGTCTGCCTGGCCACGGCGTAGTCGACTGGACGCTGTGGCTGCAGGCCCTGCTTGATTGCGGCTACGACGGAGTCGTGAGCATCGAGCACGAGGACACGAACTGGGGCGCGTTCGGGGGACCAGTCGACAGGCGGCAGGCAGGGCTCGTCGAAGGGCTATCTGTCCTGCGACGAGCCGCAGCTAGGCGGGACGGCGGCTCTAGGCCCACCACATCCGGGGTGGCGGCTCGCTGATCACGGCTTCGCGTACCGTCGCGTAAGCCTTGCGCAACCCCTCGTCGATGCTCATGAGCCCGTCCTCGTGCTCGATCGAGATGGCGCCGTCGTAGCCGGCGAGGCGCAAGTGGGACACCAGGGCCTTCCAGAACTCCGGGCCGTGGCCGTAACCGACGCTGCGGAAGATCCATGACCGCTGTGCGACATCTCCATAAGAAATAGTGTCCAGCACTCCGTTCAACTGGACGTTGCGCGCATGCAGGGCGGTGTCCTTCGCGTGGACGTGCGCGATGGCGTCGCGCAACGAATCGACGCACTCGATCGGGTCCATCTGCTGCCAGAAGAGATGGCTTGGGTCGAAGTTCACGTACAGGTTCTTGCCCGCCTTGCCCGCCTCCTTCCGAAGCCGGTGGAAGGAGCCGCTGTTGTATGCGATGAACCCGGGGTGGAGCTCGATGGCGACCCGGACCCCCCGCTGGCGCGCATACTCGGCGGCCTCGGCCCAGTACGGTCCGACCTTCTCCTTCCATTGCCACTCCAGCAGCTCGAGGAAGTCCGGCGGCCAGATCTGGGTCACCCAGTTTGGTGAGGTCCCGCCATCACGGTCACCCGGCTGCCCTGAGAATGTGACCACCGTTTTCACCCCGAGGCGGGCAGCGAGCTCCACCGTGTCGCGGAACGCTTTGTCATGGTCGCGGGCGATGGTCTTCTTCGGGTGTACGGGGTTGCCATGGCAGCTAAGCGCGGAGATTTCGAGTCCCCGGCTCGCCACGGCATCGATCAGCTTCTGAGTGGCGCCTTTGCTCCTCAGCAGTTTCGCCGGGTCAGCATGGGCGTTGCCGACATACGCACCGGTCCCGATCTCGACGCAGTCCGCTCCGAGTTCTTTCACGTAGTCGAGGGCCTGCTCCAGCGATCGGTCGGCGAGCAGTACCAGGAATACCCCTACCTTCATTTCCTTTCTCCTTCGTTGTTGCTGAGCTCCGGTTCGCCGCCGCGCCCCTCAGACATCTGCGACGGTTACCCACGTCCGATTGGCGGCCGAGAGAGACACCGCTTCGAGGACTTCCTGGCAGCGGACGCCATCGACGAAGGTCGGTGCCGCGGTGTTGCCGGAATCGATGGCTTCAAGGAAGTCGACGATCTGGTGCACGAACGTCACGTCGTAGCCGGTCCCATGGCCGGCCGGCCACCAGCGGCCGGCATACGGGTGGGCCGAGTCGTTGACGTTGATCAACCGGAAACCCTGTGTGTCCGCCCCGTCCTCGGTGAAGTACACCTGGAGCTCGTTCATGCGCTCGAAGTCAAAGCGCACGCTTCCCTTGCTGCCGTTGACCTCAAACGCGTTCGTGCAGCGATGGCCGGGGGCGAATCGCGTGGCCTCGAAGGTCCCGAGGACGCCCCCCTCGAGGTGCGCGAGGAAGATCGAAGCATCGTCCACTGTGACCTCTCCCCGGCCCGTGGACGGATTGCCGCTCGCGCTGAGTCCGCCGGACTCGGTGGGCAGCGGCCGTTCTTTGATGAAGGTCTCGGTGGCGGCAACCACGTCGGTGAACTCCCCGACGAGGAAGCGGGCCATGTCGATGAGGTGGGCACCCAGGTCGCCCAGCGACCCCGAGCCCGCAACCTCCTTGCGAAGGCGCCACACCAGCGGGAAGCCGGGGTCCACGATCCAGTCCTGCAGGAACTGGGCACGCATGTGGTAGACGCGGCCGAGGCGCCCGTCGCTGATCAGCCTCCGAGCGAGCTGCACGGCAGGCACATACCGGTAGTTGAAGATCACCATGTGTTGGACCTTTGCCCTCTCGACCGCAGCCAGCATCGCCCTCGCCTCGGCCAGCGAGTTGGCGAGGGGTTTCTCGCAAAGCACATGCTTCCCGGCCTCAGCGGCCGCGATCGCGATCTCATGGTGAGCGTCGCCGGGGGCCGCGATGTCGACAAGGTCCACGTCCTCGGCACCCATCAGCTCCCGCCAGTCCGTCAGGCTTCGCTCGGCACCCAGGACTGGAGCAGCCTCCGCGACAGCCTGAGCGTCGCGGCCACAGATGGCCTTGACAACGGGCCGCGGACAGTCCGGGAAGAACATGGGAATGTCGCGGTACGCGTGACTGTGCGCCTTGCCCATGAACTTGTAGCCGACCAGGCCGACCCCGATCTCGCTCACATTCATCCCTCCTGAAGGCTGGTGTTGTTAGGGCGTGAACTCACGCATGGTTTGGCGCAGGTAGACACCGGCCGGACGCATGGTGCCGTTCGCGTAGAGCAGGGCCGCGTCGGCGCCGTTGCAGTAGCCGGCTACTGTGTGAATCGTTTCCCATGCGATGCCACTGTCAAGGGCGATAGGCAGCTGCATCTTGTACGCGGCGAGCTGCGCTTCGTCGACGTCGCCGGGGTATATGCCCCACTCAGAACAGATGACAGGCCGATTGCCCGTCGCCTCGGTGTAGGCCTTGGCTTCCTCCCAGGCGGCCCTGAACGTCTCGGAATCCCGTGCGAAACAGTGAAATGACACGACGTCCATGCGCATCCCGGTATCGATGTCCGCCTGCTTGAACGCCTCTAGGTTCGAGGAACCGATGGTGGTGGGGACATCAGGCGCAGTGTCGGCGAGCACGGCGTGCATCGCCGAGTAGAACCTGCGAACGGGTTCGTAGTCGACCTCGCGCCCGAAGAGGCATGCCTCCGGCTCATTCATCACTTCGAGGATGAGCAGCGCAGGATGGCTTCGCACACGCTCCGACACCGCGCGCACATACGACTCGCACCGCTGCCACTCGTCAGGCTGGACATGAACGTAGCCCGGCCCCGCGATCCAGAATTCCGTAAGCAGGGCCACCGGAGCCTCACAGTCAGGAACAAGCATCAGGTCATGCCGGTCACCGACGATCTGGATCATCTGGTCGACGAACGGGTTTCCTACAAACCGCTGGCGCAATTCCTGCTTCGTGGTCGCGGGCTTGGCGGCATCCTCAGGGTCCACGCCAACCGAGTCGAAGAGGTTTAGGTGCGCCCCCAGGCCTTCCTCCTGGCAGCGGTCAAGGAAGTAGACCAGGTTGTCCAGGTAGAGCGCCGGGTCCTCCTCGTACGACCCTATGTGCAGCCAGAGTCGCACGCCATTGAGACCAAGGCCCCGCGAGAAACCGAGCTCGCGCGTCAGAACGTCGCGGCGGCAAAGGGAGCCGAGCGAGTCCTGGGGACCGCGCGCATAGGAAGGTACGTAGTCGATCCCCCGTAGGCGACGGATTCGCGCCAGCCGCTCTTCCCTCATGACACCTCCCATCCTCGGTGGAAACCGGCTCCTTCACCGGCCTCCTCACACTCGTGCAACCGGTAGCATAACCGCTACCGCGTTCTGGCGTAAGCGCCATCCGGCTCCTTCTGTGCAACCGTTAGCACAACTGTGCTAGGCTGAGCCGTCGTGCGGCCCCAGCGGGACTCCTGTTGGGGGCGCGGGGTGGCTAAGACGGCTGAGGGCGAATGGCTGGCAGGGGCTTGAACCAGGCTGACTCAAGGGTCCCCGGACCCCTCTACTCCGCCCTTGCCTTCGTCGTCATCCTGGTCGTCTTCGGCATCGCTCTGACGTCGCTCCAGCCCCCTCCGCCGGCGATCGCTGAGTTCGCTCCCCAGGCACAACAGCAGATCAAGCAAAGCCTCGAGGAGCAGACGTCGCTGCTCGGCAAGGGCCCTGGCGGCGGGCTTGGTCCAGGTGGTTCCCCGTCGCCAACACCGAGCGCGCTCGCGAGTCTCCTGCAGACGCCCGCGCCCCCCAAGGTGCGGCTGTGCGTGGGCAATCCCCCACGTCAGATTGAAGACCCTCAGTCGCCGCCCTGTGTTTCGTATTGGAGCGGGGACAACGGCGGCGCCACATACCAGGGGGTCACAGGCGATTCGATCACGATCGCGGTGCCACAGTACAAGGAGATCCCTTTCGGCGGGTACGGTGGTCCCAACGGCGCGGCCCAGTTCTACGCCGACCTCGAGAACTTCTTCAACAAGCGATTCGAGTTCTACGGCCGCAAGGTCCACTTGGTCGATGCATCCGCGGGCAAGCCGGGAAACGACCCGTCACAGCCAGGCGCCGCGAGTGATCCCGCGACTGATCGCGCATACGCCGACCAGGTCTACAAAACCTTCAAGCCTTTCGCATCACTCCGGCTTGAAGGTGCCTTCGGCGACTCTCAGGAGTACAACATCGAGATGGCACGGTTGGGGGTCCCGAGCACCTGGATCTACTCCCGCGACACTGACCAGACTCTGGCGCAGTACGCGCCGTACCGATGGCAGTACCCGGCGGCGCTCAACCGCATGGAACAGTTCTTCGGGTCATGGATATGCGAGCAGCTGGCTGGCAAGCCGGCTCGCTACGTCGGGGTCGGCTCCCCTGACATCCAGGGCAAGACTCGCAAGTTCGGGCTCCTCTTTGAGTATTCAGACGATCTCCAGAAGGCGGGGTACGACGACCTGACCACCGCCCTCGCACAATGCAATACCAAGTTTGCCTATACGTACTCGTATGTGCGCAACGACCAGAGCTCCCAAGATGCGGCTAGCACCCAGACCAACACCCTCATACAAATGAGGAACGCGGGTGTCACCTCGATCGCGCTCTTCGTGTCGCCCATCGGGGGAAGCAACGGCAACACTGACACCAGCCAGGGGGCTGTCGCTTGGACCAACCGGGCCCAATCTCTCGGTTATTTTCCGGAGTGGCTCATCAACTCGTACGCTCAGATGACCGAGAACTTCATCGGGAAAACGATGCCCTCTCAGGAGTGGCGCAACGCGTTCGGCCTGACGATCTTCCCCAAGTCGGTCCCGGCGGCTGACAACTCGATGTACTGGGCGACGCGAGAGGTTGATCCGACCGTGACCTACAACAACACTTACGACCTGTCCGCCTTCACTCAGTGGTACAAGGAAGTCTTGACCATGATGTCGGGCTTACAGATGGCCGGGCCCCACCTGACTCCGCAGACCTTCATGCAGGGTCTCCAGCGGACGATCTTTCCGAACCCCGACACACCGCAGTACGCAGGCCATGTGCGCTTCGGGCCGGGGGGGTTCTCGATGACAGATGACGCCGCAGAGGTCTGGTGGTCGCCATCGGCGCCAGACCGGGATGGCTCGTCAGGCGCGTACTGCTACGTGGACCACGGCACGCGCCATCGTACCGACTGGAGGACCGACGACTCGGTGCTCTTCACGAATACTTGCGACTCCGGTGCTGGATGATGCTTGACGCCTTGTTCTGTCAAGGCGGTGCGCGTGCCACTGCTTTCAAGCGCGCGGCCGCGAGCTGACGAATGCGTGCCGCCGTCTACTTCGGTCGGGACGACGTCCGACTTGTTGATCGTCCCGCGCCCGCGCCACCAGCACGCGGCTGGCTCACCGTCGCGGTCTCGTACTGCGGCATTTGTGGGACCGACATCGAGGAGATCACCGAGGGACCGGCCATCGTTCCTACCGAGCCACACCCCCTCACCGGCGCATCGCTACCCATCACCCTTGGCCACGAGGGAACCGGCAGCGTGACAGCCGTGGGCGCTGGCGTGAAGCTCGCGCCGGGTGACAGGGTCGCGATCGAGGGAACGATGACGTGTGGAGACTGCACGTGGTGCCGGCAGGGACTGACCCAGCTCTGCCCGCAGATCGCGGGCATCGGGTTCATGCTTGACGGCGCCCTCGCCGAGGCAGTAAACGTGCCGGCGGCAATGTGCGCGGTCATGCCGCCCACAATGCCCGACGAGGCGGGGGCCTTGGCGGAACCGCTTTCAGTCGCCGTTCGAGCTGAGCGGCGATCTGGGGGCGTGGATGGGCGCACCGTGCAGGTGATTGGGGCCGGTACAGTCGGTCTCCTGGCCGCGCAGGTGGCGCGCGCGCGAGGCGCCAAGTGGGTCGTCTTGCGTGACCCTGCGGAAGGGCGCCGCGCAACTGCCGCCTCCCTCAGCCTGGAGGCGGTGTCACCGGGCGACGAGGTTCCGCCGGCCGATGTCGTGTTTGAATGCAGCGGATCAGCATCTGGCTTGGAGAGCGCACTCACCAACACACAGCGCGGTGGTGCGACGGTCGTCGTGGGAATCCACGTCGAGCCCCGGCCCATAGACCTCCTCGGCATGTTGCTCCAGGAGCGGCAGCTGACGACGAGCCTCGCTCACACTTTCCAGGAAGACTTCATTCCGGCTGTCGCGATGCTGGCTGAGGGCGTGGTTCAGTTCGAACCGCTGGTATCGGACCGGGTCCGGCTGAGCCGAGTCATCGAAGACGGGTTCGATCCGTTGAGATCAGAGCCGGCGAGGCACGGCAAGATCCTCGTCGACTGCCGGAGCTGATTGGAGTCGCACATTCCAGGTCGGCGGCAATGATCGACGTCGGCATGATCGGCCTCGGAGAGATAGGGACCGCGCTGGCGCAGGACCTCGCACTGAAGGGGTTCCCGGTAGCGGGCTACGACCTCGACTCGTCGAAGAACCCCGCGGGGGTGCGGTTAGAGACCTCGCCCGCCGGTATCGCCAAACGTGCCAACGTAATCCTCATCGCCGTGACTGGCAGCGATGCCGTCAACGACATCGTCGACCGCCTGTTGCCGGACCTCGACCGTCGCCATCAGGTGATCGACGTCGGCACCACGCTGCCGTCTGTCGACATCCGCTGCGCGCGCATATGTGCGGAGCGAGGCGCGTCCTTCGTCGACGCACCGATCACGCTGCGCATCGGCCGCACATTTCTCGTCGGTGGTGTCCTGACCGCAAACGGTCGCGAGGTTCTCGACGCGGCGGGCCAGGTCATCGAGGTCGGTGCGCCTGGAAGCGGGCAGCTGCTAAAGCTCGCCAACCAGCTCCTCGTCTTCGGGCAGGTCGCCCTGCAGTGCGAGGCAGTCGAACTGGCCCGCCGGGTCGGGCTCGAGCCTCGCCTGCTGTCCGACGAGCTGCAATGGCGAATCCCGGAGCGGGTCTTCGGCAAGGACTTCTCCGGGCCCGACCAGGTCTCTCTTTGCCGGAAGGACCTGCAGTACGTGCTTGAGCTCGCGGAGGCGAGCGAAGCCAAGGTACCGATCGCCCGTTTCCTGAAGGAGGTGCTTGACTCAGTAGGCCCGGGGACACTGGAAGCCATCGTCAACTACTGGCGAGACGAAGCTGGCGGGTGGGCGACGCGGGGTCCTTGGGACTCAGCCGACGCCGAGCATGGTCTTCCGTAGCTGCACGGCGGCGGGACGCATGCTCCCGTTCGTGTTGAGGAGCGACGCCATCGCTCCGTTGCAGTATCCGGCGATGAGGTGCACCACCTCCCACCCGGCGCCGCTCCTGAGGACCACCGGGAGGCAATCGCGAAAGATCCTTAACTGGTCTTCGTCCGTCGCCCCCGGGTAGGTTCCCCACTCCGAGCACATGACAGGACGGTCCCCGGTGGCTGCGGCGTACTGGATCGCCTTCTCGAAGTCGCGCTCCAAACCCTTGGGGCTTGCCTTGAAGGAGTGGAAGGAGATGACGTCCAGTTGACGCCCCGTGTCGCTGTCAGCTTGCTGGAAACGCTTGAGGCTCGACGACCCGATGGTCGTCGGCATGTCGGGTGCAGCGTCGGCGATACAGAGCAGCATCGCCTTGTAGAACCTCGTCACGGGCGCGTAGTCGGCGCGTCGGAAGAACGTCGCCATTTCCGGCTCGTTCATGACCTCTAGCATGACCACTGAGGGGTGATCGCGTACCACTGAGGCAATCGCGCGCACATACCTTTCGCAGCGCGGCCACTCGTCGTCCCCGAGATGCCTGTAGCCTGGTCCAGCCATCCAGAACTCGGCCATGAGGGCAAGTGGGCTGTTGGTTTCCGGCACCTGCATCAGGTCCTGTGTCTGGCCGATACGGAAAAGGACCTTCATGGCTCGGTTACGGAGGCTTGATCGAAATGCCTCGGCCTTGGTAATCGGCCGCGCCTCCGTGTCCTCAGGGTCGACACCAACGGAGTCGAAGAGGTTGAGATGGACGTCCAGCCCAAGCTCGAGGCACCAGTCAAGGAAGAATCGAAGGTTCTCCAGGTACAGGTCGGGCGTCGCTTCGTAGGCTGAGATCTGTAACCACAGCCTGACGCCGTTGAGTCCGAGGGCCGGTATGAATGCGAGCTCTCGTCGGATCACGTCGTGACGGAAGAGGACCCCAAGCGAGTCCTGCGGGCCGCGCGCATAGGACGGGACGTATACGATCCCGCGCATCTTCCGCACCCTGTCGAGCCGCGCAGCCTTCACGACTCCTCCCACGGGTCTGCCACCTCTCTCAGCGCACTTTCGTTGAGCTCAACCCCGAGGCCCGGTGCGTCGTCAACCTCAACATAGCCATCGACCATCCGAGGTGGCGCGGCCAATGCGTTGAGACCGTCGGTGAAGAAGTTGGCCCACTCCAGGGTCAGGAGGTTCGGGATCGTCGCGCAGAGGTGCACGAGAGCGTGCATGCCAAGGGGGGACGGCACCCCATGCGGCGCGACTGGAATGCGATAGACCTCGGCGGCAGCGGCGACCTTCTTCGTCTCGAGAAAGCCGCCACTCTTGAACATGTCTGGCTGGATCACACTAAGTGCCTGTTTCTCGAGGAAGGGCCGGAAGCCGTATCTCGTGTGGATGTTCTCGCCGGCGGCGATCGGAACCGGGCTTGACCGCCGCGTCACCTCGGCCATCACGTCCGCGTTGTCACTCGTGGTCGGCTCCTCGAGCCAGAGGAGCTGGAGTGGCTCCAGGGCTCGCGCGAGCCGCACGGCTGTCGTTGCGTCGAACATCCCGAGGCAGTCGACGGCGATGCCGATGTCCCTACCTACCGCGTTCCGCAGCTCCGTGACGGCGCCCACGATCCGGTCGATGTCGGAGGGGCTGCCGGTCCAGTTCCGGCGATCGGCCATCTGAGCGAGGTGCTCGGGGAATCCGTGGCGCGACTTGATCGCCGTCGCCCCCACCGCGAGAGCCCTCTCGGCCTCGCCCGGACCCGCGCTATGAAAGTACGTTGGGATCCGGTCGCGAACCTTCCCCCCGAGCAACCGGTAGACGGGGAGGCCCAGCACCTTACCGGCCAGGTCCCAGAGAGCGACTTCAATTGCGCTGGCCGCCGCCAGAAAGGGTCCGCCCAAGCCACGGATGAACATGGGCGGAATGGCTCCCGTGAGCTCCGACCACGTCCACATGTCGTGCCAGTACGCTTCGATGTCGAGAGGATTCCGGCCGACGAGCGACGGTCCGATGTGGCGATTGATGATCTCGACAGCGCCGACGGCGTCTATGAGCTCGCCGGTTCCGAAGGAGCCATCATCAGCCCACACCCGCACAAAGCCGCAGGTATCGAGGAATCCGCGCACCGCGATGGCCCGCACTCGCGCGATACGGAGGTGCTCCGGGCTGGGCATCAGTGGCGAGTGTGCTGGTATTCCCCTTCCAGCGCGCGATAAGCCGCGATCGGATTCTCCGCGCTTTCCACTGCGGCGCGCCATGACTCCTCCATGGCGGCGTAGGCTTCAGCTTCTTCGACTATCTCTTCGACGATCTCATGCGGGACGCAGACGACGCCGTCCCAGTCACCGACCAGCCAGTCTCCCGGCCTGATACGCACGTCTCCGATCTCGATAGGTTCCCCGTAAGTTCCGATTTCCCAACGCCCTAGCAAGGGGCGGGGACTCCGGTAACGGCAGAACACCCCGATCCCGGCCTTCACCAGGCTGGCGGCGTCCCGGATCCCACCATCGATTACGAAACCGCGAATCTGGTTGCCGCGATTCATCATGTGCCCGAGTTCGCCGAAGTTACCCGTCTCGGCATGATCGAAGGGCGTGGGCGCGCAGACGAAGACTGAGCCGGTTGGGGCTGCGTTGTACGCCACGAGGGTCGCATTGTGCACGACGTCGCGATCGCGGCTGGTAGATGGCACGTACGTGTAGGGGTAAGCCGGGCCGGCCACACGGGCTTCCGGAACCAGCGCCGCCACGGCGGAGGGAAGGCAGGCGTGATGTTCCCCGTGCCGTTCCAGGACGTCCACGATGGCAGCGGTGTAGAGCTTCGACAGTCGCGCCGCAAGGTCATCGTCCCGCCCGGCGGCTTCAGGTATTGGTGACTCCATTCCCTCCCCGGCAGCGCTGGTTCGCGCAACCCCTGAATCGTAGCTGTTAAAGGTCCCTTTGTGCAACCGCTTGCGCATTCTGTCAGCGACCGCCAGGGAGACGCCGCGGACTGGCCTTCCGGCCGTGGAGGGGGCCTCGCGATGAGCCCCTGACGACGAGGTGCGGTGGCAGAACTACGGGCTCACTGCTGGCGCCCCCGTCCTCGATCAACCGCAGGATCATCCGCGCCGCCTCCTCTCCGACACGAGTCGTGGACTGAGCGACCGACGTGAGGTTGAAGAACGGCCACCCCGCCATGGCGGTGTCGTCGTAACCGACTATGCCGATGTCGCCTGGCACTCTCTTGTGGCTGTCCATGACCGCGGCCATTGCGGCGACGGCCAGCGTGTCAGAGATGGCGAAGATCGCATCCGCACCAGATTCGACGAGCTTGTGAGCGCCGATGTAGGCGGCCTCGTAGGTGATGTCGGGACAGACCACTTCGAGCGGATCACCCATTCCGGCGGCGGCTATGGCCTTACGGTAACCCTTCCGTCGATCGATGACCGGTGTGAGTGAAGGCTCGCCGAGAAGCATCCCGATCCGCCTGTAGCCCATCTCGACGAGGTGTTCGACAGCGAGCGTCGCGCCCATCACGTGGTCAACGGTCACGTACGGTGTGCCAGGTGGACAGCGGCCAATTCCTGCCACAGGGACATGCTTCTGCGTCAGGACGTCGCGGTCGTGAGGGACAGTTACCAGCAGCCCGTCGACACGGCGCTCTACCATGCGACGCGCAATCTCCCGCTGGAGCTCGGCCTGCCCATTCGAGTCGCCGAGGAAATAGATGTAGCCCGCGTCGTGCAGGACAGTCTCCACACCGCGTGCCAGGTCCGCATAGAACGGGTTCCCGATGTCGCCGACGATCAGACCCACCGTGAACGTGCGACGAAGGGACAGGCTCCTGGCCACCAGGTCCGCCCGGTAGTCCAGGCGGCTCGCGTGACGGTGAACGCGCTCTCGGGTCCGCTGGCTGATCCGAGGATCGTCTTTCAGCGCGCGGGAGGCGGTAGAGACCGAAACCTTGGCTGCCTTGGCGACGTCTCGCAGACGCGCCGAGTGGGTGTTCCCATTGCCGTGACGCGGCATCTTCGACTCCACGGCGCTTATCCTACGGACCCTCTGCCGCGCCACGCGAGAGAGGCAGCGCGGCCGCACCTGTCCCGCTCATCGAGAGGTCGACTTGTCCAACACCTGGATCCGCCACGTGCACTCGGAGGTGACGACGAGGTAGTAGGGCCCGCCCAGCTTGAAGTGCAGTGTGGCTTGACCCCCCTTCCCTGCTTGGTGGACCTCCGGATTCTCGACGGCGGTGGAGTCGTCGTCGGCGTTGTAGACGATGATCCCCATCCCAGTCGCCTGTTGCTGTCCCTGCGACCGCTGCGTGGAGCAGTCCCAGCTGTACTTGAGATCCCACCTCCCCGGGGCGGTGAAAGTGGCCGTGCGTGCCTGGGAAGCGCTTGAGTCGGCGTCGAGGATGATCTGGTTGGCCAGGGTCGCCGCTGTGAACGGATTGGCGCAGGCGCTGAGGCCTACCGCCACGGTGGCCATGAGGAGACACATTGCCTGCGTGCGACCGGCCGACACGTTCAAAGCTCCAGGTCAGGCATGTGGTACCTGGGGCACGACATCGATCGTGTACAGGACCTCGTAGCGATACGGGTCGCCACTCGTCGCATCGGTGCCGGTCTCTGTGGTGGACTGTGTCACCGCGAGGCCGCCGAACTGGGTCGCGATTCCCATCGTAATGTCGAAGTCTTTCTCTTCGCTCCCATTGAGGAACTTGCCCACAAGGTGAACCGACCAACTGTCCACCTTGTCTCCGCACGTCGCAACTCGCTGTCGACCAGTTATCGTTCCATTCCCGGGCGGGATGACCATCGACGTCCTGTTGATGGGGTCAGTCCCCGCTCCCTGGAAACTCGCGCCGGGTTGCGCCGGGAAGGCCATGATCTCGACCCCGGGGGGAGGTGGCTGGAATCGCCACGTCCCGGCGCTGCCGGTCTCGTCGCTCTGGACCAGGGAGGTCAGGTAGATGCCGGCGTCGGGCGCCTGGCCCGGAACCCCCGCCACGCCCGAACCCTTCGGGATGACAGAGAAGGAGTCAGTCGTCTTATATCCGTCGTACAGCTCAACGACGTCGAACGAATAGCTGCCGTCACCCGCTACGGGGCTGGTGTTGGTCACCTGCCTTGTGCCGGTCGCCGGCAGCGAAACCTTCTTCTTGACCGTGGTTCCGTCCGACTGGTAGTACGTTTCGGTCCCGGCGTAGCGGAACGGGTACGTCGCTTGAGCGGGCACCTTGGTCGCCACGGTCGGGGCCTCCAGCGCCGGGAAGGCATCGAAAGGCGGGCTCGGGCAGGCACTGGGAGAAGGCGCCGGCGGAGGTGGCCCCACAAGGTCGAAGGGGGGCGGCGGCGCGATGAACGGGGCAGGCGCGTCGGCAAGGGGATTGAGATATAGGGGCGGAGGTGGTTGGGGGCTCGGTCTTGCGGCGTTCTGCTGACCCAGCTTGATGTCCACCGGGGCTTCCTTCAAGCCACCGTCAAGCGATAGTGCAGGTCCGCACCCGGTCAGGAGTACGGCGGAAGCTAAGAACAGCAGCTTGCGGATTCTCGTTCCTCCCATCATCCACTCGCGGTCGCGTTGGCGACGCCGCCTCCGGGAAGGGAGATCGGCGCCGGACTCTTGTTGTTCTCGAAGTCGATCAGTGCGTGGAAGAGTGCGTCGCTGGCGCCTGCCGTGAATTGGTTGCGCAGGATCAGCAGGACCATCGTCTCGGTGCGAGCCGGGAACCAGACGTAGATTCGCTGGTCAATCAACTGCATGACGTATTCCCGTTCACCGTCATATGCGAGTCGGTGGAAGCGCCCGGCCCCGAGGCTCTTCTGGACGAGCTTGAATGCCTCGTGCCCGGTGCATTCCTCAGGCTTAGAGATGCAGTAGTCCGAGTACCGGTCGGTCAGGTCACTTGTGTCGACCTCCGGCTTGAACAACGACACCTGCACTGTGCCATCGACGAAGTCGTCGTGTCGCACCGTGTAGACCATTCCTTGGGAAACGAGGGCATCCGGCCCGGCGTGTGCGTATGCGACCTCAGCCTTGGGCTCCCTCTGAAAGCGCAAAGCACCGAAACTGGCCGGCACCAGGTTCCGCGGCAGGGTGCGCTGTCCAACGCGGGATACCGGGCCACACGAGGGGAGCACCATCGAGACAAGTAGGAGAGCGGCGCCGAGGGGTATCGCGCGCTGCAGTCGTTGGGGCCGACGGCGCAGTCTGCGCCGCATCGCCGCCCACCTCGTCGGGTGAGTCAGCCAACCAAACTCCACCCACAGGTTCGGCACCTGGCGTGAGTACGGTTCCCTGAGGGAGGTCCGTGCGACCGCCGCCAGGATCTGACTCAGCCCCGGCTGAGCGCGGCGCACCCGCTTCGCGACCGACGCCGCGAGGCGCTCGGCCGACTCGACGTCTTCCCCGCGCAGATCGCGCCGCATGTCTCCCCAGAGCGCACGCGTCACCAGCCACGCCAGTTCCTCGTGTTCAGCGTCACTGTCAATGAAGTCGACAAAAGCCACCGGTGTCGCGGCCGGGTCACCGACGGCAAGGTCGCGGGCGATATCCCTGAATTCCGCATAGGCGACCGCGATGCGTTCCTTCAATCCCCTCTTGCGCCCCCACCGGCGGCGACGCTGCGTCCGCGCCAGCTTGAATAGCCATGGGTAGGCGACGATGAGCGCGATCGTGACTATCAGGTACGGTGCCACGTACACGAGCCAGTACCTGACGTACTCATAGAGGAGTTTGACCGTCTGATACCGGATCGGGATATAGACGATGACTGCGAGTTGATCCGAGACCTGGATGGGTTGCTCATTCTTCTGTTCTTGGCTGGTGCTCGGCTTGGCCTTGGGCGGGACCCCGGTCAAAGGCACCCAGCCGTACCCCTTGAAGTAGACCTCCAGCCATGTCGATCCATCTTTGGGATGGATCTCGTAGGTGCCATCGCCGTGCTTCGCGCCACCGTAGTAGCCGTACCCGATCCTGGCGGGGACTCCCGACCATCTCGCCAGCAGCGCCTCCGCAGCCGTTATCTCGTACGGTGACGCATCTCCGCCATTTAGCATCTGGACGACGCGTGATGCGGAAACGTCCACCGGCTTTCCTGGGCCCGCGGCCACGACATTGTCATAAAGCGCCTGCCGGGCAAACTGGAGTCGGTCGAAGGCATCCTCCGCGACGTTGAGCTTCAGCGCTTCTTGCGAGTAGTTCGCCAGCACGGAGAGCACCCTCGGGGGCGGCGACGGCGCTTCGCAGAAGCAGTGCCCGGCACCATCAATGTTCTTGCCAGGATCCCCGGCATCCGCGAGCTCCTTCCCCGTCGGGATCGAGGCTGCTACCTCGCTGTACTTCAGGCCGTTGAACGCTGGCCGATCGGCGAGGCGTATTGCCTGGGTTCGAGGGTCGTAATCGACGATGTCGTGATCGCTGCTGTTGAGCCGCACGACCCCTGCAATCGATGGGATGTCATGCCCGCGTATGTCGAATATGTGGAAGCTTGCCGTCACGGCGGATTGACCAGTAGGCCGTTTGGCCTTGGGGACGGCAGCTGGCAGGCGCAGGCGGATCAGCCTCGTCGTGTCATATTCCGGAAGCTCCCAGGCTCCCGCCTTTACGTCATACGTGTCGATCACACCGAGGCGCAGCGGTACCGGTCGGCTAGCCGTGTAGGTGAACAAGATGCGATCGGGCTCGGCAGCGGCCACTTGCGGGCGCTGCGGCGGAACTACTCGGTTGTGCTGCGGCTGAGGGAACAACGCTCCAAAAGAACTCAGGAGGGCAACCACGATGGCGATCCCGCCGGCCATGGCCGCGCTGCGAAGCAAGCGCCGAGACTCGAAGCCCGCCCCCAGCGCACCCTGGCTGCCCAGTTCCGCGCCGTACGCGATAGCAAGCCCCCCCACGATCAGGACGAGGGAGACCACTGTCTGGAGCGTCTCCACATCGGCTGGCTGGATGAACGCGGCCCCGATCGTGACGGGCACCGGTATCAATACCGCCAGCTTCGGTCGCCGCAGGCTGATTGCCGCAGACGTGGCCCCCGCACCAAGCAGGGCAAATATGACAACGAGGATCATCCGCCACCCGGGGTCAAAGGACACTGGCGGCTGCAGTAGCCCGCCGCTGCGCATCGCGTCGACTACCAGCCCCGGCAAACTGGCGCTTCCACCTCGGGCGTCCGGGGCGACCAGGATTGCGCCGACGAGAACGGCGACGGGGATGACTAGGTACTGCAGCCCACGCCCCCGGCGGGTGCGGTAGGCCAGCGCAACAATCCCGACACCAAACACTGCGCCGAGAAGGGCCACGCCGTGTGCGAGGAAATCCCGGTAGATCCCTCCCATCATCCAGGCTGCCGCGGAGGTGGAACAGAATGCGGCGAGAGCCGTCGCCCCGGGTGCCACACCGGCGGACGCCGTGGATATGTCTTCCACTATGTCGGTGACGCCCGGGCCTCCTGGTGGCGTCGACGTGCCGTTGTCGCGCAGAAGCACGTGTGACGCGGAGGCTTGCGCCGCTTCGCGCTGGCGTCCTGTCAGCTCCTCGACGCCGGTCGTCATCGCACCCGTAGGTTCGTTTGCAGGCTGGCGCGGAAGACGCCGGCAAGCGGGGCGCCTGGCTTCACCTGCACGACCTGCGCGCCTACTTCCCCGGCGCGCCTCAGCATCGTGAGGTCCGATTCGTCCCACACGATGGCTGCAACGGTGAGGGAGGCTCCACCGTTCACTAAGAGGTTCGCGCGGACCGCCGACTCCGCGTCGAAGTTGCTTGTGACAAGCACGACGTGCGAGTCGCGCCTCCCATTTCGGAGGAGCCGCTCCAGCGCGCTTCCCAGAGGCTCCTTATCGAGACGGATGCGGGCCAGCTCATCGAGGTAGGTCAGCAACGCACTCGGGCCGCGGAACACCCCCAGGCCGGCGTAGTTCGATTCAAGGCGAACGGTGAAGCCATCTTTCACGTGCCGAGCACCGACTGAGGCTGCGACCCGTACAGCTGTCTCAAAGGTCTCCGACGGATTCCCTGGGCTGTGCCAGTTGCGATCGGTGTCCACGACGACATCGATGCGGTCGCTGATGCCCTGCTCGAATTCGCGCACCAGGAGCCTCTCGGTGCGCGCGAAGGCGCGCCAGACAACTCGTCGCAGATCGTCCCCGCGCACGTAATCCCGCATCCCGTAGAACTCGAAGCCTTGCGGCCATGCACGAGTCTTTGGCGGACGTAGCGGTGGATCCTCGAAAGCCCGCGTCAATGGCCGATCCAGCACCTCTTCGACGGTCGGGTGGACGATTATCTCGGTCTCCTTCAGGAGGACCTGCTGGTGCCTGGCCAGGCCCAGCGGGTCGCTGAACTCAGCACTCATCGGCCCGACCTGGTAGACACCGCGGAGGCGCGGATACAGCGAGTAGTGGTGAACCAGCGGCTCACCCGGCACGATGACCGGGACGGGCACAACGACGGTCGTGCCCAGGTGCGGATGGAGCCTCTCCTCGATCCGGAACGTCGTGACGCGTCGATTGGAGCTGAGGGTGATGGCAACGTCGAGCGTCTGCCCTACGCGACACCTGCGAGCGATCGCGGAGCGCTCGGCGGTGATCGCGCGACGGCCGCGCGCGATGTACACGGACACGCCGAGGAGGATCAGTCCGGCGTACGCAAGAAGGTAGACCGACCGGCCGCCGATGAACCGCGCTCCAACCCATCCGCCGACCGCGACGACCACAACGAGGACACCGCTGACAGTGAGCCCGATGCGTCGCTCGACCGCCCTGGCCGCCCCTCCTGACTGCCTGGACACCGCTGACACCTAGCTCTTGCGCCCGCTCGTCATTGTCCAGCGCCTCAGGCAGCAGACCCGGATAGGAGGGGCGGCTTTACGCGGCTCGAGACGCGCTCGATGACCTTGTCGATCGTGTCGTCTCGCAGAGCCGCGTCCGGGGTCAGCGCGATCCGGTGGGCCAGGACGGGCTGAAGGACCATCAAGACGTCGTCAGGGATCACGTCCTCACGGCCATGCGATGCTGCCACAACGCGTGAAGCCCGCATGAGCGCCAGGGACGCCCTGGGACTGGCCGGCAGCTGGAGGGAAGGGTCATCTCGCGTCGCCCTGCAGATGTCCACGATGTAGGACTGGATCTCGTCGGAGGCTTCAACCTCCTTGCACCATGCCTGCAGACTCAGGACATCCTCTTTGTCACAAATCGGTGCAAGCCCGTCGATGGCCTCCTGGGTGTAGTTCGCCTTCAACACCTGCATCTCGGCATCCTTCTCGGGGTATCCAAGTGACACCTTGAACAGGAACCGGTCGAGCTGCGCTTCTGGAAGCGGGAACGTACCCGCCAGTTCAATCGGGTTCTGAGTGGCCAGCAGGATGAAAGGCTTCGGTAGCTCGTGCGTGATCCCGTCGACGGAGACCCGCCGCTCCTGCATTGCCTCGAGCAACGCCGACTGAGTCTTCGGGGTAGCTCGGTTGATCTCGTCAGCCAGAAGGATGTTTGTGAAGACCGGTCCTTGCCTGAAGGTGAATTCACGTGTCTGCATGTCTATGACTGATGACCCCGTGATGTCAGAAGGAAGGAGGTCCGGCGTGCACTGGATGCGGCTCTCGTCTGCCTTGATCGTCCGCGCGATTGCCCTCGCGAGCATCGTCTTCCCGGTTCCTGGCAGGTCTTCCAGGAGCACGTGTCCCTCGGCGATGATCGCGGTGAGCACGAGCCGGATAGGGAGGCTCTTGCCCTTAATGACCTTCTCGACATTGGTGACGATGGCCTCGAACTTCAGTTGGAAGTCCTCGGCGCTCATCGCCTCCTTCTTGGGCATTACAGCTGCGCTCCTTCGTTGTGTGGTTGGTCTCGCCATGTCAAGAGCAGACATCCTGTGGTCACCTCCCGCTGCCGGCAATCGCCGGATCCAGCGCATCCGATTCCGATAGCGGCGCGTCGAGGCTGCCGCCGAGCAACGCGTCAACAACCTGGGGATCCTCCAGCACCATGCGTGGCGCACCTTCGGCGATTGCAGATCCGAGGCGCATCGCTATAAGCCGGTCCGAGACATTCGCGATCAGTCCAAGGTCGTGCTCGATGATCAGGACTCCGCAGTTCGTCTCCTTAACGATCCGCCTGATAACCGGCGCCAGGTTCTCTGTTTCAGCCTGCGCCAGCCCCGAAGACGGCTCGTCCAACAGGAGAAGGCGCGGCCCCGCGGCCAACAGACACGCTATGTCCACGATCCGTCGGCTCCCGGTAGATAGCTCGTTCATGAACTTGTCCGCGTACGCTCCGAGTCCGAGGCTCTCAATCAGGTTGTCGACCCGCCGGCTGACCCTGCGCTCGACCCGCCGTGTTACCGGGGCCCACACTGCAGCAAGGACTGCGGCGCGAGCCTCGAGGTGACGCTCGAGTGCCACCGCGATGTTCTCCCTGACGGTGAGCGCAGGAAAGAGTCGGACGTTCTGATATGAGCGCACCATGCCCATTCGCGCCCGCGCATCGGGAGCCATATGGGTGATGTCCCTGTTGAGGAATTCGACGCGGCCCCGACTCGGATTTGTGAACCCGGCGATGACGTCGAACAGCGTCGTCTTGCCCGCGCCGTTGGGGCCGACGATGCCGACCACTTCCTCGGGGTGGACGTTGACGGAGATGCCGTTCAGGATGGGACTTCCGCCGAAGCTCACGCTGAGGTCCGTCGTTTGGAGAAGCGCTTCGGTGTCGTGCGCCGGGTCATCGAAACGTCGGCCGGGCGTCGCCCCCAGGGACGAAGCGGCCGCACGGCCAAGGAAGACCGACCTCACGACATCGCCCCGGCCGAAGAGCTCGCGCACCGGCCCGTCGAACCGGATCTGGCCCTTCTCCATGTAGACGGCTCGATCAGCAATCTGCAGAGCGACGTTGACCGACTGCTCGACGACGATGACGGTTGTTCCCTCAGCGTGGATCCGCCGCAGCGCCGCAAGCAGGGTCGCGACAACACTGCGTGCCAGACCGAGTGAAAGTTCGTCGATCATCAGGAGTCGAGGCTTCATCAGGAGCGCCTGACTGAGAGCGACCATCTGTTGCTCTCCACCCGATAGGTTGCCAGCCTGCACGTGCAGCTTCTCGCGGAGCACCGGGAATAGGTCGAGGACCTCTGCTCTCCTGGCCGTCAGGTACGCGTGGTCGTCACGATACAACCAAGCTGCCGCGCCCAGGTTCTGATCGACTGTCAGAGTCGGGAACACGGCCCGCCCTCCAGGCATCATGACGATGCCCTTCGCTGCGTTCTGCTCAGGGGGCACATGCGTGATGTCCTCGCCGTCAAGGAAGATCGCGCCGTTGGATGCCTGGTGGATGCCAGAGATCGCCCGTAACAGCGTTGACTTCCCTGCTCCATTGGTGCCCAAGAGGGCCACGATCTCGCCCTCTTCGACGTCGAAATCGACATTGAAGAGCACCTGTGCCGCGTCGTACTCGACGTCGATGTCGCGGCAGATCAGCATCTTGTTACGCCCTGAGGCCCTTGACCGCCTGGCTTCTTCGTCAGCCATGCTTGCAGCGAGCGCCGCCCTGATGTCGCGCTCAACGCCAGATGCCCCGGTCATCCACACGATTCCGGCGACAAGAGCCAGCGCGCCGTAGATCGTCAGTGCTACATCGATACCGGCACTGTCGGCGTAGCCACTAACGACGATTCCGAGAACCAGCCCTACGACGATGAATGGTGCGGTCGTCTGCGCGCCGAGTCCGCGGATGCGCGCCGGGACGACCAGTGTGAACAGCGTGAATATGGTCGGTATCAGGAGGCTCGCCGCGACGCTGGGAACAAGCCCGACGATTACCGCCAGCCACAAGTAAGGAGTTCGAGCGAAGACAACCAGGCTGGCCGCCTGCGCCATCATCACCAAACCGGCGTACGTCATGACTTTGCCCGGCTTGTAGGCCAGCAGCCGGTCCGAGATGGCGCCACTAAAGGGCAGGACGAGGATAACCGGGATCCCCGACAGCGTCGCAATCAAGCCTCGCGCGGCCGGTCCGAGGTGAAACTTCTGCTGGTAGTAGAGGCCGACGAGTACGACCCCGCTTCCGAGGATTGTGACGAGTGGCTGGATGATCCAGAAGCGACGGACGGTGCTGATGCTGGCGGCCGCCCGCCAGCCCTCGCTCCATGACACTGGCCGCTGAGCTCTCAGAGCGGCGGCCTCGTCGGCTCCCATTGCTCTCCGGTCGGCGGAGCCGCGGACCGGCTCTTTCAAGAAGAAGAAGCTCAGAGACGCGAGCGTCAGGATGGATCCCAGGAGAAAGAGCGTGCTGCGCCAACCGACGTTCGCCGCCAGAAACCCGGCAACGGTCGGAGCGATCATCGCACCGAGAACGCCGGCGATCGTCAGGATCGCGAATACCCGGGCGCGAGAATCCGGTTTGTAGTAGTCGCCCAAGAGAGGCAGGCCAGTTGGCTGAGTGAGCGATGCTCCAAGCCCGTTGGCAAAACGGCTCGCCGCCATCCCCGGGAGCGTTGGGGCCAAGCCGGTCACCGCGATGGACGCGTGGCTTACGAGGGCGCCGATCCTCAGCATCCAGACGCGGCTGATGCGATCGGCCGCGTACCCCATCAAAGGGGCTATCAGCGTGTTCGCGATGACCACCAACGAGCCGATGGTTACCAGGAACTGCACGCTGAACCCAAAGCTGGCCTTTATCTCCGGCAGCAGCAACCCGAACGCCTGCTGGTCCCACATCTGAAACCCGTTGAGAGCAGCCAGCAGGATGAGTGGTAGCAGTGGTCCACCCGCCACCACCTGCCGCAAATCCAACATGCCCAGGTAGTCGCGCGCCTGCGCTCGAAGCCTGACCCCGTCACTCTCTCCCTTGGCTTCCGGAACGAACGCGTACCCGCTGGTCTTGCCGGCTCGGATGGCGCGTGCGGACGGCACAAGGCTGCGGAAAGTGGCAGCTCGTTCCGCGTCGGTTCGGCCATCGGCGTCGGCGAACGCGGGCGCGGTCGCGGTTCCCGTTGTTGGAACGATCGACTCGTCAACCGTCTCGGCGACAACGGGGCGGCGATCAGACAACAGGTTGCTCCGGCGCGGAAGTATCCGGCCAACCGTGACGGAGGCGATATCTGCGAGGTACGAAGAGGGTGCCTCCGCCAGCGCGCAGCCGCGGGGCGATGGGCGCCTTCGTTGACAGGGTGTCCCGGCGCATGTCTGCAAGCAAGCTCGGCACAAGAATGCGATGGCGAACAGCCACGCGTCTCAGCATCGCGTCGCGAATCCGATACATGAGCCCGCCAAGGCCACCCGGAAAGACCAGAAGCAGCCCCAGCGTCCCGGCGCCCGTGCCAAAGATGGTGATGATCGGGTTGGAGAACAGGACTAGTGCCCCGTTGTACGTCGCGCCCAAGAGGGGGCCAGCGATTGAGCCGAGACCTCCGATCACCGTGGCGAGAAAGATGTTGACGCTGACCTGGGCATCGAAGGCTATCGGGTCGATCCCATGCAACTGGAAGGCGAAAAGGCCCCCCGCTAGCGCTGCGAGGAATCCAGATACCCCAAACGCCTCAAGCCGGGCCCGGAACAGGCTTATGCCGTAGGACTGGCCTGCGTGTTCGTTGTCCCGGCAAGCGATGAGGGCGCGCGCAGTGCGACTGCGACGCAGTCCCGCGACGGCAATAACCGCCAGCACGAGCCAGACCAGGCAGAAGTAGAAGTAGTACTTTTCGTCGTTGAGGTCCAGCCCAAGGAAGACCGGGCGGTCGAGAGTCGTCGGCAAGTAGCGACCCAGGTATGTTGGATTGAGGACGAGCGACGAAGTCGCGAGCGCGAAGGCAAGGGTGGTCACAGCGAGGTACAGTCCGCGGAGCTTGAAAGATGGGATCCCGACGACGACCGCGATCACTGTGCCCGCACAGGCTCCACCCGCAAGGCAGAGGGCGATGTCGATATTGGCGCGAGTCCGTAGCAGGGCGGCCACGTATGCGCCGATGGCGGCAAACGCAAACTGTCCAAGGCTGATCTGACCTGCCCAGCCGGTCAGGACCAGAAGCGACAGGCCGACGATTCCGTAGATGAGGATCGCCGAGCCGAGGCTGACCTGGCCGGGCGACATGACGAGGGGATAGCCGATTAGCAATGCTCCGAGGCCGAGGCCAAACCACCTGACAGATGCCTCGACGACCGGAACATTGCGCAGTTCCGCCGGGATGGGTCTTGCTTCCTTCGCCGCCAGGTAACTGGCCGTCGCCTCCTCCTCGGCACGCGACGGCTTGTATCGCTGCAGGAGGAGGGCGCCCGCGACTACAACAAGTAGCACTACCTGGAATGGAACTCGTGAGTTGAGGTTCCAGAACATGACCTGGTCCAGAACGGAAAGCGCCAGGGAGGCAACCAACGCCACGGGCAAGTTCGTCATGCGCGCGATCACCGCAGCGGTCAGGATCTCAACCAGCACTGGCACCGCCAGGCCGGTGAGGTCGCTGTTCGTTCCCTGGGTCGAGATCACCGTCAAGAGCGCGGACAGGACCGAGAGAAGACCGGCAAGCGACCAGGCAATCCCCGAGAGCACCGAAACGCTGATCCCGAGGGTCTGCGCGCGCTGTGGATTCTCAGCCGCGCCCCGTATGGCAATTCCGGCCCTACTGAGACGGAAGAACACGACCAGTCCAACGCAGACTGCGGCGACGACCGCCACGCTGACAACGTCACCAACGTGGAACGGGACCGACTGCACGGTGATTTGGGCGTCGCCAAAAGGCTGGTACCAGAATGAGAATGTCTCCCTGTCCTGGAACACGGTGTTCTGGAGCAGCGGGACGAAACCGGCGATGAAGGAGCCCATGGCTAGCGTGGCCACGGTCGCCACGAGGCGTGGCGCCTGGTCGAAACGTGAGATGACCAAGACGTACGCGATGTACGCCAGCAATGGCCCGACGATGAGCGCGACCGCAAGGCTGAGCCACCAGTTCGCGTCGACCAGACCTTTGTATCCGTGGCGAAGCAGGTCCGCTGTGAAAGCGGCGCCGTGGCTCTGGTTGAACGTGTCGTCCGGGTTGACGCCGTGGAAACAAGGCGGGCAGGCGAGGTGGGCGAGTTGGACGAACTGCGAGTGACGGACCAGCTCGTAGAAGAGGAAGCCGCCGAGGCCGCCGAACGCCGCCTGAGCGAAGTTGATGACCCGACTGCTGCGGAGGATCAGCACGATCCCCAGAGTCAGCAATGACAGCCGGGCACCGCTGACAATGCCCAGGGTCTGGATGCCAAGTGGCGCACCCTTTGCCAGGAGCGGGTTGGGCCACAACCCGCTGGCTTCGACGAAGAGCATCAGCCCGCCGAGCAGCACCAGGTCCGCGTTGTTCTGAAGCGGCTGGAGTGCCTTACGCCAAGCCGGAGCCGACGGCATCACGACAGCTGCAGGGGAGTCCACCCCATAGACGCCCGCACGACTACCACCGTCTCCTACCTCAACTCATCCCGCTCGCCCCGCCAACTCACTCTGCCGACTCGGGGAGAGCCCCGATAGTAACCTAACTCGCGTGATTCGTGCAACCGTTTGCGCAGGCCCCCTGCGCCGGCGGGTCAGGCATGGGCTATGCTGGCGGCCGGGGTGAGTAGAGGGGCATCGGCGAGCGTCCTCGTGGTGCGACACCTGCGCAAGTCGTTTGGCAAGGTGCCGGCGCTGCGCGACGTGTCCTTCAGCGTGGCCGAGGGCGAGGTGTTCGGCTTCCTCGGTCCCAACGGGGCCGGCAAGTCGACGACCATCAAGATCATCCTCGGGCTCCTGAGGGCTGACGCGGGGACAGTCTCACTGAGCGGTTTCGATGTGCGTAAGCAGCACCTGGAGGCCGCCCGTCTCCTGGGCTCCGCGACGGAGGTGCCCGGCTACTACGGCTACCTGACGGGGAGGCAGAACCTGCGCCAGTTCGCGCGCACCCTCGGCAAGCCATCGGAGAACCAGCTGCAGGAACTCCTCGATCTGGTTGGGCTGCACGATCGCGGCGACGACAAAGTGAAGCGCTACTCGCTGGGCATGCGGCAGCGGTTGTCGATCGCGCAGGCTCTTCTCGGCTCGCCGCGGGTCCTGGTGCTCGACGAGCCGACCAACGGGCTCGACCCGGCGGGGATGTACGAGCTGCGCCGGCTCCTGCGCCACCTGGCCAAGGTGGTGGGGATGACCGTGTTCTTCTCCAGCCACCTGCTTGCGGAGGTCGAGGAGATCTGCGACCGAGTGGCTGTTATAAGCCGCGGCGAGGTCCGCGCCGTCGGCCCGCTCAGCCAGCTCCTGGCCACGGGCAGCAACAGCTACGAGCTGCGCGTCAGTGACGCGGCGCAGGCCGCATCGATGCTGCAGCGGCTCGACGGCGCCCGTGTGGAGATGGGCCCGCGCCACGGCACCCTGCGCGTTGAGGCCGGCAGCGACATCGGCCCGCTTATGCTGCGCGCGTTGCTCGACGCTGACATCCGGGTCGATGGCTACAGCCGGGGCGAGCGTCGACTCGAGGACCTCTTCCTCGAGCTGACAGGGGCGTCGGCGTGACCTACATACGCCTCTGTCGCAACGAGATCGTTAAGGTGTTGCGGCACCGCTGGTGGCTGTTCCTTGCCGTGTTCGCCCTCCTCGTCCTGATGGTGAACGCGCCGATCCTGCAGTCGTTGGCGCGTGACGGCAAGCTCCCGCGGTTCGGTCAGAAGTTCGAGTGGCGCGCGGCGACGGTGGCCCAGCAGAAGACCGCGGAGGCAACGGTAAGGCAGCTACAAGCCAGCCGCGCCCAGGTCGTCAAGCAGCTGGGCGGTGGCAGCTCCACAGCAGGCTACCGGCGCCAACTCGACCAGCAAATATCTCTGGCCCAGGAGCACGCCGACATGTACCGCCTGATGCTGCAGCGGGACAGCCCGCCTGCGGATATCGAGCCGATCGTAGCGGGCAGCATCCTGGTCTTCTCGCTGATCGGTTTCCTGTTCGTGATCGTCCTCAGCTGGCTCGCCGCCGAGTCCATCGCCGGGGAGCGGTCCAGCCGCACGCTTGGGCTTCTACTGATGCGGCCTATACGCCGCGGGACGCTGCTGGCGGCCAAGGCGACGAGCGTCGCCGTCGCGGCGCTAACGCTGTTGGTGGTCACGCTGGTCCTGGCGGTCGCCTACACGCAGCTTTACGCCGGCAGTCTCGGCGACTTCGGTTCGAACGTCGCCGTCTTACGCGACAGCGGCGCCGCAGCAAGCGCGAGCAACCTGGTGATCCTCCCACTCGCAGTGCTTCTTCTGCTCGCCCTGGGGGGCGCGCTCGCCGGTCTCGCCTGCGCAGGCGCCATGGCCATGGCCATTTCCGTCTTCGCCGGGCGCTCTGGGGCTGCGGTTGGCATCACGCTCGGCGTGATCTTTGGTGGCCCGATCCTGGCCAGTGGCATCAACGCCTTCCTCTCGCTGGCTAGCGGCAAGGCGGCGGACTGGCTCAACTACCTGTGGTTCGAGAACTTCCTGCCGGCCGGGAAACTCCTCGCCATCTTCAACAATGACCCCAACGCTTTCACCGGGAGCACCCCATTCTTCAGGTCGGTCGGGGTAGCGTCGGGCTGGACCGCATTGTTCATTGTCTTCGGATACATCCATCTCCGGCGCCTGCAAGAGGCTGGCTGACGGACCACGCATGCACTGTCTGGCGGCTGACCTCCCACCGGGCCGCCGCGCTGGTCACGGTCGGTCGCCGATTACCGCCTGGACTGCCTGGTACCTGGGTTCAGTCACGCTCATGTCCCTCATGTGAGCGAGTGTCAAGCAGGTACCGAACTAGATGTAAAGCAGCTACCGAAGGCCGTTTGTGGCCCAGGTACCGAACTTCTACAAGAAGCTGGCTCCGGGGGCCGGGCTCGAACCGGCAACCTTGCGGTTAACAGCCGCCTGCTCCACCATTGAGCTACCCCGGAACGGGCCAGAATTCTACCCCGGGCCCCCCATCCGCGACTCCAAACCTACACTCGCCGTGTGGCCCTCCCGTCCATTCTCGACGCCACCCGCGAGTATGAGGCCTGGCTCCGGCGGCACACGCGGGTCCTCCGAGCCGACCTCGAGTACAAGCACCGGGCAATGGCCGCCGAGCCCTTCTCGTTCCTGCGCGCGACGTACTACCGGTGGGCCCAGGTATGGCCAGAGCTATGCGGAGACCTCACCCGCGCGCCGCGCGTCCTCGGCGCCGGCGACCTGCACCTCGAGAACTTTGGGACGTGGCGCGACGCCGAAGGCCGACTGGTCTGGGGTATCAACGACTTCGACGAAGCCAGCACGGTGGCATACACCAACGATCTCGTGCGCCTGGCAGCCAGCGCCATGCTGGCCACGAGCGCCGGCCACCTCGGTATCAGCGCGGGGCGTGCCTGCCGCTCGATAGCGCGCGGGTACGCGGCCGGCATCTCCGGCGCGGGCAGGCCGTTCGTGCTGGACGAGGACGATCGCTGGCTCCGCGACCAGGCGACGGGGGAGCTCCGGGCCCCGGTCCCGTTCTGGAACAAGATGCGCGGGCTGCCTCGCGCTGGGCCCCTGCCTGAAGACGTCGGGCAGATCCTGCGGTCGGCGATGCCACGCGACGCTGAGCCGGCCGGCTTCCGCCGCCGGCGCGCCGGCCTCGGGAGTCTCGGGCACCAGCGCGTGGTGCTGCTCGCGACGATGCATGGCGGGATGCTGGCCCGCGAGGCGAAGGCGTTGGTCCCGTCCGCCGGTGCCTGGGCGCACCCGAGCCGGGAGGCGAACCGCCCGACCTACCCGAGCATCCTGCGCCGCGCCGTCCGCGACCCCGACCCGACGATGGCCGTTCGCAAGGAATGGCTGGTGCGCCGCCTCGCCCCCGACTGTAGCCACGTCGAGCTCGCGGACCTCCCGAAGAGGCGCGACGAGGCCCGCCTGCTCGAGGCGATGGGCTTCGACACCGCCAACGTCCACCACGGCACCCACGCGGCCGTCGTCCAAATCCGCCACGACCTCGCGACACGGCCGGCGTCGTGGCTTCTGAACGCAGCCCAGACCATGGTCGACGCGACGATCGCCGACTGGAAGACCTGGCGGCAGAGCCACCGGCCGGGCTAGCCGTCCGCTAGTCGGAGGCCAGGCGCGTCGCGCCGATCGTCGCGGGCAGCAGCGTCAGGCACCCGGCCGCGACCAGCGCCGCCGCCAGTGCCGGGCTGAGCGCGTGGCTCTGCAGCGCCAGCGCCGCGGCCGCCGCCGGCAGGCCGAGCTGCGCCGTGGCAGCGAGCCCCGTGGAGAGGCGCTGCTGCCGGCTCGTCACCGAGGCCGCCAGCACGTGCACGACCGTCGCACCGGCGGCCATCAGCAGCGCGAACGTGAGGGCGCGCGGGTCGGACACCAGCGCCCGCAGGTCCAGCTCGGCGCCCAGCAGGACGAAGAAGATCGGGACGAAGAAGCCGTTGGCCAGGCCGCTTATCTGGAGCGCCAGACGGTCCGGCTCGCCGAGGTGGATCAGCACCATGCCCGCCGCGAAGCCCGCCACGAGGGTGCTGGCACCTGTCCCTTCGGCGATCGCGGCGAGCACCAGCAGCAGGAGCACGGACAGGCGCAGCTGCAGCGCCCAGCCCTTGCGGCGCGAATCGACGATCTCCTCGCGCACCCTCGTGCGCGGGCGCAGCCGCAGCGCGGCCACCATCAGCAGTGCCGCGACCACGATGATCGCCGCGTCGCCTACCAGCGCAGAAATGAGGTGCCCTCCCCCGGTCAACCCGAGCGGCATGAGTACAACGGTGACCGTGTCGGCGAGGGCGATCCAGGCCGTCAGGTACGCGACCGAGGCGCCGGTCAGACCCCGCTCCTCGATCGTCGGGAAGGCCACCGCGGCGGAGCTGCCGGCGAGCAGCACCACGACCAGGAACTGGTGTCCGAGGCCGACAGCGGCAGCCACCCCGATGCCGACGGGGACGGCCATGGCCACCACCACCGCGAGGGCGAGCAAGCCGCGGGGCGCACCACGCCGGATGGCGGGCGACCTGACGTCGACATGAGTGCCGGCGGTCAGCATCAGCATCGCGAACCCGAACGAGTAGAAGACCGGGAAGGCGGACGCCTTCGGGTCGATGAGGTGGAGCCCCGTGTTGCCTATGAGCGCCCCGGCAGCCAGCTCGCCGATGACCATCGGCAGCCGCAGCGAGCGGAAGGAGGCGAGGATGGGCCCGGCGAGGCCCGCGGCGACCAGGATACCGAGCTGGCGGAACATCAGCGCAACCCATAACACACGGGCCCCGGCCGGCGTCGCGCCCGGCCCGTGGGGGAGGCGTCGCAGGGTACGATCGGCGGCTATGAGGCGCGTTGTTCCCGTCCTTTCCGCGGTCATGCTCACGGCCGGGTGCTCCCTCCCGTTCGGGCAGCAGGCGACCCCCTCGCCATCGCCATCACCGTCGGCCGTCGTGTCGCCATCACCGACGAACTTCGCGCAGGGCCTCTGGGTCCTGAGCCCGCTCGGCATCCGCATGCACCAGCAACCCGATGTCAACGCGACCGTTACCGGCGGGATCCCGCAGGGCGAGAACGTCACCGCCACGAAGTTCGACGGCGCCAAGCCAGGCTGGTACCTGGTGACGTACCAGGGCGCGCAGGGATGGATCGCGCAGTCCGTGCCGGGCAGCAGCCCGGCGGTGCCTCTGGTGACCACGCACCCGCAGCTGAGCTACAGCTCCCTGACTGCCGGCTACTACTTCCTCTACCCCTCCAGCTGGCAGGTGATCGACAAGGCGCTCGACGTCGAGGCCGACGCCCCGGTCCCTGGCGCGCCCGGCGGCGCCTCCCTGGCGCCGAGCACTGCGCCAAGCAGCGCGAACTCCCCGGTCACGGTCGACCGGCTCATCGTGCACGAGGCCAAGGACGTGGACTCGCTGGGGAACACGCCCACCCGTCCCGGCTCGCTGTTCGACAACTCGCAGGTGGAGGTCTATGGCATCACCACGCAGCGGGTGATCTATACGCTCTCGTCAGGCGGCGTTGAGGTGGATGTGAAGGTGAAGATTGCCGCCGACCGCGCCGTCCTCCTCAACTTCATCGGCGTCAACCAGAAGGACGTCGACACGTTCAACGAGATCATGTACAGCTTCGGCGTCAACCTGCCCGGGGCTTCGCCGTCTCCGAGTCCCTGACCGAACCCGGCGCGGCGCCCGCCTACCGGCGCGGGCCGATCATCGCCACCGCCGCCGCTGTCTTCCTCGTCGAGACGGGGGCGTTCGGGATCGTCCCCGTCCTCCCCCTCTACCTCCAGCGCCACGGTTACGCCTACGGGCTGGTCGGGCTCGTGGTGGGGGCGAGCCTCGCGGTCGCCTTCATCTTCAACTACCCGTCAGGACGACTCGGGGACGTCGTTGGGCGGCGCCCGATGATGATTGCCGGGGCGCTCCTCTACGGCGTCGCCGGGATCGGGCTCGCCGTCGCCGGCTCATTGCCGGTCCTCTTCGCCGTCCGCGTGGTGCAGGGCCTGGGCATCGCAGCCATCCTGCCCAGCGCGAACGCGCTGGTCGCAGACCTCGCCCCCGAGGCAGAACGCGGCCGCGCCTACAGCTGGATTACCGGCGCGTTGCTCGCCGGGCTGACGGCGGGCCCCGCCATCGGCGGGCTGCTGTCGGTCATCGGGCTGACCGCCGTGTTCGTCTTCGCCGCAGCGACTGGCTTCGTGGCCGCGGCGATCATCCCGCTCGCGATCCCGCGCGTTATCGCAGCACAGCCAGGCGCGCCGACATCACCCGCGACGTCGCCGTCGCTACCCTGGCGCAACATCGCCGCGGTGCTGTTCGCCACGGGCGGGCCCTTCGTGCTCTTCGGCGCTTACGAGACGGCGTGGTCGCTGTTCATGCACCACCTCGGCGCCGCCGACTGGGTCGTGGGCATCACCTTCACCCTGTTCGGGCTCCCTTTCGTCCTGGTGACGCCGCTCGCCGGGTGGGCGGCCGACCGCTATGACCGGCGCCTCCTCGCCCTCGCCGGCTACGCCGCGGCCTGTGGCTGGGCGCTGGTGTACCCGTCCCTGACCAGCATCCCGCTGATCATCTTCCTCGGCCTCTTCGAGTCGGTCGGGAACGCGTTCTCAGCGCCGGCGATCAGCGCCCAGCTGATGAGCGGGGTCGCGGAGCACAGCCGTGGCCGCGCGCAGGGGCTGGCGCTGGCAGTGCAATCGGGCAGCCAGGCGACCGGGGCGCTGGTCGCCGGCGCGCTCTTTGGCATGGGGATCGGCATGCCGTTCTACGTCGGGGCGGCCGCGGGTTTCCTGAGCCTGGCGATCGCGGGCGCTCTGTTCTTTGTGGGGGCACCATCTGCCCCCCACCCAACCCTCCCCCCGTACACGGGGGGAGGACCTTCATGACCAACCCTCCGCCCGTACACGGGGGAGGACCTTCATGACCAACCCTCCCCCAGTACACGGGGGGAGGACATTAGGGACGGGCTACTCCAGGTAGTCCTTCAGGCGCTTCGAGCGCGAGGGGTGGCGTAGTTTGCGCAGCGCCTTCGCCTCGATCTGGCGGATGCGCTCGCGCGTGACGCCGAACCGCTTGCCGACCTCTTCCAGTGTGCGCTGGTGCCCGTCGATGAGACCGAAGCGCAGCTGCAGCACGCGCCGCTCGCGCGGGGTGAGGGTGTCGAGGATGTCCTCGACCTCCGTGCGCAGCATCGTCAGGTTGGCCGCGTCCGCCGGGGCGATCGCGTCCTTGTCCTCGACGAAGTCGCCGAGGTGGCTGTCCTCCTCCTCGCCGATCGGCGTCTCCAGCGACACCGGGTCCTGCGAGACCTTGATGATCTCGCGCACCTTGTCGGGCGTGATGCCCATGACCTCGGCGATCTCCTCTTCCTTCGGCTCGCGGCCGAGCTCCTGCAGCAGGCGGCGCGACACGCGCACCAGCTTGTTGATGGTCTCGACCATGTGCACGGGGATGCGGATGGTGCGCGCCTGGTCGGCGATCGCGCGCGTGATCGCCTGCCGGATCCACCACGTCGCGTAGGTCGAGAACTTGAAGCCCTTGGTGTAGTCGAACTTCTCGACCGCGCGGATGAGGCCCATGTTGCCTTCCTGGATCAGGTCGAGGAACGACATGCCGCGCCCGATGTACTTCTTGGCGATGGACACGACGAGGCGGAGGTTCGCCTCCGTGAGGCGGTGCTTCGCGTCGAAGCTGCCCGCCTCGATGGCCTTCGCGTAGTCGATCTCCTGCTGGGCCGTGAGCAGCGACACGCGCCCGATCTCTTTGAGGTACATGCGGACCGGGTCGTCGAGGCTGACGGCCTCCGCGATCTCGACCTGCGTGATCAGCTCGTCATCGACCTCGATGACCTCCTCGAACTCGCGGCCGTCGTCCGAGACATCGATGCCGATGTCCTTGAAGGCCTTGAAGATGCGGAACAGCTGCTCCGGCTCGGCGTCGAGACCGGGGAAGCCGGTGAGGATGTCGTCGGGGTTGAGGAAGCCCTGGTCGATGCCCTTGCGGATCAGGGCCTCGGCCGCCTTGACGAGCTCCTCCTCGCGCCGGTGCTTGGCCTCCGCGGGCGGCTTGCCGTTGCCGGCCGCGAGCGCGGGGGCGGCTACGCCGTTTTCGCGCGGGAGCTCGAGGACGTCCAGGTCCGGCTCGTCGTCGAGCTCGACGTCCTCGCCGCCGACCGGCTCGTCGGCGACGGCGGTGGCACTGCGCGCCGCGGCCCTCGGGCTGGCTGCGGGCTTGGCCGCGGTCGGGTGCTTCGCGGTCGCCGGCGCGGCCTTCTTCGCAGCCGCGACCGGCGTGGCGGTGGCCTTGGTGACGGCGGTCTTCGCGGCCGGCTTGGACGTGGATGTCTTGGCGACGGGCTTCACCGCCTTGGGCGCCGCCTTGGCCGTGGCTGTCTTCGCGACCGGCTTCGTGCGCGAAGGGCTCACGCGCGCCCCTGGAACAGCAGGTGCTTCAACTCGGCGCGCCGGCGTGCGAGCAGGCGGTGCTCTTCGAGGAGGCTGTCGCGCTGGGCGTCGTCATCGCCCGGGAGCGCCCGGAGCCTTTCCTCTACTGCCGCCATCGCCGCCTCATAGCTCTTCAACCTCATCCTATCGACACAATCCTGGAGCGCTGCGCGGAGCTCACGGTCGTCCTCGATGGCCATCGCCGTGAGGCTGAGGCGAGCGACGCGCGCCCGGTCCTCAGGTTCCAGCCGATCGAGGTGACGCTCAAGGTTAGCCGCTCCATCCGCGACCCCCTCGATGACCTTCGAGCACAGCTCCTGGAACTGGTGCGAACCGACGGGGTCGCCGCCGGTGATCTCCGCCAGCACCTGCGGCGCGCGCGGCTCGCCGATGAGCAGCGTGAGGAGCCGGTCCTCCTCGGCCGGGGTCGGATGAGTCAGGGCCGGCATCGGCGGCGGCGGCCCCGGGGCGGCGGGCGCGGGCGCGTGGGCGCCCTGCGGCGCCCCACGCTGCCGCTGCACGTCGACCAGCAGGCGCGCGGGGTCCAGGCGCAGCCGCTCGGCGGCGACCTGGCAGTAGATATCGAGCGTCGCCTCCTCCGGGATCCGGTTCAGCACCGGCACGACAGCCTGGGCGGCGCGGCTCCTTCCCTCGGCCGTGCGCAGGTCAGACGCCTTCAGCACGCGGTTGATCCACCACTCCCAGCCGGCAAGCGCCGCGCCCTCCGCCTCCTCCCAGAGCTCGGGCGTCTTCAGGAAGAAGTCGCCCGGGTCCTTCGCGCTCACGAGCTCGACGACGCGCACCCGCATCCCAGCCCGCGCGGCCATCTCGATGGCGCGCTCGGTCGCGTGCTGCCCTGCGTCGTCCGAGTCGAGGCACAGGTACAGCTCGTTGGCGAAGCGGCGCAGGATCTTGACCTGCTCGGCCGTCACCGCCGTGCCCGAGCTGGCGACGGCGGTGCCGATGCCGTTCTGATGGGCCATGATGACGTCGAAGTAGCCCTCGACCAGCAGCGCACGCTCAGTCTCCGCGATCTTCTTCCTGGCGTTGGCCAGGCCGTAGACCACACGCGACTTGTCGTAGAGCGCCGTCTGCGGGGTGTTCATGTACTTGGGGGGAGTGCTGTCCATCGCGCGGCCGCCGAAACCGACGACGGTTCCCGACTCGTCCTTGATGGGGAACATCAGCCGGCCGCGGAAGCGGTCGATGGCGGGCCGCGTCGCGCCGCCTGCGGTGCCGCGAGCCTGCAGGGCGAGCCCGGCGCGGACCGCGTCCTCGTCGCTGATGCCGTGCTTCTTCAGGAAGCGCAGCAGGTTGTCGTTGCGCCCCGTCAGCGGCGCATAACCGACCTGGAAGGCCTCGATCATCTCCTCGGAGACGCCGCGCTTCTCGAGGTAACGACGCCCCGGGCCACCGCCGGGGAGGTTGACCAGGATGTGGTGGAAGTACTGCGTGGCGAGGCGGTTGGCCTCACGCGCGATCTCCTTCTCACGCGCCCGGCGCCGCCCACCGCGGTTCTCGTCGAGGGTGACGCCGGCGCGGTCGGCGAGCATCCGCAGCGTCTCCGGGAAGTCGGTGCCCTCCGCCTTCTCCACGAAGTTGAAGAGGTCGCCGCCCTCGTTGCAGCCGAAGCAGTACCAGGTGCCCATGTCGGCGTTGACCCAGAAGCTCGGCGTCTTCTCGGAGTGGAACGGGCAGAGGCCCAGGTACTCCTTGCCCTGGCGCTTGAGGCGGACGTAGCCGGAGACAACCTCGACCATGTCGAGCTTGTCCTTGATCTCGGCGACCGCGTCCCCCGAAGCCATAGACAAGACTAGCTACCCGGGATGCGGGAGGACTAATCCCTGGCGCCCCTGCTGCCCCCCACCTAGCCTCCCCCCGCGGGCGGGGGGAGGACCTTTATCAACCTCCTACTTGTCGCGCTCGGCGCCGGGGCCCTTCTCCTTGATGGCGGCCTGGGCCGCGGCGAGGCGCGCGACCGGGATGCGGAAGGGCGAGCAGCTGACGTAGTTGAGGCCGAGCTCGTGGCAGAACTCGACCGAGGCGGGGTCGCCGCCGTGCTCGCCGCAGATGCCGACCTCGAGCGCGGGGCGGGCTCGGCGGCCCTCCTCCACCGCGATGCGCATGAGGCGCCCGACGCCGTCGCGGTCGAGCGTCTGGAAGGGGTTCTCCTTGAGGATCTTCTGCTCCATGTACTGGACGAGGAACTTGGCCTCGGCGTCGTCGCGCGAGTAGCCGAACGTGGTCTGCGTCAGGTCGTTCGTGCCGAAGCTGAAGAACTCGGCGAACGCCGCAATGTCACCCGCGACGAGCGCGCCGCGCGGCACCTCGATCATCGTGCCGAACTTGTAGTCGATCTCCACGCCCTCGCGCTTCTCGACGGCTTGCGCCACCGTCTGGAGCTGCTCGCGCTCCACCTCGATCTCGCGCACGGTGCCGACGAGCGGGACCATGATCTCGGGGTGCGGGTCTAGGCCGCGCTTCTTCAACGCGATGGCGGCCTCGAGGATGGCGGTCACCTGCATCTCGGTGATCTCCGGGCGGGTGATGCCGAGGCGGCAGCCGCGCAGGCCGAGCATCGGGTTCGCCTCGCGCATCGCCGCGATGGCGTGCAGCATCTCGCGCTTCTTGTCCAGCTCCGGCCCGTGCTGCCCCAGCGCCTCCATCCGCGTGACGTCGACGAGGACCTCCTCGTAGTCGGGCAGGAACTCGTGCAGCGGCGGGTCGATGAGGCGTATGACGACGGGCAGCCCGTCCATCGCCTCGAGGATCCCCTCGAAGTCGGACCGCTGGAAGTCGAGCAGCTCGAATGTCAGCCGGCGGCGCTCTTCAAGGTCCTGGGCCAGGATCATGTCCTGCACGATCGGCAGGCGCTCCTGCTCCATGAACATGTGCTCCGTGCGGCAGAGGCCGATGCCCTGGGCGCCGTTCTCGCGCGCCTTCTTCGCGTCGCGGGGGTAGTCGGCGTTGGCCCACACCTGCAGGCGGCGAGCCTCGTCCGCCCACCCCAGGAGGCGCTTGAAGCGCTCACTCGGCTCCGGTTCGATGGTCGGGACGGCGCCCTTGAGGATTCGCCCTGTCGTGCCGTCGATCGTGAAGGTCTCGCCCTCCTGGACGGTCACGCCGCGCGCCGTGAACTGTCGGGCCCGCAGGTCGACGTCCACCTCGTCGGCGCCGACCACGCACGGCTTGCCCATCATCCGTGCGACAAGCGCGGCGTGGCTGGCGGTGCCACCGCTCGACGTCAGCACGCCCTGCGCCGCGATCATCCCGTGCACGTCGTCCGGGTCGGTGGCGACGCGGACCAGGATCACGGCCTCGCCCGACTTGCCGCGCTCCTCCGCCATGTCGGCGTCGAAAACCGCGGCACCGATCGCCGCCCCCGGCGACGCCGGGACGCCCTTGCCGATCTCCTCCACGGGCGCGTCGGGATCGATGCGGCGGTGCAGCAGCGCCTCGACCTGGCGCGGCTCGACGCGCAGAACGGCCTCGTCCGAGGTGATCAACCCCTCGTCGACCATGTCCGCGGCGATGTTGATCGCGGCGTCGGCGGTGCGCTTCGCCGCCCGCGTCTGCAGCATGTAGAGGCGGCCGCGCTCGATCGTGAACTCGAGGTCCTGCACGTCCTTGTAGTGCTTCTCCAGCTGGTCCGCGTAGCGCTGGAACTCCGCGTAGACCTGCGGCATGTCGCGTTCCAGCGCGTCGATGCGCTCGGTGCGGCGGATGCCGGCGACGACGTCCTCGCCCTGCGCGTTGACGAGGTAGTCACCGTAGAGCTTCTTCTCGCCCGTGATCGGGTTGCGCGTGAAGGCCACGCCCGTGCCCGAGTCGCCGCCCATGTTGCCGAACACCATCGTCTGCACGTTGACGGCGGTGCCGAGGTCGTCGGAGATCTTCTCGGCGCGGCGGTAGGCCTTCGCCCGGGGATTCATCCACGAGCGGAACACCGCTGATATCGCCGCCTCGAGCTGCGTCAGCGGGTCCTCCGGGAACGCCTCGCCGAGGGCGCGCTGGTAGATGTCCTTGTACTCCTGCACGAGCGGGCGCAGGTGCTCGGGGCCGAGGTCGGAGTCGGCCGCGACGCCGGCACGCTTCTTGGCCTCCTCGAGCGCGGCCTCGAACGGGCTCTCGTCCTCGCCGCTCTCGCCCTCCTGGCGCTTGCCTATGTCCTTGGCGGTCTTGCCGAACATCTGGATGAAGCGGCGGTAGGCGTCGAGGGCGAAGCGCTCATCGCCGGTGAGCTTCGCCAGGCCCTCGCAGACCTCGCTGTTCATGCCGAGGTTGAGGATCGTGTCCATCATCCCGGGCATCGAGAACTTCGCCCCGGAGCGGACGCTGACCAGCAGCGGGTTGGTGGCGTCGCCGAGCTTCTTCCCGGTCTTCCCCTCCACGTGCTGGAGGGCCGCCATGGCCTGCTCCCACATGCCGTCGGGGAAACGGTCGTCCCTGTAGTACGCGTTGCAGCAGTCGGTGGTGATGGTGAACCCGGGCGGGACCGGCATCCCGGCGGCGGTCATCTCCGCGACCCCGGCGCCCTTGCCGCCGAGCAGGTCGCGCATGCCGGCGTTGCCCTCTTCGAAGAGGTACACCCACTTGGGCGCGGCGCCGGTCGCCGCGTCAGGCTTCTTTCCTACTTCAACGGCCATTTTCTGCCTCCAGCAAACCCGCCCGCAGAGTCTACGGCGGGAGTTGGTTCCCTTCGCCGGACCTGGCTGCTAGGGTAGGCGCTCGCAGCGGCGCGAAGAGGAGCAGGACGGTGGATCGCGAGCAGGCCAGGCAGCAGTGGTGGATGTGGGCCGCCCACCAGACCCAGGACGACGCCACGCGCACGCGCATGGTCGAGGCGGCGCTGCGGGTCATGGAAGCGGGTGGCAGCGCGGCCGACGCGGCCGCGGCCGGGACGGCGGCTCTCAACGCCCCGCCGCCCGCCGCGCCTCCCGGGCCGCCGACCGGCGCGCGGGCCCTGGTCCGCTCCGCGACTGAGGACAGGCTCCTGCTCGGCGTCGGGATCATCGGGGTCCTAGCCATCCTGGGCGTGGTCGCCGTCGTCGGCATCAGCTCGCTCCGGGCGAAACCGGTGGCCGTGCACAAGCCGGCGGTCGTCGTCAAGCAGATCGACACGCCGGAGACCAGGGCGATCCGCGCGTTCATCCCCGAGGCCAAGCGCTTCGTGGAGGCGCACCGCGGCCTGAAGTACAACGCCGATGTCCCGGTCACCTTCCTCACCGACGCCGACTTCAAGAAGCGCATCGCGTCGTCGCCCGCCGACCAGAAAGGGGTCGACATGGCGACCAAGGAGTGGCGCGCCCTCTCGCTCATCCCGCCCGGCCTGGACCTCGGCAAGGAGCTGACGGACCTGGCCACCAACGGCATCGCCGGCTACTACGACTCGAGCACGAAGCAGCTCGTGGTCCGGGGCGTGGCTCCCACCACCGACAACCGGGTCACCCTCGTGCACGAGCTGACCCACGCGCTGCAGGACCAGCACTTCGCGCTCTCCCGGCTCAGCCGCGTCAAGACCGACGAGGAGTCGGTGGCGTTCCGCTCGCTGGTCGAGGGAGACGCTGTGCGCATCCAGGAGGAGTACATCGCCTCGCTGCCGAAGGCTGAGCAGGACACCTACAACAGCGCGCAGCAGGCCGGCCAGTCGGCGTCCGGCGGGGCCCCCGACGCGCTTCTCGAGGAGTTCGGGTTCCCCTACAGCTCCGGCACCGACTTCGTGAAGACGCTCGTCGACGCCCGCGGCCAGGCCTACCTGGACGCCGCCTTCGTGAACCCGCCGACGACGACCGCGCAGATCATCCACCCGGAGCGCTACATCAACATCGAGGCCGCCCAGCCGGTCGCCGCGCCCGCCGCGGACGGGAAGGTATTCGATGACGGGACGATGGGCGAGCTCGGCATCCGCGCCGTCCTGTACCAGGCGGTGACGCAGAAGCTCATCAGCCTGAACGACTTCCTGTTCGCCACCGACGGCTGGGCGGGAGACAGCTACACGGCGTGGTCGACGGCCACCGGCGCCTGCGTCCGCGACAGCATCGCGAGCCGCTCGCTGACGGACGCCGAGGGACTGTGGCTGGGCCTGACCAAGGTCGCGGGCCTGCGCAAGGGCTGGACGGTCACCACGAGCCGTGGTCTGATCGTCAACTTCACCGCCTGCGGGTAGGCCGGCCGGGCACCGGCAGCCGGCTCAGGGCCAGGCGGGCTTCGAAGGCTCCTGGCGCTCGAGCTTCTCCCAGTCCTCACGCACCGGCGCGAACACGTCGACAACGGTGCAGCCGTCCGGACCGCCGACAGCGCGGTGCGGCACACCCGACGGGATCGTGTACGTCTCGCCGGGGCCGAGCGTGCGCCGCTCATCGCCGACGGTGAAGTCAATGGTGCCGCGCAGCACGAGGCCGAGCTGCTCGTTCTCGTGCTGGTGCTGCGCCGCCTCGGCGCCCGGCGCGAGGTCCACGACGGCCAGTGTGATGCGCTCGCCATGGAACGCCCGTGCGAGCAGCCCGGGCCAAACCGGGTATGGCTTCATCGCCGCGATGTCGTCGAATGCGCTGGTCTTCGTCTCGGCCATCAGTGCTTGAACCTCCCCTGTAGCTCCGAAACGAGCGCCTCTATCGGCACCCGCACCTGCTCCATGCTGTCGCGCTCGCGGATCGTCACCGCGTGGTCGTTCAGGGTGTCGAAGTCGATCGTCACCGCGTAGGGCGTGCCGATCTCGTCATGCCGCCGGTAGCGGCGGCCGATCGACTGGGTCTCGTCGTACTCGATGCGGAAGTACGGCCGCAGCGCCTCCTCCACCTCGCGCGACGTGGGCAGCAACTGCTCGTTCTTCGAGAGCGGCAGCACCGCCACCTGGATCGGCGCGACATCGGGGTGGAACCGCAGCACGACGCGCTTCTCGCCGCGCACGTCCTCCTCGTCATAGGCGTCGAGCATCAGGGTGAACATGCACCTGTCGATGCCCATGGCAGGCTCGATGACGTACGGGATGTACCTCTCCTTGGTCTCCTCGTCGAAGTACGAAAGGTCGCGGCCGCTGAACTCCGAGTGGCGCGAGAGGTCGAAGTTGGTGCGGTTGGCGATGCCCTCCAGCTCCTGCCAACCGAAGGGATAGAGGTACTCGACGTCCTGCGCCGCCTTGGCGTAGTGCGACAGCTCGTCTTCGGCATGCGGGCGCAGGCGCAGGTTCTCGGCCTTGACTCCCAGCACGTCCCGCCACCAGCGGAAGCGCTCGTCGAGCCAGTAGCTGAACCACTGCTCGTCGGTGCCCGGCTTGACGAAGAACTCCATCTCCATCTGCTCGAACTCGCGCAGGCGGAAGATGTAGTTGCCGGGCGAGATCTCGTTTCGGAAGGACTTGCCGACCTGCCCGATTCCGAACGGGATCTTCTTGCGGGTGCTGTTGAGCACGTTCTGGAACTGCACGAACATGCCCTGGGCCGTCTCGGGGCGGAGGTACACCTGGGCGGCCGAGTCCTGCACCGGGCCGAGGTAGGTCTTGAACATCAGGTTGAACTGGCGCTCCTCGGAGAAGTCCTGCGCGCCGCAGTTCGGGCACATGGGCCGCGTCGCATCGAGCTTCCCGGACTTGAGCGCCTTGCGCGCCTCGGGGCCCAGCTGCGCGTCCTCGAGCTCCACCTCGGCCACCGGCTTCAGGTGGTCGGCGCGGAACCGGCCGTGGCAGTTGCGGCACTCCACCAGCGGATCGTGGAAGGTCTGCACGTGGCCGCTCGCCTCCCAGACACGCGGGTGCATGATGATGCCGCTCTCGAGCCCGACGACGTCGTGGCGAAGCTCGACCATGTGGCGCCACCAGAGGCTTCGGATGTTGCGCCGGAGCGCGACGCCGAGCGGGCCAAAGTCGTAGATGGCGTTGATGCCGCCGTAGATCTCGCTCGACTGGAAGATGAAGCCGCGCCGCTTCGCCAGCGACGTGAGCTTCTCGACGAGACCGGCGGTCGGCTCGTCCTCGCGGGGGTCGGGGGTTGCGGTCATTCGGCGGTGGCAGGTTGCGGCTCGCGCCGCGGGGGGCGGATGCGACGGGCGAAGTCGATCGACTTGAGCTGGCGGTCGAGGTGGTGCTCGAGTTGCGATTCGAGGGCGGTCTCCACCTCGGCCAGGTCGTCGTCCGACAGCCGGAGCCTCAAGAATAGGTCCCGGTCGCCCGCCGCCAGGACCCGCAGGATCTTGACCGCCCGGCGCCCGATGAGTGGGACCAGGCCGGGCTCGAGGCAGCGCCCGCCGACGACCCCGCCGGCCAGCGGCGAGAACCCGAGCTCGTCCGCCTCCGCGAGGTCGCGCCCGCAGACCGAGCAGCGCTGGAGCTCGGGGATGTAGCCGATCTCGGCGAGGAGTCGCATCACGAAGTCGAGGGACTCCATCCGCGCGTGCGCCCCGGGCGCCGAGAGGCGGGCCAGCGCGTCGCGGACGAGCCCGAACAGCTCGGGCTGGGGGTGGTGCTCCTCGAGGACCTTGTCGGCGACCTCGACCACGAGCGCCGCCGCGGCCGACCGCTGCAGCTCGGCCGCCAGGAGGGACTCGTCGGTGAGGCGCTGGAAGCTCGTGACCACGTCCATCGACCGCCCCTCGGCCAGCTGCATCCGGCCGTGCGCGAACACGTCCAGCTGGCCACTCATCTTGCTGCGCGACTTGCGGACGCTCTTGGCGATGGCGCTGACCTTGCCGCGCTCCAGGGTGAACAGCGTGAGGATGCGGTCGGCCTCGCCGTAGTCGAGCTTGCGCAGGACCACGGCTTCGGCCGTGTAGACGGGCACTAGCCGCCCCTCTCCGTACCCGTCGATGGCGCGTCGTCATCGCGCAACACCGACCCCGGGAACGCCTTGTCGCTGCGCGCACGGATCTTGTCGATGCCCTGCCCCTTCACGCTCACGACCGTCAGGGTGATGCCATCCACCTGGATCGACTCGCCCGGGGTCGGGATCGCGCCCAGCTGGCTCTGGATGAACCCCCCGACGGAGTCGACGTCCTCGGCCTCGAGCTCGACGCCGAGCAGGTCGTCCACGTCGGCGAGCGACACGCGCGCATCCATGACCGCCTCGTTCGGGGAGAGGAACTGCACCTCCTCCTCCTCCAGCTGGTCGTACTCGTCGCGTATCGGTCCGACGATCTCCTCGATGACGTCCTCGATCGTGACGATGCCGGCGGTCTGGCCGAACTCGTCGACAACTATCGCCATGTGCTGCCGCTTCTCGCGCATCTCGCGCAGGAGGTCCGACAGCTTGAGGTTCTCCGACACGAAGTAGGCGGGCCGCAGCACGCTGCGCACATCGCCGTCGCGGTGTTCCTGGAGGTAGCGCAGCAGGTCCTTGGCGTGGGCGATGCCGATGACGTGGTCGACCGTCTCCTCGTACACCGGGATGCGGGTGCGGCCGAACTTCAGGATCAGGTCGGTGATCTCCCGGATCGGCCGGTGCACCTCGACCGCGTTGATGTCGATGCGCGGGATCATCACCTCGCGCACGCTCATGTCGCCAATCTCGATGATCCCGTGGATCATCTCCCGCTCCTCCTCCTCGATGATGCCCTCCTCCTCGCCGACCGTGACGAGAAGCTTCAGCTCCTCCTCCGTCACGAACGGGCCCTTCGCCGGGCCCGGGGAGAGAATGCCGGCGAAGGCCGACATGGCGCGCACCAGCGGCTTGAAGGCGACGGTCATCGCGTTCACGGTGGGCGCCACCGCCAGCGCGTAGCCCATGTTCGAGAGCGCCAGCGACTTGGCCGTGACCTCGGCCAGGATCAGGACGACGAGGGCGTCGAGGAGGCCGACGATCAGCTGGGCCCAGAAGCTGTCGAGGCCGTGGTGGGCCGCGATCAGGTCGGCGGCGGTCGCCGAGATGATGATCGCCGTCGTGTTCGCCGTGAGGATCGCGGTCAGGTACTCGTTCGGCTGACGGTGCAGCTTGGTGATGAGGAGAGCGCGGTGGTTCCCCTCCTCGCACAGCCGGCGCAGCTTGAGCCGGCTGATGGAGGTCAGCGCCGTCTCCGCCGACGCGGCGAGGCCGGCGAGGGCGAGGGTGATGACGAGCAGGACGACGAGGGCGATGTCGTAGACGCTCACGGCATGCCGGCCTACGCCCGGCGGGGGGACCTCACCGCGTTCACACGAACAGCTCGCTGACCGACCGGTCCTCGTGCACGCGCCGGATGCCTTCCGCGAGCAGGGGCGCGACCGAGAGTCGGACCAGCTTGTCGTGGTGGTTGGGGTTCGGGATGCTGTCGGTCACGACGATCTGGTCGATCGGCGCCGCGCTGAGGCGCTCGATGGCGCCCTCGACGAGCACGCCGTGGGTCGCCATCACGTCGACGCTTCGGGCCCCCTGGTCCAGCAGCGCGTGGGCCACGCCGACGAGCGTCGTCCCGGTCGAGATCAGGTCGTCGACGACGACGGCATGCATCCCCTCGACCTCACCGATGACGTTCAGAACCTCGGCCACGTCGTCCTTCGGGCGTCGCTTCTCGACAATGGCCAGTGGTCCGTCGACGAGGCGGGCGATGTCGCGCGCCCGGCGGGTGCCACCCACGTCGGGCGAGACCACGACGATGTCGGACAGGTGGCGGCGGCGGATGTGCTCGGCGAGGATCTTCTGCGCCGTCAGGTGGTCGAACGGGATGTCGAAGAAGCCCTGGATCGCGTCGGCGTGCAGGTCCAGGCCGATGACGCGGTTGGCACCGGCCATCGTGATGACGTTGGCCATCAGCTTGGCGGAGATCGGGTCCCGCGGCGCCGTCTTCTTCTCCTTGCGCGCGTAGCCGTAGTACGGGATCACGGCGGTGACGCGCGAGGCCGAGGCGCGGTGGAGGGCGTCCAGGATGATGAACAGCTGGATCAGGTTCTCGGACACGGGCTGGCAGGTCGGCTGGACCACGAACACGTCGTCGCCGCGGACAGACTCCGCGATCTTCACGTCGTACTCGCCGTCCATGAAGCGCGTGACCTCCATCTTCCCCACCTCGATGCCCAGCTCGCCCGCGATGGCGGCGGCGAGCGCCGGGTGCGCGTTACCGGAGAGGAGCCTGAGGTCGCCCGACATCTGGGTGAACTTTAACCGGCTCTCTAGGCCCGCGGGCGGCGCTTCCGGGCCACCCACCCCTCCACGTCGCGCTGCTCGGCGCGCTCGACGGCGAGGCTGCCGGGCTCCACGTCGCGGGTGATGACGGAGCCGGCCGCAGTGTAGGCGTCGTCGCCGACCTTGAGGGGGGCGACCAGGATGCTGTCGCTGCCGATGAACACGTGGTCGCCGATCACGGTCTGGCTCTTCCTCACGCCGTCGTAGTTGGCGGTGACGGTGCCGGCGCCGATGTTCACGCCCTTGCCGAGGACCGCGTCGCCCAGGTACGAGAAGTGGTGCACGTCGGACTCCGGCCCGACCAGGGAGTTCTTGATCTCGGCGTACGAGCCGATGCGGGCCCCGCGCGCCACCACCGACCCGGCCCGGAGGCGGTTGAAGGGGCCGATGGCGACCCCGTCCTCCACCGTCGAGCCGACGAGGTGGCTCCGGCCGATGACGCAGTCCCGACCGACCTGGCAGTCCTCGATCTCGGCAAAGGGCCCGACATGGGTGCGGGCCCCGATGACCGTCTGGCCGCGCAGGAACGTGAAGGGCTCGACCACCGCGTCGGCCTCGATGCGGACGCCGGCGTCGATGTACGTGTTGGCGGGGTCGACGACGGTGACCCCGGCCAGGGCGAGGCCGCGGTTGATCCGGCGGCGCACGATCCGTTCCGCCTCCGCCAGCTGCGACCTGTCGTTGACGCCCACCGCCTCCTCGGCCGCGACCTCGAGGGTCGCCCGCCGTGGCATCCGGGCGAACAGGTCGGTGAGATAGACCTCGCCGGTGACGGAGCTGCGGCGGCCGGCACGGAGCGCCGGCCAGAGGGCCTCGGCGCGGAAGCAGCACACGCCGGTGTTGATGACGTCGACCGCGCGCTCCTCGGGCGTCGCGTCCGCCTCCTCGACGACGCGAAAGCCGGCCGGCGCGGACACGACCCGGCCGTACCCCTTCGGGTCGGGGACCCGAGCCGTCACGAGGGCCAGGTCCAGGTCCCGGCGGCGGCGCAGCTGCAGCAGGGCGCGCACGCTCGCGACCGTGAGCAGGGGCACGTCGCCGTAGAGGACGAGCACCTCGGCGGCGCCGCGCAGGCTGTGCGGCACCTGGTTCAGCGCGTCGCCGGTGCCGCGCGCCTCGTCCTGGATCGCGAAGGTGCAGTCGCCGCAGACTGCCTTGACGGCGGCGCCCTGGCCCGGCGCGTGGACGACCACGACGTGACGGGCCCCCAGCGAGTGCGCGAGGTTGACCGGGTACCCCAGCAGTGGTTCCCCGGCGAGCCGGTGCAGCACCTTCGGGGTCTCCGAGCGCATGCGCTTGCCCTCGCCGGCGGCCAGCACCACGACGAGGAGGTCGCGGCCGGCAACGGGTCGCCTCCCTGCCCCGTCCTGTCCCTGCCGAGCCCCGCGTGCCGCGCGCGTCACTGCTGCTCGCTCAACGCGGCGCGATTCTAACGCGGGCGCGGTCGCCCGAAGGGGGCAGGCTCCCCTCGCGAAAGTGTGGCGAGCACCATATACGCCCGGCCCGCGAGCCACGACAATGGCCCCGTGAGAGGGGCACAGCTGCGCCGGGCCGCGGCGTTCGGAACTCTGGCGCTGATCATGGTGCTGTTCATCGTCGACGTCCCCCTCGGCCTGGCGATCATGAACGCGCCGGCGACCACCACGTCGGCGAGCTACGGCGGCGGCGGCAATGGGCAGCCGAGCTTCGCCTTCGCCATCCCGATGCTGGGGCTCGCCGTCCTGGCAACCATCATCGTCCTGCGCCGGCAGGGCAACCGCATCGGCTGGCTGCTGCTCGGCGCCGTCGTGTTCGTCGCGCTGCAGGGCGTGGCCGCGGACTACGGCACCTACGCCATCAACATCCAGCACCGCGCCCTGCCCGGCGGCGACCTCGCCGCGGGGCTCGGCGACATGCTGTGGCTGCCGTTTGTCGGGATGGTGCTGGTGCTGCCCCTGCAGCTGTTCCCTGACGGCCGCCCGGTGTCGCGCCGGTGGCGGTGGCTGCTTTGGGCCACGATCGGGGCGATCGTTGTCGGCTACTTCGCCAACACGTTCGCGCCCTCGACCATGCCCGGCGTTCACTTTCCACGAGCGTCGGGGGTGCTGGGAACGATTCTCAAACGGTCTCGGGTGCTCCTTCTGCTCTTCGCGCTCTGCGCCCTCGCCTCGTTCGCCTCGCTGATAGTGAGATACCGGCGCTCCGGCTCCGAGGTGCGGCACCAGGCCCGGTGGCTGATCCTGTCCGGGATCCTCTACGCGGTCCCTTTCACGGCGTATGGCGTGATCGGCCTCGTCACCGGGGTCTACCCGGCCCCTCTCGCCGCGACAAGCGTGCTGGGGCTCGTCTCGGTCCCATTCGCGATGTCGATCGCGGTTTTGAAGTACCGCCTCTACGACATCGACGTCATCATCAGCCGCGCCGTCGTGTACGGCTCGCTGGCGGCCGGCATCACCGCCGTCTACGTCGCGATCGTCGTCGGCGTCGGCACCCTGCTCGGCAGCGGCGGCCGGCCGAACCTCCTGCTCAGCATCGCGGCGACGGCGATCGTCGCGGCGGGGTTCCAGCCCGTGCGTGAGCGGCTGCAGCGGTTTGCGAACCGCCTGGTGTACGGCAAGCGCGCGACGCCGTATGAGGTGCTGTCGCAGTTCAGCCAGCGCGTCGCCGAGACGTACGCGGCCGAGGACGCCCTGCCGCGGATGGCCCGCGTCCTGGCCGAGGGCACGTCCGCCAGCCGCGCCGACGTCTGGCTCCGCTCCGAGGGGGAGCTGCGGCGGGCGGCGTCGTGGCCCGACCTCGCCGATGCCGCGACGCCGGTCCTGGACGTCACCGGCCAGCTACTGCCCGCCGTGCCTGGCGACCACGTCATCGCCGTCCGCCACCAGGGCGATCTGCTCGGCGCGCTGTCGGTGACGAAGCGCCAGGGCGAGGCGCTGACGCCGATCGAGGCCAAGCTGGTCGACGACCTCGGCCACCAGGCGGGACTGGTGTTGAAGAACGTCGGCCTGACCGCCGAGTTGCTCGCCCGCCTCGACGACCTGCGGGCCTCGCGGAAGCGCCTAGTCGCGGCCCAGGACGCGGAGCGCCGCCGCCTGGAGCGCAACCTCCACGACGGTGCCCAGCAGAACCTCGTCGCCCTCAAGGTGAAGCTCGGTCTCGCCGAAACGCTGGCCGACCGCGACCCCGAGAAGGCCCGCGACCTGATCGTCCAGCTGAAGGCGGACGCGGACGAAGCGCTGGACACGCTGCGCGACCTGGCCCGCGGGATCTACCCCCCGCTGCTTGCCGACAGGGGCCTGGAGGCGGCGCTCGAGGCCCAGGCGCGCAAGGCCACGCTGCCCGTAGCCGTGGAGGCGACTGGGCTCGGGCGCTACCCGCAGGACGTCGAGGCGGCCGTCTATTTCTGCACGATGGAGATGCTGCAGAACGTCCAGAAGTACGCCGGGGCGACCAGCGCGCGGGTGACAGTGGTCGACGACGGCCGGCAGCTGAGCTTCAGCGTTGTCGACGACGGCGCGGGTTTCGACGTCGCGCAGGTCAAGCGCGGCGCGGGCCTGCAGAACATGGAGGACCGGCTCGACTCGCTCGGGGGCGCCCTCGACATCGTCTCCGCGCCCGGGCACGGCACCACGGTCTCGGGGAGGCTGCCTCACAACGTCACCGCGAGCCAGCCTGAGGCGGTGCTCGGGGGCTAGGACTCGAACCTAGATAAGCAGCTCCAAAGGCTGCCGTCCTACCGTTAGACGACCCCCGAACGCTCTCGAGGCACAACCATACGGTCTTGCCTCGAGCTACCCGGCGGCCGGCGGGCGGGGCTCGACGCCGCCAACCGCGGCGCGGTCCATACCGGCACCGCGCCAGGCGTGACCCATCGTCTCGGTGTTGTACGCGGCGCTGATGGCGCCGCCTTCACGCACGACGATCAGCCCCGCGTCACCCCCAACCTCGGCCTCCATCTGGGCGAGCAGCATGTCAAGCACCGGAGGTGCCCCGGCGCCCGCCTCGACGGCGCGCGCGCAGAGCAGGAAGCGCGCGATCTCCTCACCGGCGCCGGTCGCGGAGGCGGCTCCCTGGTGGTCGGCCCAGAAGCCGCAGCCCGGGAGCGGCGAGTCGCCGACCCGGCCGGCGGGCATGAAGGCGCGGCCGCCCGTGGAGGTCGCCGCGGCGAGGTCGCCGCGAACATCCAGCGCGACCGCCCCGACCGTGTCGTTCTCGACACCCCGGGAGTCCGGCTGGCCCAGCGCCATCCAGCGCGCCCACGCCTGGAAGCGCTCCTGGGTGATCAGCTGCGCCGGGTCGCAGCGCTCGATGCCGTGCTCCTCGGCGAAGCGCTCGGCGCCGCCGCCGACGAGCATCACCTGCGGCGTGTCGAGCACCTCGCGCGCGAGCAGGACGGGGTTGCGCACCCCGCGCACGCCGGCGACCGCGCCAAACTTCTGGTCGCGCCCGCGCATCACGCCGGCGTCGCACTCGACCTCGCCGCGCGCGTTGAGAACGCCGCCATAGCCGGCGTTGAAGTTCGGGTCGTCCTCCATCACGTGCACCGCCTCGACGACCGCGTCGACGCAGTCGCCGCCCGCCTCGAGGATGGCGTAGGCCGCGTCGACGGCGCGGGCCATGCCGGCCTCGTAGGGCTCCCGCTGCGCCCGCGCCTTCCCCGCCCCGCCGTGGACCAGGATCACCGGCGCCGCGAGGCGCGCGAAGGTCACGCGCCCTCCCTCATGATGCGGTCCCGCATGGCGGCGTGCGCGCGCATCTCCTCGTCCGCCGGCGCGGGCGCCAGCTCGTAGCCGGGGCGGGTGCGGCGCGCCGCGAGCTGGAGCAGGTGGTCGGTCAGTTGCGGGTTCTTCGGCAGGAGGGACCCGTGCACGTAAGTGCCGAAGACCGTCCCCTGGCGCGCGCCCTCCATGCCGTCGTCGCCATTGTTGCCGTGACCGACGAGGCACCTGCCCAGCGGCGCCAGGCCGGGGCCGAGGTGGGTGCGGCCGGCGTGGTTCTCGAAGCCGACGATCGTGCTGGGCTCGAGCCCCAGGCCCTCGGCTTCGAGCACGACGTTGCCGATGAACCGCGTGGGGCCGGCCTCGGTGCGCAGGTCCAGGAGGCCGAGGCCGGGCAGCTCCTTGCCGCTCACCGCCACGTAGTGGCTCCCGAGCAGCTGGTACCCGCCGCACACGGCGAGCAGCACCGCCCCGTCGTCGACCGCCGCCCGGAGCGCGTCGCGCTTCTCGGTCGCGAGGTCGGCGGCCACCAGGTCCTGGTCGAGGTCCTGGCCGCCGCCGATGAAGTAGAGGTCGACGTCGCCCGGGCCCGGTCCGCCGCGCTCGACGGGCACGACCTCGACGTCGATGTCGCGGAGCCGCGCCCGCTGGACGAGCGCGAGGATGTTGCCGCGATCGCCGTAGATGCTCATCTCGCGGGGGTAGAGCTGGCCGATCCGGAGGCGCGTCGAGGCCACGCTCAATCCTCCCAGTACGGGCGGGTGTAGCCGCGCCGCACCAGCTCGGCGCGCAGGTCCAGCATCGCCGTGTACGTGGGCAGCACGAAGACCTCATCGCCGGGCGCGGCGAGCGCGAGGCAGCGGTCGAGCGCCGCCCCGGGCTCGGGCGCGACGTCGACGCCCTCCATGGCGCGGCCGCCGTACTTCAGCCGCACCGCCATGTCGTAGGCGCGCGAGCCCCCGAGCACGATCCACTCGGCGCCGTTGAGGCGCTCGAAGTCCACGTCCCAGATCCACGACACGTCCCGCCCGTCGGCGATGCGGTCGTTCACCGCGACCAGGAACCGCTGGCCCGCGCCGAGCGTCGTCGCCGCGCGCAGCACCTCGTTGAAGCTGGCCGGGTTCTTGGCCAGCATGAGGCGGAGCGAGCGTCCCTCCACCACCACCTCCTCGAGGCGGCCGAAGGCCGGGCGGAAGCCGGCGGCGGCGCGGGCCACGCCGGCGCGGTCGAGCCCGAGGCGCTCGGCCACCGCCGCGGCGGCGACGACGTTGTAGGTGTTGTACAGGCCCGAGAGGGGGACCTCGATGGCGACGCCCGCCGCGTCGCCGCGGAGGTGGACGCGCTGCGAGCGGAGGCCGTCGAACTCGACGCCGTCCGCGGCGAAGTCGAGCGGCGGGCGCTCGAAGTGGCCGCGCGGGCAGCGATAAGCGCCCAGGTGGCCGACGTAGACCCGCTCGAAGACCAGCGGCTCCCCGCAGCGCGGGCAGAACTTCGCGTCGGCAGCGTGCGGCAGGTGGTCGTCGCCCAGCGAGCTGTCGACGAGGCCGTAGTAGCGGACGGAGGCGCGAAGGCCTTCGCCGAGGGTGGCCACCGTGGGGTCGTCGGCGCAGAGCAGCACCTCCGACTCAGCCGGCAGGGCCGACAGCGCGGCCCGGATCGCCGCGGCCGAGGCCTCCAGCTCGCCGTAGCGGTCCAGCTGGTCGCGGAAGAGGTTGGTGACGACCACGAGGCGCGGCGTGGTGGCGGCGACGGCGTGCGGCAGCACCGCCTCGTCCACCTCGAAGACGCCGAGCTCGGCGGCCGGCCGGCCCCCCAACCCGGAGTACCTCACCATTGCCGAGGTCAGGCCCGACATCAGGTTGGCGCCGGCGCGGTTGCCCGCCACCTCGATGCCGGCGCCGGCGCACAGGTGCCGCACGAGCGTGGCCGTCGTGGTCTTGCCGTTGGTGCCGGTGACCATCACGCTGCCGAGCGGGAGCCGGGCGCTGAGCTTCGAAAGCGTGCCCCCGTCGAGGGCGGCGCTGATGCGCCCGGGGAGGGTCGTCCCACCGCCGCGGCCGAGGCGTCGCACCGTTGCCGCCGTGGCCTTCCCGGCCGCGATGGCCAGGCTCAAACGGGGGTCGACGCCCCGGCCGGCCCCGCTCACGCGAGCGCGGGCGCGGCGGCGGTCCGCACCACCCAGGTTGACATCGGGGGCGGGGCAGCCTCGACGAGGGCGGCGGCCTCGAACTGGTCCCGGCACAGCTGGAACATCGCGCTCCCGGTACCCGTCAGACGGGGCCTCCAGCCGGCCTCCCGCAGCGCGTCGCGGGCGGCCGCCAGCTCGGGATAGCGGCGGACCGCCGGCGCCCACAGCGCGTTGGGCAGCTCCTCCCCGAGGTCCACGTCGGCCCCGCGCCGCAGCGCCTCCGCCACCGCCTCGACCCGAGCCCCGTCCGTCATCTCGTCCTCCCGGAGGGCACCGAACACCGCCGCGGTGGAGACATGCAGGCGGGGCCACGCGACGGCGGCCCAGGTCGGCTCCAGCGGCAGCGGCTGGACCACCTCGCCGGCGCCCGCCACCAGCGCCGCGCCCCCCACCAGCTGGAACGGCACGTCGGCGCCGAGGTCGAAGGCCATCTCCGCGACGTCCTCGGGGCGAACACCAGCCTGGAGGGGGGCGAGCGCGCGAAGGACGGCCGCCGCGTCGGCGCTGCCGCCCCCGAGCCCGGCCCCGGCCGGCACCTCCTTGTGGACGATGGCGTACCACCCGAGCGCGCCGACCAGGTCCAGCGCCTGCGTCACCAGGTTGGCCTCGGGCTCGAGGTCCGGGTCGGCGTACGGGCCTTCGACCTCCAGGCCGACCCGACCCTCCACCAGCGTCACCGTGTCGTGCAGGTCGATGGCGGTCATGAGGGAGCGCAGCTCGTGGTAGCCGTCATCGCGGCGGCGCACCACCTCGAGCCCGAGGTTGAGCTTGGCCGGGGCCTCGAGCGTCAGGCTCACAGCGTGACGGGGCGGCGGCGCAACACCTGCAGCGCGATCCCGGCCTCCTCCGAGCGCAGCGCGATTTCGACGCCGAGGTAGGCCACCCCGGCCAGCAGGATCGCGAGGGCGAGGATGGCGTAGTGGCGCAGGTCGAGTCGCAGGGGGATCGAGCCGGCCAGCACGTGCCACGTGCCATAGGCGACGAGCGCCATCGCCACGCACCCGCCCGCGACGCGCAGCAGCGACAGCGCCAGGGTGCGACCCTCGAAGCCGTGCAGCCGCGGCCGGAGCCCCCAGGCCAGCAGGCTGAAGTTCAGGATTGCGGCCAGCGACGTGCCCAGCGCCAGCCCGCCGGCGCCCAGCGGGTGGACGAGGATGAGGTTCGCGACCAGGTTGACGAAGACCGCGGCAAAGGCGATCTTCATCGGCGTCAGCACCTCCTGGAAGGAGTAGTAGACGCGCACCACGATGAACACCGAGGCCTGGGCCGCGACGCCGATGGCGAAGAACGCCAGCGGCGGGTACACCGTCGACGTCGAGCCCTGGCCGAAGGCGCCATGCTGGAAGAGCAGGGCGATGATCTGGGGCCCAAGCACGATCAGCCCGACCGCCGCCGGGACCATCACGAAGAGGTTGAGGCGGACCGCGAGGCTGGCGCGGCGGCGGAGCTCGTCGACCTCGCCAAGGGTGGCGTGCCGGGCGAAGTACGGGAACATGACGACCGCGAAGGCCGAGGTGAACACCCCGATGGGGACGGCCGCCAGGTTGTTGGCGTAGTAGAGGCCGATGACCTGCCCCTGCGGCAGGCCGGCCGCAAGGTAGCGGTCCACGAACACGTTCACCTGGCTCGCGGTGAGCCCGATCGAGATCGGCACCATCAGCCGCGCCACCTGCCAGACGCCGGGGTGGCGAAGGTCACGCAGCGAGATGAGGCGCCAGCCGAGCGACCGCAGGCTCGGCACCTGCACGCCGAGGTGCAGCACGCCGCCAAGGGCCACGCCCCAGGCGAGCCCGACGATCCCCATCGGAGCGTGCGGCGGAAGGTGCACGAAGAACAGCACGGCGAAGATCAGGGCCAGGTTGTAGACCAGCGGCGGCAGCGAGATGACGCGGAAGCGCTTGTGCGCGTTCATCACGCCGATCGAGAAACCGCCAAGCCCGATGAAGATCGGCTGGATCAGGATGATGCGCGTAAGCGTCAGCGCGAGCTGGCGTTCCTGCGGCGTGCGCGAGGCGGCGACGACGCCGATGATCAGGGGCGCCACGAGCTGGAGGATGGCGACCCCGGCGAGGAGCAGGAAGAGCGCGCCCGTCATGACGCCGTTCATCACCGCCCGCGCCTCCTCGACCTGGTCGCGGGCCAGCCGCTCCGTCAGCACCGGGACGAACGCGGAGCTCACGGCGCCGGCCAGGATGAGGCTCGTCAGAAGGTCCGGCGCGTTGAAGGCGAGGGCATACAGGTCGGCGGCGCCCGAGGTCCCGAACTGGTGCGCGATCAGCACGTCGCGCACGTACCCGGCGACGCGGCTGAGGCCGTACATGGCGGCCAGCAGGGCCCCGGCGGCGGCGATGGCGCGGCTCTCGGCGACCCTCACGGCGGGCGCCGGGCCGGACCCAGTCAGCTCGTCGCCCACGGCGTGATCTTACGGGGGCTCGATCGCGTGGACCTGGCCGCACGCGGCCCGCTATACTCCGGGGTCCCTCACGTGTATTGGAGTATGTCTGTTGGCTAACACGAAGTCGGCTAAGAAGCGAGTGCGTGTCTCCCGCACGAAGCACGAGCGCAACCGCGTCGTGCGCGCGGCGGTGAAGACCCGCGTCAGCCGCGTGCGCCGGCTTGTCGACGGCGGCGAGACGGCCCCCGCGGCCGAGCTCACCACTGCCGTGTCAGCCCTCGACCGCGCCGCGGAGCGCGGCATCCTCCATCCCAACAACGCGGCTCGCCGGAAGTCGCGGCTGATGCGCATGGTGGCCAAGGCCGCCGCCCTCGCCGCGAACCCGGAGGCGGCCGCGGAGGCCGCGGCGAGCGCGAAGGCGCACGCCAAGGGCACCGGGAAGAGCGCGGCCAAGAAGACCGCCGCGAAGCGCGCGGCCGCCCGCTCCACCGCGAAGAAGCCTTCTAAGTAGCCGGCGCGATCACCCGATCGCGCTGAAGACCAGGAGGCGCAGCGCGTCCTCCTCGCCCAGCTCGCCGCGACGCGACGCCGCCTCAACGGCGCCGGCCGTGTGGAGCAGCGCCAGCAGGCGCGACCTCTCGACGCCGCGCGACTGCTCGATCGCCTTCTTGACTGTGTACTCGGCGACCGGCCGGTTCTCGTCCGCCAGGGCCTCGGTCAGGGCCTTGATCCCGGCCTGGCCATCGGGGGCGTCGCTCGCCGCGAGGAGCAGGCGGAGCTGCCGGACCAGCATGTACGAGAGCCGCCCCGCCGGCTCGCCGGCGCGGAGCGCGCGGTCGAGCTCCGCGGCGGCCAGCCCGGGGTCGCCGACCAGCGCGTCCGTGATGGCCCAGACCTGGTGTTCCGCCGAGTCGGGCACGAGGACGCGGACGTCGTCCACGCGGATCGGCCCGCCGTCGGCGTAGACGCTCAGCTTCTGCAGCTCCGCGTCGAGCAGCCGCAGGTCGTCGCCGACGCGCTGGTGCAGGAGGCGCGCCGCCGGGGCCTCGATGCGCAGTTTGAGCTCGCGGACGCGCCGACCCAGCCAGTCCGACACGTCGCGAGCGCGCAGGGCGGGGAACTCCTCGACGCTGCCGCGCGCCCGCGCGAGCTTCAGCACCGGGTGCGCCGCCGGGACGGTGCCGGGCGCGCTGACCACCACGTGCGCGCCCTCGGGGATCGTGTCGAGCAGCTCGGCCATGCGGTCCGCGTCGGCACTGGGCTTGCGGCGTCCGCCGGCCGCCGCCAGCGCCCGCCACTCGCGCACACCCACCACCCGCCCGGCGGCGAAGAAGCCCACCGACGACACGGCGTCCAGGACCGCCTCGACGCTCGCGGTCGGGTCCAGCAGCTCGCGGTCGAGGTCGGAATCCTGGGCGGCGGTGAGGCGCTGCCAGGTCGCGCGCCACGCGCGGTCGACCAGGTACGGCTCGCCCCCGTGGTAGAGCCAGAGCCCAAGTCGCGCCGCCGCCATGCGCGGCGAGTCTATGTGCCGCGGCAGCGCACGGGGTCGCAGACGAGCTCGAGTGGACCGTCGCGGTCGGTCCGGTACAGGCGCGCCCCGTACCGCTGCGCGAGGAGGCGCGTCGGCGCGTGGCCCGCGACCGGCTGGACCACGAGCCAGGCGGTGGCCACGCCGTCGTCGACGGGGTCCCCGGCGCCGGTGCCGACCGCCACCGCCGCGTAGGTCCCGGGCGGCAGCAGGGGGGCCGCCGCGGCGCTGCTGGAGTCGGCGACGAGCACGGCAGTGCCACCCTCCCCGACCACGACCCCGAGGCGGTCGCGGACGCCGACGTCGTCGGCGGTGATGACCAGGTCGTGCCAGGACCAGCGCTGGCCCGCGGTGACTGGGACGACCCGGGTGCCCCGGGCGGACATCTCGGCGGCGGCCGCGGCCGCCGCCTGGGCTTCCAGCGTCGCCGGCAGCAGGAGCGTGCTGACGCTGTAGGCCCCGAGCCCCGGGAGCCCGCCGCTCTCCGCCGCGGAGCTGCCCGTGAGGAAGACGGTGTCGAGCCGGCGGGGCAGACCTGGAAGCTGCCCGGCCGGTGGCAGCGCGGCGTCAAGCGCGGGACGGAGCGCGCCGGCCGAGGTGCCGGCGTCCACGAGCAGGGTGGCGCCGTCGGGCGCCACCACGAGCACCGCCGGGCCGCTCACCCCCGCGAGGAAGTGGACGTGGGCGTGCCCGTCGGGGCGCCCGGAGAGGGCGAACACCGCGGTAGCGGCGGCCAGGCCCACTGCCGCCGTGCCGGCCCTGGCCCGCCGCGAGGCCGGCAGCGGGGCGCGGCCGCCGGCGACGACGCCGAGAAGGGCGACGTAGTACGCCGCAACGGCAGGCGCCGGGAATGTCGGCGTCGGGATGGCGGCGCCCGGGACGAGCGCGACAAGGTGCGCGACGGCCAGCGCGAAGAGGCACCCGAGAAGCGCGACCGACGCAAACGGGACGCCGAGGGCCACCGCGATCGCCGCCGGCGCACCGTGCCAGGCGGCGAGGCTCGCGGCGGCCGACGCCGACACCATCGCGAGGCCGGAGACGATCACCGCCGGCAGGGTCGGGAGGACCAGGGCGTTGGCGACGGGGCCGGCGAGCGGCAGCACCTGGAAGTAGTGCGCGGTCAGCGGCAGCGTGGCCAGCTGCGCCGCGGCTGTCGTGGCGAAGGCCTCGCGCACCATCCGCGGCAGGAAGCCGACCTGGCGCGCCAGCCCGGGACCGAGCGTCTGGATGCCGAGCACCCCGAGGAAGGAGAACTGGAAGCTGACGTCCCCGGCAAGGCCGGGCTCGAGAGTCAGCATCCCGGTGCCCGCGAGGAGCAGCGAGCGGAGCGTGTCGGTGTCGCGGCGGACCGCCCCGGCGACAAGGCCCGCGGAGCCCATCACGGCGGAGCGTATCGCCGACGCGGAGGCGCCGCCGACCAGCACGTACGCCGCCACCAGTGCGATTCCGGCCAGTGCGCCCCGCCGCCCCAGGACCGGGCGCAGCACCGCGACGACCAGGCTGGTCACGATCGCGACCTTCAGCCCGCTGATGGCCAGGACGTGGGCCAAGCCGCTCGCCGTGAGGTCTCGCTGAACGCCGGGCGGGAGGCTCCCGCGGACGCCGGCCATCTCGCCGAGCAGCAGCGTCGCCTCGGGCTCCGGCAGCAGGCGGCGCACCGCCGCCGCGAGCCGGGACCGCGCGCGCGCTGCGGCCGGGGCGAGGTCCAGGGCACCGAGCGACTGCGGGACGACGGTGTCGGCGGTGATCGCCGCGTCCGGGGCCTTCGTCGCGGCGGCCGCGGCGCGGGTGGCGCGGTATCGCTCCAGTCGCCCCAGCACGACGATCTCCTCTCCCAGCTCGACCCCGTCCGCCGAGGCTCCCCGCACGTCGAGCGTGCCGTCCACCGCCTGCCAGCCGGCACCCGCGTCAAGGGAGCGGGCCTGCAGCCTGAACCCGGTGGCGCCGGCACGGGCGGGCGCCGACGCGAGCGCGCCGCGCACCCGGACTCGCTCACCGAAGTACGGCGCGAATCCACGCGCGCCGGAGCTCCGCGCGAAGTCCGCCCCGCGCCATGCCCCGACGGCCGCGACGCAGAGCACCAGGCACGCCACGGCGAGGCGCTTGCGCCCGCAGCCGTACGCGGTGAGGGCGGACACGCCAAGGGCGGCCGCGAGCAGCAGCGCCACCGCGGGCAGACGCCACGGCAGCACGCCGAGCAGCGGCGCGAGGCCCGCGAGCGCGGCCACCGCGCCCATGTACCCGCCGAGGACGAGGTCGGCGCTGCCGGGGCGCCGCCTCAGTTGCTCACGGTGAGGTAAGGCCGCAAAGACGCGAGAAACGTGCGGTCGAGGCCGAGCAGGGTGGTCAGGTCCGTGAGCGTCGCGTACGGGCCGTAGTTGTCGCGAAAGTCGACGATCTGCTGCGCCAGCTCGGCGTCGATCCCGGGCACCGTGGCCAGCTCCGCCGCCGTGGCGGTGTTGATGTCCAGGCGCGCCGCGCGCGAGCCCGTGGCACCCCGCACCGGGACCTTCACCTGCTTGCCGTCGGTCAGGCGCCCGGCCAGGTTGGGCATGCGCGTCAGGTCGGCGTCAGCGAGGAGGCCGCCCGCCGCGATCACGGCGTCGATGACCCGCAGGCCGCTCGGCAGCCGGTACATGCCGGGGTTGGCGACAGCGCCGCTGACGTAGACCAGCACGAAGCGCCCGCTGACAGGCGGCGCCGGCGCCGCCGCGGCCGGCGCGGTCCCCGCGAGCACCCGGTCCCCCGGCGCGGGCGCCGTGGCGTCCATCCAGGCCAGCGCCAGGGCCGGCACCACCGCGATGACCGCGCCCGCGACGAGCACTACGCGCCACCGGCCAAACGCCGTCTCCCCGTGCAGCCCCATCCCTCGCTTTCGAGACTATCACAAGTTTGTGTAGTACACAAGGTTGTGGAAATCGGACGGGGTTCGCTGCCCGGGGCGCTAGACGACGATCGAGAGGATCTTGCCGGGGATGTAGATCATCTTCCTGGGCGCCTTCCCGCCCAGGAACTCCTGGACCCGCGCCTGCGCGAGGGCCACCTCCTTCACCTTCTCCTCGCTCACGGCCGTCGGCAGCGTGACGCGGGCTCGCACCTTGCCGTTCACCTGGACGACCAGCTCGAACTCTTCGGCCGCGGCCATGGCGGGGTCATAAGCCGGCCACTTCTGGCGGTGCACCGAGTATTCGTGGCCGGTATTCGCCCACAGCTCCTCCGCCAGGTGGGGCGTGCACGGCGCCAGCAGCAGGATCAGCGTGTCGAGGGAGCGGCGGAAGGCAGACGTGCGCCCGACATCCGTGCGCGCATGCCGCTCCAGCTCGCGGGTCAGCGTCATGAGCGTCGAGATGTAGGTGTTCATCTTCAGCGCCTCGATGTCCTCGGTGCACTCCTTGACGGCTCGGTGGGAGATGCGGAGGAGGTCGTGCTCGGCCTCGCTCCCGGCACCATCCGACACCGGCAGTTCGCGCACCTTCTGGACGAGGGTGTAGACGCGCGCCAGGAAGCGGTGGATCGCCTCGACATTGGCGTCGTCCCACGTGCCACCTTCGGCCCACGGCCCCATGAACATCAGCGCGGCACGCACCGCGTCGGCGCCGTGCGCGCGCACCATCTCGTCCGGCGGGATGACGTTGCCGCGCGACTTCGACATCTTCGCGCCGCCCTGGACGATCATGCCCTGGTTGCGCAGCCTTATGAACGGCTCGTTGATCTGCAGCAGCCCCATGTCGCGCAGGGCCTTGATGAAGAAGCGGCTGTACAGGAGGTGCAGCACTGCGTGCTCCGCGCCGCCCATGTACTGGTCCACCGCCAGCCATGTGTCCGCGCCGGAGTCCGTCCACGGTCCGTCCTCGTAGCGGGGCGAGACGTAGCGCAGGAAGTACCAGGACGAGTCGACGAACGTGTCCATTGTGTCGGTGTCGCGGCGCGCCGGCTTGCCACAGGTGGGGCAGGTGGCGGACACGAAGGCGGCGGAGCGCGCGAGCGGCGAGTCACCCCCCGGCTGGAAGTCCACGTCGTAGGGCAGCAGCACCGGCAGCTCCGATTCGGGCAGGGGGACGGCGCCGTGCTCCTCGCAATAGACGATCGGTATGGGCGGGCCCCAGTAGCGCTGCCTCGACAGGAGCCAGTCCCTGATGCGGTACTTGACCGCCGGCTCGCCCCACCCCTGCGTGCGGACGTACGAGTTGATCGCGGCGATGGCGTCGGCCTTCGGGGCCATGCCGTCGAACTGGCCGCTGTTGACCAGCTTGCCCTCGCCGGTGAACGCCTCCCGCAGCTCGCCCGTCGACTCGCCGGTGGGGCTGATCACCTCACGGATCTCGAGGTCGTACTTCTTCGCGAACTCGAAGTCGCGGTCGTCGTGCCCTGGGACGCCCATGATCGCGCCTGTGCCGTATGTCATCAGCACGTAGTCCGCGACGTAGACCGGCACGCGCTCGCCGTTCATCGGGTTGGTCGCGTAGGCGCCGGTGAAGACGCCGCTCTTCTCGCGCTCCGTGCTGAGGCGCTCGATCTCTGTCTCATTGCGCGCCCTGGCGACGTATTGCTCGACGTTCTCGCGGTGTCTCTCCGTCGTCAGGCGCGGCACGAGCGGGTGCTCGGGCGCAACCACCATGAAGGTCACCCCGAAGAGCGTGTCCGGGCGGGTCGTGTAGATGCGCAGCTTGTCCTGGCTGCCATCGCTCAGCTCGACCGGGAAGTCCATCTCCAGGCCTTCCGACCGTCCGATCCAGTTCGTCTGCATCGTCACGATGTGCTCGGGCCAGTCCAGTCCGTCGAAACGAAGCAGCTCCTCGGCGTAGTCCGTGATCTTGAAGAACCACTGCTCCAGGTCCTTCTTGATGACCGGCGTGTCGCAGCGCTCGCAGCGGCCGTCGATCACCTGCTCGTTGGCCAGGACGGTCTGGTCCTTGGGGCACCAGTTGACCGGCGCCATCGCGCGGTAGGCCAGCCCCTTCTTGAAGAACTGCAGAAAGAGCCACTGCGTCCAGCGGTAGTAGTCCGGCTCGCAGGTGACGACGAGCCGGTCCCATTCAAAGCTCGCGCCCATGCTCTTGAACTGCCGCGTCATGTTGCGCATGTTCCGGCTGGTGTACTCCGCCGGGTGAATGCCCTCCTTGATGGCCGCGTTCTCGGCGGGCAGCCCGAACGCGTCGAAGCCGATCGGGAACATCACGTTGTTGCCGCGCATGCGCTTGTAGCGCGCGTGCACGTCAGGCACCGAGAAGGCGAACCAGTGCCCCACGTGGAGGTCGCCCGACGTGTACGGGAACATGGTCAGCGCGTACCACTTGTGGCCGGCGCCGGGCTCGTCCGAGCTGCGGTAGAGCTGGTCCGCCTCCCAGCGGGCCTGCCACTTCGGCTCGATCTCGGCCGGGGTGTACCGGGGCGTCTTCGCGGTCATGGGTGCCAAGGATCGTACTTGAGGTGTTGGGACCGCCGTCCTACGATCGGCTGACGCGGGCCGGGGCGCCCGCCCCACCACACGAGGAGAGGAGACAGATGGCCATCGCGACAGTTCGCTTCGACCGACGGGATGGGGCCGACCGCGGCGCCCTGGGGATGGCGGCCCTGGAGTACTGCCGCGCCGTGCGCAAGCAGTTCGGGGCCAAGTCCCGCTTCTTCTGGACCGGCCCGGACTCGATCGTGATCCTGTCCGAGGCGGACTCGCAGCAGGTGTTCGACGAAGCCCCGGACGCGACGACCGCAGCCGCGTTCTTCGCTGTCGCCGACCTCGCCCGGCAGACCGGCCAGGAGCGCTGGCTCGATCCCCGCGACGGGCTCACCGCGTACGGTGCGGCCGGTCGAGCCTGAGGTAGACGCGGAGGCGCCCCGCACGCGAACGGGCGGGGCGCCGGGTGTCTCCGCGCCGGAAGGTCAGACGGTCGCGAGCAGGGCGGCCAGGCGGTCCCAGCTCTCCCTGGCACCCGACTCCATGCCTGACTGGACCATGCCTTCGAGGTCCTCGATCGACGAATACTGGGTCGTGACCGTGAGGCGGGTCTTGCCCTCGACGTCCTCGAAGTCCGCCGTATTGACCATCACGTGGCCGGCAAACGGCTCGTACTCGAACGTGGCCACGATCCGCTCGGGCGGGACCACCTCGCGGTGGACGCCGTAGAACACGTGCGTGCCGCCATCGGCGGCGCGCTGGATGACGCGCCACTCGCCGCCCGGGCGGACGTCGAACTTCTCGACGATGTTCTCGTACCTGGCGGGCCCCCACCACCGGGCGAACAGCTCGGGATCGGTGTACGCCTTGAACACCAGCTCGCGCGGCGCGTCGAACACGCGCGACATCGTGAGCTGCAGGGTCTCGCGGTCGATGGTCAGGTCAGCTGTCATGGGGCTCTCCTCTGTTCGGGTCGCTGTGGCCATTGGGTCGTTCCTCCTTTTGCAGGTCGCGCAGCACTTCGTCGATGCGGTCGAAGCGCTCTTCCCAGATGTGGCGGTACCTCCCCACCCAGTCGGAGACGTCCTTCAGCCGGTCGGTCTCGAGGCGGCAGGGGCGCCACTGCGCCTTGCGTCCCTGCGTGATGAGGCCGGCGCGCTGGAGCATCTTCAGGTGCTTCGAGATCCCGGGAAGGCTCAGGTCGAAGGGTTCCGCCAGCTCGCCGACGGTCGCCTCGCCCTGGGCCAGCCGGGCCAGGATCGCCCGGCGGGTCGGGTCCGCCAGGGCCTGGAAGGTGGTGCTGAGCTCGTCCTGCGTCTGCCTCATATTTCCTCTTGGCTAATTAGCCGAGGAGTAAACTACGCCCACCGGACGCCGTTGTCAAGACCAGCCGGCGGTTCACACCTCTTGACGACTCTTTACCTGGCTGGGCCTGCCGGGAGCGGGCGCGCTTGTCACGATCTGGTGCGGCGCTCCAGGTCCGTCGTTCAAGGAGTCACTCATGGCACGCACCGTCGTCGTGGACAACCAGCAGTACAAGCAGCGGAACATCGTCGGCGTGTGGCTCGGGCTGCCGCTGATCACCTTCGGGATCTACAGCTTTGTCTGGTACTACAAGATCAACAACGAGGCCCGGCGTTTCCTGCGGGATGATTCGATCAAACCGGGCATCTCCCTGCTGGCGGTGCTGCTCGGCTGGATCCTGATCGTTCCGCCCTTCTATTCCGTCTACCAGACCTGCAAGCGCGTGCGCCGGATGGAGGAGCAGGCGGGGGTGCCATCGAGGATCGAGCCGGTCCTCGGGCTCATCCTGATGTTCGTCTTCAGCACGTACGTGATGTACATCCAGTCACATCTCAACTCGGTCTGGGATGCGTACACCGGCGCCGCGACCGGGCCGGTGGCGTCAGCGTCGCAGGCCACTTCGACCAGCGCTTCGTAGCAAGTCGCCGGGGGGCGCGCCATCCGGGCGCGCCTCGCAATTCAGGGGGCTTTGGTGGAGCCTGGACAAGTCAAAGCGAACCAGTGCGTCCTGGTGCAAGGACCCCGCATCAACCTGCGAGTCCAGGTGGACGGCGAGCCTCAACGGCCCGCAAGCCGTTCCTCTCGTCAGAATAGGCGAACGTAGCAGCAGGCCCTTCTCGCGACGACGCTAGTCCAGCGGCACCTCTTCCAGTTCGCCCGACGCGAGGATCACCGACGTCTTGCCCTGCTCGCTCAGGCGCTTGCAGCCCGCAAGTGCGGGGTCAACCCAAACCTGGCGCGGCTCTGACCGAAATTGGTCCGCCATGCGACGGGCGACGGCCTCATCAGGCGCTCGCACCACAAACCCGTTGAAGCCGTCGAACCTCACGCGACGCTGTCGCCACAGAAGCCACAGCTTCTGTGAGAGCGCGGTACCGTCCGGCTGGACAGAAGCGTCAAACCTCGGCTTCGCCGCCGATGTCCGCTCCTTTGCTCTGGGAGCGGAGTCACACAGGCGCCACGGGGTGACAGGCCATCGTTCCACCGAATAGAGTCCCCTCGCCGCGGCATCCGATGAATTCGACGCCGGCCGAGAACATAACGTAAGCATGAATGTGGCCTAGCCCCCTGAATAAACGTCTACCGCGTCCCGCTCCGACCTAACGAACGCCTGTTTGTATTTTAGCTCAGCCAAGTCCCAGGGCGTCTGGAGACGCCCGCCCAACAGCGCCCGAACCTACCTTGCCTCTAGTCCCGTCCGCGCACCGAAGCCGGCGCCTCGAACTCCAAGTTCCTTCGCCTCCCGCAAGCGTCCCCCTCGGGTCCGCCCTTCCGCAATACCGTCCCGACTGTGGAGATCATCTACAGATCGTTCCTCGCATCCCTCGAACCGCCAGCCCGCCCCGCAACCGACGCCTGCAGCCTCTGCCGCCGCCCTATCGCCCCGCGCTACGAAACCTGTCTCACCTGCGTCGACACAATCGGCCAGGTCACCCGCCCCGCGTCGCTTGTTATCCCGATCGCGTTCTACCGCCTCGGCTCCCCCGCCCACGCCGTCCTTCGCGGCTACAAGGACCACCCGACGCCGTCGATCCGCCGAACCCTCTCCGGCCACGTCGCCCGGCTCGTCGCGGCATTCCTGGCTCAACACCGCGCTTGCATAGCCTCCGCCGCCCGCACTGACTGGGACGCCATTGTCGTCGTACCGTCGACGACGCGCCCGGGATCGAAGCACCCTCTCCACTTGGCGCTGGCATCAAGCCCGGCGCTTGCGTCCGAGCTGGTAGTCGGACTCCACCGCACAACGGCGCACCTCGACCACAACCATGCCTCCGACCAGGCCTACAGACCGGCGTCAGGTGTGCTGCGCCGACGGGTGCTGTTAATCGACGATACGTACACGACGGGCGCTCGCCTCCACAGCGCGGCCAGCGCCCTCCAGACCTCCGATGTCCGGGTCGTTGCGGCCGTCGTGGTCGGGCGCATCCTAGACCAGGACCAACCCTTAACACGACGTGGATCTGCGTCAGCCCGCCCGCCGTTCCGCCTCAAAGCATGTCTGCTATGCGGGCCCGCCGCCAAGTACACCGCTTCTGGACAGATCGCGACCGATTAATGGCAAATACCGTCCAGACAGTTCTCCGCCCCCACTACCACCCGGAGAGGACCACCATGGCCGGCGGACCTTTTGCCGGCGCCCGATCCGCCGCCCAGCCGTAACGTCCGGCCCCTCATGTGCGACATACATGCGATGGCGACGGCGCGTCGGCCGCTGCGTGGAAGGCTGCTGCTGGCCGGAGCCGGCGGCGCCGTCCTCATGCTCATTGCCCTCCTCATGACACTCGACACTCTTCCCGCGTTCTCGGATCTCGGCCGGGGGGCTGCCCAGCTGCAAGCCGCCGCGAAGATGCTCGGCACCGAGCCGGCCGGGTGGAGTCCCTCGCGCGCCGACGCCGCCGAGCGTCTCAACCATGCGGCGGACCTGCTCCTCCAGAGCAGCGGAGCGAGCCTCGACCGGAATCCCTGGCTCAGCCTCGCGGCACCTCTGCCGCTCGTGGGCGACCAGGTGAGGACCCTCCGCCACCTGGCCGCGGCCGGTCGGGCGGCAGCCAGGAGCCTCGACGACCTCGTGGTCGTGGCGCGCGCCTACCAGGCGGCCAAGTCCGACCCGGCGCCCCCCGGGCCCCGCCTGCTCCGAATGGTGGCGGCCTCCTCGGCGCCCCTGGCCGACGCCCAGGCGTGCCTCGACCCGGTCCTCGCCACCCTGCGGCTGGACGCGCGACATCCGCTGCTCCCGCCGCTCCGCGCCACGGTCCAGCGGGCTGTCGCTGTTCTTGGCGCCGCCCAGGCGCGAGCGGCGTCCGGCGCGGCAGTGGCGCGGTACGCGCCCCTCGCGCTCGGCGAGCAGACGCCGCACACGTACGTCCTCCTGATGGCCAACCCAGCCGAGCTTCGCCCTGCCGGAGGCTTCTGGGGGGCCGCCGGCACAATCACCTTCGACCACGCCACACCGAAGGCGCTCACGATCCAGGACCAGCGGCACTACGACGTCCTCAGCCGCCAGCGTTTCGCCCCGCCCGAGGTGATGACGCGCTACCTCACTTTCTACCGCCGTTCCCTGGAGGTGGGCGACGCCGGCTGGGACCCGGACTTCCCGACGTCGGCGCACCTCGTGGAGCAGATGTTTGCCGCCGCGCGCCAGCCGCCGCTGGACGGCACCATCGCGATAGACCCCTACGCAATCAGCGCCCTGCTCCGCCTCACCGGCCCCGTCAGGGTGCGGGGCTATGCGCAACCCTTCACCCCCGAGACCTTCTTTCCCAGCCTGAATCACCTGATCAACGTGGCCGGCGCCAACAAGGACGTCTTGGGACCGATCGGCACCGCGATCCTGCGCCAGGTCGTCAGTCAGCCGGTCTCCGCCTGGCCCCGCCTGCTGCAGGTGCTGCAGGAGCAGGCCGAGAGCCGGCACATCCTGATCGAGTCCCACGACCCGACGCTCGCGGCCGCCCTGCACGCGGCCCGCTGGGACGGCTCACTCCTCGCCGGAGACGGCGACTACCTCATGGCGGTCGACGCCAACGTCGGGGGCAACAAGACCGACTACTACACGCGCAAGACCATGAGCCTCAAGGTCGAGATCGACCCCAGCGGCATGAGCCGCCACCAGCTGGTGCTGCACTACGAGCTCCCCTTGCCGGCGGACGCGGACGACCGCGCCCTCAACCCGGGTGCCGGCCTCTACAAGGACTACCTGCGCGTCTATCTGCCCGAGACCGCCAAGGTCGTCGCGCTGCGTGTGGCCGAGGACGGGCGCCCGATCGTCGGCGGCCTCGACCAGGTCACCTACGCCCACGGGCTGGTCGCCGCCGCCACCTATCTCGAGCTCCGGCGCGGGCATCACCTCGACGTCACCCTCGACTACACGGTTCCGCTCGATCCTGGCCGTGGCTACCGCCTGTACCTGCAGAAGCAGGCGGGCATCCCCGAGCTCCCGACCACCATTCAGGTCAGCGATGCCAGCGGGGTTTCCACCGATCAGGCACTCCTTAGGAGCGACGAAGAGGTCACTGCGAAGTGAAGACCCGCCGAGCCAGCTACCGTCTGGTCGCACTCGCCGCGGTTCTTTCCGGCCTCGGCATCGTGGGCCTCATACACGTCGTGGCGAACAACCACGCGGCGAGTGCCCGGGTCGCCTATCGCCGGGCGCCCATCCCAATCATCACCGACCCGGCCTTCAATTCGCCTTCCCCGTCACCGTCGGCGCTGCCAGTGACCACCAACCGGGCCCTTCCAGTGCGCGTCGTCATACCGGAGCTCCACATCGACCTCCCGGTCGTGCCCGGCGACGGCTACGACGTCCCTTTGTACAAGGCGGCGACGTACCCGGCGCCCCTCGACCTCCCCGGCCAGGGCGGCCGCGCCATGCTTTACGCCCATGCCCGCGACGGCATGTTCGGCAATCTGCTGTTGCAAGGGCGCGTGGGCCAGCATGTGACCGTGTACCTCGCCGACGGCACCACCCTCCACTACGTCGTGAGGCAGTACTTCAAGCGCTGGCCCTCGACCCAGGTCCAGTGGCTCCAGCCGGCCAGCCACGAGGAGCTGATCCTGGAGACCTGCACAAGTTACAACCCCAACGACCCCCGCGTGATCGCGGTCGCCGAACCGGCGGCATAGGAACCTTTGCACTTAGTCCGAATGGCCTGAGGTGGATCGAAGACCTTCGGGCATGTGCCCAGTCCCGTCTTTGCGCGGGCAGCTCTAGCCGGTCGGACGGCCTCCATGCCTGGAAGCCGCTCTCGCAGGAAAGCCACGCATAAGCCCTGGGAATGCCAAAGCGATGTTGCCGTCGCGCGTCGGCGGCTTGTCGGAGTGGACGGGCGCCAGTCTCGCTGGCGCCCGCCCGACGAGGGTTCTTCTAGCTCCTCCGGCGCGCCAGGCCGGCGCCGCCGATGGCCAGCAGGCAGATCGCACCGCCAAAGACGAGCAGCGTGCTGGACGGCATGGAGCCGCTCCGGGCCGGCGCCGCTGAGCCGTTCCCCGTGCTCGCCGGGAAGCCGCCCGTCTCGCGCACCGACGCGGTGACGGTCGCGGGGTCCGCGTCGGTCGCCGCCAGGACGTAGGTGCCCGGGCAGTTCGCCGGCAGGGTCACCTGGGTACTGGCGTCACCGTTGGCGTTGGTCGTCGTGCTGGTCGGTGCGAAAGTCGCCGAGCATCCCGATGGTCCGCTCTGCTGCGAGAAGCTGATCGGCGCGCCCGACCCGACCGGGTTGCCACTTGCGTCCTCGAAGTGGCCGGTGAACGTTAAGGGCGTCCCCGCCGACGTCGAGCTGACGCTCGTCGAGGCGGTGGAGTTGGCCTGCGATGACGCCGTGTACGCCAGCGCCGCGGTTGGCAGCGCGGCCAGCGCCATCAGGCAGGTCCCCGCCGTGAACCCGAGCTTCCTAGTCAATGCATACCCTCCTGCTGGCTCTGATCGACGGCGTGCGGCGCCGCGGGCAGCCGCGGCCCGCCGCACAACTGCTGCGTAGGTATCGGACGAGGAGCCCGGCACGTTACACCTGCTGTCATATCCACCCGGCTCAACCGGACCTCCCCCTCGCCCTGCGGAAGAGGTGCTGTGCCTGGGGGCGTAGCCGGTTGGCCGCTATCGGCCCCGCCCTCACCCGCATTAGGCGACTCTGACGCGTTCATCGTGCCAGCTCCTAAGTGGACCGCCGCCGCACGCCCGAGAGTCCGCGCCGGTCCTCGTCCGCCAGCCAGACCAGGTGTCCGGCCCAGTAGGCGTCCTTGACCTCTGACGAGATCCGGATCAGGAGGGCGGCCGCCTCTGTCACCGCGACGAGCCCCTCGCTCGTGGCCGGGAAGTGCACGGCAAGTTGTCGCCAACCTTGCTCATGGCACTCGTCCACGATCCACAAGAGATCGGTGAGGCTCAGCCCAAGCTCGCCGCTCCGGTAACCGAATGCCGCGAGCCTCTGCCGATGCCGGGCCTCCGGAATCTCGGCCGCCTCCAGGCAGTCCAGCACGAGATCCAGGGTGAAGCCGACGGCCTCGACGACCTCTGCCCGCGAATGCGGGTCCATGCGTGACAGCGAGCCGACCTCCACGCCGACCTGACGCACCATTGAGCGGTTCATGCGATCGCGATCCTGACGGAGCCGCTCACAGGCAACCCCGATCAGTTCGCGCATCCGGTCGAGCCGGACGAGTGCAACCGGGTCGGCAATCCTCAACTCTGGCAGCCCTTCGACTTCGCGCCGTTCCTTCACCGTTGGACGAACTGCGAGACGCGGTAATGGGTCAGCGCGGATAAAAGAAGCCGCATAAGCGAATAGAAGTCGCACTCGGTGGCCGTGATGTTACGCAACACCGGCTGCGACCCACGGAAGGTGTCCGCTGCCGCATGCAGGAGCCAGGCGCCCGCACAACGGCGGGCGCCTTACTCCGTGCGGGAAATGAAGGGTTATGCCGTGGCAATCGCCGCCGGCATCCCGAGCGTTACGGTCGCGCAAACAGCTGCCGTTCCGACGGCGACACCCTCGCCCGGCGATGTGGCCCGAAAGGACCACGCACATGAGTTTGGCGTTGCATCGACCTGGGCGCGTGCCTACGATCGGGACCTATCCCGCCCGCGTTTCGGAGGCGCGTCCCCCTGGATCTCCAGACCGCCATCGTATTCCTGAGTCTTGTGCTCGCCGTGCTGGTCGTGACCATCCGCGCGGCCAGCGGCGGCGTCGACCTTTCCGCATCGATGGGCCCGCTGGACTGGGACTTCTCGAAGAGCTGGGCCTCGAACATCGGCCTCACCGGCTCAGTGTTGACGGCGCTCCTCGCCGGCAAGGTCGTCGCAAGCCCCGTCTACCTCACAGACGCGGCCTACAGCTTGCTGAGCGTTCTGTTCGCGGTTCTCATCGTCGCGGCGCCGGTCGTGTTTAAGGCGACGTCCGTCCCGCGCCTGGTCGCCGCGGGTGCTTCGGGGACGACACTCCAGTTCCAGGGCACGGTCTGGGGCTTCCTCACCGCCGCCACCCTCACCCTCTGGGCGGTACTGGGGCAGTTCGGGGTGATAACGACGCTCTTCTTTGAGGCACGCCGGGTCAACGGGCTCGATGCCTCCGTCGTTGCTGTCCTGATGATTGTCACCATCCTCGGAGCACTGGGAGTTCTTACGTACGCGTGGGTCACGATCAAGCCCCTGATTGCGTATCACGCCAACACGGAAACGCACAAGAAGAACCTGCAGCTGCAGATCCGCACGCTCCAGCCGGCGGGTGCACCCGAGCCGCCAACCCCGGAGGTACAAGCGGCCCTCCCCACCTGGTCGCCGCTGTAAAGCGCCCTCGGTAGTGCCCGGCAGGCTGTCGAGCCCTGGCTGCTCAGCCTGGGTGGCAGGCTTGGTCAGCCGCTCAGCCGCGGCTCAGGCCGTCGCGAATGCGTCATCCTCCAGCGCGATCAGCGCCGCCAGGTGCTCGTCAACATGGAAGACCAGGGTCTGCCGGAGGACCTCTCCCACCGACTGCTCACCTCTGAGCGTCGCCGGTCCTGGGGCCTCCAGGACATCATCCGTCAGGAACCCGAGGATGTTTTCGACTTGCGCCGCGACCGCCTCCATCGCAGCCAGAGTGTGCTCCCGCGTGAATTGTGCGGTCCGCAACGCATCGGCGGCGTTGCGGGCGTCCACCGCCGGTCCGTCGAAGGCGGGCATAGGTTGCCCCGTCTGCACGGCGTTGAAACCGTCGATCACCATCTGCCACCCGTCGATGCAATGCGCCGCGACCTGGCGCACGCTGCGCCCGTCCCCAGGCACCTCACGGTCCAGTCCGGCCGGCGCGCATTTCTCGACAAAGTCACGCAGGTGATGCTGCGCGACCCTGAACTCAACCCTGATTCGATCGATGCCGATGCTACTCAAAGGTTTCCTCCCATCTAATTTGCGCGCGGCCGAGCCCTAGCCTGTGGGAAGTCGCTTCGGTCGGTTCATCCGTTACCGTGCACTCCGGGGATCGTAGGCGGCAGTTCCCAACAACACTTGTAACGCACAGCGCCATCCGAGCGACTGCAATTTATCACGGGATACCGTGCCTGATGTCTTCCCATTGCGGGCCACTCCGCGGGCATCTGTCGCGAGCGGCAGGGTCGAGTCGCAACCAATAGACCGGAGGGCGTGTGAACGCTAGGTCTCAAACCTCGGAGAGGGGCCATGGGTCCTCTCCCAGCCCCGGTCAGCCCGTGCCTCGGAGAGTGCGGATAATCCAGTGCCTGTGCGCCTTCGAGGCGCTCCTCCCTTTATCTTTAGTGGTCGTACCGCCTACCTGGTTCCACCTGTGGGCATGGATGTGGCCAGGTGCTTTTCCAAGCTCATCACTGCATGATCTCCGCTTCACGATGCGGGCCGTCCACACCGTCGCCAATCCTGCGACGTTTGCCGTTTTCCTGGCTCTTGCGGCTGCGGCACCTACTGCTGCCATCGTCGCGGTGGCCGTCATCGCGGGCAAACCCACTCGGACATCGGCCACCGCGATCGCGATACTCCAGATCCTCGTGTTGATCTCCGGAACTGAGTTCGCTGTCGCGACGATCCCCATCGTCGTCTTACTATCGTCGCCGTCAGTGCGACGCTTTTACTCCGCGCACGTCAGCGACCAGCGACCGGCCTGAACGGGATCGTTAATCTATGCGTCGATCACTCAAACTTTCCTTAGCACGTTAGCTCGAACGTGACTGTGGGCATTCGTCGCCATCGGGCGGATGACGAATCCGTTACGGTGCGTCACGGCGCCGTACGTGGGCGCTGCTCCTCCGGATCGGCGCACGCCGCGCCCTGCCCCGGGAGGTCCGCACGGCTGAACTCGGCGGCGACGCCGTTGATACATCTGACACTGCGGCGACCCTCAGGCGCGACGTCAATGCCACCACCACCCCTTTACCAGCCTTTACGGTGACGGAGTTGGTTTTTCGACAAAGGCAAACCCGCCGCGAGGCGGGGACGCAAAGCCCAGGGGTCTCGACGGGGAGATAGCCCGGCTACCGAAGAGCCGGAGAGCCGACAAAGAACAGAAACGAAGACTTTGGAGGTTCTCCCACATGTGCTTCTCATTTCGAAAGGTTGCCCTGGTGACGTTCGCCGCCACGGCGGTCCTGTCCCTCAGCGCGCCCGCCGCGATGTCGGCGATGGCGAGCAACTGCGCCAGCACGGTCACCAGCGACCTGAGCGCCTACACCACCGGCAACGGCAACATCTACGTGGTCATCACCCTGCGTGACGGCAGCTTCGCCCCAGTCGCGGGCAAGACCGTCAACATGGCGGTCACGACCCAGATCGGCGGGACCACTGATGCACGGGTCTCGATCTCGGGCAACAACGTGACCGACAGCAACGGCCAGGTCTACTTCACGCTGAGCAGCGGCCACAAGAAGGTCTACGACTACGGCAAGGCCGTGGACGTCACCGACTCGACGACACTTCCTCAAACGCTCCTCGTGGACCTGCCAACGGCCAAGTACTAACCGCGGATCTCGCTTGGTGAGGGCTCCCGGCTTCCCTCACCGAGACCCCCCACGAGGAAGAGGCCCGGCGCCATTCGAGCGCCAGGCCTCTTAGTTCTTCCCCCCGCCTACGGAACAGCTGCCACGGGCATCTCCGCCCGCGGCCGCCCGGTCAACAGTCCGGGCAGCCTCGCGCGTACGGCCTTCGGATCCTGAGTTGCTTTGTACCACTCGAAAGTCCGTCGAACCCCATCCGCGAAGCTCACTCGCGGCTGCCAGCCCAACAGGTCCCGGGCGAGTGAGTTGTCCGCCACACGGTTCAACGGTCCCGTCGGCATCTCCGGCTGCAACCGGATCTCCGGTTGATACCCCTCGAGAGCGCAGACCATGCCGACGGCGTCGAGCACCCGAACGCGTTCGGTCGTGCCCAGGTTGACTGCGGTGCCGTCATCCACCCGTTCCGCGGCCGCGATCGTGCCCGCGACGATGTCGTCGACATGCGTCCAGTTCCGGATCTGCTGCCCCGTGCCCCACACCGCGAAGGGGTCTTCCCGCAGGACGGCGCGGGCGATCATCGCCATCACGGCGTGGTTCTCCACGCCCCTCGGACCGTAGACAGTGAAGTAGCGGCAGGAAGCTGCACCAAGGCCGTGCTCGCGGTGGAGCGCGCGAAGGCTCAACTCACCGGCCAGCTTGGCAAGGCCGTACAGGCCGTCGGGTTCAAAGGGTGGGCCTACCATCTCCTCGGTCAAATAGGTCTCCACCGCTGGGTCACCCTGGATGCACAGCGGGTATACGCAGCCCGACGACGCGAAGACGACCTTCTCGACCCTCGCAGCGAGTGCCGCGTTGAATACCGCCTGGTCCAGGCCGAAGTTGGTCGCGCACGCCGCTTGGTGAAGGTCCACATATCCACGGCCGCCATGGTCGGCTGCCAAGTGGAACACCACCTCGACGGAGCGACAGGCGGCGGCGGCTGTCGACCCATCTTTCAGGTCGACCTGCAGGACCTCGACATCCGATGCCACGAGGCCTAGGTTGCCCACCCTCCCGCTCGAGAAGTCGTCGGCGACCCGAACGTGCGCTCCTCGCGCTACCAGCGCCTCTACGAGGTGCGATCCGATGAACGATGCGCCTCCGGTGACAAGCACCCTCCGACCTGCCCAGTACGAGCCGGTGCCTGACCGATCCCGCCCCAACGTTCGACGGTCGACGTAACCACTATCCACCGCTAGTCAGTCGCCGATGGCGGGGGATTCGTTACACCGCTGCGAACGAAGGCCGCAGACCGTCCCTCCGTCGAGCCTCAGTGAACCCCTTGTGTCTCCGACAACACCTTCGCTGACCAGGCGCCTCTCCCATCCACCTCCCAGAGCCTGTATGCCAAAGCCTCTCCACGGGGAGTCACCCTGCCGATGACCCGGTCCATGACGACCCGGCCCAGCCGATACGGCTCGAGATGACCCGTCGCCACCAGCCTCGCCACGGTCTCGCGAACGGGCTGCGCATCGTCCCGCGGCCAGTCCAGCAGAGCCAGCAGGCGAATCATGCCCAACGGCGCCTTGCCCGGCGCGTCGAACCAGGCGATGGCGGCGAGCAACACGGCACATGTCAGGGCGTCCTCCTGCGACCCCATGTCGGCCCGCCGCGCGGGGGACGACGCGCGAGCGGTCCCGTCGACCACGCGAAGGGGATCCCGGGCCGGCCGCGCACCGGCCATGTCAGTTCCTCTCATTGACAGAAGTCGGCTCTCAGTCCCTGCTTGTTACGCCGGCTGAGCCTCCCTAGCGCTGCCGCCGCTAACGACGTCGGGTGGCTTCCGCCAACAGCCCGAACAGCACGAACGCCGGAACGGCCAGGATGGCGATCAGCGCGAGCCAGCCAAACCTCACCAGCACGACGGCGTACAGGACGCTGACGGCACCCAGGTAAAGGAGCAGCATGGGCGTGCGGTATCTGCCTCTCCAGCCGCCGCCCTGCCAGAACGATCTCCCGGCGACTCGCGGGCTCACTCCAGGTCGTCCGCCGCCTGTCGCGCGCGCGGATCCCAGCCGGCGCCGCGACCACGCCCGCGCCAAGCCTCCCGCAGGGCCGCGACAAAGCCGGCACAAAGAACACGGAATGTCGCCAGCACCACCCGCAGGTCCATCAGCGGGCCGAACCGCTCGATGTACTCCAGGTCGTACGCCAGGCCTTCAGCGAGCGGCGAGTCGTCCCGGTGATGCACCTGCCACCAGCCCGTGACCCCCGGGAGCACCTGCTCCCGAGCCGCCTGCGAAGCCGGGTGGAGGTGCGCGAGCACCAGCTGCTCTGGTCGCGGGCCGATCCAGCTCATCTCGCCCTTGACGACGTTGACCAGCTGCAGCAGCTCGTCAAGGCAGGCGCGGCGCAGGAATCCCCCGATCCGGGTCACGAGCGGGTGTGCCGCCCCGATCTTCGCCGCCGAGAACTGCGGCGCACCCACCACCATGGTCCGGAACTTGTAGATCTCGAACACCCGCCCCCCTCGCCCCACCCTCGGCTGGCGGAATACCACCGGCCCCGGTGAGTCGAGCTTCACGACGAGCGCGATGACCGCCACCAGTGGAATCCAGATCGGCAGAACGGCTGCACAGACGGCCAGATCCAGCGCGCGCCGCAGCCGCAGGTATCGGAGAGCCCACCGCCTCTCGCAGATGTCAGTTCGGACGGCGCTGGCCGGCTCCGGCAGATCGAGCGCGCTAATCTCCCTCCACCCTGCGTGTCCCCGCATGAACGAAGCTGGCGGGACCTTGGCGGGTAGTCGCGCGGCGCCATGCCGGCGTTACATCACTGCAGCGTGCTGCCCGCCCGTCTGCAAGTGGAGGTCCTCAGACAGGACTCCTGCCACAGCAGGTCGGGTCCCGGCGTCAAGCTGGCTCCGACCCAGACTGCCAGAACCCCTCATACTCCCCGCTCGGTTGACCGGGTCATCCCGACGAGGATCGTCGGGACATTCCATCAGCAAGGTATCGGCGCGAACTTTAGGAGTTCAACCCCTCCTCTCCTGCTTGAAGTTCCGGAGGAGGCGTCGCCTACTCGAGAACGACGATGCCGACGTCAGGCGATATGGCCAGCGTCCGACGAATTGGCGGATCAGTCGGGCGTTGACACCCAGCCCGAAGAGTAAAGCCAGCTTCGGCCCTCGTCGCGACCGGCTCGGGGACCGGGCCATGTCGATCCTGACGAAGGCCGCCTCGTATCCGGCGAAAACCGCGAATGCGTAGACGAATGGAATGAACCCGATGGTGAGCCAGATCGGGAGCCCTGCTTCGCGTAGTAGCTCGTTCTTGTTGGCTGAGCCCCACGTGGCGACGAGTGTCGCCGAGACGAACACCAGCAGCCCAACACCAACGAGACCGGTAAGCAGCGCGATCGGCCGCCGCGCCGTCTTGTAGTCGGCGCTCCGCGCCGACAGAACGCCTAGGGCACCCAGGACGAATGCGACGGGCTGCAACAGGAGCTCAAGAGCCAGCGGCATAACGACTGCGTTGACATAGGTCTGAATCAACGCGGTGACGCCTAACGTCTGAAAAGCGACTCTTCGAACAAACCCTCGTTCCGCAGCGTCCTCGTAGTTCCCGAGAAGCAGCATTCCTGAGGTGAACAACCAGAGCATGGTGTCGGTTGTGAGAGACGTCGTCCAAAGGTTCGAGCGCGTCCCCCACGACAGCTCCATGCCGACCCAGATTCCCATCGCGCCCAATAGGATCAGTATCTTCGGATGGATGGCGACCTTCAGAACGCCGCCCAAACTTGACCTCAGATCGCGCCGGGAAAGAATCCAGAGAAGGGCCGCCCCTAACCAAATGAAGAGCGCCCACTCGCGGTTGTTTGGCACTATGGCCCCAAGAACGGCCTCGGCAGCCCGCTACATTGGGCCTGCCCCATAGCTGGTAGCGGCGGCACCAACTCGGACTCTTCCCCACCGTAAACGGAGGCGCCGCGCGTCAAAGAAGCTCCTCCTGACTGTCGGTCGACTGGTCCTCGATTGCGCGACGGATCTCGACCATGAAATGCCTTACCAGCTCTTGTTCTTCGCTCCGGAGACTGCCGACGACTAGACCCATGCGCTTTTCCAGCGCACCAAATACACGCTGCGCGTCGGTGACCGCTTGCTCAGTCGCGAACACGACGACGCCGCGCCGGTCGCCGGGATGTCCCTCTCTGCGGATGTAGCCCGCTCGCTCCAGTCGGCGGAGTGCGATGCTCAGGCCACCGTCGCTCAACCCCATCGCAGCTGCAAGGTCGGACGGCCTCATCGTTCCGCGCCTGATGAGCAGGCCCAGGCACCGGAGGTCGGTGCGATGGAGGCCGAGGCTCCGGGCGGCTACGTCATCGAGGCGGTCCATTGCCGAGGAGAGACCGCGAATCTCGTAGCCCACCTCCATCGCCAGCAGCCACATCCAGAGCTGCAAGGCGCGGTCGTGCCGCGGTCGTTGAGCCACCTACCCCAAGAACTCCCTTGGTCAGTGTCGCACAACATCTTGACGGGCGTGGCGAATCCCGGAGGCCAGCGCTGTCTAGGACTCGGGTCATCTGGCTCGTGCAGAATGCGCGGATTCAGCCCAAGCGCTGAGAACCTCGGCAGATCACCTTGCTCGCCGGCCGTGCCGGACTACCGAGAGAGTTGGTTGGTCCTGTTCGGCTGGTCGGTGCGGGCGCAGCAGACTTGTCGCAGACACGCCCGCGGACCCGAGCGCGTCGAGCGCGACCCGCAACGCACCAGCCACGTCGCCTCGAGCGTCGAGAAGCGTCGCGTACTGCGCCTGGCACTCGATCAGGCGCACCTTCGCTCCCTGGGAGGTGAGGATCGACAGCGCCTGCGCAAAGCAGCGGTCCGCCGTCGCGGGGTCCACCCGAGCCTCTGCGAGTCGACCCGCGAGGCAGAGGGCATCCGCTTCGGTCAGCTGCTCGCCGAGTCGTCGTGTCTGTTCAAGCGCAGCGGTGACCCAGCGATCAGCTTCATTGAGGTCGTCTCGGGCCAGCGCGAGCTCTGTGAGGCTGCAGAGCACGTGGCCGCGGCCGACGTCGAGGCCTATGCGCTCGCAGACTTCCAGCGAGCGTCGAAGGTGCTCTTCGGCTGCGTCGAGCGACCCAACCTCGATCAAAGCTGACCCTATGTTGTTCTCGAGGCGCGCGATGATCCTCGGCTCGGCCGCCACCTCAGCGAAGACCAGAGCCTTCTGAAAGTGCGGCACCGCCGCGGCGGCGTCGCCCGATCCCATCTGCGCGAGCCCGAGCCCGTTGTGCATGCGCTCAAGGAGGGCGACGTCCCTGACGTTGCCCGCCGCCTCGAGCGCCTCCGTGTACAGGGCTCTCGCTGAATCCCACTCGTGCCTGGCCACGTGCACTGCCCCGATGTGACCAAGGATCGCCGGCTCCAGGTGCGGAGGCACTGCGCTCGCCGCACGGCACAGCCAGAGGGCGTGCTGGAGGCTGTCGAGAGCTCCGGGATCTTCGAGACGGTGGAGGGCCACACCGGTCGCATCGAGCAACTCCGCGCGTAATGCCTGGTCATCGGAACGGATCAGCTCTCGCGCGAGTCGAAGTGACTCCAACGCCTGCGGCGCATCGCCGCCCTCGAGAGCGGCCTGACCCATGCGCAGGAGCACACGTCCCCGCGTTTCATCCGGCATCTGACCGCTGTTAGCCAGCAGATCGCGCCCGGCGTCTAGCGCATCCGAATGGCGGCCCAGCTCGATGAACTGATCAAGGGCGGCGAGGTCGGCGACGTCTGTGGCGGCGGCCCCGCTAAGTGCAGACGCGGTTGCCGCCGGCAGAAAGAATCCGAGTGGCTTGCCCGTCCGGCGCGCGATCTGCTCCAGGGTGCGCCGGGAGGGGCGCGATCGACCCGTCTCGACCAGGTGGATCGCCGCGCGCGTAAGCTGGGGACCCGCGACTGCGGCCAGGGTAAGGCCTGCCTGGAGGCGCGCCTCACGAACGCTGCCGGGCCGGACGTTGACACCAGGGGGGCGCCTGCGTCGGCGACCGTGATCGTTCGAGCTGCGCACGCCGGAAGTCAGGTTAACACATCACTTGACAGCGGGGCGCTTGCGAGCCGGGGCGGCGCCGGCCTCTCCGACTCGCTTGCACCGCGCGTCGGGGTTACGGCAACGGGAGCTCCGGCCAGCCGTTGGCGAGTGCGATCGTCGTACTCAGAAGTACGCAAATCGTCACGGCAAGCAGGAACGCGAGGGTGAACGAACGTGCCACGATGAACCTCCCGTGATCTCCGGTTTGTCAAGTGATTTGTATACTAAGACGCTCCGGAGACCCCCTTGGGGAGGCGAGGTTCAGTCCGCTCTGGCGGGCGCTGCGGGGCCGTCAGGCCGAGGATGCGCCGGCGGGGTTCAGAGATCAGGCGTCGGAGATCGAAGGCTGAGCGTCACGCTGACCGCGCGGCTTGGGCCGTGCCGCGACTCCGGAACGACCCCTGATTAACGAGCCACTCCGCCGGCGACCACAGGATTTGCGTTGGTCGCAGCGACTCCGCATGAGAGGCGGATGACAAACAGATGCCACGGGGGGAGGCGACTCACGACTGGAGATCGCCTCCCCCCGCCGGCTTCGCGCCCGCCCGTGGGAGGTGGGCTTCACGGGGCAACTGACCACCAGGCCCCGTTATTGAAGGGAACGTTGGGCAGTCGGCCGAGGGCTTCCCGGCGTTACAGACTGGCACAGCTCGTTCTCAGTCCGGCGCCGGAAGGATCTCACTGTGCCCGCCCCCTTCTAACAGGGCGGCCGCCGTCAGGAACCCGACCATCCAGGCGGTGCGCGCGCCGGGCAGGGTAAGCAACCCGCCCAACATCTCTGAGTACGCCTTCACGAGCCCGTCCTCGGCCCCTGCGAGATTCATGGTTTCGAGTGCGGAAGGGCCCGTCGCCGTCCGCGTAGGCGCGTCGCCGCGCCCGGTGCTTTCGTGTGGGACCCTGCTCATCTTCGACGTACTCCCCCCCCGAACGCGGTGCGTCCGTGGAGTAATCGACTCGGTGCCTTCAGTCGTTACGCCAGTCGGAAAGGGTCAGCCCGCCGCGTACCACAGCGCCCCGGTGAGCTTCGTGCCACCTAGCCCCGGGCACTTGAGCACGTCGGACGCGGCCCAGGTCACGTCCGCGACCGCCACCACATCCAGGCTCGTATCTCTAATGACCAACTGGATCGTTCCGAGAGACCCGGTGACGAGCGCGACCACGGCTGGCTTCGACGAGGGACCGGCGGACCAGCTGACGGAACCGCTGATTGTGCCCTCACCCGCGTCGCAGGAATACAGGATCGTGCCACTGAGGTTGAGGTGGATTGTGTTCGTGAGGGGGACGCCGGCACACGAGCCGTCCCCGCTGATCGTCAAGAAGCTCGATGGCTGACTGAGCGATAGCGGCGCTGCCGTGAGACTGGGCGACCACGTGGCGGTCAGGGGCGTAGTCGTCAGCGAGGGACTGAAGGTGCACTCGCCTGTGAAGCTCAGGCTGGGCACGTCCGTCGCCCCGGCCGGCAACGCAGCCGGAACTGCGGCCGCCAGCGCGAGCGCCAAGGCGACGGCGACACTCGCCAGCAAGCGGTCTCTCGCGCGACCGCGCCCGGATCTCGACCGCGGCGATCCCACCCTCATCGCACGCCGCAGTCGGCGGTCGACGGCGGTGTGTTACATGACCCCCCTTGCTGTCGTCGGCAAGGGCGTCAGCGGATTAGCAGGCGGTCCTCCACGTCAGACCGTTGTCGTGCGAGCACCGCAGCCCAAGACCGGATATATCCGGGTTGGAGACGGAGGCCAATACGCTCCCGTCAGGCAAGACGAGCAGGGTGGAGATCGTCGGCGACGCCGGCAAGCCGGTGGGCCGCAGGCCGGCGAAGCTCGTCGCGTGATCAGCGCTCGCGAACAGCGCGGGCCGCGTTCCCGAATCCAGGAAGGCGGCCACAATTGCGAAGCCGTTGGCCGCAAACGTCGGCGAGAAAGCGACAGCGGCCACCTGCGCGCCCGGCGACACAGTCGCCGGTGCGAACGACTGGCCGCCATCGCGGGAGATGGCGACGCCGCCGGTGCCCGCCACGGCGATGACATGGTCGGTCGCAAAGCCCGGCGAGACGTGGATTGTGCGCCCGTTCTCGCCTGGATAGACCGCCCGCACGACACACCCACCGGCGGCACAGTTGACGCTGACCCCGTCGATGCCGCTTGGCGAAGTGACGTCGATCTCCGAGCCGGTCACGATGTAGGTGCCGCCGGTCGGCGCCGCTACGTCAGTCACTCTCGTCACTGACGTGGGCAGCTCCGGCCCGGGTGAAATGGATCCGCCGTTCTCGTGGTAGATCAACAGGGGGTCGGTACCAAGGAGAATCGAGGCGTTACCGGGCGCCGAGCCTGGAATCATGGCTGCCGCCGTTACCCCAGGTACCACGGTCAGGAACGTCTGGCCGCCGTCATCACTGCGCTCGAGCCCGGCCGCGCCCACGTCGAATATCACCGGGTCGGCCGGGTAGCTCGGCGGAAGCAGCACGTTGAACCCAGTGAAGCGGGCCGAGTGCATGTTTTGCCAGGATCGCCCGGCATCCGTGCTACGGAACAGGACCGGGCAGTTGCTCGTGTAGCATCCGTTCGCTTGCGACCCGGCGGCGTAAAGCGTGTGGTCCTGGGCGAACCCGGGCGAGGCCGTCACCGACGTGAAGCTCGTGTCCGCGACCGTCGCGTTGGCGCCCGGATTCAGCACGGACCCAATCACCTGCTGCGCCCGCACGGTGCCGCCCGCCGGTGCCGCGGCAGCGTGGACGGCCGGTGTACCGCCCTGCGTCCCCTGCCGCGCGTCGCCAGACGGGGTTGCGGCGCCGCTCTTCTCGGCGACAGCGGCAGCGGTCGCGACAACGCCCGTGACGTCAGTGCCCGCGGGGCCCGAAGCCCGCGTGAGGGGCGCGACCACGAGCGCGACGACGAGGATCAGGAAGCCCACCTGTGCCGCCACCGAGCTCCCGAACGCCACAGCCTGCGGGTCTGTCCGCTGGCCCCACGGCGTGAGCTTGGAGGCCAAACCACGGGCCCAGCCCCTGAGGGCGCGAATCGCTGCGGACGGCGCGCGCAACGGAGCGTACGCACCGGCAGTGGCCCCCATCTGCTCGAGAGCTGTCTTGGCCCGGCGGCGCGCGCGCATCGCCATGATGCGGACGTTCCCCGGCGTCACGCCGAGCTCGCTCGCCACCTGCTCGATGCTCCATCCGCCCATGTACAGAAGCGTCAGCAGGCGGGCGTCCTTGGGACGGATGCATTTGAAGAGCTGGACCAGGAGAGAGCTTGTCAGGGCCGCGTCCTCCACGCTTCCCGGAGTCGGCTCCAGGCTGAGGGCTGCCGGCTCGGCCAGCGCCTCCCGCGCCCGGCGGCGCTGGATGTCGACGCAGGAGAATCCGGCGGCGCGGATCAGCCATGCTTCGGCGTTCGCGACGTCGCGGTCGCGGCGCTGGAGGAAGCGCATGAACGTATCCTGTACCGCGTCGTCGGCGTCTGCCTCGCAACGCGTCCGCGAGCGGCAGAAACGGCGCACCGCGTCCTCGTACTTGACCAGGATCGCTGCGTCCGGAAGACTCCCGTCCTGGGCGCCCCCGGTACCGACCTGCAGCGCCTGAGTCAAACCGCCCCCTCCGGCACGCGTGCCGGCCCGGTCAGCGCCGGCGCCGCGTCGCCCATTTCCTCACTGTCCCAGAGCCACATCGCAGAATCGCGTCCGAGATCGAACCCTCTCACCCACGTACTGAGCCCATGGCGTCACTCCACAGTGCCATCCCCGCGAGCCCCAACTCTCTGAAGGCCGAATATTGGCACGGTCCGGGTGCGGTGACAAGGCTCTACGCGGCCGTTCATGACAAATTAGTCCATTCGGACTATGGGCGTCGGTCTGCCAGGCGCGCGAGGGCGTAACGCACGGCGCCCGCCGGACGATTGCCTCCGTGATGGACGGCACCGCCGCCGTCCTGGGAGAGCACCGTGGCGAAGGCGTGGTTCGCAACCCCGGGGGGCGGCTTAGGCGACTCGCACCTGCCCCGAACCCGGCGAGCCTGGGGCCCGGGAGCCCTCGGGCAGTGATCAGCCGCAGCGAGCGCGACGTGCTTGAGCTCCTTGCCCTGGGGCTGACCAACCGCGACATCGCAAGCCGCCTGCACCGGAGCCCGTGGACGGTCAAGAACCAGGTGGCCTCGATGCTCCACAAGCTCGGCCTCAAGCGGCGCGTAGAACTCGCCCTCTGGTACGAGCGCGAGGCTCGGGGCGGCGCAGGGTCTGCCCCCGCCTAACCGGCCACGGCGGCAGCGCACCAGACCCGCCGACGAGCCTTCGTGTAACGGCGTCCCGGCCCGGCCCGACTGCCCTCCGAGAGAACCCCAAACTCTCAGGCCGGCGCGGCTCACGAACGGCGGCGCCGGCCGTTCCTTCCCCCGCCAGCTTGGCGCGCCTGACCCCTCCCAGCGCTCGCCCTGAGTCCCTGGCCAACACGCCTCCCTTCGCGACCAGCCCGCGCATCGGGCGCCCGCTCGGAGGTTAGCCGCCGGCCCGCGCCAGGAGCCTGCGCCGCAGGCGGTAGAGCAGCACCCGCACGTGGCCCTCGGAGATGTCCAGATGGACCGCGATCTCAGCCTGGCGGTAGCCCTCGTACGCGAGGGTCACGAGCTCGCGGTCCCGCTCCGACAGCTCCTCCCAGAGCTGGGCCAGGTCCTGTCGCCGCGTCGCGATCTCCTCCGCATCCACCACCAGGTCGCCGCTGACCTCCTTCTCCGAGGCACGGTAACGCCGCCGCCATGCGTCCATGCAAACGTTACGCGCGATGCCTTCGAGGTAGGCTGCCTCGTCCTTGGGCTCGCGGCCGTCCTGCCGCATCAGGCGAAGGAACGCTTCCTGCACGGCGTCGTCCGCGTCGAGGAGGGCGCCGGAGCCCGGGCCCAGGCGGGAGCGGCAGATGCGCCAGAGGCGCTCGCGGCGCGTCGCGAACAGCACCTCGAACCGCCCGCGCCTCTCCGCGTCGAGCGCCTCCCCGATCTCCTGCGTTGCAGCCATCTTCCATGCCGGCCGCTGGCCGGAGCGGGCGCAGCCTGAATCCGCAGGGCCGGTGCGCAGCAGTCGCCCGCTCGCACCGCTACGTTACGCACCCGCCGGCTCCAGCGCCAGCCGCGCCGGCCTCCGGTCACCCTCCCGGCGGGAGCCCCGGCGTGAAGCCTGTCGGCCTGCGTCGAAGTGGCCTTCGTTACACGGATGTAGGTCTATGGTCCGTGGGCACATATGCGGTGGACGTATATGACGCTGCCGACTACGGTGCGCCCGTGGCGACGCTGCGACAGGGATTGGGCTTGGCAGTGCGCCATTTTCGGCTGGCGCAGGGCGTGAGCCAGGAGGGCCTGGCCCACAGCGCAGGCCTCGATCGCACCTACGTGAGCGGTCTTGAGCGGGGCACCAGGAATCCGACGCTCGAAAGTATCGAGGCCATCGCCGACGCCCTGGATGTTCGCGTCTCACGACTCTTCCAGAGGGCCGAGACCCACCTCTCGCGCTGACGCCGCCCGCGCCGCCGACCTCTAGCTCCCGACGAGCTCGCGGAGGAACGCGTCCAGGGCGACCCCGTTCTGGTCGATTTGGAGTAGGCCATTCTGCGCTCCGTACACCCTCCCCGACCTGATCTCCAAGCGCTGCCACGCTGTGATGGTCGGCGGTGACGTGTCGCCAGGAGCGTTGAAGGCGATCACGTAGTCCATCCCGACGCTGGCCGGTGGCAGTTCGTTGAACAGCGCGACCATGCTTGGGCAGGCGATCCGGTGAGGGTCAGCTCCCGTTTCAATGCCCTGGACCCATGCACCCGCGGTGCCCTTGACGAGTTGGCGCACCCGGTAGTTCGTGACTGTCGTCGGCCAGAGGTTGACGCCGCGTGTCGGCGTCGGCGGCTGACGCCAGTACGCCACCTGCGCAGCGGCGTGCGCCACCGCGATGATTGCGACCGAGGCCGCGAATGCGGCTGGCGTGCGGTAAACGCGGCCGGGATCGCCGCTCATCGCTGAACGCTGCTGGGACGGATGCTGGCAAGACGTGCCGTCGGGCAGAGCGAGCGGAGTGGCCTGTAGCGCTGCCTCCGCCGGCCATGCCGGCCCAGGCGGTCCCACTGGCGAGCGGGCTGACCGGGAGACCGATTCCACCGTCGTGCCGCACCCGGCCGCCAGGGCGGCGGCCAGTAGGACGACCGAGGCTCGGCAGGCCATAAGCGTCAGCAAAGCGGGACCGAGCCCGGACCGGGGTCGAGCCCTAGGACGTCGGCCTTCGCCACCGCCTGTCCAGCCTCGTACGCAGTCCCATCGCCGGTGCTGCTCCACACCCCGTCCACCTCGCTGCGCCCGGATTGAACCAACCCGCTCACCGTCGGCTGCCCGCTCACGACGAGATAGATCTCGATCCCGACCGCAGGTGTGCCGGCCGGGCCCAACCCGCGGACGACGAACGTGTACGTCCCCGGGTCCGTGGTCGCCGGCACCCGATACCAGATGGGCAGGGACGGGTACGGGCTGGTGGCTACCGCGAGGGGGGAGTCCGGTGGGCTGCCCCAGAGCAGCACCGGCTGCGTTGCGGATGCGCTGGCTGTCTGCAGCTGCAAGGCGACAGGTGCGGCGAAACCGCCGGACGGGACCACGCTGAGCGAGAACGAGCCGTTGGCTCCCTGCGGCAGATAAAGAGTCGTGGCCGAGGGTGACAGCGCGAAACTCCCTGGCAAGGGTGCTGAGGCGGCCGCGCTCCCTGACCCACTGGGCTGCGCCGGGTTGGCCTGACTCACAGCGCCGTCTGTGTATGCGCGCATGCACGCCGAGTCGTTTCGCGCCCCCGAACCTGGGTGGCTCACATACTGGACGTTTAGGCCATCCCAGTCGTCCTGGGTCGGTGACTGTGGGCACCCGGTCTCACTGCCGCAGTCGTAGGCCATCACGGCCCACTCGTACGAATGCTCGAGCCCGAGGGCATGCCCGAGCTCGTGCATGGCAATGTATTTGTCGTACACGGGCAGTCCGGGCTGGGGACCATCCAGCAGGTTGAGCTCGACGTTGGCGCTCTGACAGAAGCTGCCGTTCGCCGTCGCACAGCCGCCCCAACCGCCCGCGCTGTCGTTGGCGCTGTAGGCCCAGACCCAGATGTTCACGCGGCTTGGGTCGGTCGTCTGCGCCACGTTCACCGGCGATGGAGATCCCGTCCAAGCGTTGACGGCAGACTCGACGTATCCGGCGAGCCAGCCCGGCATCGGCTCGGCGACTCTTCCGCTGTCGCTGCAGTTGGAGCAAAAGGCCCAGAAGAGTTGCTGTGGGTTCGACCATCGCCAGGACGAGAGGGAGTAGGCGCTGGCGGGCAGGGCCGCCTGTGTAAGCGCGACGAAGACCGTGGCGCTCACCAGCCACACGACCGCGACGCGCCGTGCCGTCCTTCGTATCGACCTCTTCATCGTGCCCCTCCTCTCGACTCCCGGACGTGCATTTTGGTCCGTAGACTTATATTCGGTGGCTTTATATACCACACACGCCTTACGTTGTGCGCGTGGCGGACCTGCAGCATGGACTCGGGCAGTCGGTCAGGGCGGCCCGGCTGCGCGTCGGGATGAGCCAGGAGGATCTCGCCGCCGCGGCCAGCCTCGACCGCACCTACGTCAGCGGGCTCGAGCTCGGCCGGCGCAACCCGGCCCTCAACACCCTCCAGAAGATCGCCACCGCGCTAAGCGTCCGTCTGTCCGACTTGATCGCTGAGGCCGAGTCTGAGGAAAGGCCTGTAACGTAGACGGGGCCTCGAGCGACAACACCTCGCGCGAATGTCTACGTCGTCGAGCGGCCGTCCAGGTCTCTGGCTTCTCTGGCGCCTCAACGAGCGCCGCTTCGACGGCTACTACGCCCTCGTCGTGCGGGCCGCGACCGAGGCTGACGCCCGGACACTGGCCGACAGCTTCCGCAGTGACGGGCCGCGGGGCGTCTGGAGCGACCCCGCCCTCGCCGCCTGCCGCGTCATCGCCCCGCGCGGGCGCGCCCGGGTCATCCTCGCCGGCGGCGACGATCAGCCGTGGAACGTGATGGTGCCCGGTGTCGACCAGCCGCCGCCGTAACGTCGGCATCCAGACAGCCGACTCCTATTGATGGCCCAGGGCACCCTCTCCTTCTGGCTCCGTCCGCGGGTGCTGGCGGCCCGCGCATATGGGGTGCAGGCGGTGCTCTGGACCGGGCTGCTTTTCCCGCTGGCCTACGACCCGACCCGCACCCGGGACCAGATTCTCAGCAGGCTGCTCACTGACGCCGACCTCCTGCGCGGCCTCGTGCCGGTGGCGGCCCTCGCGGTCGGACTCGCCTGGTTCCCCGTCCGCGTGCGCCCCGTATCAAGGGCCGAGGTGTGGCTCGGCGTCTTCCTCACGCTGGCATTGGCCAGTGCGGCGTGGTCGGTCAGGCCCGCGGCCACCTTGCTGCGCGCCGGCGGCCTCACCATCGAGTACCTGCTGCTGCTTTTCCTAGCCCGCCTCCACACGGACATGGGAGTTGAATCCCTATCGCATCTTGGCGTCGTGATCCAGGTGATCGTGCTGTCTTGCCTCGGTGGCGCGCTGCTGGTGCCGTCGCGCGCTCTCGCGGTGATGCCGCCGGACACGGTACGTCGCCTTGCCGGCGTCTTCCCGGTGATCGCCCCTGACATCCTCGGGTTCTGCTCGGGCGTGGGCGTTGTCCTGCTCGCAGCCAGGACCGGGCCCTCGTGGACCCGGCGGCGCGCCGCGATAGCGCTCCTGGTCCCGGCGGATCTGGCCGCGCTGCTGCTCACGCAGGCCCGGGCGGCGGCCGCGCTCATGGTGGTCGGTCTCCTCGTCGTGCTGCTCCGGTCGCGTCCGCGCCTGCGCGTACTTGCCGGTGGGGTCCTCGCGGTCGTCGGCCTGGGGGCGGGCGCGTACCTCGTCGGGCCGGCGAGGGTTGTCGCCCTCATGACCCGGCACCAGGACCTCCGGTTCTTCGTCACGATGACGGGCCGGACGTCGACATGGAGGGAGGCTCTGCTGACCTGGCTCGGGCGGCCCTTCCTCGGATACGGCTATTACGCGGGCCACCGGTTCGCGCTCCCCCCTCACCCCGGCTACGGCGAGGTCTCCAATGTCGACAGCATGTGGATCGAGACCCTCATCGACCTCGGTGTCGCCGGTGTCGTACCTCTCGTCCTCCTAATCGCACGCGCTGGCAGCGCCCTGCTCACGCTTGCCCGGTCCGAGCGCGGCGCAGCCTGGACCCGGCTGGCGATCTTCGTGATGGCTCTGTTCGCCTCCTTCCTCAACCCCTCGCTCGAGCTGCTCGGGTATCCAATGGTCTTCCTCGGCCTGGTCGTCTTCGGAGCGCCCCGCCCCGGCCTTCCGGCCGCGGCCCCGCGGCGCTGGTGGTCCCGGCGGCAAACCGTCCCGCTCCCAGACCCGATCGCATGGGCCTGACCGCCGCCGAGACAGCGCCCGAGTCGGCGGGCCGCAGGATGGCCTGGGGCACCGTTGACCAGGGGCTCTCCAGCCTCTCGAACTTCCTTCTCGTCGCGGTCGTCGCGCATGCGACGTCGCGGACCGCCTTCGGCGCGTTCGCCCTCCTCATGGCCGTCTACCTGATCGTCGACGGCCTGTGCCAGGCCGTCGCCTCGACGCCGCTGGCCGTGCTTCACACCGGTCACGAGGCGGGCCTCGCGCGCGCCACCTCGCGCGCGACCGGCACCGCGCTGGTCATGGGGCTGCTGGCGGGAGCGCTCCTCTTCGGCCTCGCGCCGCTCACCGGGTCAGAGGTTGCCCCGGCGCAGGCCGCCCTGGCGCTCGGACTTGGCGGGCTCACCCTCCAGGACGCATGGCGCTTCGCCTTCGTGGCTCAGGGCCGTCCCGCCCGCGCCGTCCTCAACGACACTGTCTGCGCTGCTGTCCAGCTGGTGACCGTCGCTGCCCTGCTGGCCTCCCACGTCACCACGGCGGCCCCCTACGTGCTCGCCTGGAGCGGCGCCGCGGCCGTCGCGGCCTTGCTGGGCTGCCTTCAGGCCAGGGTCTGGCCCGCGCCACTGGGAGTCGTGGCGTGGCTGCGGGCAACCCGCGCGCTGGCGCCGCGCTTCGCGCTCGAGACCCTGCTGGTGCGAGCATCCACGCAGCTCACCCTGTTCGGCGTAGCCGGCATCGTCGGGCTGGCCGGGGTGGCGGCCATCCGGGGGGCCCAACTCCTCTTCAGCCCGCTCAACCTCGTCTACCTGGGAGCGCTCCTGTCCCTCGTCCCTGAGCTGGTCCGCGTGCGTACAGTGGATCCGGCCAGGCTCCTCTACCTGGGCATCGCGACGTCGCTCGGCGCCGTCCTCTGCGTCCTCTGCCTCGCTGCCGCGCTCGTCCTGCTTCCGTCCGCCGGCGGGGGCATGCTGCTGGGTGACACGTGGAGCTCGGCCCGCCCTCTCCTTCTGGCGGTCGCCCTTCAGAACCTGGCGATCGCCTCCACGATCGGTCCTCAGGTGACCCTCAAGGCGCTGGCTGCCGCACGCCAGAGCCTCCGGTCGCATGCTGTCCACAGCCTTCTCATCGTGGTCGGAGCGGTCGCCGGAAGTCTCGCGCATGGGGCCGAGGGCGCGGCCTTCGGCATCGCCGCCGGGACGACCGGCGGGGCCATTGTGTGGTGGCACGCGCTGCACGGCCAGGCCCGGCTCCCGCGGCGCGGCGCCTCACCCGCAATTGGCTTCGAGGCCGGATGACACGCGTCAGCCTGCGGGCCCTGGTTGAGACGCTCGCCCGCGAGCGGTGGGCCGCCGTCGACCGCCTCCGAGTGAGGATCGAGGTCTCACAGGAGCAACCCGCCCGGATATTCCTTCTTCCGACCGCCGGTGAGTGGCTCGAAATCGTGCACTCCTGTCTCGGCGCCCCGCTCCCATGCCCGGAATGCGAAGCGTTTGCCGCGATCTCTTCTCATCGGTCTGTCGCCGTTGGACCGCGGTCCGCGCCGACTCATGCCCATGACGGCGACCCCCTGCTGGCGCTGGCAGCCTTCGTCACCGCCTTTCACCTGCGACCGCGCCGGGTCGTCGAGACCGGTGTCGCCCGTGGCGTCACCACCGCAGCGATCCTCGCGGCCCTAGCCCGGCTCGGCGGCGGCCATCTCTGGAGCGTGGATCTGCCGCCCCTGAGTCGCGAGTGGGCCGGCCGGGTCGCCGAGGCCGTCCCGTTCGGTCTGCGCGACCGCTGGACCTACCTGCGCGGCACGAGCCGGCGGCATCTCCCCGGCTTGATAAGTGAACTCGGCGAGCTCGACATGTTCGTGCACGACAGCCTCCACACCGAGGCGAACATCCGCATGGAGCTCGGCCTGGCGTGGCGGGCCTTACGCCCGGGCGGCGTCGTGATCGCCGACGACATCCAGTCGTCGCCCGCGTTCGTAGACCTCTCGCGTGACGCGTCCCCGCTACGAAGTGTCGGCATCGAGAATCGGATGCTCGTGGTCGGCGAGCCCTCCAAGCCCGGTGCGGCGTTCGGCCTGCTGGTCAAGCCGGCAGTCGACTGGTACGGAGCAGAGAATCGGGCCGGCTAGCTCCCACCGGGAGTGGCTTGACGGGCCTCGCTTCGAGCGACCTGCGTGAAAACCGCCTGCATGGCTTCGTGGAAACTCCTCGTGCTGTGGTTGCGCTCGAAGGTTTGGCGCGCCTGGCGACCCAGTCTGCGGGCTGTATCGGGGTCCGCGATCAGGCGCCCGATCGCCTCGGCGAGGGCAGCGGGGGCTCGCACCGGCACGAGAACGGCGCTCTCCTCATCTTCGAGCATCCCCGGGATCCCTCGCCACCGGGTGGCAACAATGGCGAGCCCCCACTGCATGGCCTCGATGAGCACGAGCGGCGCTGATTCGGCTTCGAAGTGCGTCGGCAGGCAGAAGATATCCGCCTCACGGTACGCGCTGTGTTTGTCGATTCCGGAGAGCAGGCCGAGGAACTCGGTCGCGTCGGCTAGCCCGAGGTCCGCGACCCGCCGGTGCATCCGTCCCTCGAACTCATGGGACTCGAAGGTCCCCATGAACCGCACGCGAAAGTCACGTCCCGAGCTACGAAGCATCGCCGCCGCCTCGAGCAGGACAAGCACCCCCTTGGCCTCCCGCAGGATGCCCGCGAACAGGATGGTCGGAACCGCTCCGGTCAGGATCTGGCCGCGGCCCGGCAGGCGCGCGGTCCAGTCGTCGCAGGCGTTCGGAATCACCCTCTCCTGCCGGGCTCTCAGCCGCGCCGGGTCCGGCGGCGAAAGCCTGCCAACGCGGATCGCGAGGTCGGCGTCGAAGTACGCCAGTCGAAAGAGGGCGCGCGCCGGCCGCCCCAGCCTCGGGTAAAGCTCAGACACCCCAGCGGCGTGGAAATGGAAGACGGTCCGCCTGAACATCCACCTCGTGCTGAGCAGGAACGCGATGTCGCGCCACATGGGAATGCGATTGGGGCCGGCGGGCGGGTAGTAGAGGACGGGTGTCCGCCACCGCACTCGCGCCACCCAGGTGCGCGCGATCAGGGCGAGGAGGCGGCCGATCTTGACGACCGCGAAGCGCCCGATCTCCCCTGTCTCGTGTGAGAGGTCCATCCTGACATGGTGTATTCGGACGCCCGGGTACTCGGCTGCGGCCAGCATCTCGAGCATCACGGCCTGCCCGTGGACGGGTGGTGGGGTTTGACCGACGAGGAGCACCCGCAGGGGCCTCGTCTCGCGGTCCCCGCCTCGTCGGGTCATGCCCGCCGGCGCAGACGTCGGACCACGAGGGACCACACGAACCAACTGTTGTTGACGAGGTAGCGGCGCCAGAGCCGGCGCGGCTCCATCAGCAGCCTGAAGGACCACTCCAGTCCGGACCGCTGCATCCAGGCTGGCGCCTGGCGCACGCGGCCCGCGTGGAAATCGAACGCGGCGCCGACGCCGATCAGCAGCGGAGCCTCGAGACGGTCGCGCATTGCTGCCATCCACCTCTCCTGCTTGGGTGTGCTGATACCGACCCAGACCACGTCCGCGCCCGTGCCGTTGATGGTGCGAGCCGTCTCGTCGTCCGCGAGATCTTCCGCCGCGCCGAACAAAGGCGACTCCGTGCCCACGACCCGCAGTCCTGGGAATCGCTCGCCGAGCGTTCGGGCCGCGGTCTCCGCCACCCCGGGCCCGGCGCCGAACAGAAAGTGCCGCAGCCCAGAGCTGATCCCCGCCCGCATCAGGTTGAGCATCAAGTCCGGTCCATAGACGCGGCCGACGGTTCGGAAACCGCGGCTCCGCGCCACCCACACGAGCGGCATCCCGTCGGGCGCGACCATCCCTGCAGCCAGGAAGATCCGCGTCAACTCGGCCGACCTTCGGCACTCCATGATTCCGTGCACGGAGCACACGCAGACGTAGGTGCGACGCCGCGAGCGTACGTCGGCCAGCAGCCGCCGCACGGCATTGTCAGGATCGGTCGCCGACACCGGCACGCCCAGGATGTCGACGCGTGAGTCCAGTTCCTCCTCCATGAGCGTCAGGCCTGAGTTGCGTCCGGCTCCCTGGCGGAAGACGGCCCGCTCCACCTTTCCTCCCGCTTGCCGCCACCCGTTCGCTGCATCGAAGGTACGCCCGCTCTATCCCAGAGTCTGTCGGCGCACGAACAGTGCCGTACCGGCGGCGAGGAACAGCGTGAACAGCAGCCCGCAGGCCGCGGCGTCAAACAGTGGGCTCGCGAGGACCACCCGGGAGGCTTCCGGTGAACCTCCGTATGCGGCACCCCGGATCAGGTCCACCGCGTAGCGCAGCGGGGCAAGCCGAGAAGGCACCTCGAGGTACCAGGGGAGAACCCGAATCGGGTTGAGCACACCGCCAAGGAGGAGCTGGGGAAGGAGTAGGAACTGGAACACGTGGTTTGCCCCCCGTTGGTCACGCACCATCGCCATGGCGCCCAGGCCGAACGCTCCCCCCAGCAGGGCCGTGACCAGGGCCGCCGCCAGCAGCGCGGGCGCCTGGTCGGGCCGCAGGCGGACGCCCAGCACGATGGCCAGCCCGAAGAGCGGGAGACCCTGCAGCAGGGCCACGACCGACTCCCCACCGATCTTTCCCAACACGATCGTCAAGCGCGACACCGGTGCCACAAAGATGTCCTGCGCCAGGCCGGATTGGCGATCCTCCAGCAGCGAGGCCATGCCCGCGGCCGCGGACTGGAACAGTGTCATACCCAGCACCCCGGTGAACATGAACCCGACGAAGTTGAAGCCGGACGCGCGGCCGAGGTTCACCTGCAGTATGCCGCCCATGAGGGCGACGAACAGAAAGGGGATGAGGAGCGCCCCCAACAAGCGAGGCCTGTCGGTCATGAACCGCCGAATTTCCCGTTCGGCGATCGCTGCCACCGCCGCCGCCTCAAGCATCGGTCGACAACCGCAGATAGGCGTCCTCCAGGGTCGGTGCGCGGGTGCTGACCACGCTCAGGGGGACACGGATCTGCTGCACTATCTCGGCAACGCCGCCGGCGGCCACCTCTATCTCGAACCCAGCCGCTTCCGCGAACACAGCGCCGAGGCGGGCCAGTTCCCGCCTCAGAGCGGGCCGGTCGGGGCCATCGAGGAGGAGCTTTTCCCCACCGATTCGCGTGCGGAGTGTCGCCGGCGATCCGGATGCGACAACGCGTCCCGCCTCCAGGAAGCACACGGACGAGGCCGCCTCGGCTTCGGCCAGGAGGTGTGTCGTCACGAAGACAGTGGTCTCGTGGCGCAGGCGTACCTCTTCCAGATGAGCCCACAGGTGCTTGCGGCTAACCGGGTCCAGTCCGCTTGTCGGCTCGTCCATGAACAACACCCGCGGCTGGTGCAAGAGAGCCCGGATCACCTCGAGTTTGCGTCGGGTCCCACCCGAGAGATGCCGCACCGGCTTGAAGAGGTGATCGCCGAGGTCAAGCAGGTCGACCAGTTGACCCACCCGGCTCCGATAAGTGCGCGACATCAGCCGGAACGCCGGCCGGTATGGCGCCACGCCATAGACGATCGCGTGGAGGCGCAGGTTCTGCTCTGCGGTAAGCCTGTCGTCGAGGCTCGCGCCCTGGAAGACGACGCCGATCTTCGACCGCACGGACCCGACATCCTCAGCCGGGTCGAGGCCGCAGACGCGCGCATGCCCCGCGCTGGGTCGCAGCGTTCCTGTCAGGACAGACAGCAGGGTCGACTTACCGGCCCCATTCGGGCCTAGTAGCGCAAAGAACTCCCCCGCGTCCACCCTCAACGAAACCCCGCGCAGCGTGGTCTCTTTGGCCCTCCGGTATCGCGCCTGAACGTTCGCCGTTTCGACAGCGCCCTCGTCCGACACTGCGGTCACCCCATCGAAGTGGCGCCGGGATCCCGCTTCGCCGTCCCTGCGACGCCGACCGGCACCCTGCCGATTGTCCGCCGGGTCCACAACCGACGGATGACTCGGCCCGCGAGCCGGACCGGCCGCGCGCAGACCATCACGCCCCGGTGCTGGCGGAGTCGCGGAATTGCCAACTCGTCCCCCTCACTGGGGTACCACGCTGACATCGCGAGGTAGCGCAGGCCGTCGCGTCCTGAGTCGAGCGCCCGCACATGGGACCACGCAAAACGCTCGTCCCCGCCTGACGTCTCGCCCGCCCGCAACCGCATCCCAGCATCGCGACTCAGCTTGCTGGCAGCGCGATCTGCGTGAGACCAGCGTTCAACCCAGTCGGGCATCGGGGTCTGGAGCAGATCCATGCTCAGATTGACAGCGAGGCGGACGGCCCTCTCGTATCTGAGCTGGCGGCTCCGCCCCATCACGGCGTCCCAATTGACGGTGCTCATAAGGGCCAACCGACTGAAGCCGAGCAGCCACTCCAATCGGACCCAGCCGTGCTTCGCCCCGTGGGCTGCGAGAAGCACGACCGTGTCCTCGATGCCTGGCACGTCGACGTCTACGGGACCCATCCGCACACGCGCCCTCCGGGCCCACAGGTTCTCCACATTCAACGTTCTTGGAAAATGCAGAGGCATCATGTCGCGGTGCAGGTCGATGATGTTGCCTGTCTCTGGATGTCGAAGTTCGAGCACGTGTCGCGGCATCCAGAGCTGCGGAATCGCATCGCGGTATCCAAATCTGTGCAGTAAGTCGACCGCTGCATCGAACTCCGATCCGCTGACGAGCAGGTCGAGATCCTTGACTCGGCGGGCTGCCAAGTCCCCATAGCCGATCTGACTGAGGGGCAAACCCTTGACCACGAGGCAGCGTATCTCGCCGGCCCGTAACCGCTCCACGATCCGGTAGAGCTCATGAAGGAGCGTCAGTGCCAGCACCGCGTTCTGCGATCGCAGGTTGTGAAGCCAGGCGTGGATCTTCCGAAACTCGGGCCCGCTTGTGTGATTCTGGAGCGCACTCGCCACACTCCATCCCACTCCATGCCGGGCCACGAGACGGATAAAGCGCTCGCGATCGCTTGGAGGCTCTGGCCTCCAGTCGTCTCGAGCGATGTTGGTTACGCGGCTAGCGCGCCGGACGCAATCGAGGATCATCTCCATTTCGTCCGAGCTGCCCGCTCTCGGTGTCGCTTCGTGGGCGCCCGATGTCACGGGCCTACCCGTCACGGCGGCGCTTCGGCTTGTAGCCAGTGCCGTGGGATCGACATTGCCCAGGTCCTCCGCGTACCCTAGGCCAAGCTTGGAGGCATAGCCACGCCGGCAGCGAGCGCGCGGTCCATCCACCGCGCTACGACGAACGCACGCCAGACGACAGACCCGACTCCGGTGTTCCCGGTTGCAATGTAGGCATCGCGCATGGATCGCAGCCTCTCAAGCCTCAATATCCCTCTGAGAGGGCTGCCAGCCCCAAGAACACGCTCATACGCCTCCGTCTGCACTATGGGTAACAAGGATGCATTGAACCCTGGAGTAAGGTCCGCCTTCCCGCGTCGCCATTGCACCGCCGGCGGCAGGTAACCGTCCATCGCTCGCCTGACCACGATCCGGGTCAGGCCCTGCTGCACCTTGAGGGATGGCGGAAGCCTTACGCAGAGTTCGACCAGCTGACGGTCGAAGAAGGGATATCTCGGCTCCAATCCGGCCCGGGCCGCAGCCCGGTCAGCCACGTCGAGGGCGAGAGGCACCCAGCCCATATCCAGCTGCCTCAAGTGCCACTCGAGCGCTGACCGGGGTCGTCGCACGCGATCGCGTTTCAGCTCTACAGAACGCTCCGCGACGCCCACTCGTCGGCTGAATGAGTCGTCGAACGGCATACCGTTCGCCCACCATGGCTCGTTGCGGTGCTCCATGGCGCGCCACATCTGGCGCGCCGCCCGGGGAACGAGCGGCGCGACCACCCACTGACGCAGGACCACACTGCGGCTGTAGCCGAAGTTCTCCCGTAATCCTCTCCCTTCCCGGTAGGCTGCGAGGAGCCGCCCTCGCCTCACCAAGTCCGTCAGGTGCGCCGGCCCGTGGGAGACCACGAAGTCACCGCCGAACCCATCAAGGAGCACTCTGACGCCGAGTTGTGCGGCGTGTGCGTATAGGCTCCGCAGGAGCGAAATCTGCGGAGTCCAGAGCGGCTCGCCCGGCGCAATATCCTCGGCGATCTCGTCCAACGCTCCCACCCGGTCGGGTTTGACACTGCGAGAATCGGTACCCCACCGCTCCGCCACCGCATCGATGTAATCCCCCTCGTCGCACGTCTTGCCGGGGTACCGGCCCGACAGCGTCAGCAGACGACCCGCGCCTCGGCGCTGGAGAACCTCGGCCGCGACGCACGATATGGAGGACGAATCGAGGCCGCCGCTCAAGAGCGTGGCGGCTTGTCCAGCGCCGGGGATCCGGCGACTGACGGAGTTGACGAAACGCTTGCGGTACTCGACGATCCCCTCCTCCGGGTCGACGAATCCTTCCCTGGCCACCTCCTTGGGCGACCAGTAGCGCTCGACCGTGAGCTGGTTTGCCGTCACGAACGCGTAGTGCGCAGGCGGAAGCCGCTTCACCCCCTCGTAAAGTGTGGCGGCGAAATCGTCGAGTTCGAGAAGGAGGTAGTCGGCGACCCTCTGTTCATTGAGGCGGCGACTGCCTCCGGCGATCTCTAGGAGCGCCCCGATCTCGGTCGCGACAGCGAAGCGATGCTCTGCAACTCGGTAAACGAGTTGACGCACGCCGAAGGGGTCGCGCCCACAAAGGAGTGCTTGCCGGCGTGGGTCCCAGAGAGCGAAGGCGTAATCGCCCTCGATCCAGTCGAACATCCGGACACCCCATTTCTCGTACGCGGCAGCCAGCAGGCCACGGTCATCGGGCCCGGGTTCTTGCAGGTCGAGGATCCGAAGTAGCGCTGCGCGGTTGTAGATGCTGGCGTCGACGGCCACGACGGTCCCGCCGTCACTGACGAATTTGGTTCCCGCACCGTCTGCCACACTGCCAGACCTCAGCTGGAGCAGCCCCACCTGACGATGAATCTGTATTCCGGGCATCCCGCCCCTGTCAGCCAGTGCCGCAGCGGCGCCTCTGAACTCGTCGCGATCAACCGGCTCTCCATCCCGGTTGAAGACTCCAGCTATGGCGCCCATTGGCAGTTGGTTCCCTGTGCCGCGCCACCAGATCCGAACGCCATGACATATGTAGTCGCCAAGCTCCTCCCCGGCGTTACGCGCTCGCTCGCCACGGCCTGGATCCACCCTGTAACGTAGGACTGGTCCGGTTCGATTTCGCAGCAGTCAGGCCGCCAAAGCAACCCCGCCAGAGGAGCCTCGCGGCCTGATGTTCCTTCCTCCCCAGTACATCCTCGTCAGGGCGCGATACGGCCCGCACGTAACGTATCGGCCGGGGCGGGCGACTTCTTACATCAGGAACGTGCAGCGCCTTGCCACTGATCCGTCGGCCAAGCCTAGACCTCTAATGCGGCCGACCTACCGCTATGCCGCCTACGGGCTTGCCCTTGCGTCCGACGCCCCGCTCGTCGCGTTGGCGCCGTGTCCTCCCAGCCGGGAGCGGGAGGACCTAAGCGTACGTCATCGACGTCTCCTCGGCACCCCACCAGCCGGTCCCCGCCGAGTCCGAGTTCGACCTCGGTCTGTGGTGGTGGACCTGCCCGGGGATGGCGTTCTAACTGTGCGCAGCGGGCGCACCATCACCGTCTCGACCGCCCGCGAGGCAGATCAGTTTCGCGTCGGCCGATACGTGGTCACCGCGGGCCTCGCCGTGGCCCTTCACCAGCGAGGGTGGCTCGTGCTTCACGGCAGTGCTGTCAGGTTCGCTTCAGGAGCCGTGGCAATCCTTGGCGCTTCGGGGGCGGGCAAGTCAACCATCGCCGGTGCCCTATATGCGCGAGGAGCGCGGTGGGTCACCGACGATGTGATCGCTCTTCGAAAGGACTCGGGTGAGACTCTCGCCGCCCCTGGCATTCCGCTGCTGAGTCTTGCCCCGGAGGTCCGTGAGACCCTCGGCTTCGCTGCTCTCCAATCCCCGGTCACTCGGGACGAGAAGGAGAGCGTGGCGGTCGAGTTGATTCCCTCTCCAACGCGGCTGTCGCACGTCTATGTGCTGGCTGACGCGGAGGTACCCTCGATTCGGCGTCTGGAGCCTCATCACGCGTTGCTGCAGCTCGTGCGCCACAGCTATGTCCGCCCGATCCTTGGCGAGGGTGGGGAGAGAGCCAATTTCGCGTCCTGCGCAATGCTGGCACGCGAGGTCCCGGTCAGCGTCGTCGAGCGGCCGCGCGACCTTGCCCGGCTGGACGACGTGGCCGCGACGATCGAGAGATCCGGCCAGATCTAAGCGGTTCGGAAGTGCGGCAGCGGCACCGTCCTCTCTGTCGGATCGGCGAAGAAGGTGGCAGTCGGCGTTTCTACCCACGCGTGGGCGATGAGGCCGCCCGATGCCTCGCGCCGCACGCCGAGTCGCATTTCAGCCTCTGCGCCTCGTGCCCGCAGCATCGTCTCGAGAGCGAGCGCGCGGCAGAGGCAGGTCGTCCGGGGCACCAGCCGGCTGGCGCGCGCGACAGCAACGGCGACCTGCGTGTCCGGCAGCCGACCCGGTGATCCACGACGGGGTGTTGCCTCCTCCAGCGTACGCCTCAACGGCAGCGGAGCCATGCGTTGCAGCCTCCGCCGGGCCGCCGCGAGCAGCCAGACGGCCTCGAGTAGCAGACGCCACTCGTCGCCCGACATCCTGACCAGACGCCAGCCCCGCCTGAGGGCCCGCCCCGCTGTCATCAGGGCGCCGTCTCCACAAGCCGTAGCTCGAGGAGCTCGGTAACGAATCTGGTCACGTCGATGTCCGCCTGCGCCCGTGCGATTCCGAACTCGTTGACGATCGCCTCCACCAGGCTATCGACCTGAACCGGTCGGCTGAGCATCTCCCAGATGCGAGCCCCCGTCCTGTTGAGGGTGCAGTACATCCCGGAAGTCAGGTTAAGGATGGCGACTTCCGGCCCCAGGCATGTCGATACCTGCTCCCGCGAGGCGACGACCCGAAGAGTCGCCATGACTGGGGACTCGTCTCGAGGCTTCTTTTCGGCGAACACGCAAACAGAAAGTCGACCGCAGGCGGCGTTTCGTTACAGTGCCCCCGGGGCGGCTGAGATGATCGTGTAACCACGCAACCGCCGTAGCAGCACGTCGATCTAAGCGGGGCCCCGTTGCCCTCATGTGGAATATCTTCAACATTCTGAAGCAGAATCTGCATATGGCGGGATTTGAAGGCGCCCCACATACCCCACCGCGCGGTGCCGCCCCGCGCAGCGCGCTCTTCGTCGACCTGGCCTATCTTCTATCCGGAGTGGCGACAGCCATCGGCGTGGCGGATGAGACTGCCATAGGCTGCGACTTCTGCGGTCTTGCTCCCGCTTTCGGAAGCTTTGTCGCGGCGCACTCCGGCCTCGAAATGCTTCGCTCTTACTGGTACGACGCCCCGGGGCCTACGGGACCGCGGCCGGGAATAAGCGAGTTGCGCAAGGTCGAGCGGACCAAGGTGAGGCTCGGTGCGCTTGGCTGGGAGGGCCAGAAAGAGGTAGACATCCTCCTCCATGACGACCTTACCGCCCTCGCAGCCGGCGGCCACGTCGCATCGATCTACCTTCTATCAGGCGACGCCGATTTCCGGCCCACGGTCGAACGGGCCCAGGTGAGCGGAGTCGAAGTTAACCTCTTGGATATCGTCGGCGGCCGTCCGGCTACTGCGCTGCGCCAGGAGGCCGACCTTTGCGTCCTTATCCCCGACGCAGCGTGGCGACCCTTCTTCACGGCCCTGGCCGCGGCCGCGGCCACGATCGACGCTCGCAGGGATGGCCAGGCGCTTGCGCAGCGCGCGGGTGCGCAGTTTGCGCGCCGCTGGCTCCGGGACGTCGATCCCGAGCTCCTTGCTCGGCTGCAGCGACAGGGGCATTGGCGGCTTCCACCGGATCTCGACCGCGCCCTCATCCGCGCTGCCGACCAGACCACTGCGGGCATCCGGGACCATCCCCGGCTGCGAACAAGCGGCAGGGCAGGGTTTTGGAGTGCGTTGGTCGATAAACGGCCTGCACACGGAGCCTCTGCTGGTGACTCCTCTTAGACGGGCGCCGGCAGTCCTTGCCTTCCAGTCAGTTGATGGGCAGGGGGTGTCGTGCTGGCTTGCTGCCAATGTGGCTGATGTCTTCGACCTCATCTGCCAAGGACGGAGGCTCTTCCTCTCCAACGCGGCCGCCGAGGTAGCTCGAGATGAGCTCGGGGTCCCCGGCGAGCTCGTCGCTCGGTCGCGACATAACGACCTCGCCCTTGCCGAGGACGTACGCGCGCTCGGTGTTGGCCAGCGCGAGCGGCACAAACTGTTCAACTAACAGCACAGCCGTCCCCCGCGCGTTCACCTTACGCAGGACATCGAACAGCTGCTCGACGATCTTGGGGGCTAGTCCGAGACTCAGCTCGTCAACAAGCAGGAGCCGGGGCCGCGACATGAGCGCCATTCCGGCGGTCAGCATCTGCTGCTCGCCTCCGGAGAGTGTCCCTGCCTTTTGCGACCAGCGCTCTCGGAGCCGAGGAAAGGCCTCGAAGATCTCTTCCAGGGCAGCTGAGTAGCCCTGGCGGTTCCGCTTTCGCTGCGGGAAGTATCCATAGCGGAGGTTCTCGCGCACTGTCAGGCCGGGAAACAGGTCGCGGCCCTCCGGCATGTGTGCGATTCCGAGCGCGACGACCTGCGCCGGCGTAAGGCCATCGATCCGGCGCCCCGCGAACCAGATCTCGCCGGAATGCGGCCTGACGAGGCCCGAGATCGCCCTCAGGGTGGTCGTCTTGCCAGCTCCATTGGCGCCGAGCATGGCCACCATCTCGCCCTCCCCTACGGTGATATCGACCCCTCGAAGCGCTGGCACGAGACCGTAGCGCACATGGCTCGCCTTGACCTCCAGTAGCCGTGACCGGGTGGGCCTTGTCGCCGTTGGTTGATCAACCGCCGCGGCGCTGGACGTCGCCGCTGGCGCCCTCGATGAATGCGGTTGCCTCGGCCGCGACTCGGCGGTCAAGATGCTGCCTCGACTGTCGTGCCGAGGTAGGACGCGATGACCCGCGGGTCGCTCTGAATGGTCACCGGGCTGCCGTCGGAGATCAGTTTGCCCTGGTCGAGCACGTAGATGTAGTCGCACAGGCGTACGACCATGCTCACGTCGTGTTCGATCACGAGCAGGGTCACTCCGATGTCACGTAAGAGTCTGAACCACTCGATGAGCTTCTCCGTCTCCGCGGAGTCGAGTCCTGAGGCAGGTTCATCGAAGCAGACGAGACGGGCGCCGGTGACCAGTGTCCGCGCGACCTCAATGAGACGGAGGACGCCGAAAGGCAGCCCTGCCACCGCCCGATCGGCGTACTGCTCCAACTCCATTAGCCTTAGCACCGCCTCGACGCGGTCCCGCGCCGCCCTTTCTCGCATGCGGGCAGCAGGCGTGACCAGGATGCTTCCAAAGAAACCGGTGCGGTTTTGCATGTGGGTGGCCACAAGCAGGTTGTCGTATACCGACAGATCGCTGAAGAGCTGCAGTACCTGGAAGGTGCGTCCAACCCCCAGGGCGGCCCGGCGATGCACGGGCCAGGCCGTAACGTCTCTGCCAAATATCTCCACTTTTCCTTCTGTCGGCTCGTTGAGTCCGAGGATCGAGTTGAAGAGAGTGGTCTTGCCGGCGCCGTTCGGGCCGATCAGCCCGACGATCTCCCCCGCGCCGACCCGCAAAGACGCTTCACTCACCGCTGTGAGCCCACCGAATCTCACGGTTATGCGCTCCGCCGATAGCAGCACGGGCCCTCGCCGACCCTCCGGCGTCGACTCGCCGGCGACGCGTCCAACGTGACCGGCGGCCGATCGCAGGGCACTTATGGTCGTCTCCGGAACACTCGGGCGAGTGGTCACTTCAGTTGGCTCCAGCTGGAGCACGCGGGCAGACGGTTGTTTCGGCATCAGTGCTGTGGCGATGCCCACCACGTCGAGCGCACCAGGAGCGGAGGTCTCGCTCTCGCCGGCAACATCCTGCTCAGCCGTACTCCGGCGAAACCTCGGCGTGAGAGCCTGGAGGCGCCCGCGGATGTTGAGGCCCTTAAGTCCGCTCCCTAGGCGCGCAACCACACGCCGCAGCGGCTCTGTCAGAGTCTGCAGCACCGCAGTTGTCGCATTGACACCCGGCTGCAGCCGAGCCCAGAACGCTGCGAGCCTCTCGGGGAGGGCTCCGAGTCCGCCGCGAAAGAAGAGCAGGACTCCGATGAGGATCACTGCGCTGATGACATCGAGGTAATCCGCAAGGGTTGGGAAACGGAAGAAGACCTCGCCCACAAGGAGAGCGAACAAGAGCGACGAGACAATCGCCCCGCCGAGACTTCTCAACCCTCCCACGACCGCGATCGCGAGGAAGTACAACGACGCGATGAAATTGAACTGATCCGGCGCAACCGCCCGCTGTCCAAGGAGGGTGAGCGAGCCTCCGAGCCCGGCGAGTCCCCCCGCCACGGCGAATCCGAGGAGCTTGAAACGGACAACGTCTATGCCCAGGGAGGCAGCCGCCACCTCCGACCCTCTGATGGCGGCGAAAGCGCGCCCGACCCTTGATTCACGCAGGTTGGCCAGCGAGTAGAGTGCGAAGCCGGCGACGGCGAGAGCGACGTAGTAGAACATGTGAGCGTCGCCCAGGTCCATGTATGGTAGCGCCCCTGGCTGGCCGATGACTTCGGGACGGATGCTTGTCCCAGACTGCGATCCCACAAGCCATGTCTGGACGAACAGATATTGGTCCGCGACGTAGGCAAGGATAAGTGTCGCGACGGCGAGGTAGAGTCCCCGAACACGCAGGGCGACGACTCCGATCATCGTTGCGGTCACCGCCCCGGCGATGGCGCCAACCAATAGCACAAAGGGGAAATGCAGCCCGAGGTGATGGATGGCGAGCGCGCTGACGAACGCACCCATCCCGACGAAAGTTGCCTGCGCCAGGGATATTTGCCCGACCATCCCGATGAGCAGCACAAGAGAGAGGACGGCCATCAGGTAGTAGCACGCGAGGATGGCCGTGTCGATGAAGTCATAGGCGACCCAAGGCAGGAGCGGCCAGATCAAGAGGGCGCTCAATACGACTGTGACCAGCAGAGGTCTGGATTTCACAGCGCCTCCCCTTTAACGTCGGCACCGACCAGCCGAGCACCACGAAGGCCCATCACCACAAGCGCGACCACGCCGAGTACGAGTTCGGGCGAACCCTGACCCTGGAATAGGAAGCCGAATTTCGGCGCAAGGGCCAGGATCGGGATCATCCCCTGGACAAGCCCGATGACGGCCGCGCCTACCACGACGCCCGGCATGCTCTCGAGGCCACCGATCAGCGCGGCCACGAAGGCCGGCAGAACCCCAAGCGAGATTGCATAAGGATCGAGCCCGGAGGCCCCCGCGAGGAGTATCCCGGCAAGCCCCGCGAATGCCCCGCCTATAACCCAGGCCATCGCGGTAGTGCGATCGGGGTCGATCCCGCGCAGCGCCGCACCGCGGCGGTTCTGCGCCGCGCCTCGCATCGCCAGCCCGAGGTCGGTCAACTGAAAAAGCGCGAACAGCAGCGCGGCCCCCACGATAGCCACCGGGAAGATCCCAAAGCGGGCGTTCTGCACGAACCCGCGACCGACGTGTATGACCCCGGCGGGGAAGATCTGTGGGGCTTCGAGTGGGAGGGTACCCCACTTCCGGGCCGCTAGGGCGATACAAAGCGACAGTGCGGCAACCGTGCCGACGGTCTGAGTCGTCGGGCCGGCCGTGCGCAGACGCCGGACGAGGAAGCGCTCGATACCGAGTCCCAAGGCGGCCCCTGCGACGATCCCGCCGACGACAGCGAGCGGCAACTCCAGGTGCCACGACGCCAGCGCAGCCGCAGTCTGCGATGGGAGGAAGAGGTGGTCATGGTAGAGCTCGTAGGTCGCATAGGCGCCCCCCATCGCCATCGCCCCGTGCGCCAGATTCAGCACCCGTGACGCTTGGTAGATGACGGTGATCCCAAGGCCCAGGAGCGCATAGGCGCCCACAAGGGGCAGGGCGAGAAGGGTGTAGAGCAGAATCTGCAGGAGGACACTGTCCATGGTCCTCCCTCTCAGTGGAGGTCGCTACCGGGCGCGGGGTCCGCGACGAAGCCCGTAGCGTCGTAGTTCCAACCGTTGAAGGTCCCGGAGTAGTTCTCGCTGAAAGCGGCCATGCTGGTGTTCGCGAGATGCGGGAGGCCCGACCCGTAATGGAGCGGTTGGGAAAGTCCCAGGTCGAAGGTTTGTGAGTCGAGCACGTCCTTGAGGTTCGACCGCGTGAGCGGCAGCCCCTCGGCTCCGACTGTCTGTGCCGCCTTTATGAACATCATCGCGCCGAGGTAGGCACCCTCTGTGAACTCGTTGTGGCAATCGTCTGACGGGTTCACCGCCTTCAGAGCCTGGCAGTAGGTGTACACCGCCTTCTCGCTGTCAAATGGCTGACTCGCGGCGTGGTATCCCGTCCAGACCTGCAGCTTTGCGTCGCCGCACCCGGGGCAGTTCTCTCCAACCTGGTCGTCGAACAGCGGCTCACCGCCGAGCAGGTGGTTGTACCAGCCCGAGTTGCCAGACTCGGCGCTCATCCAATCCTCGGCGGGCTTCGGCTCCAGCAGCAGCACAACGACGTCGCACGGTCCGCAACCCAGATTCAGAGCGGTTACCTCGCTGCTTGTAACTCCCGCTTGCGCGTTGATGCCGCAGAAGGCGGTGCTCCCCGCGCAGGAGTTCTTCTGGTCGTCGCCCGTGATCCCGTGGCCGGTGAGCCGCCGCACCTCCTGGTCGAATGCGTTGGCCCCCTCGGCGCCGAAGCGGTAGTACGTGTCGTAGACGATGCCAAAGCTCTTGGCGTGGAGCTGCTCGACCGCGTACTTGGCGATGATGTGCATGTTTGTCACCGTGGAGGCGGCGACAGGCCAGACGAGCGGGTCGTAGTACTGATCACTGAGCATCCCATCGGTTCCGACGACCGGGATGCCGCAGTGGTCGACATCTCCATTCTCGATAGCGTTGGCCAGGCCTTGCGAATCGGGCTCGCCGACCAGCGCGAAGACGCTGCCTCCCTGACACCATGACTGTATGTATCTATCGCCGGTGGGCCCGTCCCATCCGTCATTGATGGTTTCGATCGCGTGACTTCCGTCGATGCTCGTGATGCGGCGTCCACAGATCCCGCCGGCTTGATTGACCTGGTCGATCGCCGCCCTCATCCCGTCGGCGGCCTCGCCGAGAAAGCCTGACCCGATGCCCGTAGTAACGATCGTGCTGGCGACGTGGATCTGGTTCGCGGTCACTCCCTTGTCTGTGGCCCCGCCGTTCTTCCCCGCGGCGCAGGCGACCGCGGTCCCTCCTCCGGATGGGGCTTTCTCTGCGCTGCCCGCACCGCCCGGTGCCGAGCGCCCAATCTGCCCGTTTGGGCCAACCTGGTTTGCACCCGGCGCTGCCGACGTGCTGACGCCGGGAACGCCCGCGGCAGCCCCCCCAGGCAACGCCGCTGCGGTGCCCACGACTCGTGTCGCGAATTGGGGCGACACTTGGAAGAGAGCCACGAGCAACGCGAGCGCAACCGCCGCCAAGACAGGGATCCACCCGATACCTGGAGGAAAGCTCCGCTCACGCTTCATCGTCGACTCCTGCTGTCAAGAAAGTTGTGGATGGCCGGCCGATACCATCCGCGCGACCTCGCGCTGCAGAGGCACCGCGTAGCCTGCCCGAGGATCCCGCCACATATGCACTTAGGAAGTCGTTGGAACAGGCTCTTGCGTTACAGCTGGCTTCCACCGAAAGACCTGCAGCCTTCGTTGCGCACGGCGCGTTGACGCGCGCAGATCAGGCGATGCGACCGAAAATGTCCCTCACCCAGATACGACGGCGGTCCATCAGGAACATTGGCGAAGCAAAGAGAGCGAGGGCTCCGAGAGCCTGGATCACGCCGGCCGGGTCCCTCAGCCACCAACGGAAGCCGGACAGGACTTTCTCGATAATGCTTCCGCCGCTCACGGGGATGGCGACCGGCAAGCTGCCCGGCGACCCCGAACCGCCTCCAGAACTGAAGTCATTGCCCGACGGCACGCCCGCATCGAGCGCGGCCGTTGTCGCATTGACTGGTGGCGCAGCACCCTCATCGACCGGCGGCAGGTAGCTGAGCCCGAGTTCGGCGTCTGCCTCCACGCCGGCGAGGTCGAGGATCTCGCGGTTGAGCTGGTAGGATCCGTCGTCGTATAGCACGATGCGGAGGGCCGGCAGGAAGGACGCCTCTGCCGCTCCGAAACCGTTGAATTGCCGGTCACCGAACTGTTCCGCCGGGTCCGCCTGAATCGCGGCAGTGTAGCCGCCGGGAGAACCGTAGCCGGTTTGCGCGAACGTCCCATCCGGAGCAGGCAGCATCATGTGGACCAGAGTCGGAAACGTATTGTTGATCTGGTCGATCGCCGATTGGTCGTCGGTGCAAGCACCGTGACACAGCACGACCGTCGTGGCGCCCACCGTGAGGCTGACGTCGCTGAGGGAAACGGTTCGATTTGCGTGAGCCGTGCCAGCCCGTCCGGCGGCTGCTGCGACGGCTGACTGGCTGACCTCTCCGATCGAGATCCCCCCTTGGCCAGCCACGTTGATATTGATCCCCTTGCTGTCGGCCCAGGCACAGGCGATGATCGGCGCGTTGTCCCCTGGGGGGCTCACCCATGACTGACTGCTGGATGGACCCACGCTAAACCCGGGCGCCTGGGCGGACGATGAGAGGCTGTAGCCCTGAATGTGCGCATCGCCGAGTGCGGTCCCCGAGCCGGCGTGGCAATCGACCGCGTCCCGACCTGCGATGCAATGCAGGGCGGCGCACGTCGGTCGCGCAGACTGGGTCGCTGCGCATGCGACGTGGGCATGGGCCTCCGATGCGTCTCCCTCTTGGCCCTGGCTCCCGGCCGCTCCATCGCTCGTGGCACTCTCACCCTGTGCGGCCCCGGGCGCGGTGCAGTTCGCCGGGGTGTACGGCCATGGCTGTGTTGTATCGGGCGCGCCCGGCACCGCCGGAAGTGGCGCGACCCCTTGGCAGTTGCCGATGCTGCTGACGTTCGAACAGTTCTTGAACGCCGCCGCTGTCGACGACTGCCCATCCACCATCGCTGCGGCCGAACCCTGCGCGGCCCCATTGTCAAGCTGCAGTTGGAAGACGGTCCCGGAAATGAGATCCCGGTTGTTCGTGCTGAAGGGCAGGGCGGGCAGCCCGCCGTTGATTACGTTGTTTAGGGCCCCTCCATAACTTCCGACGGAATCGGAATGGACACCATAGCCGCGAGCATTGCTGCTGTAGGTGTAGGCAACGGTGGATCCTGGTGGAATCGCGCCAGATGTCGTGTTCTGGTCTACCAGCGCGCCGGGGGGATCGTGCGTCACCGGCACGGCGTCGCCGAGCACGGTGAAGGCTGGCAGGCTGCAGCTGGCGCAGTGGCCCACCGGGTCTCCTACCGCGAAATTCGCGAGCATCCGCGTGTAGGGATAACTCGCGTCGGGCGGTAGGACGGGGAGTGTCATGAGGACGGGAAAGCCGCGGATCTGGCTGAATTCGTTGCCCGGGCTGAACGGAGTACGCCTTCCGTCCACCAGCGTGACGCCCGAGCCATAGCCGGCACCGTAGAGGCGGCCCGTGGCGTCGTCGAGGCCGAGAACCAGGGAATCGAGGTCCTGCGCGTTCCCCAGGGCCGCCCTCCCGGTCAGCAGGGCGCGCACGCCGTCGTACTGGACGAGAGTGATACCGCTTCCGGACTGGGTGAAGTTGTAGCCGCGGTCGTAATCCGAATCGAACAGGAATTCGTTATAGCCGTACCCCGGCATCGGAGTCATGGTTGAGACCACACCCGCCGAACCCGTCACGCCGGTCGTTGTCATGGGACACGCATCAGCGCCGACGGCGCAGCCCTGGGAGGTCAACTGGATCCGCGCAACGCCGGTCTGCGCCTGCACCGCGATGTTCTGTTGCGGGGGTGCCCCGGTCAACTCGCACGGCACGTACGCGTAAGGTTGGTGGTTGCTTCGATGGGCGGCCGGGATGGTTACGAACGAGTACATCGAGTACGCGCAGCCGGGAACGGACACAGACCACAGCGCGGGCAATCCGGATGTTTTGCGAAGGCTTGCTTTGACGCTGTAGTCGGTCAGGTTGAGGCCGGGAGGTATAGGCTCACCGGCTGTCTGCTTGGGCTGGCCATAATCGCTGATCACGATCAGTTGATCTGTCGGCTGGTACCAGCTGATCCCGCCTATATGGCCGGGTATGCCGCTTGGCAGACTCCAGTTTCCGACGACCTTCAATGTGTCTTCTGAGACGAGAGCGATCGTCGCTGCCGCAAAAGGTGGCGAAACGTCCGCATAGGGGTTCGGCTCAACGGGAACGAAAAGCAGGCGGTCGGTCGGATCGACCGCAAGGAACGGCGTGATTGTCGAGGCGATTGTTCCGAAGGCGCCACTCTGCTCGAAGGGGCAGCCCGTGGCGCGAATGGCGAGCGTGTCGATGTCGTACGAAACGACATCGGTGCAACCACTGGTCTGATGCGATGGGTTCGTCTCGAAAAGCAGATGGTTGGTCGGGTCCGCGACTAGGCCGGTCGAGCGGTCGCCGACCCGCTTGCCAAATGACTGTCCCGCTTGACTGATCGTCGTGAAGTAGTTGGGCAGGGCCTGGGGCAGCTCCACCACCGAGCTTGCGGCGATCGTCGGCGCGGCATGAGCAGGCACCAGCGCGGTCCCGCCAACGGCAAGGCCGGCGCAGACGCTGCTGAGCAAGATGCTGGTGAAGCGTTTCAAATCTTGTTGTCTGTACGGGGGCCCGGGCGAAACCCAGGCCCCCGTACTTCTTCCCGCTAGTTGATTACGCTGAGCGGAGCGGTCTAGGCGCCCGCAGCGATGAAGAGGGCGCGAACGGTGAACCCGGGGGTGCAGGTGCCGATGCCGCCACCGCTATTCCCGGTGCCCGGAGTGCCCGTTGGAATGATGTCGACCGGGCCGACGGTGATGTCCGTGTTGCCCCCGTTGAGGAGGCTTCCCTGAAGAACTCCAACACCGGCAAAGAACCAGATGTCGTAGTAGACGCTATTGATGGTCGACGCGGCTCCGCCGAAGACTGTGGTGTTCGCGCTCGCGGCCCCACCCGTTCCGCAGACCAGGTTGTCAAAGCTACCGCTGCTCGACACAGCACCTGCGCCGGCGCCGCCATTGACCACGCCCTGCCAGGTTCCGGTGGGGAATGTGTAGGTACCGCCGCCGCCGAAGAGGGCAACCGCGGAGTTGGCGGTGCCTGTGACAAGCAGGGCACCGGCGTCCGCGGCGTTCGCCCCGAGCGGCGCTGCCGCGACTACCGCGCCGAGCATGGGCACGGCCAGCATCGAGAGAAACTTCAGTCGCATCGTGACTCCTTCTTTGCAAATAACAAGGTGGCGTTCCGGCCACCGATCACGCGGGGCTCAAATACACCCGCACGGAAATGTCTATGTTCAAAGCCCATTGGTTACAGCCGGTTCTCTACTGCTCCTGTGCTCACCTCCCTCTGCGACAAGTTGGCGTCTACGGGTAGTCGCACGAACACGCGTGGTGTTACACGTGGTGGAATGCCAGGTCGATCCACTGGGGCTAATGCGACGAGGAATGGCAAACACCGAGCTGTCGCGGCCAGCTAGCGCTTCTGTCGCCGCGACTTTCGCCGGACGATGCCCAACCAGCCGGCGCCGCCCGCGAGGACCAGCGCCACGGCGGCGCCGAGCGCGATGGGCATGATTGGCGGACCCTGCTTGGTGCCACCGGCGATTAGCCCCGGTCGACCCGGGTCAGTCGGTCCTGGTGAGGGCGTGGCGCCATCGGATCCCGCGCCGGCCGCCACTGACCCAGCCGGTCGACCGGTGACCGCCGTGCACCCCGCTGAGCCGCAGTTTGGGGCTGCAGTCTGGGAGGCGCCCGATGGCTTTTTCACATCTCCACCTGAGGTCTGACCGCCCACTGGGGGGCAGCTCGCGCGCCATGTCGTGCCACCATCGGTGCTGCACAGAAGACCCGCCTGCCGCGCGCCTGAGGCCACCGATGTCGAGGGTAGATAGCCCGCAAACAGGCGGCCGTCGGGCGCCATCGCGATTCCCGATGCACCGCCCTCGAGAGGGGAACCGGCTCCAAGCCGCGTCCAGGTCAAGCCACCATCGCTCGTGGCATAAACCCCGCCCGAGGAGGTGGAATTCTGGCCGGTGCCGAAGATTTGTAGAACGGCAACATAGGCGCGCTTCACACTGGCCGCCTCGGAGTAGTCGGGTGCCAGCGCCATCATGGGTGTCGCAGTCTGGGTAGCGCTACTTGCGCCGACCGGCACGGGAGCGAACGAGCTCCCGCCGTTTACCGACTTGAAGATTCCACGACCATTTCGAGCGAATATGGTCCCGTCGCTGGCGTACCTGGTCGAGAACAGCAGGGTGGTGTCGGCGTAGCCCGGCTGGACGCCGCTGAGAGTCGTGGGATTCGAGCAAGTCAGCGAGCCGGAACATTGCTCGACGACCGGCAGCTGAGAGTTCGAGTCCTCACCGACGAGAAACGCCACCGGGTTGCTGCCTTGGTTGGGGAAATTGGGTGGCAGGGCGAACCCCAGGTCCAGGTACTTCCCTCCGGAGCCGCTGACCGGCTGGATGGAGCCGCCGCTCGATGCATAGATGTAATCGTGGTTGCCGGCGTTGGCGACGATGCCGTCCTCGGCGAAATGCGGCGAGGTTGCCGGGACAGCCGCGGGCCCGACTGCGCGCCACGTGTCTCCTAGGTCGTCGCTCCGAACCATATTCGATCCGCCGCCGTCGAAAATGACCTCGTGACCGGTGGCATCCACGGCCACCGCCGGCCGGACGCCCGCCCATCCTTGCGCTTTGGCCTGCACCCAGGTGCTCCCGCCATTACGCGTGACCCACAGGTGCTTGCAATGCGACCCGCACGACGATCCGGCTTCAAGCGTCAGTGCGACCACCGTGCCCGTCCGGCTATACGAGGGCGAGACGGCCAGCCAGTAGACAGCCTCGTTGCCTATCGCAGATGGCGCAGCGGTCGCAGCCGAAGCGGATGGGCTAGCCGGCCCCATCCAGAGGATCGGCGGGAGGGCGAGTACGATCCCAACCAGCAGGCGCAGACCTGCGGTCGGAGATGGTCGCCGGGTCAGGAAGCGCGCGGACTCAACCGCCACCGGACGTGTTTCTGTCCGTGCCGATTGAAACGTCATAAGGTGGAGTCGTTTCGGATGCCGGCTGCGTTACAGCTGGCCGGCGGTGATCCGGTCGGAACCCCGTTTCCTGCCCCGTCGGGGCGCGAGGAGTCGGCCTAGATACCCGAACCAGCCGGCGAGTCGACCGTCGTCGTGCCCGCTCCAAGAGTCAGCTCCGCGACGCTTCCGACGACGCTGACGACCGGTGGGGTGTACTCCTCCGTGACACGCCTGCTGGTATTGCGCGCGTCGGGAGCCTCTTCAGCCTGGCTGGGCCTCTCTGTCTCGGTCATTGCGAACCTCCGCACCTCGTCCCCGCCAGAGGACCCTTCGTTGAGCAAACGATCATACCTATGGGCCTTGCGATGTCAAATGGACTATCTGGACCGGACCTCTTCGCCAAGGAGTCGAGGCGCGGTCAACAGTTGCCAGTGATGTGTCCAGTGCCACGGTCCTCGGGACGTGGTCGGATACTCCGCGACGGCGGCCTTCAACCAGTGCGCCCGAAGGCCGAGGGAGGCGTCATTTGAGACGCCTCCCTCCTGCGTTACCCTACCGGGCACCTCCGTGCCACCTACACCGGCGGTCGCGGGGGAGCGTCGATCAACCCGCGGTCAGAAATGGTCCACTGCTGCAGATCGGAGTATTTGGCCCATATGGACCCACCGTGTTGCCGCCGATTATTGTCAGGCCTTGGTATTCCGCCTGAATGCAGAGTTGGTACGAGGCCACCGGAATGAGCCCGGTACCGAACTCAAAAGATGCTTGCGCGTCGCCAGACTGGCGCCAGCCGCTGTCCCAGGCAATCCCGCTGCTGCTCTGCACGTAGCACCGCACCTCGGACAAATTGACGTCGATGTCCGAACGCGCAACTGTCTCGTTGCAGACTCCCTGAATCTCCTCCGAACCGCTGCCGACCGGAGCCCATTGACTGACCGCAGTACAGTACTGGTCAAAGTTGCATTGGTCAGCGAGGGCTGCCGACGCCGGGGTGGCCCCCACGAACCAGGTCAATGTCAGGATCGTGATGGCGCTAGCCGGGGCCAACCTCCGGACGAGTCGTTTTCCGACTGATTTCATGTGTTCCTCCCCTTGCCCGTCGGGATTGCCGAACGCTGCGGGCCGTGCGTTCGGAGCCGCCGGAGGCACCACAGGCCGAAAGTGCTCATTACCGACGCCATAGACCGCAATCGCTTAAAGAGCCGGGATGTTACGGACACATTGGCGTTGCCAAGGCGCGTAGCCAAAACACCACCGGCTCAATGCACTTGGCGTCTTGTTGTGACGATCACGTGGACGCCGATGCATTTCGCTGCTCGACTACTGCGCGGTCGTGTCGAGGAGGGCGATCGCTATGGTTCAGGGATCGAGAGGGGCAGTCTGGCACCTACGTCGATAAGGCCGCGCATCCACCCAACACAACGACAGACAGGGGCCCAAAGTCTCGCCTGACGCGCGAAAGACCGCCCATCAAGAGGGTCGCGAACTGGCCACGCGGCTGACCCCGGAGCCGCGCTCGCGGCCCCGGGGCTTGCGGGATGTCGCGACCAAAGCAGTCGCCGCTGGGAACCCGAACGTTACGCACTCCAGCGCGTCAGTCAAGCGCGGAGGCAATCGTTCACACCCCGAGTGGGGATACCTAAGACTCCCGCAAATGCGAGGAGAGAAGCCTGCATAGTCGGCTCTCTGCATCGGGCATCCAAACGGTCGCCTCAACCACGTGACTCCGTCGGGCATACCGTGCGTCTATTAGACCGTTCGTCCCCAGCTAAGCTCCAGAGCCGCGGGGCTGGGTAACCGCGAATGGCGTCCCGGCTCCCGCCTCGTACACGGATACCCGGTCCACGACCCACCGACCTGCATCCTGATATCCGAGGTCCAGCTCAGTGCGCCACCGTTCCTCTCCCTGGTCGGCATACTCGACGACGACGCGGAGTGGGCGCCCATTGAGGATCCCTTCGGCGACGGCCCGCTCAGGCTCATCACCCTCGCGGTTATGAGCACGGAAGGTCAGGCGCGCATACTCCTGCGGAGCCACGAACGAGCTCGACATCGCGTCAACCGGCATCGAAACCGTCCCGACAGCAAGGGCCGCCTTGTGTATGACGGCAACGCCGGATCCCACGTTCCGCACCGCGACGGGGAGGCGCAGCAGTCCAGGCCCGCCACCCTTGTCATCCTGCGCATTGCGACGGCGGATGACAGACGGGTCCTCACCTGACTCGGGCTCGCTATACCTTCCACGCGGAACGTCCACGAGCATCGGGCGCCAACTGGCCGCCAGCGTCTCCGCGGCCAGGGCGGCTTGCTTTTCGGCCGCCTGAGCCTGATCGAGCGATATGCGCAGAGCCCGGTCTGCCGTTACCAGTTCTTGCTGGCCCTGGCGCAGCGTTCTCCACGTGAAGAAAACGAGCACGCCTGTGATCAGGGCGAGTAGCAGAGTAGCCCCGCCAACGACCATTCCCGACAGATCGGACGAAGCCAAGCCCTGTCCAGGAGGTGAACTTGCGCCGACTAGCCCGAGCAGCGCCCATATCGTGACAACGACGGTCGCGAATAACACGCCGAGGTACGCCAGCGTCAGGATCAGAACAAGAAGGGCTCGAACCAATGTCACGAGCACGGAGGCACTATTGAATACCAGGTTCAGCAGCCTGTCGGACATGGCACCTCATTCTCGTCGACTTACCCCGCCGCTCCTTCGGCGGCGCGATCGGGTCAGACGGGCAACCTCGCGGCGTCCTCGCGCGGCGCTACTGGTAAACGAGGAGCGCCACGCGTTCGAAATGCAGGACATTGGCGGCGTGGTCCGGCTGTGCGACCGCTGACGCCCTGACCACTGCCACCGCGGTCACATGGATCGCCGGCGGGGCCCCGTCCTTGTACAGCCGATCGAGGGCGCGCGTGACCACCACCAACTTGCTCGTTGGCGTCAGCTGATGCGCGGGGCGGCGGTCGAACGGGCTGACTGGAGATGGCGGGATATCGCAGTGACCTTCGTCGCCATAGCAGCCGCCATGCCCGAACACGAAGAATGACCCGGCATACCGTTGCTGGGGCGTAAGTTTGGTGTCCTCAGTGGCGTCGGAGTGGTTGAGGAAGACCCGTGCCTCGAACGATGACCACGAGTGGTCTACTCCGTGGAAATACAGATCGGCTCTCCGAAACGCGTGACCGGCCTCATAGGCGGGCGCATCAAGCCTGACTGTGATCGCGCCCGGCACTTACTGCCCCGCCGGCGCCGTGACGCGCGCCGCCGCGTATTCATAACCGAGCGAGTTGATCGCCAGCGTCTGTGCCACCGTCATGTTGAAGGGCGGAAGCGCCTCCGGGAGCGTCTGAGCCGGAGGGGCGTCACCCGGGTGCTCCAGTTGCCATAACGCCCACAGCCGGTCGATCATGCAGTGGTGTGCGAAGAACAGCGGATCGTAAGCCGCCCACGGGATCTCGGCCATCGTCCCGCCGACCCAAACGTGCACCCGGTCGTGCAGGTTCTCCACGCGCTGCGAGAAGTCGAGAAAGTTCGGCGCCGCCAGGACCTCCTGGACCTCGGCGGCGGTGGGCAGTCCGTCTACCGCGCCAGGCGACCGGGATGTGGTCGTCGGCGGCGCCCCTTCGTCCATGCTGGCTGTCTGGGCGGCGGCAGGGATCGGCGAGGCGAGTAGCGGGTTAGTCGCTCCTCCGGCCTCGGCCTGTGTGTAGAGGGATGGGATGCCCGAGCCCTCCGCCGGTCGCGAGGACCAGTCCCACCAAGGCAGGGCTACCCCCCCCACCCGGTCCTGGAGCGACAGCTCGAAGAAGTACAGATATGCACGGTGCCATGGCAGGAACAGGATCGTGTGGTGCTGGCAGTACATCGGGAGGGGCAGCCCGTGGATCCCGGCCCAGTGGTTGAAGCCGCGATCGTCGCCGATGCCTTTCGACAGCGCGACGGCCTGACGAAACGAGTCTGCCTGCGCCGCAGTCAGCATGTCCGCCGAGAGGCGGTAGTTCAGGCCGTCCGGCGTGTCCGTCGCGATCGCGGTCGATGACAGCATCAGCCCGCGCTCAGCCCGCCGGGTCCACCTCGTTCCCGTCGGAGTCGTAGTAGGTGATCGTGTGGCCGCACATGCCGAAGGCCGACCACGCGACTTGCTGGGCCTCGTTGACTCCGATGTTGCTCCGATCGAACGACTGGAACTCCCCGCAGAGCGCCCCGTAGTTCCCTGAGAAATGGACTCTCGCGTACGTCGTGTCGTCGTCCGTTTCCTGGAGTCCTAGACGCTCGGGCACGTCTCCGGTCCGGCTGTCGAGCTCTGCATTCGCCATCCCGTGCCATTCTTGAGCCATCTCTTCTCCTCCTTTGGCAGCCTGCAATCCAAGCGTCGCAGGTCCCATCGTAGGACGCAGGGTCGCAGATCTAAAGGAGCACAGCCTCAAGAAGCACAAATATGGCCCACATGGGCTATGTAGCAAACCAGCGATGCAGCTGGCCCTCGAACCGTCCAAGGAGCGATGACGCTAGGCCATCGCGGGATCAATTCACTACGATGAACACGAGCATCACTGGCGGCGGGAAAGGAGGCGACGGATGTCGACAAGTACCACGCTGGATCTGAATGCTGTCGATGAGGGTGCGGACCCCACGCCGGGACCCTCACCCACTCCCTCACCCACACCGACGCCGACCCCGCCGCCCGTCCCCAGCCCCACGCCGGCACCAACACCGGCGACGACTCCGGGCCCGGATGGCGACGACGACGGCGACGATGACGACGGCGACGGCTGAAGCAGTCCCGCCCGGGTGCGACGAGAGCTAGATCTCTCGCCGCGTCGCGGACCATGGGACGCCAGCACCCGTCGGTTTCTGTCGTCATCGTTGCGCGTAACGAGCAAGAGCACCTGCGCGCCACCGTCGAATCGTTCCGGGACTCCGGTCCCGAAGGACTCGAGATCGTCGTGGTCGACGACCGTTCCGACGACGGCGGAGCCCGGTTTCTGCGCGAGCCCAGCTTCACCGCGATCAGGTCACACCGTCCGCGCCGCCAGCTAGGCATAGCTCGCGCGCGCAACCTTGGGGCCCGGCTGAGCAGCGGCAGGATCATCGTCTTCAGCGACGCCCACGTCTCAGTTGCTCCCGGGTGGCTCGAACCTCTTGTGGACGCGCTTCGACGGAAGGCCGTCGGCGTCGTCGCGCCCGCTGTGGTTTCGATGACCGATCGCACGTGCCGCGGTTACGGACAGATCTGGCGATATCGCCTCCTCGAGGTCGAGTGGCTACCGCGGCGCACGCGCGAGCCTCATCCCGTCCCTCTGATCGGCGGCGGGTTCCTGGCCATGCGTCGCCGCGTCTTCGAGACTGTGGGAGGGTTCGACCGGGGCATGCTGAACTGGGGCTACGAGGATGCGGAACTCTCGCTGCGGCTGTGGCTCCTCGGGTACGAGTGCCTGGTGCAACCGCGCGTGCGCGTCGAGCACTTGTTTCGGGCGCGACACCCGTACGCGGTCGATTGGGTCACCACCGGCCACAATCTCTTGCGCCTGGCGTTTCTTCATTTCGACGACACTCGCGTCGCGCGTGTTCTCGAGGCGACGGAGGCCTCCTCCTGGCTCGCCTCTTCGCTGCGTCTCCTGATGGCGGGGGACGTCGCGCGGCAGAGCACCAGGCTCCGAGCCGCGCGAGTCCATGACGACGACTGGTTCTTTCAGCGTTGGGGCGAGCCCTGGGAGAAGGCTGTGGCGTGAAGCACGACTCGGGACTAGCTGGCCCGCACCCCCCGCGCCTTCCGCACGAGGGCAGAGCCGCCGGCCCCGATGGACCCTGCCAGCGCCGCTGCGGCAACCGCGGACACGATCCCGCTGAACACTACGCCGAGCAGCGTCGCCGCCGGCGCGTACGAGGATGTCCCCGGCACGAGGCCACTCGCCGCGGAAACACCCTCGAGGCCCGTCAGGTACACCAGCTCGACGGCGAACGTGATACCCAGCGCGCGCCGCCATGGGTGCGCGCCCCGCGCCACATGCCAGGCCAGGGCGATGCTCATGCCGAAGCCGATCATCGCCAGGGTTTGCAGGTGGTCCTCCCCGGCGCTCCCACCGGGCGTCGAGACGACGGCGGTGAGCAGCAGCCCGCCCTGGGCGGCGATCCAGAACTGTGTCCAGAAGTCCGGCCACCGCCGCCTCCGCTCGGTGCGCCGTTCGGGGCCTGTGACGATCGCGCTCACGACGGTTGGCCTCCCTCGATGAGGGGCAGCAGCGCCGCCGGCACCGCTCGGCCCCGCGCCCCATCGATGGCGATGCCCGCGATCGTGAGCGCCGTGTGGGCGTCTACCAGCAGCGACTTGAGCGGGTCACCCACCACGCTCAGACCCGTCGGATAATGGCTCTCCAGGTACGTCCGGATTTCGCGCCGGGCCCGATGGATGTCCTCCATCGTGTCCTCGGCGACGTCCTCCCAGGTCACTGTCGGGCTCGCTGTTGACCGGATGAAGCTTCTCATCCCTCTTACCTCCTTTCCGGCGGCTAATTCCGCCTGCGGTAAAGGAAGGCAGATGGACAGAGACATAAGACGGACAGAACGTGGCCGGCTCACGGCAATGACCCGGCTGAACTCAATCTGACTCTTCGGAGATCCTCTCGCTGCGCCCCGACGCGACGAAGAGGTCTTCAACACTTAGCGGCCGGTCAGGCATAGACTTAACCGATGACTCCCGAGGCGCTGAAACAGATCTATCAGGACGAGGTTGAAGAGTCCTATAGGGCAAGTCGACTCGGCTCCTCGTCAGCAGTGCCTCTGTTGAGGGCTCTGAGGTATCTGACGCCGCACAGAGCAACTATTCCGGACGCCATGAAGGCCAGCGGGCTGTCGTTCAGCCAGTTTTCGGAGGCGCTGCCGCTCTTGGTCGATCTTGGGCTGGTTGAGTTGTACTACGAGAACGACGGCGAGTTCATCAGGCTTACACCTTCGGCCGGCACGGTGATAGCAGCCAAACTCTCTGCCTGAGAGCCCGTGCTGGAGGCTGGGGGGGCAGCCGGAATTGCAGGGCTGCTCGCATTCGGGGAACTGATCAGCCGCTATCGTAATCATCAGGGAGCCCCGTGGCGCTGCCGATGGGTCTGGATCTACCTGCTGGTGAACGGCGGAGCTGGTTTTGTCGCATATTTCACCTTGCAAGCGTTCGGCTGGCGGCCGACAAGCTCGAGCCAGGGCGCGCACGTGGCGCAGATCGTCACGGCTGGCGTTTCGGCAGTCGCGATCTTGAGGGCGGCAACATTCGCGTCGCCGCATGGCCACACGTCGACGGGCCGACGATTTGACAGCTTGTTGGCGGCCTTCTTGACGAAGGCCGACAGTCAGGTCAACGACGCATTCGACGAATACCTCACGGCCGAGGCCGTCGCGCTGATGAAAGGAATCTCATACCAAGCAGCTAGTGAGATCTTGCCTCGTTACTGCATTCAGAGTCGCAGTTTTGATGACGAGGCCTCCGTCCTGCACTTGGGCAAGCAAGTGGGAGCGATCGCTGCGCTCGAGTTGCCAGACGAGGCGAGCGCGATTCTGCTCGGCCGCGAACTGGTGCGTTTTACCGGAAAGCGAGCCGCTCGACGCTCAGTTCAGGTTAACCGCTCCGCTCTGTCCTAGCCGTGGTTCACTCGACCGGGTCGCCGGTCCCACTCAACCCCGTCGGGTAGCCACTCTCCAGATACGCCCGATCTGGAACCTCAAATGTCGGTAACCGTCGGCCACGATGGTGGGCGGCTTGTTGATGAGTGCCAGGGCGAACACAGCAACCAGGAGGATGCCGAGAGTCTCCCATTGCCAGGGGCCAAGATCGTTCTCGGCGAGTTGGTGCGCGCGCTGCCGCAGGGCAGCTACCTCGTCGACCTGAGCTTTGAACACAATCGCCTCAAGATTGGCGGCCGGCTCGGTCGCGACAGCCGGTGGTGTAGGCCAGGCGTAGGACGACTGCGCCGATGGCGTCGCGTTCGTCGACAGGCGCACGAAGGGTGCTGGCAGCAGGAACACCCCCACGCCAAGGGCGATCACGGAAGCGCGGAGCGCATAGGCGCGGCGCTCGACCGTCCTCTGGATGATGACCGAGTAGTTTCGCAACCGCACGTTCATCCGCTCGGGCGGGGAGGTGGGCACGGCGTCCAACTCCACTCGGTCGGGCGCGGTGAGGTACGCCACGTAGAAGGTGGACAGAGTGACCGCCAGGCCGAAGAAGATGGCGGGGAAGAAGCCGCGGGGTGGCAGTGGGCGGCTGGAAACCGAGAAGCTAACGCCGAGCACACCAACGTAAAGGGTGCCGATCGCGGCCGCGGCCTTCTGCACAAGCTCCGCCGCAGCCCGTGAGCGGTCCAGCGAGCCCTTGACGGTGTCGAGCAGGGCGGTGGCGTAAGCCAGGTCGTAACCGGCGCCGGTGGCGCGAGTGGCCGCGGTCGCGTCGAACTGCGCCTGTAGCGTGATCTCGGCTTCGGTCAAAGTCTCAGGCCGGGTCCTGGAAATCTTCAGGTGGCGGTGGGGCTGCCACTGGTGGGTCAAAGAAGTCCGGAAGTGACCCGAAGCTTTCAGCGTGCACGAGGTCGCCGTTGGCCGTGTGCGCGGGGTCGACACCCTTGTGCAACATACCCATGGGGTGCAACTCAAAGTCCACGTCAGGGAAGTCCATGTTCTCATATGCGCAATGCACGGAGGTACCTCCTCGAATGCAGGTTGAACGCTCGCGCCGGCGGCCTACTTCTCCCGAGTAGAGAACTGCCGCTTTTTGGAGCCCGGACGCGGTAGTCCGCACAAGGCTCCGGTTAACCGCCTCGCGCAAGTCCGGACGACCGACCTCTGAATCTGCTCGTTCATCCGCCCGTTTCTCGGCTATCAGCGAAGGGCCTCAGTAATGCATGCGAGAGTGGCCCCGTCAATCGGAAACGCGCGTTTGTAAGCCGAGTGGCTCATATCCCGACGGCGTGTCGAGCCGATCAGAAACGACGCGCCCGGAGGCGGTAGACGCCGCGGCCAACCCGAACGAATCTGCTGCCTGTGTGCCGGTTCATGTGCGACCGGATGGTTGAACGCGCGACAGTCGGATATTCGCGCGTAACGGCAATGAAGATCTCCGCGATCGAGGCAGGCGCCGATTTTTCGCGCAGATAGCGAAGGACCAGGTCGCCAATGACCCCTGGGCCGATCCGGTCGGCCGCCGTTGCCGTGACTGATCTCGCCAAGGCCCTCATGGTAAGCTGCGTACAGTTGTTCGCCCCAGTCCGAGTCACCGTCGCAGCAGGAGCAGATGGCAGCTTGACCTTCGTCCGTGGTATTGTCTCGAGCGTAGCGAAGACGTCTGGACGTCTTTTCCACAGCCTTCCCACCGCTTGTCAACAGGTGCCCAACCATCTGTCCACAGGAGATCACTTTGACGGCCGTTAGGCGACCACCGGGGCAGGTCCGTGATGCCATTATCCAGACGCTCGGCGCGGCGAATAGGCCATTGCGCGTTGTCGAGATCCAGGATGGCGTGGAGAAGCGCATCGGACGTGTTCCGCAATCCTCCGTCCGCTCATACATGCGCCTGGGCGCAGGACGCTACTTCGAACGGGTTGGTCGGGGCCTTTACCGGAGCAAGCGCTAGATGGCCGTCGACCGCGCGTCGGAGGAGGTGGATTTTCAGTGGCGCCGCCAGCGCCTCTACCTGGCGGATTGCTTCGATTGGCTGAAGACTGCCGCGACTAACTCGATTTCTGCGGTCGTCACCGATCCCCCGTACGGGCTCGTCGAATACCAGGCTGATCAGCAACGGAAGTTGCGCGCTGGTCGAGGAGGCATTTGGCGTATTCCACCAACATTCGACGGCTCTAAGAGGAAGCCTCTGCCACGGTTCACTGTTCTGTCGGAATCGGACTTGACTGCAATCACAGAGTTCTTCTCGCGATGGGCGCTCGAGGTCCGGCGCGTGCTAAAGCCTGGTGGTCATGTCGTCATCGCGAGCAATCCGTTGGTCAGCCCATACGTGTCGGCGGGAATTGCCTCCGCTGGGCTGGAGCGTAGAGGAGAGATTGTGCGGCTTGTCCGTACGTTCCGCGGTGGCGACCGCCCCAAAGGTGCTGAGGCGGAGTTTCCGGAGGTCAGCGCGATGCCCAGATCGTGCTGGGAACCGTGGGTTCTTTATCGCAAAGAGCTGAGTGAACCGACGCTCGCGGACAACCTGAGAAAATGGGGTACTGGCGGCCTCCGTCGCCCGTCGGCCGAGACCCCCTTCGCAGACGTGATCGCGAGCGGAACGACGCCACTTCGCGAGCGAGAGGCTGCGCCTCATCCGAGCGTTAAGCCACAGGCATTCATGCGCAAAATTGTGCGTGCCGTCCTGCCGACCGGCGACGGACTGATTCTTGATCCCTTCGCCGGCTGTGCCACTACACTGGCCGCCTGCGAGGCTGTCGGAGTGGCCGGTATAGGGATCGAACTCGACAGGCATTACTTTGAAATGGCAAAGGAGGCGATCCCAGCCCTCGCGGCGATCTAGCCAAGCCCGTTCTTCGCCGCTAGGCTACATTGCCGATGCCGCCGCGTTACGTCGAGCTGATCAGGCCAGACCCCACCGGGGTCGTGGACCCGGCGCAGCTGCCACACGACCTCCCGTTCAACCTGGTTCCCCGAGACTTCTTTCGGACAGTTGAGGACATCCACGAGGTCCTCCACGACCTGAATACGATGATGCACCAGCGGGGCTACCAGCGAATGGAAGAGTTGCTCGATCCCGCGGGCTTTTCAGGGATGATCAGCCGCACCGGCGCCAGTCGATTGGCGCGGGCCTCGCATGCGCTCGTCGTGAACCGAAGGCACAATGGCTACCCCGACTTGATCGTGGACGGGCAGTATCCAGCAAACTCTGTTCAGCGTGGCGAGGGAGGCCTCGAGATCAAGGCCAGCCGATCGGGTAGAAGCTGGCAGACGCATGGCCCTCGCGCTGGCTGGTTCTGCGTCTTCCAGTTTGCGCTGGATGAGCGGGAGGAAGTGGCGCTATTCGATCGTGAGCCCACGCGAGTGCTCGCCGTGCTGGTGGCGGAGCTGGACCTTGACGACTGGAACTGGCAGCCGGCTAAGGAGGGGAAGATCAGGTCCGGCACAGCGAGTATGCGCGCCTCCGGCGTTGCCAAATGTCGGGCAGGAGCCGTCTGGGTCGACCCACCGTACCAAAACGAGCACGAAGGTCTCCTCACCAAGGCAAGGTTTGACGCCTTCAGGGACGATGCACCTCGACTTGTTGAGCAAAGAATGCGCGAGGGGGACGTTACGGTGGACGCGATGGCAGAGGCGCTGCTTTCAATCAGCCCCGGCGACATCGACGTAACCAAACGGCGTGTGCGGTCGACGCTTGCCAACCTTCGCAAGGCGGCCCGTGCCGATCTGATCGACAAGGAGTGGAGATTGCTCGGTACAGCCGAGGTCGTCGCTAAGCCCGTTGTTGAGGAATGAAGAGAGCCTACAAACGAGAGGCCAGGTTCCTGCAGTAGCGGACGGTCCGCGACAACATCTCGCTCTACTTGCGGTTGCGGAGATACGACATTTCAAGAAAGCGCCGGAGACGCGCCATCTGTTCTGACGTGTGAAGGACGAATTCGGTTTCTCCCATCCCATAGTGGCCGATCTTCCGGACGTCCCTCATTTCGCTCGGCTCCCAGGGTTTCGCTTCGTCTGGGAGTAGCGAGATGTACGCGTAGATCTTTGTCTTCTGCAGTTCCAGCGTGAAGAACGACCGCTTTCCGACGAAGTACCCGATGTAGTACTTGACAGGCCGGCGTCGAACGTCGTCGCCAAGCGCCATGGCATACGCGTCGATTTGCTCAAACAGATCGATGATCGCTGAGGGTTTCCCGTTGGTGTGGTGCGCAATATCGAAGATCGCCTTGGCCTCGGGCTTCACGCCGCCTGACGGCTGCGCTGGGGCACTCGACGGCCCCGGAACAGGCGGCGCGCCCACGAGAGCGCCCGTGGCTCCCGGCGTGGCGAGACCCCCTAGAACTCGACTCAAGCTGGCGGATAGCCTCGACTTGTCGATCGGCGGTCCCTCGATGGCGCCGCTGATGACCTGAATCAATTTCGAGGTCGGTTGCTGGCCCAACGATGCGAGGGCGGCCCGAGTACGGAAATCGACAAAGACCTGCTCCCCCCAGGTGTCGAGATTCCCGGTCTGGACTGAACTGCGGCTCAGGATCTGGAGGCGCTCGATGACGTCCGACGAATCACCCGCGGAGCTCATCTCCTTGACATCCAGCTCAAAGAGAAGCTTCCTGTCCATCGGGACGGGCTCGTTTGACTTGTAGACGTGGTATGCGAGGCCATTGGTGAGGACGCACCAGACAACCCCCTCATTGTTCGCGTAGTTGACCGTCTGTGCGATGAACGCCTTGTCGCTCAGGGCCTTCCCCAGTGCTTTCGCCTCAATGAAGAGCTTGGGCTTGCCGTCTATGCGCAGCGCATAGTCGAGAAAGGTGCCGTCATAGACTCTGAATTCACGATCCACCTCGTTGAAGTCATCGAGGTTCCATCCCAGACCCCGCAGCAGCGGCTCGATGACGTGGTGTTTCGTGTTTGCCTCGTTGGCACTGCCATGACCTTCCAGTTGGGCGATCGTCGCAAGAAGATTCGGCAGTAGCTCGGCCAGCCCCATGGGCCAAGTCTAGTTAGGCTGGACGACGAGGTTGGCCGGTCCCGATTGGCACGCCAGCCGAACGGGGGTCCCTGTAACGCCAGGCCACGTCGGGACGACTACAAATCTGAGCCGCCGCCGGGGTTGGCGCCGGTGGCGCCTCATGCGACCGCGGCGGAAGCAAATACTTCAGCGACGAGCTGGTCGAGTTGTTTTGCCGAGCTGCTCCAGCGGCCCGACGGTCTACCATGATGCCCATGCGGCAAACACGCGAACGAGTGCCGGCAGGTCACACCTGACATCCGATGATTGAGACGGACAGCCTGGCGAAGCTCAAGGCCGAAGTCCAGACTCGCATGGAAGCCGACCGAAAGATTCTGGAACAGCTGCGCGCTGAGATTCGTCCTTTGAGGGCCATCACCCGCCGGATTCAGTCTCGCGCCACAACCTCGATCTCGCTGGTCGCTGCTGACGGCGGTAACAACCGCATCGAATTCGATCCTTTCCTTGTTCAACTAGTACGAGTAGTCGATTCGAGTAACAACGAGTACTGCCTCGAGGCCATTACGCCCACCACTGACCTCGATGAACTCGCTGCTCGCCAGTTCAGCGCCTCAGGACAGCCAGCGACGGCGCTGGGTGATCTCATGAGTTTCCTGAAGGTGACCTCGCTACCTCAACTCAGTCACATGATCCACGAGGCGAAGGGAGACCGCCCCCGGAGCACCAACTGGGTTCTAACCTATCGCTCGTTAGTCGAGTGGGCGATCTTGTTCCACATCATTCGGGACAAGGACTTTGCGACAGACACCTTGATCGTCTTCGACGGTCTACTTCGGAGCAAGCTCTTTGCACGAGACGGGTTCACGCGGATGATGGCCGGGATCCGGGAAGCGATCGACGAGAAATTCAAGTCTCAGCGGCGCCGCATCTACCTGTGCGGCATTGCCAAACACAATGCTGTGCTGACACGATATCGGTTGGCCATGGCGCTGGAGGGCATTCTCGACAGCGACTACCCCGCCTACGTCGAGATTCCTCGCGAGATTGAGCAGAAGGCATATACGTGGTCGGAATGGGCACGCGGAGCTGACGTGGAGGACGAGGACCGGGAGCCCAATCGCTTTGTCGGAGGCAAGATGTTCTTCGCAAAGTTCGGAAGTGGTCGTCGCGATCCGATATGGCCGGTGGACATTCTTGAATCACAGGCACAGGACGCGCAGGCGATCCTCGGATACCTATTGGCCGACGCGGTCGAAGGGTTCCCTGTCGCGCACTACCCACGGTGTCTGCAGAAAGCGCACGAAAACGCCGCCTTAGTCGACTTCGACTTCAGCATCCTCCAGGACCAGGTCTTCGAAGGGCTGCGTCAAGCTTTAGGAAATGAAGCCCCGGCCCTTGAAGTGTTCAGGCTTCAAGACCAGGATCCTGCCGGCCGTAGGTACGAGTAAGCAGGATGCCAACTCCTCCCCTGTTTCCTGACGAAGAAGTTGTCGGCGTATTCCGCGGCTTCCGCGAAGGCGGGATGGAGTTCCACGCTGATTTGGTTCTGCCCTATCGTCCCGACTTTCATGCGATCCCGATGCACGGCCAGTTCCTGCTTGTACAACTGGAAACACCGGATGAAGCGGTCCTCGGCCGGATTGCGTCGTTTAGCTCAGAGGGACGGCTCGCAAGTGGATCCGGAGAGGAATTCAACATACGAGCGGTTCGTGAAGGCCGTGCCATCCCCGACGATCTTCGACAGGACTACCTTCGTTACAAGGTCAACATCCGCGTCTTGGGCGTGCTGCGTCGCAACCGGGACGAGGTCATGTTCATCGCCTCCCACCGGCGCCTTCCCCACGTTGGAAGCCCCGTTGCTTTCCCATCGCCACCGGTGTTGCGGGAAATCGTCGGACATGCAAGCGATGGCGTGGCCATAGGACACTACGCCCTAGGCGAGTACATCTACGCCGAGGGTAGCGAAAATCTGGATGTCCAGCCATGGATGCAGGTGAAGACACCCGAGGTGGTCGCCCGATTCCCGTTGAAGGCGCTTGTTTCCCGCCGATCCTTCATCTTCGCCCGTGCCGGGTTTGGCAAGTCGAACTTGACGAAGTTGCTCTTCAGTTTGCTGTACAAAGCAACGCCGACAATCGAGAAGAAGGGCGGCCGCGCCGTCCCCGTCGGTACGATCATCTTTGATCCCGAAGGCGAGTACTTCTGGCCCGACGACAACGGCCGCCCCGGCCTCTGCGACGTTCCCTGGCTAGAAGACAAGCTGGTGGTCTTCACTTCGCGGGCGAGCAAAAGCCCCTTTTACAACTCATTCGTAGCCGGCGGCGTGAAGCTCGATATCAGGCGTCTTAATCCCTCCGATGTGATAGCGATTGCGCTCCCTCCGGAACGCCAGGAGCAGCAGAACGTGGCGAAGCTCCGGGGAATGTCGGCCGACAGATGGGAGCGGCTCGTCACCCTGATTTACGCTAACGGCAACTCGACCGACCTGAGCGACATCGCTGACCTCCTGAATCTGGATTCGCAGCAGCAGCAAGCTGAAGCGCTCGCTGCCCGCTCGAACATGACGACGATCGTCAGGATGCTTCATGACCCGAGCAGTCTTCTTATGGATCGACTGCTTGGCGCTCTGCAAGCCGGAAAGCTATGCGTCGTCGATGTATCGCAGATGAGGGGCGCCCAGGCAATGATCCTGACCGGTCTCATCCTGAGACGCATCTTCGAGCGAAACCAGCAGGAGTTCACTCAGGCAGAGCCCAAGACGATTCCCACGATTGCTGTTATCGAAGAGGCACAGACGGTGCTGAACGAGAAAGCAAGCGCTGCTGAGCCGTTCATTGCATGGGTCAAGGAAGGCCGCAAGTACGACCTTGGGTCCTTCATGATCACTCAGCAGCCGGGCAGTATCCCTCACGACATTCTCAGCCAAGGGGACAACTGGTTCCTCTTCCATCTTCTTGCTGAGGGTGATCTGACCAATGTGCATAGGGCTAATGCGCATTTCAGCGAGGATTTGCTTAGCGGGATCCTTAACGAGCCGATCCCAGGCCAAGGGGTCCTCTGGAGCTCGGCCGCCCAGCGGCCCTATCCGCTGGCAATGCGCGCCTTCTCGTTCGAGCGAATGTTTGAGGTCCGCGACCTCAGATATACGAAAACGGCCGTGGATACATTCGCCGCTCAGTTGAAGGGCCGGTTCGATCAGCTCGCCGAGCGTGCCCGCGAGGAAGCAAGGCCTGCCACATCGGCTGAGGGGACACGATCTGCGGCGTCCCCTCGAGTCTCAGCGACACAATCAGCGGATGGCGCCGCGATTGACGTCGACGGCGTAGACGTCTTCGAAGCCCTGGAAGGAGCCGCTATTCGGGCATTCCAAAGTGACGAAGAGATCATGAAGCAGATGGCCGGCGACGGCATCCCGTGGGGAGCACTCAATTCGTATTTCCAGAAGCACCTTCCGCCGGAACTCGAAGATCGAGGTGCCATGGCATACCGGCTCGTCCCGAAGGCGATGGACCGGACCTTCGGCGCACAGGACGCCGGCTGGCACACGTACAAGCACGCCACCACCGGAAAGACTTGGGTCAAAAAGGGTCCCCTCGGGTCTTAGCGGGCGACGTCGATTCGTCGTCCCTGACGGCTCTCAACCGGATCTGTCCCTATTTCACGATGTTTCCGCTGCGTGTTCCATACGGGATAATGCGGCGGCACGGCCGCTCTGGACAACGGGTGCTGGACCCGTTCTGCGGCCGAGGAACAACCATCTACGCAGCCCGGCTCTTGGGACTCGAGGGCATCGGCCTTGATAGCAGTCCTGTCGCAGCTGCGGTCGCTGCAGCCAAGACCGTCACCGCGACTACTCGTTCCATCGTGCGCGCGTACCGCTCTGCTCTGGAATCGATACCGCAGCCGACCCAGGTTCCCGATGGTGGGTTCTGGCGGCTGGCATACCATCCTCGGACCCTACAGACTCTGTGCAGGCTGCGCGAAGCCCTTCTGGTGGACTGCCGATCGGACAGTCGGGTCGCGCTCCGGGCGATCCTACTCGGTGCCCTCCACGGTCCTTTGACCAAGGGGACGTCTTCGTATCTCAGTAATCAATCTCCACGTACCTTCGCGCCGAAGCCGGCCTATGCGGAGAGGTTCTGGGTGCGGCGCAATCTCGAGCCCAGGGACGTCAATGTTGAAGCTGTCGTCCGCACTCGAGCGGAACGCTATTTCGCAGTCGAGACAACCCCAAGAGGAGGTGAGGTTCGTCTGGCCGATAGTCGCCGATCCGAGTCATATCGCGGACTTCCTGATCAGGCCTTCGATTGGGTTATTACCTCTCCGCCGTATTACGGGATGAGAACGTACGTGCCCGATCAATGGCTCAGGAACTGGTTCGTGGGGGGTCCTGACGTTACCGACTACTCCGCCGAGCACCAGCTTCGTCACTCGAGTCCGACCGACTTCGCGGCCGAGCTGAAGCAGGTCTGGCAATATGCCGGACGGCTCAGCAAGCCAGGCGCCCGAATGATGGTGCGCTTTGGCGGCATCAACGATCGCACGGCTGACCCTGTCACGATCATCAAGGCGTCCCTGAAGGAGTCGGCATGGGAAGTTAGCGCCATCCGGTCCGCCGGTCTCGCGTCCGCCGGCAAACGACAGGCCGCCCACTTCGGTGCCGGAGTTGACGAGCCGCGCGCCGAATTCGACGTATGGGCGGTTCGCACGGATGGACAAACAGCATGCAGCGGTATCTCCCCGGCTCCCGCGCTGCGCTTTAGCTGATGAGAGCCAGGGTCTTCCGCCGCGCGAATGACCAGACCTACACATACGACGGCGAAGTGGAAGCAACGAGCCCGGATGATGCCTGGCGGCAGCTGCAGCCGCACCAACCGCTGCATCAAGGCGACGTGGTCTACGTAGAGGATATCTACCGCGAACTGATCGGCGATGGAGGCTGGAAGGTTATCCCGCCGGGTGGGCTGACACGCTCGCTCTACGCTTTGGCTTCAGACCAGAACCCCACATCGTGACGTCGCGCCGCGAGCCCACGTTACGGGAATGGCGAATGGGTTGCGAGATGACTGACGATCAGGTGTCTGAGGAGGTCGTGGAACTTGCGCGCCATGCCGATGAAGTAGGACGGTGGGACTACATCCACGCTCGCATCGCCAAGGAGACGGACAACGAGGTCGACGAGAAGCTGCGGACGGAAGCTTTGGCAGCGCTCACTGTGCTGCAAAATGAACTGGGCCCCTCCTGGCCTCGCGAAGCTTACGCTCGCGATGAGGACCTAGGCGCGTTCATTGGGAATCGCGCCGCCTGGACTCTCCGCCAGCTCGTAGAGCACGCCGCCCAGATCGCCCAGATGCGCAATGACCCTGGCTGGCAGACCATCGCGAGGCGACTGCGCCAGCCGAACCAGTCCAGCGCGGCACTGTTTGAAATGCGCATCGCCCGACTCGCTCATCAGCGAGGGCTGCACTGCGCGTTTGATCCGCCGACCTCGGGCGCGAAGCGAGGAGACGTACTCATAACTCCCAGCCCAAGCGTGCAAGAACCGCGCGTGTACGTTGAATGTACCGAGGTCCAGGCGGTCCCCGACGTCGTGCGTGCCACTGACCGCATGCGTTTTCGCATCTGGCCGCTCGATCTCGATGTCAGTCTGCGCGTCGGCGGCCTCCTTGCCCGGCCCGTCGATGACGGTGAACTTGATCGTCTGGCGCGGAGAGCCCACCAGTTCTACGAGCAGGTGAAGCTGTCAGGCGCACCAGCAGAGGTCGCGATCGAAGGCCTGCTCAGTCTTTGGGCGGTCCCGAGAGATCATCCCGATGCCGACGAGTTCATGGCGCGTCGCGGCGACACCAAGACGATCAACTTTTCACACGATCCATTCCTTCGCCTGCTCGGGGCTCTTCGCAAGAAGCAGCGACAGCTCCCGGCCTCGAGCGCGTCGGTGATAGCGTTTCGGCCATCGCGCCTCATGACGCAGCAACCGAGCCCTCGTATCCGGGCAGCGATACGGGAAGAGATCTCTGCCGAACCGCGAGTGTCAGCGGTCGTGATCTTTGTGCGCCACTGGGCGCCGGGAGCAACCCCTCGGTCTCAGCAACTCGATCACGAAGACCACCTCGCGCTGATCGACCTCTACGATCCCGTGAAAGAGATCACGATCTTGGTCTGGAACCCGCGGCGACAACACCGCACTGCGGATGATGTCATCAGGCAGCTGCTTGTGCCTAGATTGGAACCCTGGATCGATATCTAGCGCGCAGACCCAGCGGCTCCCGGGCGCAGCTTTTGCGCCGGGTTGAAGCTCAACGCCGCCGAAGCCGTTTGAGTTGCTCCTTGTAGATACACAGGAGGTCCTCGAGCTCACGAGGCTGGAGAACCCGGAACTCCACGGGAAGCTCGTCAACGCGGATTGTGTTGCGGCGACCGTTCAGACCAAGTGCGACGGCTCCTTCGCGTGTCCCTCTGTGGAGATAGACCTCGGCCGGCGCCAGGCCGAAGCGTGCCCCGACTCGAAGCGAGACGTCGTAGACGGTGAGCTCACCAACCATATGAATGCCACCGATCATCGATTCGACGAGGTCGTGAAGGTCGGCGAAGTTTCTGGCGGCGCGCAGCCGATGAACACTCCGATTCAGACGGCGTTCGGCCTCGTTGATCGCCCGCGCCGGGATTCGTCGTTGGTGCGGATGTCTACGTGACCGACCATCAGCATCGACCGAGACACATCGGGCCGCCTCGGACACGGCCTCTGCGTCTGTCTTCGCCAGTCGGTAGTGGTCCAACTCTCGTTCAGCCTGGGGCCGGACGCGGCGAACGTAGTCTGCTGCGATTCCGCCGAGATTGTCGGTGGACAGAACGGGCACCTCGATTAGGTGTTTGCGTCGTGACGGGGTGAAGCCCTGTCGACGTGTCACGTTATCCACTTACACTTGCCGTGGGGGGCGAAAGCGCACATGGGCAGAACTCGGTTTGCAACCAGCGAGGTCCGGCTGGGTTGTTTCGCCGCAACGCTCTTCTCCTCCTGCTGGGCTGGCCGGGGGGCGGGAAGATGACATTGGCGCGTCCAACGGTGAGACCCAGATGACCATCGCTGGTGTAGACGGGACGAAAGGCGGGTGGCTTGCTGCAATCCGGTCAGGCCCTGAGATCGTCTTGTCGTTCCACCGTTCGTTCGAGGAGGTCCTACAGCGCCCCGGCCTCGAGCTGATCCTGGTGGATGTCCCGATTGGTCTCCCGGACCGCGGGTCGCGCGGCGCCGACCTTGTTGCCAGGCAGCTGCTCCAGGCGCGGCGGTCCTCGGTCTTCCCCGCCCCCATCCGACCGATGCTCGCGGCAAGTTCCTGGGAGGAGGCCTGCGAAATCCGGTGCGCCATAGAAGGCAAACGGTGCTCCAAACAGACCTTTGCAATCATGGACAAGATCGCTGAGGTCGACGGCCTCCTCACGCCGTCCGAGCAGGACCGTGTTGCTGAGGCGCATCCCGAGGTCAGCTTCACCCGCGCCAACGGGATGACGCCTATGCAGGAGCGGAAAACCTCCTCCGGCGGTCGCGGGCAGCGGATCGGGTTGCTCGAAGCAAGTTTCCCTGGCGTGCGGGCGCTGATCGCGAGCCAGCCTCGCGGTGTGTGGCTCGACTGCACCGATGCACTGATCTGTCTTTGGACTGCTGAGCGGCTCCGGGATGGACGTGCGATGCGACTCCCGAGCGGTGTCGAGGAGAGGGACTCAAGGGGCTTGCGGATGGAGATCATTGCGTAGGTGTGCACAGGGGCCACTCGCGAGTTGCTACTCTTTGCAAACGCATTGTTTGCTGCCCTGGAAGGCCCGATTTAGGCTGCGAATGCGGGGACGCGGTGGCGGCCCCACCACCTCACGATGCGCCTGTGCCGTACTCCCGCTTCAAAGCTTCCGCCCGCGAGGGCTCTCCCGACGCCAGGAGCGCCCGGGACAGGAGGGCCGCGATTGCCTCCCTCTCCGGCGCCGCCCCCAGCGCCTCGCTTAGTGCGGTGACAGCAGCATGAGCATCGCCCCGCTCAAGATATGCCTCGCCCACCCGACCTAGGAGCTCCGCACGACACACCCGCACCTCCCGCCGCACACTCTCCACCACCTCGATCGCGGATCCCCGGCCAGCCGTCATCCTCTGCACCTCCTCCCACACCGGAAGGAACAGGCCCTTCGACTGCGCCAGTTCACGCTCGACATGCGCCAGCATCGGCCCACTCAGCCCGGCCCCTGACTGCGAGAGGTCCGCGCGAAGCCCCCTCAGCCGGACCACGTCGATCGCGCTGTCCGGCAGATCCAGCCATACCAGCTGGCCCCGATCCTTGACCACCTCGACGAGGGGTGCCGGCAGCGCGCGGCGCAAGTCGCTCAACCTGTCCGTGACCCGCTTCCGCAGCGACCGCATCGCGACGCCGTGGTACGCCTCGTCACCCAGTTCTAGCCGGGTCGCCGGCCCTAGTCCCGCCACCCGGCGCACCAGCAGGTAGAGCCAAAAGAACCCCACGATCTCGCGCCCGAGCAGCTCCGGGGCGTGGTCTATCCCCTCATACCACAGATGCAGACGCCCAACGGTTTCCACCACCAGCCCCGGCGCAGACTCGGCATCGACAGGCTGCACCGCGACCTCCGGCATGGACGGCTGATCGGCTACCTCCGGCCAGCCCTCCAGTCTCTCCACGGTCACAGGGCGGGGAAGCTTGAGTCCGCCAATAATTCCGACGGTTACAACGAGAACGGTACCGGCGCCTAGCAGCGCCCACGGCGGCGCAGCCGCTGCTTGTGGCGCCTCGGTCACCGCAGCGTCGAATATCGCGTAGCGTCCGCCCAGCTTCGCCATCCAGTAGTGCCCGTCGAAGGCGACGTCCTCCGTCCGCGCGGGCTCGCTCCCGTTCCCGCCAAACGTCCGCCGCAAAGTCCCGGTCTGGTGCACCTCCGTGGATAGCGAGGGGTTGCCTGGGTCCGGCTGGCCGAGCACGGTCGTGGTCGTGTCGGTGCGCACCTCTTGGACCGGACCCGACATCCCGACCAGCCGCCGCTGGAACTCGACCAGGGCACTGCCACCCAGGCTCCCGTTGACGAGGTCGACGCGGTCCTGGACCAGCGCGTCGTCCTCGCGCGCCTCGTCCGACGCAAAGTCGCGCAGTACCTGGTCGCCCACCGCCGACGAGACGCCCGGACCCACGGCAGGCGCACTGCCGGCGAGCCGCAGACCGACTCCAGCTGCGAGGAGCGCTGCAGCAATCGCCGCAATCACGACACCGAAACGCAGCCGCCCCGCCATCCCCATCCTTGACCCTCTCCGCCGCCGATGTTATCCCGCCCGTCAGCGGCGAACGGGCAGTCGGCGGGCGATACTTCGCCCCATCGTATTCGGCTTTCCTCGCGGCAACACGCGGCCGGCGGGCGGTTTGTTCTCATCCTGAGATGCACCACAAAGGAGGTGCACATGAGCCCGACATCCGCATCAACACTGATCCGCCAGGCTTTCGAGGAGGTTGTCAACCAAGTCCCGGCTGCCGCTCTCGATGCGAGCGGCGACGCGCTGGCTATCCCGCTCCCGGACCTTCCCGCGCTCCTCCGGGGCGTGGTCCCCGCACCGATACCCCGCGGCGACCTGTGGCTCGCGGTCATGGGCGCGCTTCGCGCGGACCAGCAGGCGATCTATGGACCGGTCGTGCTCGAGGCTCTGGCGCCGGGCATCGTCGCCGCCCTCCGTGCGCTCACTCCTCGCCCGCCGGCCGTGACCCGTGAGGACCTCGACCAGCAGTTCCTTCTCCAGGTCCTCCACAACGCGCGCGCGATGTCGCTCCCGCGCCACCCGGACTTGATCCCGAAGGCACTCCTCTGGCGCACGACATCCGATGTCGGCCGCTGGCTCGCCGCCGACGCCAACCGCCGAAACGCCGAAGAGCTCTTCACCCTCGGAGCGACTCGCAGACCACGGGCGCCACGAGCGCGCGGCGCGGACATGACACCGCAACGTTCGGACTCCGCGCCGAGCCCGCAGAGGCCAGCCCCGCAGCACCGCCCGCGCGCCCGCCGGCACATTCTGTCCGCGGTGTGGGCGCCACGGCGCGGTAACAAGGTAGCGCGATGATGGCACCCGGCACTCCTTCTTCATCCGCCGCCTCGAGCACAGGCCTACGGCGCGAGAGGCCCCTACGTCCTGAAATGCCGCTGCTGCTCATTTTCGCGTTGGCCGTCGCCGCCTGCGGGAGTAGCACGACGCTCGCCGGCGATCCCCGCGCCCCTTCCCCACCGTCGTGCAGCCGGATCGCAACGACTCTCCAACTGCGCCCCTCGGAGCTGGAGAGCGCGACGGCCGCGGGACGGTGTCTCGCCCAGGACCTGCATTTCACCGGCGAGGTGCAGGGCACCGCCACCGTCGCCCTGGCGGGCCCGGCCGCCTGCGTGGCACCGGTGCGCGGAGGGCAGCTGCCGCCCGTCGCGCTGATCGTTGCGCTCGACCAGCAGCCTTACACGCTCGCCATCCAGTACAGCTCGGGAAGCGACCACCGCGACCTCTACAACCTGTCCCCGCTCACGATCAATCTCGCCGTCGCCCCCGCCGCATCGGAGTTTGCCACCACCCTCTTTACGGTCGGCCTGACGCCGGCGGATGGCTCCGACCATCGGCCCCTCGCGGGCGGCGCCGACTGGACGGCGACCTCCGGGACGCTCACCTACGCGTCGCCACCGGTGTCCGGGACTCTCGACGTCACTCTGCTGCGCGACGCTCCCGGCGCCGCTCCGGTGCGGGTACAAGGAACATGGCGCTGTGGCGTCCCCCGAGCGGTCCCCTCACCCGACCCGGCCGTATCCGGGACGCCCTGCGCCGACATCTTCACCCTCGAGTCGGTCGCCCCCGCCGACGCCGCCGCGATCTTGTCCGCGGGCGGCTGCTCGACGGAAGACTTGACCTTCAGCGGCGACGTCAAAGGCCGCGCGACCGACGGGTACAACGACCCCCACAGGGTCCACTCGTTCGGAGACAGCGACGACGACACCTGCAGCGCGTCTGCAAACCTCCGCAACGTCCGGGTCGCTGTCGGATCCGAGCCCTTCCTGCTCAGGCTTGATGCCGGCAGCGGCCCGAGCAGGGGCACCATCCCGGCCCAGGTCACGAACGGCGGCTCCGCGCCCACCGCCACACTGGCCCTCGATTACCGGTTCGGCAGCCTGCCTTCCGGATCCGCTCCAGTCACCGAGGTGTTATGGAACGCCATCGCGGGTTCCTACTACGTCAACGGCGGTGGGAACTCCGGCACCGCCAACCTGACCTTCGCTGGCGGCGTTGGAGGCGACGGGACCGTGCGGCTCACGGGTTCATGGAGATGCGCGACCTCGGCGACCTGATGACCGCATGGCTGCGGTTCTGCAGGCCTGCCGGGTTCAGGCCCCGCACTTCCCGGTGCGCGATCCAGCACAGATGTATCCCGGGACGATGCCCCCATGCCATTTGCTCTTCCGAGCGGCTAGCCGCGACGTTGATGGGCATGTAACGGATCCACGATGGCCAACGATTGCCGGGCCGAGGGGTAGGAGCTGCCTCCGGGCATCGAACGCGCCGCTGGACAGGAAAGGGGGGTCATGTTATGTCAGGCAACACAATTCTGATGAAGCGCGTTGCGCGCGGGAACGGGCGCGGCCGTGCGAGGACCATAGTCGGCGCCAGCGTCGCCCTCGTCGTGGCCGTGACCCCGCTCACCAGCTGGACTGCGGGGGCGAGCGCCACGTCGCCGGCCGGCTCGACTGCGTCTTGTGCCACCGGTTTCACCTGCGGGGATGTCTCGCCACAGCTCGGGCCGCCGATGCACAATGCGCCGGTGCCGATCTCGACGCTTCCAGCCGGCGCTGCCCTGACGTCGGTCCCCTGCAGCGACCCCACCGCGGCGGCACGTACCTATTGCCAGCTTGATGGCACGAGCTGCCGCTACTACGGCACGTTCAAGGGATTGGAAGACGGGACGTTGCCTTACTACGCCAACACCTTCCGGTGGCGAGGGGGCAGCACCGGCACGCTCACCGGTCTCTCTCAGGCCGACACTGCGGTCGGCCTGAACGCGGCCACCGGCGCGGCCGTCGCGGTGAGCTCGGCGGGAAGCAGCAGCTGGCTCAACGACAGCCGAGACATCCATGGCTACTCAACCGTTGGCACCGGAGTCGACTGGTTCGGCTCTGGATGGGACAATGCGTCGGTGAACATCGTCATCAAGTGGAAGGATGACGGGACGCTCACATGGGGCGCGGCTCCGGGCTCTCTGGGCACAGCCGACTTCAAGGTCGAGATCGGGCAGCACATGTGGCTGAACCAGCAGTCGACGGACCTCGGCGAAACGATCACCGGCACCGTCGCTCAGGACAGCAACACCGGCGCGGCGGGTGGGAACACGCGGCGTGACAACAACAGCGGCTCGAACACGGTCAGCGTGTCGTTCAACAGTTACGATTCCATCCTAGCCTTTGTCAAAGTGACGACAGATGCGTATTCGAGTGCCTTTGGGTTCAGCGTCATCCCGGGTGGCGCCGCCGCCACGAGCGACTTCGGAGGGGCGGCGGCCAACTCGGGCCAGACACCCGAAAACGACGCCGAGTTCCAGTACAGCGACTGGCACTTCGACCGCGGGGTCAACTGCAACTAGCCAAGCGCCGAACCCTCGGAGGCGAGGGGACCTCGATCGCGGCAGCGTACACGATGTCGCGGTGCCTCACGAATGAAGACGAGCGTATCGAAGCGAATCCTCGCGGCGACGGCACTGCTGGCTGCCCAAGCTGTGTCGTCGGCCGTGTGGGTGGTGTTCCAGCTGACGTTGCGGGTTCCAGCCATGGACATCTTCAGCCGGAATCGCTGTTCGTCCGTTTCTTGTGCCCGCTTCACGATGTTGCACAGCTTTCGAGTGGGCGATATGAGGTTCTTTGCAGCCCTGACGCTCGCCTGGGGAGCCGCTACGATCGTGATCCCGGCTGCCCTAGCCGTCGGCCTTGTCGCTCGAGCGGCATGGGCTCGCGCCGCCACGCGTGTGTACGGTGTAATCTTGGCGGCGGTGGCCCTGGCGGGCGGGTTCACGACCGCCTGGCTCGGCCTCTACGCAGCCGCTCTGATCCTGCTGCTTGCCGGACGGAGGGGTGAGGGTCCTTAGGCTTCGCGACGCGAGCCCAGCGGAAGCCTCCCAGGTGCGCTTGCGAATCGAGTGCGCAGCAGCGCGTCCAATACCGACCGTCCAATGCGCGCTCTACCTCCCCGGACTATCGCGCCCATACTCCCGTCTCAAAGCCTCCGCTCGCGATCGCTCTCTCGAAGCCGCTCGGAACCCATAATGGAGGCCACTAGTTCGGCCGTGTCGAAGGCATGTTTGATTGGCTCGACTGTCCGGCAACTCCAGCCACAACAGCTGCCCCCGATCCTTGACCGCCTCGACCAGCGGTGCTGGCAGCGCCCGGCGCAGGTCGCAACGGTCTCACTAAAGCGAACCCTGAGTTGGAACGGCCTCCAGTCCGTTGATTCTCAGCGGGAGCTTCACTGCGACGCCGCTCGACTGAACCACGATGAGGTCGAGATCAGCCGACAAAAGCACGGCGTCGGAGTCAGGTTGAGCCTCGAATAGGCGCGGACTGCCGGCACCAGACCACAGAGAACGTCCGGCGAGATCCCGAACGCTGGTCCTCGCCGACTTCGGGTCCTCATTGGCGAAGCTGGTCACGACGACGCGGGCGCAGCGCGCCGACACACCGTCGATCACCCCCTTCGTGATATGCATCAAGCTGCGGCCTGCCCGTGTGTCCACCAGTTCCGCCTGGGCGCGCGTCAGGGTGTCGCTGATGGAGTCCACGCCGACGCAAGCCCCGTCCGCCGACGCCGCGACCGCAGAGGGCCGGGATTTGTCCAGGCTGCGCTCGAAGAAGACGGCGCCATCGGAGAGCCGGAGGCCGGTCACCGCAGTGGCGGATCTGGTTATGGTGGCATCCGGGCGCATTCGTGCGACGAGTACTCTGTTGTTCTTCGGCGAGCAGGCCAGCACTACGTAACCGCTGGCCGGTCCGGGCAAGTTGGCCACGTGCCGCGCGCCCACCCCGGGATCTATCAACGACAGCGCGGATTCGGAGGCCGATCCGGCTTCAACCACGCAGAGCCGGCGGTCGTCGTCCCCCCAGGCGAGGACGGTTCCATTCTTGGCCAAGGCCAATCCAGCGCTTCCGTCCTCGGCCAGAACGCGCACGGTACCCGAGGGATCGGTCGCCACCATGTGACGGCCGTCGGGCGAGACGATGACGGGCGTCGGGAATCCACCCCGCAGGGATGGATGCAAGCTGAGGGCAGGCTTGCCATCCCACGTGTAGAGGCGCAACTCCTCGCCCGTTGGACCGCTGAGGGCGAACGCCAGAAGACGAGGCGGAGTCAGAGAGAGTAAGGCCAGCCCCGCTCCCACCCCCAGCGATCCGACCGCTCCCAGAGCCAGGGCCGCCCCTGCGTACCTGCTGGCGCGAATGCCGGTTGTTCGGCCGGTGAGGTGCGGCGCACCGCTGCCGCGGTACGCGCCCAGGCGCCACATGGCGAACGGAACAAGGACGATGAGGACAGCGGCGAATGTGAACCAGACCCACGGCTGGGCAAACAGGGACGCCATTGTGCCGGGCAGGCCGGCACCCGTCCCACCACTCGACTCGCCCTCATTGGCGGCGTTCCCGAGGGGCGAGGTCGAAGCCGGGCTCGAAGGCGTCGGTGACGGTGCAGCACTCGGCGGCGATGCGCACGGCGAGGTCCCGCATGTCTGAGCACCGGCCGCGACCGGTACCAGCGGCGCGCACGCCGGACGCCACGTCCGTCCGCCGTCCTGGCTGCACAGAAGGCCAGCCCCAGCGCCTGAATCGTACCCGGCCAACAGCCTGGTCGCATCCGGTGCCGCCACCGCGGTTGCGCCCCTGTCGAACCGTCCGTCCGACAGCAGCGACCAGCGGGTGCCTCCATCATGCGATACGAACAGTCCACCCACCGCGCCCGTGGCGCCGGGCGCGACCTCCGCCGGGCTGATCGCGACGTACGCCGTGTTGTGCCCGCCGGTCTCCCGATAACCCGGAACGAGGGCGAATCCGCGGTAGATCCGATTCCCGGAGTCGGTGACGGTGATCGGCGTGAAGCCGCCGCCGCCGTCATGCGACTTGAAGATCTGTTGGCCCGTCACCGCGAAGACAACACCGTCCGCTGCGTAATTGCTTGATGGGAAGAGTTCGGCATCCGCAAACGGGCCCAGCGGGACCGGACGCGTGCAAGCCAGCGCCGCGACGCACGCCTCCACGGCAGTTTGGCGGGAACTTGGGTCGACGCCGGTCAGCAGCGCCGGCGGGAACCTCCCCTTGGTTGGGTAGTCGGGTGCGAGCATGAACGCCTGATCGAGCAGGCTGCCGCGTGATCCGGCGACTGGCCGGGGGACACCGCGCTGGACGAGGTAGTCCTGGCTGCCTGCCAGCGTCAGGGTCCCGTCCTTCTGATAGCTGGCTCCGACGGTAAGCGTTCCGGCCGGGCCCACGACACGCCAGCTCGCGCCAAGGTCGAGGCTCACCTGGAGACCGCTAGGGCCGCCGGCGAGCAGGTCCTCCCGCCCATCGGGCCGCACAGCTACTTGCGGGATCTGATGGTTCCATCCTTCCGCAGCTGCCGGGCGCCAGGTCGCGCCACCATCACGAGATATCCAAAGGTGGAAACAGCCACCGCCTCGGGGTGGGCACACGCGGTCCTGCGCGGCCACCACCACCGTTCCCGTTTGCGTGAACTGCGGCGATGGAGCGATTCCGAGGACGACTTCGTCTCCGATTGCGGCGGTTTGGCCTGCTGCGGCGGGGATGAACGGAGCCAGCGCGGCCATAGCGGCCAGAGCCACGGCAACGAAAACCGGCCGACTTCCATTCCAGATCAACACCGCAGCGGTCTGACGCTCGGCCGCCCGAGTCAGTAGATTATGCCGTCGTTCCCCGGTGCTGGGTTCTCGGCAGCTTCCGCCTGAATGGCTGCATACATGTCGTCGAATGACACCAGGATCGTCCCGTCGTTGCTGAGTGGGTCGCGACTGGCCGGATCCGCGACAGTGAAGTTGCCGCTTTGTGGTTGGTCAGGCGATTCCCAGTTGTAGCCTTCGATCAGCACAGCATGCAGCGCGCCGCTCGAGGTCTGTCCTGTCATGCGTCCGTAGTCGACTGACGCCATGACGCCGTAGCCCCACTCGTTGACGTCGCGCATCACAGTCCCCTCGAGTCGGTCGACTCCGCCGATGTCTTTGGCTGACTGGTAGATGACCGGATCGGGAAGGTTGAAATATCCGTTGATGACGTGGACGGCGTTTCTGGTTACGGTGCCGGACCCGTACCCGTTGGGGTCGCCCGTCTGAGGATAGTCCGGTGGACGATTTGCGGGTGCCTGCGTATGCAACGCGAAGGCCATCCACCACTCGGTATCGGAGATGCCCGTCCCGTTCCAACCGCCCCCGGGCAGCACCACGGGCAGAAGTTGCGGGCCCCAGAGGTTGCCGAAGAAGTCCAGGGTGGCCTCTGGCACACACGTCCAGGGGGTTTCCTGTTGGAAGTCGGCGATCTGAGGCACATAGCCGATCCAGCCGCCGCAGACGTTCTGTCCAGCCTGACTGGTTGGCATGCAACATTCGTAGGTCTGGTACTGACCCTGCACCCCGCTGCAGGTGATGGGGTCGGATGTGGCGTTTGTCTTCGACGTCAGCTGGGGGCTCGGCAGGCCATAGATTGTCTTCTGGGCAAGCATGCCGTCGGCAAGAGATTGATACTCGACGGATTCTTGGGTCTTGGCCGCCATCTCCTCCGCCTGCGCGGGCGTCGGCACCCAGCTGTACGTGAATGGCGCCTCGACTGCTGCCGCAGGACTGTTCGCCAGCCCGCTGTTGCTCATGACGGTCGTCCCTGACACGGTCACGTCTCCCGAGCCGTCGATATTGGTCGCATGCGTGCACGTGCCGCCACCGCTGGAGCTGTTGGTGGCGCGGTCCGTACCACTCACCGCGGTCCCGCAATCCGTGGTCGAACCGCCGAGCACCGAGACCGCCGACGCCGAACCACTGGCCGGCCCCGCCCCGCTGATACCCGATTCGAACCCGTTCGCTGGACCCGTTCCACTCACCCCTAGGGCACCGTGGTTGGACCCATTCGCCGACCCGGTACCACTTACTCCGACAGCGTCGTTGTACTGGGCATCCGCGGACCCGGTCGGGCTCACCGCGGCGCAACTCGTCAGCCACCAGGATTCACACTCTGCGGAACCGGTCCCACTGACACTCGCGGTATGGATGCCGCTCACGTTCTGGGTCCCGCTGGCGACGACGGTCGAAGACCCAGAGGTGCTCCCGAGGCCGCTTGCAACCACATAGCCGTTGCCGCTCGCCGGGCCGGTGCCACTGATCGCCGAGTTCTGGCCGCTGGCCGCGCCACTGCCGCTGACAGCGTACTGGCCACTGGCCGTGCCGGTTCCGCTCACCGCAACCTTCGAGCCGCAAGTTGTATTTCCAGTAGCGCTGACTGCCGCTCCACCCACGAGAAGTCCCGGCAACGCGATGCTGGCTGGCCAGATGATCGGCACCGTGCCATCGCCGCCGGCGCAGGCTGTCCCCTCAGGATCTACGGCCACCGCCGAGCCTGTGGCGCTCGGGCCGGTTGAGACACCGGTTCCGTAACCTATGCCCGGGAGAACGCCCCCGGGCAGCGCTTCGTATCCGTTGGCGGTGGCGTTGCCTCCGACGGAAACCGCCAGCACCTGGGCTTGGGCGTCGCCGGCGGTGTTGACAGCCACCAACCCCAACGGGTCGCCAATGTACGCGGCGAGAGTTTGCATCGACCCAGCAAAAGCAAGGTCAAGCGAAACCGCCGCCACCAACATGACAAGTCGGCGCCGCGACCGACGCGCGCGATGATCGGGAACCGACGACCTCGATGTCCGCGACATTTCGTCAGCAGCGCCTGACCGATCTCGTCTGAGCAACCCAAGCCTCCCCACTGCCTTACTCAATCCCCCCACAGCATCGGTTCGATCACGTCGACCGCCACCAACTCGCGATCGGTGTGTCGGACGATGCTGGACGGCGCTTCGCTTTCTCGGTGCCGTGTCCGGAACACTCCCCACCCTCCCTTCGTGACGTCGCCATCGCGGTTGGCTCGACCCGCCCCGTCGAGCTCCAACGCGATACTACGGGTCTGAGGCCGCTAAGTCAAGTCGGGTCGCCAACCCTCCCCGCGACTAGGCGGCCGACCAATTCCCGTGAAGAGGAAGCGCTGCGGCACTCCGAGGTCCTTCGGGTATCCGCCGTTATCCCATAGGTCCTTGCGTCGTCTAACTCGACAAGCGCAGTGCATGAGGCGATGTCTCGGCTGTTAGCGCGCAATCTCTACACGGAAGGAGCCCATCATGAAGCACATACGCCCCGTTGCGTCTGCTCTGGCTGTCGCCCTGCTGGCGGTTCTGCCTGGGACAGCGGCCCATGCTCAGTCGATTCCAAATGTTCTCGGTGTCGGCAATCAATACGGCCACGTGGACTTCGATGACGGCAGTCAGTGCCACATGGACTACAGCATCACCGAGTCGCCGTACCCGCAGACCTCGACGGACCTTCACACCATCACGGCCTTGCAGGCCACGGCGAACATGTGGTGCGATACTCCGCGGTCCGAGTGCTATCTCAACGTCACGCTGGACGGCATCACCCACAACGTCAACTGCTGGAACAGTTCGCCTCCCTACCCGTCCAGCTGGACCGCCAGCGTCACCGTGAGCCCAGTCTCATACGGCTGGCACACGGCCACCTTCGACGGTTGGGGTGGATCGGCGATCAACCCCGACGGGACCGGCTCCCTGACAACGTTTGTGGCACCTCCCGCACCCTGACCTGACTCCTGCTGTGAACCGTCCGGACCACGGTCCGGGCGGTTCACACCCGACAAGCGCGGCAGACAGGGTTCGATCTCAATTCTCCGGGGCCAATCCCCCGTTCGAATGGAGGGTCACCGCCCGCTTATCGTGTCAGGCTCAAACTCGAATTTGGCTGGTTGCGGTTGCCGGGAGGGCGAGCTTGGACTATCGTGCGGTTCGGGATCAGGCGCCGGTGGCTCGTCCCCTTCTGACCACGGTCCATCGCTCATTTGTGTTCAATCCGGTCCAGGTTGGCCTGGCGCTCAAGACAGTCGGACTCAAAGGTGAAATTACCTGAGTCCTGCTGACTCTGACCTTCTTGGCTGTCGGATTGGCCGCCACCGCCGTCCTGCTGATCGCCGGCACCTGATCCCTCGTCCGTACCAGGCCCCTCACGATCCGTCATCTGACGACACCTCTCAAATTACGCGCAAAGGCCACGCAACCCAATAGATAGGAAAGCCCTGATGTTCCGGCTGTCGACCGGCGCCCTGGTTCGTTCCGACCCTGATGCTTGGGCTATATCGTCCGCCACGGCTTACGTTCACCTTAGAGGCTTGGCCGACATTTGGGGGCGCGACCATCTTCCCCTACGACAAACGCTCTGACCGGAGGGGAGGCGCCACGACACGATGGGCTGAGACGAAACTGAGCTGATGCGCCCGTGGCCACACGAGCAGGCGCCTCTTGCTACGAAGGAGAGGAGTCCCTGCTCGCGCCCCCCGGCAGTCCGGCTTGTCAGCCGGCCGACGGTCCCCCGTCCAGACCATCGGCGCCGGCGAGGCTGCTGCCTGTGATGAAGCCGAGGAGCCAAGCCCGCCGCGTCTCGGGTGAGCGCATCACGCGCTCGATGACCGCGACGTAATCCTCATCGTGCTCCCCAATCTCCCCCGGCCCGACTCGGCCGGGCAGGGATACGATGGTCTCGGGCGTACTCTCCGGGCGCCGTCGCATCTCGGCCACGTCCCTCAGCGCCCGCTCAGCACCGCCGGCTCGCCCGGCTCGACGCTGTGGAGCTCCTCTACCAGGGCCGCAGGCTCGGTCTCGCCCACGTGGCCTCCGAGGTAGGACGAGACCAGGTCCGGGTCGTTCTTGAGGTCGGCGCTCGGCTTGGCGATCGCGACCTCCCCCTTGGCCAGCACGTACGCGCGCCTGGTGTTGGCCAAAGCCAGGGGCACGAACTGCTCCACCAGCAAGATTGCCGTCCCCATCTGCTCGTTTACCGTCCGCAGCACTTGGAACAGCTGCTCGACGATCTTCGGCGCAAGCCCGAGGGAGAGCTCGTCGACCAGCAGGAGCTTGGGGCCCGACATCAGGGCCATGCCGGCGGTAAGCATCTGCTGCTCTCCCCCGGAGAGCGTGCCGGCCTTCTGGTGTTGACGGTCGCGCAGCTTGGGGAACGCGTCGTAGACCTGCTCGACGGCCTTGCCAAAGCCACCGCGGTTGCGCTTCTTCTGGGGGAAGAAGCCGTAGCGCAGGTTCTCCTTGACCGTCAACCCGGTGAAGAGGTCCCGACCCTCGGGCATGTGGGCGACCCCCAGCGACACGACCTGCGTCGGGCTCAGCCCGTCGATGCGGCGGCCGTCGAACAGGATCTGCCCGGAGTGCGGCCTGACCAAGCCGGAGATGGCGCGCAGGGTCGTCGTCTTCCCCGCCCCGTTGGCGCCCAGCAGCGCCACCATCTCCCCCTCGCCAACCTCGAGGGTGATTCCCCGCAGCGCCGGCACCAGTCCGTAGCGCACGTGCGCCAGCGTCATCTTCAGGATCGGTTCAGCGCTCATGCCGTCGCCTCGGCGGAGGTCCCGAGGTAGGAGGCGATGACCCGGTCGTCGCGCTGGATCTCGGCCGGTGTGCCCTCTGCGATGAGCTTCCCCTGGTCGAGCACGTAGATGTAGTCGCAGAGCCGCACCACCATCGAGACGTCGTGCTCGATGACCAGCAGCGTGATTCCCATACGCCGCAGGAAGCGGAACCACTCGATGAGCTTCTCGGTCTCGGCGGAGTCGAGGCCTGACGCCGGCTCGTCGAAGCACACCAGGCGCGCTCCGGTCACCAGCGTCCGCGCCACCTCGATCAGCCTCAGCACGCCGAAGGGCAGACCCGACACCGGCCGATGCGCATATTGCTCCAGCTCCATCAGGCGCAGCACGGCCTCCACTCGCCTTCGTGCCTCCGCCTCGCGCATGCGGGCGGCCGGGGTCACGAAGATGGCACCGAACAGGCCGGTGCGGTTCTGCAGGTGCGTGGCAACCAGCAGGTTGTCGTACACGGAGATGTCGCGGAAGAGCTGCAGCACCTGGAAGGTGCGGCCCACGCCGAGCGCAGCGCGCTTGTGCACCGGCCATCCGGTGACGTCATGACCGTAGAGGCTGACCTTGCCGGCGGTGGGGCGGTTCAGGCCGAGCACGCTGTTGAAGAGAGTTGTCTTGCCCGCGCCATTCGGCCCGATCAGCCCAACGATCTCGCCCGCGCAGACCTTCATCGACGCGCCGTTGACGGCGGTGAGCCCCCCGAATCGCACGGTGATCTGGGCGGCGTCGACCAGCTCGGGCCAGCGCCGGCCGCCGACCCTCGTCTCGCCCGCGATCTCGTCGATTCCGTCGTCACTCTTCAGGCGCTCGAGGGTCGAGAGCGAGTCCTCGGGGACGCCGTCGCGTGCCGTCTCTGCGGCGGCTGGGCGCCGCGACGACGAGCTCGGCACGACTCGGTCGACCACGGACACGACGTCGACGGGCCCGCCCTCCCGGCGTGGGGTGGACTTGGCCGCCTGCACGCGGCGCGCCGCCCTGGCGGCAGTCCATCGCCGAACTTCGGTAGCCACCGCTGCCGCCGGCCTCGCCAGGAAGGCAAGGCGCGCCGCGATGACGCCGACCCGGTGCCCGACGCGGGCGCGCGCGTCGCGTACCTTCTCAGGCAGGGCGCCGAGGCCGCCACGAAAGAAGAGCAGCACGACGATGAGCAAACCTGCGGAGATGAGGTCGAGGAAGTCGGCGAGCGGCGGGAAGCGGAAGAAGACCTCACCGACGAGGAGGGCGAACAACAGCGCGGAGGCGATGGCACCGCCCAGGCTTCGCAGTCCTCCGACAACCGCGATCGCCAGGAAGTACAGCGAGGCGGTGAAGTTGAACTGGTCCGGCGCCACGGTTCGCTGGCCGAGGAGGGTGAGGGCGCCGCTAAGCCCGGCGAGGCCCCCGGCGACGGCAAACCCCACCAGCTTGAACCGCACCACGTCGATGCCGAGCGAGGCCGCCGCGACCTCGCTGCCACGGATCGCGGCAAAGGCACGCCCCACCCGCGACTCGCGCAGGTTGGCCAGCGCGTACAGCCCGAACACCGCGACGGCGAGGGCAATGTAGTAGAAGATGTGCGCGTCGGCGAGGTTCAGGTACGGCAGAGTTCCCGCGCGACCGACGGCTTCCGGCGGGATCGAGGTGCCGGACTCGGCCTGGACCAGCCAGGGCTGCGAGAACAGGTACTGGTCGCAGATGTACGCGAAGATCAGGGTGGCGACCGCCAGGTAGAGGCCGCGCACCCGCAGGGCGACGACGCCGATCGCTGACGCTGTCAAGGCGCCGGCCAGTGTGCCGACGGCCAGCACCCAGGGGAACTCAATGCCCAGCTTGCGCACGGCAAGGGCGCTGATGAAGGCGCCCATCCCGACGAAGGCCGCCTGGGCGAGGGAGATCTGGCCAACGAGCCCGATCAGAAGCACCAGCGATAGCGCGGCGATGAGGTAGTAGCACGCCAGGATCGCGGTGTTCAGCGCGTCGTACGGCACATGCGGCAGCAGTGGCCACACGAGGAGTGCGCTGATGACGAGGGTGGTGGCGATGCGGCGCTCGCTCACAGCGTGTCTTCGCGCACGTCGCCGGTGGCGAGACTCGCCCCCCGGAGTCCCATCACGACCAGGGCTACGACGCCCAGCACCACCTCGGCAGAGCCCTGGCCCTGGAACAGGACGCCGACGCGCGGCACCAGCGCCAGCGCCGGCACCATGCCCTGGATGAAGCCGATCACGGCCGCCCCGAGGACGACGCCCGGCATGCTCTCGAGGCCGCCGATGAGAGCGGCCACGAACGCCGGCAACACCCCCAGCGAGATGCTGAACGGGTCGAGCTCGGACGCGCCCGCGAGGAGGATGCCGGCCACCCCGGCGAAGGCGCCGCCGATGATCCAGGCGAGCGCGGCGGTGCGCTCGGGGTCGATCCCGCGCAGGGCGGCACCACGCCGGTTCTGCGCCGCGCCGCGCATCGCCAGCCCGAGGTCGGTGAACTGGAACAGAGCAAACAGCAGGCCGGCGCCGACCAACGCGACGGGGAAGATGCCGAAGCGCCCGAACTGGATGAACCCTTCGCCGACGTGGAAGACGCCCTGGGGGAAGATGTGCGGCGCGATCACCGGGAGGGTGCCCCACTTGCGTGACGCGAGCGCGATGGCGAAGGTAAGGGCGGCGACCGTGCCGACGGTTTGCGTGGTGGGCCCCGCGGCGCGAAGGCGTTTCACGAAGACCTGCTCTACAAGAAGGCCGAGGAGGGCACCGGTCAAGATGCCGGCGAGGACGCAGAGGGGCAGGAGCAGGTAGGCGTGCTGCAGTGAAGAGCTCACCGCTGCCGGCAGGAACAGGTTGTCATGCCAGAGCTCGTATGTCGCGTAGGCAGCCCCCATGGCCATCGCGCCGTGGGCCAGGTTGAGCACACGCGAAGCCTGGTAGATCACGGTGATGCCGAGGCCCAGCAGCGCATAACTGCCGATCAGTGGCAGCGCGAGAACACTGTAGAGAAGGAGCTTGAACAGGATCGCTTCCATCGAGGGGCCCGCCTACTGGCGGACTAGCTCCTGCCCGGGGGCGGGATCCGGCAGGAACCCGGTGGCGTCGTAGTTCCAGCCGTTGAAGGTGCCAGAGTAGTTCTCGCTGAACGCCGCCATGCTGGTGTTGGCCAGGTGCGGAAGCGACGAGCCGTAATGCAGCGGCTGCGACAGGCCGAGATCGAAGGTCTGCGAGTCCAGTGCGGCGCGGAGGTTGTCGCGCGTAAGTGGCAGGTTCTCGTCACCGACGGTCTGGACCGCCTTGATGAACATCATCGTCCCGAGGTACGCGCCCTCGGTGAACTCGTTGTGGCAGTCGTCGGCCGGCCGGATCGCCTGCAGCGCCTGGCAGTAGGTGTACACCGCCTTCTCGGAGTCGAAGGGTTGGCTGGCGGCGTGGTAGCCGGTCCAGACCTGCATCTTTCCCTGGCCGCAGCCGGGGCAGTTGCCGCCGACCTGGTCGTCGAAGAGGGGCTCGCCGCCCATGAGGTGCACGTACCAGCTGCCGGATTCGCCGCCGACCCACTCCTCCGCGGGTTTTGGCTCGAGCAGCATGACGACGACGTCGCAGGGCTTGCAGTCCGCGTTGAAGGCGGGAATCTCCTGGTTGCCGTAGTCGCCCTTGTCGCCGTCGATGCCGCAGAAGCCGCCCTGGCACGTGTTGCCGCCGTTGCCGCACCCCCCGGCGACGTCCTTGCCGAGCCGGTGCAGCTGCTGGCAGAAGGCGTTGGCCCCCTCCTGGCCGAACTTGTACTTGTTGTCGTAGATGATCCCGAACGTGTTTGCGTGCAGGGTCTTGACCGCGTAATCCGCGGCGATGTGCATGTTCGTGACGGTCGACGCGGCCACGGGCCAGACCCACGGGCTCCAGTACTGGTCGCTGAGCATGCCGTCGGTACCGACCACCGGCAGCCGGCAGCTGTCGATGGTGCCGCTGCCAAGCGCGGCGCGAAGCCCTTCACTGTCCGGCTCGCCGACCAGGGCGAACACGTTGCCGCCCTGGCACCAGGCCTGGATGTCCGACTCCCCGGTCGGGCCGTCCCAGCCGTCGTTGATGGTCTCGATCGGCTTGCTCCCGTCCGTCGAGGTGAGCCGGCGGCCGCAGATGCCGCCTGCCTGGTTGACCTGGGCGATGGCGGCCTTGATGCCGTCGGCGGCCTCGCCGAGGAACCCGGACCCGATGCCGGTGGTCACGATGGTGCTGGCCACGTGGATCTGGGTCGCCGTGACGCCCTTGTCAGTGGCGCCGCCGTTTCGCCCTGGGGCGCAGGCAATGCCGGTCGCATGGTTGGCCGCAACTGAGCCGGGAGCGGCAGCGGCCGCCGCGGCGCCGCCGGTGGTGTGGGTGACCGTGCCGCCGGGAGCGGTGGTGGTCCCGGGGTCGGCCGAGGCGACGGCTTGGTCGGCACCAGGCACGGCACCGGTGGAACCGACGATCTTGGTGCTGAACTGGGGCGCAGCCGCGAATGCCGCGACCATCAGGGCGAGCAGGATGGCGATCGTGTAGGGGAGCCACCCGATCCCCGGCGGGAAACTGCGTTCGCTCTTCATCAATCCTCCGACTGCGTTAACGTCACGGCGACCCGTCGGTTAACGCGGCACGCTTGTCGCGCGCAGCGCGACCACGTCGCGAACCCAGGCGCGGCGGCGGTCCATCACCACGAGCGGCGCCCCGAAGAGCGCGATCGCGCCCAGCATCTGCAGCAGCTGCTTCGGCGAACGCAGCAGCCACGTGATGCCGTCGAAGGCGCGCTCGATGAGCCGGCTGAGCGGCACGCCGGAGCTCAACGTCACGGGAACGATGGAGCTGCTCGCGCTCCCATCTGCGGTCACAGTTTCGGTCGTCTGCGGCGCCGGAACGCCTGCCGCAGCCTGGGCCTTGGCCACGTCGACGGGGCCGCCGCTCCCACTGCCGACGAGCGGTTCGACGCCCACCTGGGCGTCGGTCTCGACACCGGCGAAGTCCAGGATCTCGCGGCTCAGCGAGACGTCGCCGTCGTTGTAGAGCACAATGCGCATGGCCGGCAGGTAGGTGCTCTCCGCCGTCGGCATCGCGTTGAACTGCTGATCCCCGTACCGCTCCAGAGCGCTTGCCTGGATGGCCGCCTGGTACCCCCCGGGGGAGCCGTATGAAGTCGCCGCGTACGTGGCGTCGGGCTCGGGGAAGAGTACGCTGACCATCGCCGGGAACGCCGCGTCGATCTGAGCTGCGAGCTGTTGGGGGTCACCCTTGCAGATGCCGGAGCACAGGGTCACGGTCTGCCCATCCACGGTCAGTTCGAGGTCAGAGATGGTCACCTGACGGGTCGCCCTGGCATGGCCGGGCCTGCCGTCGCTGACCGCGGTGGCCACCTGCTCGATGCGGCCCACCTGGAGGAGGCCGCCCGGCAGGTCGATGCGCACGGGTCCCGCGATCGCGGTCACGGTCGTGGTCAAGCGCCCGGTCGACTCCGGGGAGACCGAGCTGTCCACCTGCGCCTTTCCGACTTCGACCGGCGCGACGCCCGCACCTGTCCAGCTGACCGCGCGCAGCCGCGCCTCGCCGGTCGCCGCGGGCGACGCGCCGACGAGGGAGCAGTGCGTCTCGGCATGAGCCTCTGACGAGTCCCCCACCACCGAGCCATTCCCGGAGCGTGCGCCGTCCACGACGCTGTCCGCCTTGCCGCCCGGGAAGCTGCAGGTGGCTGCCGGGTACGGCCAGCCGACCTGGCCGGACGTGGCGCCGTCGAGGCCCTGCCCGGTTGAGCCATTGCCGTCCCCGGCCGCGGACGCCGAGCCGACGACGTTGCCGTCCTCGACCCCGAGGCGGTCGACTACGCCCAGCAGCTGGTCCCGGTTGCCCGACGAGAGCGGAAGTTGGCCGGGGGTGACCGGCCCTCCCCATATGTTGTTGACGACGCCGCCGAAGCTCCCGACAAGAAGGGAGTGGGCGCCGAACCCGCGCGCGGCACCGCTGTATGAAATCGACGTTGGCGTTCCCGGGTCGATGGAGCCCTGGTAGGTGGCCTGGTCGACCCTTGCGCTGGGTGGATCCTGTGTTAGCGGCAGTTCGTCGGCGAAGACCGAGACATCGGGCACCGCGCACGTATTGGGGACCTTCGGGCCGCACACCTCTGTCGGCACCAGTACGCGCGTGAAGGGATGATCGGTCGACGCCGGTACGATTGCGATGGGAACGTAGTCGACCGAGCTCTTGAATTGGCTGAAGACATTTCCCTGCGGCAGGGGCGTCCTCCTGCCGTCGATCGCCGTCAATCCCGATCCCTGCCCGAGCGCGTAGAAGCGACCGGTCGCGGTGTCGAGGCCGAACGTTATCCCGTTCTGGTCGGAGGGATCACCGATCGAGGTCCGGCCCATGAACGTTCCGTGCTCTCCGTCGTAGATCAGGACGGTACAACCTGACCCGCATGAGCTCGTCGGCATGAAGCCGCGCTCCGAATACGGATCGAAGAAGACGTCCCCGGCCTGCCCTGGGACCACCGCGACATCGACACTACCGTTGGGGCACGGCGTCGCTGCGCCGGGACAGTGGGATCGGTCCAGGTGGATCTTCAGGATCCCGTTCGGCGGTGTCGGCGAGAGGCTCCCGCTGTGGTTGCCGATCGATAGCGTCGAGAGGCGGCACCCCAGGAGGACGGCGTCCTCCCGCACGGTGCGAACCGGGTTGGCGGCGCCGTAGAAGTAGCTCATGTTGGCCTGGCACTGGTTGAGCTGATCGACCCAGCCCTCCGAGGCAAGGCTGACGCCGCTCGCGGCCGGCGCCACGCGGAATGCGGTGAGCTCGACGATCTCTGGGGGGGGCGGGTTCTCGGTGCCGACCACGGGCAGGTCGTTGCCGGCCTGGACGAACAACTCACGGGTCGAGTTGTTGTAGGCGAGGCCCTCAATTAGCACCGATGCGCCAGGGACAGCCGCGGGTACGCTCCAGGTCCCCACGACCTTGAGCGTGTCCTCCGAGACGGCCACGATCCCCTGAGTGATCCCGCCCGCGCCGGTGAGGCTGAAGAAGACTCGGTCGGTGGAATCCATCGCGTGGATGCCGTACTTCAAGTTCGAGGCGCCGTGAGCGTCGTAGCCGATCGAGGGACACCCAATGTGAAGGCGGGTGTAGGTTCGCAGGTCGAAGCTCATGAGCAGGGGTCCGGCTCCGCTCGGGTCCGGACATTTCGCCACCGGGCTGTACCCGTCGACCTCGAAGGCGAGGCCGTTGGCTGCGTCGACCCAGGGAGTCATGGTCGCGCTCTGGTAATAGGAGGCGTTATAGCCGGGGGGGATCGGGTACACGTAGAAGGGATCGGGAAGGCGTTCGCGAAGCAGCGTTATCTCGCCCGGCGCCGCGCTCGAACTGCGCGGCATCGAGGTGTAGTCGCCCGATGCCGTGGCTGACAGCGCCAGCGCTGCGACCATCGCACCACCGAGACCGAGAATGCGCCGTCTGGTGTTCATCACCGAGATTCACGACGCGGGTGGCCCCGGCTTTACGGTCGGCCCAGCCCTACAGTTTCAGCAGCCGGTGCTCCAGGTGCGACCGAGGTCACGCGAGCACCGTAGCCCCGCGCTCGCGCCATTGATCGCGTCACCCAGCAGCAGCCCGTCGGGCAGCAGAACGCTGCTCTCGATCCCCCACTTCGATGGCCATGTTGCGACGGCCGTACCCGCGCCGCTCAGTTCCTGCCAGCTACCCGAGAGCTGTCCGTCGTGAAGCACGTTCCAGCCGATGAGCGCGACCGGCCCGCCCAATGTCCCCACAGCTGGACTTGCAACCTGCATCGGCCCGGAGTAGAGCGTCGTGAAATGTGCGCCGAGATCCTTTGAGGTCGCGATCGTGGTCGTCGATGTCGCGAAGATATCGGAGCCAGATGTCGCGTTCGAGAGATTCAACCAGTTGCTCACACCCTCCTGCAGCGCAATGCACGTCTGGCCCAGCGAGCACCGCACGAGGTCTTCACCGAACCCGGCTGCAGTCAGGTGGCCGCGGATTGCGACGAAGTCACTCGAGGTCACAAAGACAGCGTCGCTCAGGCCGGTCCCCACGTCGGCCCCAAGCCCCAGCGCGGGACCGGTCTTTCCATCGAACCGGTAGATCGTGGGACGTGGGCCCAACACCAGCAAACCGGAGCGGTCTGGGAGGAATACCGGGGTCCCACTGCCCGCGATCGGCGGCCCAAAGGTGAGGCCGCCGTCGTAGCTGAGGCTCACGCCGTCCCCGTAATTCACCATACGGTGGTCGTCGGCGTAGTCGGGCGACAGTCGTATGTATGCGCCGGTTAGCTTGGCCCCCCGTACCTGGACCCACGTCTGTCCCTCGTCAGTAGTGCGAAGGAGGACGTTGGGGCAGTAGACGAGGCAATTCCTGAACTGCCTCCCGAAGGCGAAAACCGTGTGGTCGCGCGAGTAGGTCGGCGACACGACCATGTCCGGGTAGACGGCGTCGTCGGTCCCCGCCGGACCGGGCAGGATAACGCCCTCGCCGACCATCATGGAGGGCGGCGACGACGCCGTGGTCGCCCGTGGCTGGCGGAGGACGGTTGCGGCTCGGGGCGCGGTGGTCGGGCGGCCTCCAAGCACAGGTGCACCGGCCGCGCCTGCGGCGGCAGCCATCACCATGGGCGGCCGCTGGCTAGGCACGGGGAGGCGCGGGCTTGGTGCCACGAATCCTGCCCCGACCACCATCGCCGCAAGCCCCACCGCCGGAGTCATGAACGGTTCGAGCCAGGATGCGAGGCCCGACGCCGGCTGGCGCGGGCGACCGCTTCGCGAGTGTCGCAAGAGCCGGACGGGTAGCACCACCAGCGCGGCCACGGCCCTCGCTTTGCGCTGTGCCTGCTGACGCGCCCGGAAGAGGAGCTGCGCCGCCGCCCCGTAGGTGATGCCGAGGTCGCCCGCGATAGAGTCGATGCTTTCGTCGGCGAAGAGGTGGTTCCAGAGGGCTCTCCGCTGGCGCAGCGGCAGCGACTCCAGGACCCGCGCGAGCGACACCCGCGCCACCGCGGCGGCCTGTGGATCGGGCCCCTGCACGGCGGCGGCGCTCTCCAGCGCCTCCGCGGGGTGACGCCGGTGGTACTTGATGCGGTCGAGGCACACGTTGCGGGTGACGGTCATCAACCATGGACCGGGGTTCTCGAGGTCGGCGAGGTGTTGCACCGCGCGGACGAAGACATCTTGCGTCGCCTCGGCGGCGTCATCCCGGTTGCGGAGAAACCGAAGGCACCGCTTGAACACCGTCTCCGAGTAGCGCAGGTATATGCGCTCGAGGTCGCCTTCACTAGGCATCAAACCAATCCCCTTCCAGCCGACACCTTAGCTGCGCTTTATTCGCCCCGTCAACAACGATCCAGGAGTGCGCTGTTAGGCACCCGCGCGGCACCGCCGGACGGCACCGCCACATCAGTTAACGACCGAGGAGCGGTATTTTCACGCCCGACGCCAAAGAGGCTGGCGGTCAGACTCGGTCAGAGACCCTGCCGATGTCGCGGATCCAGAGCCGCCGCCGGTCCATCGCGAGCAGCGGCAGACCGAGCACCGCGACCGCGCCCAGCATCTGGAGGAGCTCGGCGGGGCGGCGCATCAGCCACGTCAGGCCGTCAAACGCGCGCTCCACGAGGCGGCCGGCGGACCCGAGCCAGCCGGCGCCGCCGCCACCGCCCGGGGTGCTGAACAGACCGCTCGGCGGGTAATCCACGGTGCCGAGCCTGCCTGGCTGCGGGAGGCCCGCGAGGGCGGCGGCCTGGCTAAGGTCGGGCGGGGGTGCGCCCTCCCCTGAGGTCAGCGGTTGCCTGCCCAGCTGAGTGTCCACCTGGACCCCAGCGAGGTCGAGGACCTCCCTGTCCAGCTGGGTTCGTCCATCGTCGTAGAGCACGATCCGCATCCCCGGAAGGAACGTGCTCTCCCCCGCTGGCATGCCGTTGAACTGCTGGTCCCCATACTCCTCCGCCGGGCTCGCCTGGATGACGGCCTGGTAGCCACCCGGGGAGCCGTAACCCGAGGCCCTGAACCGGTCGTCAGGCGGGGGGAACTCGACGTGGATCAAGCCCGGGAACGCGCTGTTGATCTGGGCTGCCAGCCCCTGCGGGTCCGTCTCGCAGACACCCTCACAGAGGCGCACCTCCTGACCTCCGGCGGTGATCGCAACGTCGCTCACCTGGACCTGCCGCGTCGCGGACGCGGTACGGGGTCCGCCCCCAGAGTGTGCCGCAGCCGTCTGCTCGACACTGCCAAGGTGAAGACTGCCGCCGGGGAGGTTGATGTCGATCCCCCTCGCGAAGGCCTCGGCTGAGGCCTTGACCGAGTCATTTGAGTTGGTCCGGGGAACGATGACCGAGCTCGACGACCCGGACTGCCCTATCGCAACGGCGGCGGCCGGATTCTGAGCCCCGGCGCCGGTCAGGGCGGCGCGTCCCGTCGCGGAGTGACCGGTGCCGCCGAGGTCACAGGCCACGCTGGCGTTCGCCGTCGAGGCGTCCCCCAGCTGGCTTCCGTCGGTGTTGCGCAGGCCGACCGACGAGGCGCTGGGGTTGCCACCGGGCGACGTGCACGCCGCCGGCGGTGCCGGCCAGTATGTCTGGCCACCCACCTCCTTGCCCATGTCCTGCGCGGTCGTCCCGTTGCCATCTGCCACCGCCGCCGCCATCGCTTGGGCGGTACCGTCCGCAGCGGTAAGGAGGGGCACCGCGCCCCCCAGGATGTCTCGGTATCCCTGCGCCCCGGGCGCCGGCAGGGAGGGCACGAACGCGTCGCTCGAATTGCTGGCCGCTCCGCCATAGCTCCCAGCCCATGTCGAGTGATAGCCGTAGCCGCGCGCGTCGGCGCTGTAGGTCGCCGAGGTTGGCGTGCCGGGTGGGATCGTTTGCGGGTAGGTGTTCTGGTCGACCCGGCTGGGCGGCGGGTCGGCGCTCAGCGGGAGCAGGTCGGCGAACACCGACATCCCCGGTACCTCACACCCGGTGTAGTGGACGCAGTCTTCGAGCGGAGCGAGCACGCGCGTGAAGGGGTGGTCGTCGGTCGGCGGCACCACGGTGATCGGCACATACTCAACCGCACTCCTGAACTGCGCATATCGCACCCCAACCGAGACGGGGGTCCGTCGTCCATCCAGGACAGTGAGGCCCGAGGACTGGCCGAAGCCGTAGAAGCGCCCGGTGGTGGGGTCCACGCCGAAGGTGATCGCGTTCTGGTCTGCCGGGTCCCCGATCGAAGTCCGCCCGATGAACGCCTGGCGGAGCCCGTCGTAGATGAGGACCGTGCACCCCTCGCCACAGTCCGACGTCGGCACGAACCCGCGCTCCGACCCAGGGTCGAAGAACGCGTCTTGAGCCGGCCCGGGGACGGGCGTCACCTGCACGTTCTGCGCACCGCAAAGGTGCCCGTTGCCGGGGCAGGCGGCCGCGCTAAGCGGGACACGTACGATGCCCAGTGGAGCTCCGGGGAGCGCGCCCCCGCCATTGTTCGCCGCCGTGGGAGTCGAGAGCCTGCAGCTGACGAGGACGGCGTCTGAAACCTGGCTCCGGACCGGGTTGTTCTCGCCGTAGAAGGAGTCGGTGTCACGTGCGCACTGGGGGAGCATCAGCGCCCACCCCTCGGGTGCGAGGCGCGGTGCGCCAGGGGGTCCGGTCACGGAGTAGGCGGTCACCCCGAGCAGAGGCTCGCTCGGGGTGAAGCTCAGGATCGGGCCGTACTGGAAGGTCACGAACAGCTCGCTTGTTTTGGCCGAGTAGTCGAGGCCGTCAACGAAGGTAGCGGCCGCCGACGGTGCCGGCCCGGCCGGCCCGGGCAGAGGCACGGTCCACGTGCCAACGGGGCTGAGGCTGTCCTCCGATATCGCCTCGACTTCAGTCCCATCCAGGGAGTTGCCGGGCGTTACGTCCGCGCCCGTGAAGATCACCCGCCGCCGGGAATCCACGGTGTGGACCCCATTCTTCTCGTTGCCCTGCCCGGGCGCGTTCATGTCGGCCGATGGGCAGCCGAAGCGGTGCAGTTGGGTAGTACGCAGGTCATACGCCGCCATGGTGACGCCGATACCCGAATGGCCGGGGCACTCGCTGGCGAAGGATCCGTAGACATTGGCTTCGAAGTAGAGATGGTTGGCAACATCGGCGAACTCGGTCGCGGTATACGCCGACGATCCCGTCGAGCCCTGGCGGAAATAGTAGTTGGGAAATGTCCCACGGAGAAGCGAAACCGTTCCGGGTGTCGGGCTGGGTACGCGCGGCATAGTGTTGTATTCGGCGCGCGCCGGGATGGCGGTCGCCAGTAGGCCGATCGCCGAGACCATCACAAGGAGCCTCTTCATGTCCGCCGTTAACGCCCGACGGATGGGGATAGTTAACCCGGCTGACCGGTCAGCACATGGGCGCCCAACTCGCCCCGCCGGTGGCGGAGCAGCGGACGCCGAACCCAAGTGCGTCCGGCGCGCCCAGCGAGGCGAGGGCGCGGCCGTCGGGCAGGATGGTCAGGCTGTGCAGGGTGGCTGTGTTGAGGTAGGGGGCGCCGAACATGGCAAAGGAGCGACCCGCGTCGGTGGAGACGCGGGCGCCGCCGACCAGAAGCCCAGCAGCCGCGTCGTAAACGTTCCAGCCATAGCCGACCGCAAGGGCGCTCCCGCCGTCGTCACGGACGAAGGCCCAGTCGATGCCCGAGGCGCCGGAGACGATGACATGGAAGGAGAGGCCTCCATCCTCCGACATCGCGACAGTGCTCCCCGCCTCCAGGAGATAGGTGCGGTCGAGAGCCACTCGATTCGACGGGACGTAGGCGCCGACGAACGACCGTGGCAGCCCGAGGGAGGCGACACAGGCACCTGACAGAGCGCAGACGTAATGGCTCTCTCCCGTGGCACTAACTGTCTGGCCACCACTGCGGGCCGAGAGCAGGTAGTGGGCGCCGTCATAGCCGAAGGTCCGGTCGCCGGTCGTGAACCCGACGCCGACCTTCGGCGGCGGTAGCGGGTCCAGCCGGTCACCGGCCTGGCTGTAGAGCCAGAGCGGGCCCGACCCCACAAGCACTCGCGCGTGGCCGGCGATCGCTGTCGGGTCGATCGAGGCGAACATCCCGTCAGGCGCGACGACACGGAATGTCTTGCCTCCGTCATCGCTGCGCTGGAGAGTCCTGCCCCCGGCGAAGATCACGGGGTCGGCTGGATAGGTCGGTGGCAGAAGGATCGGCCCCGCCTGGTACCCGACCGCGGGTAGCTGCGTCCAGCTGTGGCCGCCGTCGGTGGATTTGTAGAGGACCGAGCAGCCGTAGACCATCGCACAGACGCCTGTGCCGTAGGCGAACACCGTCTGGTCCTGCTTGTAAGCGGGTGAGGCGACCGTCGCGGTGAACAGCTGAGACTCCTGGTGGCCGTCGTGCAGCGTGATGTTGCTGCCCCATGGGTCCTTGGGCGGTCCAGATGGCCACAAGGTCCCGGTCCGCGCCGAAGCTACGGCGGCACTCGTGGCCGCGGTCGTGCCGGATGCCATCCGCAGGGCGCCGTCGCGGGAGATGACGTTGACGACCGGTTCCTGGAGCGGGCTCGCCGCCGATGCGCTCGACGCCGGCGGCCCTGTCGAGGCTGGCGTCGCCCCGAGGCCGACTGCGGCGGCGAACACTGTCAGTAGCACGGCGGCGGCTTGCTGCTGGTAGGCGTCACCCGGGGAGCCGAGTCGCAGGTGGCTGAAGCGCGCTTTCAAGTAATGAGGAGCGAACCAGGTCCCGATCGCGGCTGCCCCCGCTCGGGCACGGCGGCGAGCCCGTGCCAGCGCCAGCCTGACCGCGCCCACCGACATCCGCATCCGGCCGGCGATCTCTTCGTACGAGTAGCCCGCGTACACATGCGCGAGCAGGATCCGGTCACGGTGTCCGAGCCGTCGCCAGAGGTGCGCCAGGGTCGCCGAGTCTTCAGCCTGGGACCGAGGGTCTACCTCGGTCTCGTGAAGGCGTTGATGGGCGGCGGCCCGTCTGGCGCGGCGGCGAATCTCGTCGATGCAGACCCGGCGCGCGACGACGGCGAGGTAGGCCGCGATCTCACCCTCGAAGCGGTCCAGCTGCGGCGCCACCCGCGAGAAGGTCTCCTGCACGGCGTCCTCGGCATCGGCCGCGTTGCCGAGCATCCGAAGACACGTACGGAACACGAGCTTCTCGTGTTGCCGGTAGACCTCAACAAACTCGTTCAAGGGACCCGAACCCGAGTCTTTCACCCCGTTCCCCGCATTCAGCCGCTACCCCCTTTCACGCACCTCCTGGGGCCCCGCCCTATTGTGCCTCAGATCCGGCACGCTCCGTATACGGAGCCTCCTGACTGTTAACGCTGGAGGCCGCGCTCAGTTAACACCGTCCTCCTGGATGCGGAAGAGACGACGGCTTCGCAGCCTTTCGGATTCTGCGAGTACATCCTTCACCGACGTGGCGCGAGGGGCGCTCCGCGTCGGGGCAAGGCTCAGCTCTATGCCCGTGGTCCGGTCGGCGTCTCCACCGACGGCTCGCGACCGCCGGAAGTTGGGCCAGGGATCCCGGGCCACATCCCAGAGGGCGTGCGCGTCGCCGCGACGATTCGGTTCATGAGGGCAATCGGGAAGAGTTGGTGAACGCGCGGGTCTCCCTCGAACCCGATTCCCCCAAGCAAGAGCGTCCGGGTCGCGATCTCGATTCCGTACGCCCGGACTAGCGGACGCTCCTTTTCAGGGCGGTCCAGAACGGCCCGCAACCGGTCGGCCACCATTCCCACCTCCGGGTCCAGGCTCTCGCTGATGAGTTTGCCCATGGTCAAGATCTGTGCTGCGGTATGCGATCGGGAGGAGAAGTAGGCGGCCCACTCCTCGAAGCGTTTGACTATGCTGGCGCGAATCGGCGCGATGTTAGGGCACAGTGCCCGCCAGGCTGAGACCCTCGAACCGCTTCCCTCATCAAAGACGGCGAACAGGGCGTCCCTCAGCAGCTCAGGGACCGGCACGCCCTCGGTCCAGGGACGGACGATGGCCTCGATGTCATCGTCATCTGGATGCGTCTCGACCTCCGCAAGATTTCGCCCAAGCCGCCTGACGTCGAACGGACGACCCACCTCGACAATTCGCAAACGTTCGACGGCGAGAAGGTCCGGCGTCTCGGGGCCCCCGCCCGTGCTTCCGTGAGTGACGGCTCTGGCGATCGTGCGGGCGTAGTCTTCGGCGCAGGCCTTGTCCTCTGCCTGATCGGAATCACCGTGCTCAGGTGTCGCGTCCACGAAGATAAGCGGGCGGACGTCTGGGCTAGGCCGTCCGGCTCATGCCGGCGGCACTGTCGGAGTGGGCAGTGGCAGCGGAAGAGGGGCCGGGGTGGGCGTGGGCGTCGGCTCCGACTGCGGGGTCAGTTGGGATAGTGGCACCGCTCCCGGTGTCGGCGCCGCCGAGGGGGACTGATCCGGCTGGGCGGCGGGAGCCGCGCGTTGTGTCTGGGCGACGCCCGTGCCCCACGGCTGCCCGGTCTCAAACACCCACACCTCCGTCCCATCGGGGATGGCGCAGGTGGTCATCACCAGGTGCGGGAAGCTGCCATCCAGCGCGTACGAGGTCGAGGCGTGGTGACTGGTTCTCACCTCCGTTTCGATCGTGTAGCGCTCTAGCGACACGCCGTCAAAGTAATCGACCTCGTCACCGCGCCGCGCCTGGAGCAGCGGGGTGAAGAGCCCCGGGTTGTGCGCCACGAGCTGCGCCACGCCGGGCGGCGTGCAATCCCAGCGGGCGCCGCTACGCCTGGTGAGTGGGGTAACGCCGGTGCAGTCGGTGTAGTCGACCAGAGCCACACGCAGACCAATCCGCGGCACCGCCACCCAGCCGAAGGTCACAATCGAGGGTGCATCGTAGAAGGGCCCGCCCAGCCGCGGGATGGTTGATCCCGCCGCCGGCATGGGGACACTCGCGACGCTGGCGGCACGAGGAGAGTCCACCACACGCTCGGCGACCAACAGGCGCGACACGCTCGCGGTCACTGGACGAGGCGCTGGCGCTGGGGCGCAGCCCAAGGCGATCAAGCATGAGAGCACCGCCGCTCTCGACAAAGACTTCTGGGGCACCCGTTCCACCCTCCTCACCACACCATCCCGGCCCGCGGGGTCGCCAGATGATAGGGGCGGGTCAGCACCTATATCAACTTAAGTCGCCAAGCTTGTCGCGACACCTTGGCGGCACGGCCGCGACTTGGCGACTGAGCTTGACTCTCGCAGCGTTCGGGCGTACGATGACGTGGCCGTCGCTGATCGACGGCAGGAGGTACGACTGGTGCGACAGTTGATTCCAGGTCCAGAAGGCGACGACGAGCCCTTCGACGACACACTGGTCGCCGCTGACGTCATCGAGCGTCTGATGTCCTCGAGGTCGACTCGGGTCGCCTGGCTGTTGGGGTTCCTGACGGGAAGCGCGCTTGCCGCCGACGAAGGCGACGCCGTGCCCCCATCCCCACCGGCTCGGCCCAAAGTTCCCCGCCAGGTTCCGCAGCCCGGCCGCGCCTGATCCCGGCCGTTTGCCCGCCGTCCAGCGCGGCGCCATCTGACGGCGCGGGGTAACTCGTCTGCACGCCCGGATCCCCTGTCAGCTCCCCGGTGGAGGATATTCTCAGCGCGTAATGCCAAGGTCTAGGAAGCCCACAGAAGCCGAACGGCTCACCAGCATATGGACTGATGACATCCAGTTCACGCTTCGCCTTCGCGGTTTCGAGATCGACCGTGACACCGCGGGACGCGCGGCTCGGGAGATCGCGGCGAACATCCTGGAGGGGCGACGCGAGGTCGAGGAATTCGAGGAGCGACGGCGGTGGCGGGTCGCGGCGCAGGCTGCGATCTGCGCGGCAGTCGGTCTCGGCCTGAGCAAGTCCGAGGCGGCCATGCGAGCGGGCGTCTCTCGGGAGTCCGTCCGCCTGTGGGCGCGCAGCGACCCAAGCTTCCGTGAAGCGCTCCGGACGGCTGAAGAGCGCGGCCGTGAGGTCCGGCGGCAGCGGCCGCCGCTGCGTGCACCGAGGAGGATGAAGAAAGGGGTCCGCGACTCGATCACCACTCTGCTCAGTGAAGGGATGACCCGCTCGGAAGCGCTGGCCGCCGCCGGCATCTCGAAGCAGACCTTCTACACCTGGCTCCAGCGATCGCCCGAGTTCAAGAGGGCCGTGCTGGACGCGGAGAACCTTCGCCCGTCCTTCGGCTGAGGGCCCGCATCGCCCGCATTTCCGCTGCTGCCAAGCAGACGACGAGACCGCTCGGGATGAGAACAGCCACAGCCAGCCCGGCCCAGCCGAAACGGATCGTGATGGCGACGTAGAAGACGAGGCAGGCAAGAGCCAGCACCGCCAGCAGCCAGCCGCTGCGCTCGTCGTAGTTCTCACTTGCGGAGACAGGGATCCGGATGGCGGGCGGGGAACCCGCCACCCGGTGGGGAAGGCGTCGGACCGAGTGAGGGGACTCCCGGCCCCGACCTGGTGTGTGGCGCGGCAGCGCCTTCATGTGGCTGTCACGATGCTGGATCAAGAGGGCAAACCAGGCGTCCGCGAGCGGACGCCTGGTCCAGCGGGTGCGGAGACTCTACCGCCTCGCGGTCCCCGGTGTCAAGTTAGGTCGCCAAGTGCTGCGCGCTAACCCCGGGATCGGGAGGTGGCAGTACGACACGCGCCCAGTTCCGATGTGGCGTCAGAGGATATAGGTCGTCAATGATCCGCTGGTCCAATAAGGCGAACCGGTTAAGCCGTTGTCGCCGACTATGAACCCCACCGTCCATTGGCCCGGCTGTGGATTGACGGCAGCGGTGCAGGTGATCGGGCCAGGTGCCCAGTAGACGCCACCGTAACAGTCGCCGGCCGGGTTGCCGAGTACGTTAAGGCCGTCGACCGCGTTGTAGTACTCGTGGTACCACTCCATAGCGATGCCACTGTAGTTACCGTCGGGGCAGCTCACTGAAAGTGAACCGTCGAGCTCCTGCACCGAAGTAACCGGGCTTGTCGGGGTTTGTTCCGGGCTCTCGGTGAGCGCCCAATATGCGGTGCACCATGCCGTACCACTGAAGAACGTCCCGCTACCGTATTGGTTTCCCACCGGTCCGGTCGCATATGCGGCGCCAGGCAGACACATCGCGAGTGCAAACGCCGTTACAGGTATCAATAGATAGCGTCGTATGCCTCGTGGCATTCCAATCCTCCCAAAGTGGCTAGCGATAGTTCACTCGATGCCGGTCAGTCAGCCGCATGATGACGATGGATGCTCAGAATGGTCGCGGCTGTATATCGCTCTTCAGGCGGGCTTGCGCCACACCTTGCAGAGCTGTCGATGGGGATCAGTGCGGCGGGCTGCGCGCGGCCCCCGGATTCAAGGGTTTGGAAGGGTGCGTGATGGAGCGAGTCCCGCGGCACGAAGCGCCGCTTGCGTGATCGCAGCGCCCTGGTCAAACATCGCGTCAGCCTTCTCACCGGTGCTGATCGCCGAGGCCACAGCGGGGGCGGTGCCAATCTCAACTTCCTCAGCTACCGCGATGTACAGGTTGAGGCTGCGGTCGAAGAACCCCCGCGCGTGGCTGAGCTCGAGCGGCGCCTGGATGGCGTCGAAGCTACGCTTCACGCTTGAGAGCGCGGTGACCCAGCTCTGCGCCCTGGCCGCCAGCTGGGATGGGGACAGCCGTCCGGCCGCGACATCGGCGAGTGCGGGCCTCATCTCCTCCACCACCACCTGGCCACCCTGCGCGAGCGGCGTATGAATGGCGGCCACGTACGACGAAAGCTCGGAGGACCGCGTGAGGTCGGTTCCGCGTCCCGACGGGTTCGCAGTGACGACGGCGACGCCAGCCAGTGAGACGACGCCGACGAGACCCGACACAGCGACGATAAGGGGCGAGCGGGAAGTGCTTGCCCCGCGCCTCCCCGCCACGGCGGACATCACGCGGAGGTTAGAGAGAGATCTCGCGCGTGTGCAACGGCCACGTCGCCGAGGTATGCGGCGACAAGCTGAGGGTTGGCAAGCAGGCGTGAGCTCGAGTCATCCATCACGACCTGCCCCTTGGCTAGCGCGTACGCCCGGTCGGTGTTCTGCAACGCCATGTGCACGAACTGCTCGACGATGAGCACGGCTGTCCCCTGCCGGTTGATCTGCTCGATGATCTCGAAGATCTGAGCCACGATCTTCGGCGCGAGCCCCAGGGACAGCTCGTCGATGAGGAGGAGCTTGGGCTCGGACATGAGGCCCCGGGCGACCACGAGCATCTGCTGCTCTCCCCCGGAGAGCGTGCCGGCGGCCTGCCCCTCACGCTCGGCAAGGATCGGGAAGTAGTCCATCACGCGATCACGGGCCCGCTGATAGCCGCTGCGTTCGCTTCGGCGCACCCAGAAGCCGGCCCGCAGGTTGTCCTCGACCGTCATCGCTGGGAAGAGCGCACGACCCTCGGGGACGTGCGCGATGCCGAGCGCAACGAGCTCGTGGGCCGGGCGCCCGGTTATCTCCTCGCCGGCAAAGCGGACCAGGCCTCGCGTGGGCCGGATCATGCCGGATACGACGCGCAGCGTGCTGGTCTTGCCCGCTCCGTTTGGACCCACCAGGGCGACGCGCTCGCCCTGGTGAACCTCAAGGCTGAGCGCCCGGAGGGCCTGGATGGGACCGTAGTGCGCATCGACGTCGGTCACCCTCAGCAGTGGTTCGCTCACGCCGGTACCCCCATGGCCGAGGTCGGGACCCCGAGGTAGGCCAGAACGACGTCCTCATTGCGCTGGACAGCCTCGGCCGTTCCCTCCGCCAGCAGCCGGCCCCGGTTGATGACATAGATGTAGTCGCTGACGGAGGTGACCATCGGCACGTCGTGCTCGATCAGGAGGATGGTCAAGCCGAGGTCGGCGCGGAGCCGAAGAAGCCGCTGGGCGAGGTTCTCGGTCTCGGCGTTGTCGAGACCGGACGCCGGCTCGTCCAGCATCACGAACTTCGCGCCGGTGACGAGCGCCCGAGCCAGCTCTACAGTCCGGAGCACACCAAAGGGAAGGCCGGCCACGCGCCTTTGTAGCAGCGCCTCCATGCCCAGTTCCGCGACAACCTCGTGGACGCGGTCGCGTACGTCGGCCTCGGTGTGCAGGGCGCGCGTCGTCAGCAGGGCGTGCTGGAGGAACCCGGTGCGGTTCGCCAGATGCGTCGCGGTGAGCAGGTTCTCGAAGACCGTCTGCTCCGGAAAGAGCTGGATCAGCTGGAAGGTGCGGCCTACCCCGAGGGCGGCACGCTCGTGGACCGGCAGGTTGGTCACATCGCGGCCGTAGAGCTTGACCCGGCCGGCGGCCGGCTGGTTGAGCCCCGCTACGGCGTTGAACAGTGTCGTCTTGCCCGCGCCGTTGGGCCCGATCAGGCCGACGATCTCGCCCCTGTTGACCCGCAACGAGACACTGTCGACGGCGGTGAGCCCGCCGAACCGAATGGTGATCTCCTCGGCCTCGAGGATTGCCTCGGCGGTCGCGCGATCGGTGGCTATCGGCGGTGGCGCTGCAACCTGGTGGCCGGGGGTGACGGCCAAGCCCGCGGCCGCTTCCCGTGGCGTGGGCAGTTCGCCGCCAGGCTCTTGGCGACGCCGGAGCAGGCTGCGACTGAGTCCCTGGACCCGTGCGCCGGCGGCCGCCAGCCCTCCCGGGTAAGCGAGAAGAACGACCAGCAGAAGCATCGCCGAGACGATGTCGATGTAGCCGTTGAGGGACGTGACGCGGAAGAAGACCTCGTTGAGGGCCGCGAACAGAAGTCCCGCCGCGATCGCGCCGCGAAGGCTGGTCAGGCCGCCGACAACGGCCACCGACAGGAAGAACAGTGACGACAGGAAGTTGTACTCGTCGGGCACGGCACTCCCCTGCCCCGTTATCTGGAGATTGCCCGCCAGCCCCGCGAGACCGCCAGAGATGGCAAAAGCGAGGAGCTTGTACCTGGTCACGTCGATGCCGAGGGATGCCGCAGCGACCTCGGAACCCTTCACCGCGGCGAAGGCGCGTCCCGACTTCGAGTCGCGCAGGTTCGAGGCGAGCAGGATTCCTAGACCGAGCGCCGCGAGCGCGACCCAGTAGAAGACGCGGCCGTCATAGAGGTCGAACACGGTCAGCGTTCCGGGCATGCCGATCAGCGGGGTCTGCACCTGGGCCGAACCCCCAATCCCAACGAACCAGCTGGCCGCGAAGAGAAAACGGTCCGCCATCCACCCGAAGATCAGCGTCGCGACCGCGAGGTAGAGGCCGCGGACGCGCAGGGCCACGACCCCGAGCATGACGGCCACCGCCGCGCTTGCGGCGACCGCCGCCGGCAGGCTGAACGGGAACCTGATCCCCAGGTGATTGAAGACCAGTGACGTGGTGAACCCCGCCACCCCTACGAAAGCTCCCTGGGCCAGCGAGATCTGCCCGACCCAACCGGTGAGGAGCACGAGCGAGACCGCGACAAGCGCGTATTCGAATGCCGTCGATGCGTCGTTCACGTAGGCGACGGGCAGTCCCGGCACCCAGGGCCACGCCAGGAGGGCGGCCAGCAGGAGCAGCCGCAGCGGGGTGGCGCGGTACCGCCGCAGGGAGGACCAGTTGACGAGAGGAGGGGTTGCGACGCGCGTGCCCACCGTCATGCGAGGCTGCTGCGCACGTCGCCGGCCTGGAGGCGCACTCCACGCCTGGCCATGACCACCAGGGCGAGCGCAGTCAGCGCCACTTGCGGCATCCCGGGCTGCTGCCCGATCGAGCCCAGGGAGGGCACGATGCCGATCGCCACACCCACAACCAGCGCTCCGAGCACCACGCCGAAGGCGCTGTCCAGGCCGCCGAGGAGGGCGGCCACGAAGGCGGGCAGCATCTGCAGGGGCAGAAGGTAGGGGTGGAGACCGGATTCCCCGGCGAGCAGAACCCCGCCGAGGGCGGCAAACACGCCGGCGAGGAACCAAGCCTGGGCGGTCGTTCGGTCGGGGTCGATTCCCATCAGGGATGCGGCCTGGCGGTTGTCCGCGGCGAGCCGCATGGCAAGGCCGAAGTGGGTGAACTTGAAGAGGCCAAAGAAGACCAGGCTCCCGAGGATCGAGGCCGCGATCAGGGCCAGGTCCTCGGTGAACATCAGAGCCTGGCCGACCCTGAACGCCTGGTGCGGGACCAGGCTCACGCCGGGCAGCAGGTTCGTACCCCAGACCTTTCCCATCACCGCCACCAGGAGCGCGAACACGGCGACGGTGCCCACGGTTTGCGCGGTCTGCGAGACCCGACGGAGGCGCCGCACCACCAACCGCTCGACAGCGACGCCGAGGAGGCCTCCGGCGAACAGGCTGAGGAGGACAGCGGCGGGAATGCCGATGCGCGGCGATAGCGAGTACAGGAGGTACGCCGGAAGGGTGGCGATCGCGCCATGGGCCAGGTTCAGCACCCGTGACGCGCGATGGATCACGACGATCCCGAGTCCGAAGAGGGCATAAGCGCTGGCGAGCGGCAGGGCGAGGGCGATGCCGACAGCGATGCCGGCGAGGACGGAGATCATTTGAGCGCGTCCTGCCCTACCCAGGGATCCTGGATCCAGCCTGTCTGCATCGAGCGGAAGCCGGAGAAGTCGCGCCCGGAGAGCGTGAGCTGGAAGGCCTGCGCGTAAATGTCGGCGAAGTGGCTGCCCGAGCCGAACTGCTCGACGTTGCTGAGACCACTGTCGAACCGCATCGTGTCGAGCACCTGCCTCAGGCGGGCCCTTGTTAGGTCCGGTCCGGCTGCCTGCATCGCCTGCACCAGCAGCTCCATCCCGTCGTAGCCGCCCTCGACGAAGGAGTTCTCGTAGTCCGCCTGCGACTGGGTCACCTGCATGCCGTTGATGTACTGCTGCACGGCGGGAAGCGTGTCGTTGGGCGGCTCCGGCGGGTAGAAGCCCGTCCACACCATGAACTTGACGTTGCAGGGGCTCGGGCATTCGCGGGCGAAGTCCTCGCCAAAGGTGTGGCTGAACAGCGTCTGCGGGCCCGCAGCGCCGATCGCCTTACCGGCGTTGCCGAGGTAACCGCCATTGCCAACCCACACCGCCGCGGTGGTCGGCTCCATGAGCAGGGCCACGAAGTCGACCGGGTTCCCGCTCGTGGGGCCGCACGCGGTGTTGAAGTTCTGTACGGTGCTCGAGTAGGAAGTCTGGCCAGAGGCAATGGCTACGTCACACCCCGACGGGATGGTCCCGCCTGTGCGGCCGATCGCCCCGACGAACGCCTTCTCCCCCTCCGGGCCGAAGTGGTAGTCGTTCTCGTAGACGAGCCCGAAGCGCTGGGCACCCTGGTCGTGGGCCCATTTGGCGATGATGTGCATGAACCCGTTGGTCGAGGTGGCGATCGGCCAGACCCAGGGGTCGGTGTACTGGTCGATGAGCATCCCGTCGCTGCCCACCACCGGTATGCCGGCGCGGTCGATGTCGCCGCCGTTTATCGCGAGGCGGAGGCCCTCTGAGGAGGGCACCACCGCGAGGGCGAAGTAGCCCTCATTGATGAACGCCCTGAGGTACTGCTGGCCCGTTGTCGGGTTCCAGCCGTCGTCGACAAGCTGCAGCGTCAGCTGGCGGCCGCATATCCCACCCTGCCGGTTGACCTTGTTCATCACGGCTTCCATGCCGTACTCAACGTCGCCGAGGAAGGACACGGCGATGCCCGACTTGACGACAGTGGAGGCGAGCTTGATCTGGTTCGCCGTCACACCTGTGTCGGTGCTGCCGCCGTTCTTGCCCGGCGCGCACGCGAGCCCAGTGCGCGTGGAGCCTGATGCCTTGCCCGGCCCGCCCGCGGCCGTTCCCTGCGTAGCCTGCTGCTGGGCACCTTGGGAACCGGCCCCTTGAGTAACCGTGGTGGTTGACGTCCCAGCATCGCGTGGCAGGGTTCCGTCGCTCCCTTGGGCGGCACGCCCTGCCAGCGGGACAACCCGGTAGAACGGCGTCCCCACGCTATAGCCCGACAGTACTGTGACCGCGACCACTAGTGCCGCGGCAGTCCACGCGGCACCCGCGCCACCGAAGCGCGACGCTAAGCCGCGAGTCGCCAGCCCCGTCTCTTGCTCAACCCCCATTTCGACTAACTCCTTTTGCTGTTGACTTCGTGCGATCGTTCAGCCCAGACGCGCCAGCGACCGGCGCCGGCTCGACAGGTAGAGCGGGCTCCCGAAGAGGAACCAGAGGGCGGCGAGCGGCCCTATGTATCGCAGCGCCAGGCGCATGAAGCGCCAGCCCTCGGCGCTGGTCCCGAACAACTCCGTACCAACATTCGTCGAGGCAGTGACAGCGGCACCTGCCGGCTGGACGCTGATCCCACTCGGCTCTGCCCCGGGCTGCGCGGGAGGCAACGACGATGTACCGCACGCACTCGTGCAACCGGCTTCTGCGGCCACCTCGGCGGTCGTGTACTGAGGTAGCGCGTAAATCCCGTAGTGCGCTTCCGTGTGTACGCCCGCGAACTGCAGCACCTGACGGGATCGGCCCTGTGTGGCAGCGTCCTGGTACTCGACGATGGTGAGCCCGGAGACTGTGTTCGTGTAGTCGTCATTGGCCGTCTCATCGGAGACCTGGACGTTGCGGTCCTTGGTTACGAGACTCTGGTATCCGCGCGGTGACCCGGCAGGGTAGTAGCCCGGGTCAGCCGGGGTCACAAAGGCGTAACCCACGATGTTGAGCTGCGCGAACTCGTCGTCTATAGCTTTGACCACGAGGTTTGGGTCGCACTTGGTGTCGCAGCTGTACTCAGCCGAGGCGAAGCCCTGGATCACCCTGCTGAAACTGGACTGTGCTGTACCAGAACGCCCGTGGGCCTCGGAGATCGCGCTTGTTGAGATCTCCCGGGCGGAGAAGAGCTCGACGCCTGGAACAGCGCCGACCACGACGTTGCGGGCGTCGGCCTTGGCGGTAGCGAGCATGCCCTTTGCAGGATCCACATTGGTGGAGGCACTCGAGGCGTAGCTCCCGATGGCGACGCTCAGTTGCGCGGCCAGACTGGTGGCGCTCCCGACTGCGCTCGAGCTCGCCACGCGCCCACTGAGGTCGCATTTTGCAGTCGCCTGGCCCGCCCAACTGTTCCCCGTATGCTGCTGCTGGCGCGACCCGTAGTCGCTGCAGGTGTACACCGTCGCCGGCCACGTGAGACCGCCCTGACTCAGGCTGTCCGCCACCCCCGGCTGCCCCCCCGAGCCGTAGACGCCGCTGCTCGTCAGGTCATGCTGCGTCGCGTCGTCTGTGAAGTTGAGCGTAGCCGCGCTCGCCGACGAGCCCCGATTGCTCAGGGAGGCGCCCGCACTGTGAGCCAGGTACCAGTCACGGTCTCCGGGCGTCACCAGCGAATCGATCGGACATGCTGTGCTGCTGGTCACGAGATGTGCGCACACGACCCGGGTTGGACCACCCATACTCAGATATCGGGCGCCAAAGGCATTGGAGCTTCCACTGAAAGTGCTGGCCGTCATTCCCGGCACCTCCGGTATGTCCTGGGTCGCGACATCCGGGGCGATCGGGACCGCGGTCGGCGTCGGAGGGTTGGTGTCGCGATATACGTGGTAGACGCTCTTCGCGTCGTCGGCGATGTAGATAGCGTGGGTGAGCGGGTCGACGGCAATCTGCGAGCCGGTGTAGAAACCGGCCGGCCCGTGGCAGTCGATGCCGTCCTGGATCCCGCTCACCTCGGCACCGGGTGGGAGCGGGGTATGCGCGACGTCGGAGTAGAAGAGGCCGTTCATGGTCTGGACGTAGAGCCGCCCAGTCGAGCTGAAACCGGCTTCACAGGGGCTGTCGCGGTCCAGGTTGGGGTCGCCCGTATCGGTCGATACCGTCCCCTTCAGCAACCCGGTTGCGACATCGAACACGTAGGCGCCGTCGCCCATACTCGGGTCTTGGGACACCATCGCCAGCACGTTGTCCGTGCGGTCCACCAGGATTCCCATGAAGTCGCCGATCGCGGGGGTCACGTGCACGATTGGATTACCCGCGGCGTCGCGACTTGGCCTCCAGGCTGAGTCCGTGGAGATGTAGGCGACGACGTTCATTCCAGCGTCGGTGGTCAGAAGGTTCTTCATCTGGCTGTCATGCAAGCAATAGACGGCCACGTACCCGGAGCCGGTGATCACAGTCGGGTCATGCGCCCAGGCGGGGCCGTTGGGTCCCTCGTAGTTGCACGACGACTGCGGCAGCGTCACCTCCCAGTCCAAGGCAAAGGTCACGGGGTTGTACTTCTCGAGCCATTGCTGGCCGGTCCCCCCGCTCGTGAGGTTATAGGAGACGGCATCAGCAAAGAGGGCGTTGCTGCGCGGATCGAAAACGAAATTCAGGAGAACGTTGACGTTCGTGAAGGAGCCATTTGTGAAAGCCGCCGCCGCCCCCGGGCCAAGCGGGAGCGTCACCTGCTTGTCATGAAGCGTCTGGGTATTCAGCACCTCGACGGAAGTGGCCGAATTGCAGGATGGCGCGGCGGGTCCAGACAGGCACCGCCAGATCATCTGGTGGTGGGTATTGTCGATCGCCGGACCCGGCGAGCCGCCGGTGCCTTCACTCGCCGGCAGCGAAAGTGTCTTCTCCAGGGTACGCTCGCGGAGGTTGTAGACCCTAAGGTCGTCCGTCTCTCCGTTTGCAACGCTCATGAACCCACGCCCGACCCCGGGATCCAGCCAGAGGTTCATCGTCGAAGAAGCCCGCTCCGTGGACGTCAGATTGCCCCATGACAGCGACCCAAGGTACTGAAATCCATTCGACTGAGTACTCCCCGCAGAGACTGGCTGCCCGGCGAGTCCGAGTGTCAAAGCGCCCACGACGGAGAAGGTGCCGCGGAGCCAGCGGTGGCGAAGGATGAATTGACGCATGCCATTACATAGGAGGCAGTTTCCGGCCCCCTCCTTACATACCGATCACGCCCTGCCCATGCGCGGCGCCGGACCCTTCTAGCGGTCCGGGCAGCAGCCCATTCTTAGTAATAGTCCCGGGCGGAGCAATTCCTTACAGCCCGAGATCGCGGTCATTTTGCCTGTTTCCAGGAGCCCGAGCGGCCTGTAATATGGGTGGCCACGGGCGTTGTGGACGGCTCCGGGCTCGCCTCCATCGCCCTGGCTGCGGGGGTTCTGATGGAAAGTTGCGACAGCGGTGCGTTCGACCTGTTGTACGAGCGCTACTCGAGAAGCGTGTACCGCACGTGCCAGCGCCTTCTGCCCTCCCTTGCGGACGCGGAGGACGCGACCCAGGAGACCTTCCTGGCGATCCTGCCGCGCCTTGGCGCGCTTCCGGCGGAGCCCGGGCCATATCTGAAAACCGTGGCGCGCCATGTCTGCATCCGCCGTCTCCGTCGTTTGAAGATGCAGGCCCATGAAGACCTGGAAACCGCCCTCGAGATAGCCGACGGGACCAAGGTCTTTGACAGTGTCGCCGTCCGCATTGCCCTCGATGAGCTGACGCGCGGCCTCTCGATACGCGACCGGCTCTTCCTGGCGATGCAGGCGCACGGATATACCAGCGCCGAGATAGGCCGCCGCGTCGGTGCCGGCGCGGGGGCGGTCGATGTCGCAGTCCATCGCGCGCGCAGGCGTGCCCGCCAGGTCCTCGAGGCGAGCGGCGCTCTAGCCCTGGCGTGGTGGCTTCGCTGGTCCTCGGCCATCAGATCGGCTCCTCGCCGGCAGGTGTCAGGCGCGCAGGCTCAGTCGGCGATCCTCCTCACCGCGGGGTTGCTGCTGGCATCCGCCGGGATGACACCGCACACCCCGGCGCCCGACGCGCCCCGGACCGCGACTCAGCCGCCGACCATGCCGGCTGCGGTACCGCACGGGGCCCAGAGTCCTGCGCTGCCGGTCGCGATGTCGACGGCACGGACACTGCCTCTCCCGCCCAGCGCCAGTCATCCTCCGTCGCCGTCCAATGCCGGACCATCCGCCGGGATTCGGGAGCAAGATGCCCAGTTCGAGTACTTCACGGAGTCCCCGTCTTACCAGAGCGACCACACCATCTACGCCAGCGGATTCAACATGGCATGCGGGTCATTCACGGCCTGCAGTCCGACCCCGCCGGTGATATTTGTCAGCCACGACCGCGGCGCGACCTGGACGGTCCTTCCAGCGGCCGGTTTCCAGGGTGGGCAGGTGATCCTCGCGCCGAGTTACGCGCAGGATGGCACGCTGTTCGTGACAGACGGCCAGTGGGACACGGTGCAGGAGAGCACCGATGGCGGGAACACGTTCAAGACTCTGCCCCTCCGCGGCATCGCCGTCGCCGGCGCCGACCCCGCCGGGGGAGCGGAGGTCGCCGTCTGGAGCGGCGCACCCCCATTGCTCTTCTGGCACCAGCGGACGGGCACGATCACTCGCGGCCCGACCGCTCCGGTCGTCGGTGGCGTCGCCATGACCTTCATGCCGGGGGGCTCGGTCCTGATGCTGAGCCAGCAGCACGTCTATTTGTGTCCGCAGGCCGCTCTAGCGTGCAGTGAGGAGGCGGCCGTACCCGCCGGTGCCGATCGACTCGCGATCTCGCCGAACTTTGCCCGAGACCATGCCCTCGCGGCCTACGGAAGCGCCGTGGCTGCCGTGAGCGCTGATGGAGGCAAGACGTTCGAAACCTTCAGTGGCCTGCGTGGCAACATCATCGGGCTGGCGATCGACCCGGCGTTCGCCACCACGCGGGCTGTCGTCCTGGCGACCTGGGACGCCACGCCCGGGAGCGCAACCGCGGTTTACAGCTCGACTGACGCGGGCACCAGCTACCGACCGGTGAGCTTGCGTGCGCCGACCTTCGTGGCCTTGCTGCAGAACATGGTCTGGCTTGACGACGGTACCCTAATGGCCGCCGTGCTTCCCAACGCAACGGCGGGGCACCAGTTCGGTGTGGCCTGTTCTCGGGATGGCGGGACTGCGTGGTCAGTGACCTGCGGCTGAGCCGCTGTCCCATGCGATCGACCTCGGGATGCCCACAGCCGGGTAGAAGTCGATAGCACCGACATAGCCGAATCGGCTGTGCAGCTGTGGCCGTAACGTTTCGGCTTTCGCGCGCGACTACGGACAATCCGCCGGGACTGGATGGCAAGCTGCGGTCGGAATGCGCTGGCCTCCGATCGGTCGGCGTCTCTGGTCTGGTTGTGGACGCTCGGGGCCCCTGGTCTCGCCGGTGCAGAGGTGGGGACAGCAGAGGTTAACGGCAAATGGCCCTGAGGGACGATCTTTTCGATTGGCTGTCCGGCAGGCCGGCATGGCAGCAACACCTCGCCCGCGCCCTGGTCCGGGGGTGGCTCGATACTCCCCAGAGGGACCAGATCTTGCGCCTAGTTGTTCGTGAACACGGAGGCCCGGACGACAGCGCGGCCCCTCTTGTATTCCAGCCGTTCCGGATCGAAGATCTGTCGGCTCCACCCGGGCCCGCGCCTGCGCGCCTACTTGCCATCGGCGACCTGGTGGGGGTCGGGGCCGTCGCGGCCGCCCAGCAGCTTACGTTCGAACCAAACGGTATGACGGTGGTCTATGGGCCCAACGCAGCTGGGAAGTCGAGTTACGTTCGCGCCCTCAAGCGAGCGTGCCGAACGGTGGACAAGGACAGTGTCATCCTCGCGAATATCTTCTCGCCCGCCATACCTGCCCCGCGGCCCTCGGCAACGATCAGGATGTTGGTTGACGGAGAGGAGGAACAGCTGGTGCTGGACCTTACGTCCCCCGGGCCCAGCGAGTTGGCCACGATCAGCGTCTTTGATGCGCGCTGCGCGGAGCTATACGTGTTGCGGCGAACGACGGTCGAGTACGTGCCGTCAGTGCTTGCGCTGCTCGAGCGGCTGGCCACGACGCAGGATGACCTGAGGCGTGCCCTGGAGGCGGAGATGGCGACTATCGAAGGCCGGACGCCGCGTTTTCCTGAGTTCGCCGCGGGCTCGTCAGCTGTGCATCAGATCGTGCGAAGCATATCGGCGGAAACGGACCTCGACGAGGTAGCACGTCTCTGCCAGATCAGCGAGCCGGAACGGCGGCGGCGCGAGGAGCTCCGCGTTTTGCTCGCATCGGCAGCCGCCGGTCAATCCAAGGCGGACGCCGCCGGAGCCCGGGCCGCTGCACAACAGGCGGCCGTCCTCGCGCAGCGGCTCGAGAGGCTGTATGAGCTGCTCGGGGACGCCTCGGTCCTCAAGTTGCGGGGCCTGGCTCAAGAGGTGGCGGAGACGGCCGTGGCTGCTCGTCTCTCGCGCGAGGAGTTCGGATCGGGCGCTCCACCGGGGGTCGGATCGGGACCGTGGCGGGTGATGTGGGATGCGGCGCGGAGTTTTGTGCAAAGCGCCGGGTACGGCCCATTTCCTCCCCCTCCCGGGTCGGCGGCCGTTGCCTGCCCTCTTTGTCTGCAGGAGATCTCGCTCGACGCAGCTGAGCGTTTGAGACATTTCCAGGCTCACGTCGAGAGCGAGGTCGAGAGCCAGGTCGAGTCCGCGGTTGCGGCCCTGGCCGGCGCGACGGCGATGCTGCCCACGACTCTCATCGCCGACTGTCAGCCGCCCGTCCTCGAGAGCATCCGGGCCGTCGAGGCGGGTCTGGCAGCGACTGTGGACGGGGCGGTCAACGCCGCCCGGGAGCGACTCGCAGCGTTGACCGCTGGCGCCGAAGCCATTCTGCATGCGGAACTCGCGGAGATGCCTCCGGACCCGTGCCCTCGTTTGCGAGCATGGTCGGACGCGCAGGCGCGCAGGGCGGGAGAGCTGGAGGCCCTGGCGGACGCTGCTGGCGAGCAGCGGCGGCGCACCGAACTCCTCGAGCTGGAGGCCCGTGAACTGCTGGCCGTTCGTCAGATCGAGATCGCAGCGTGGGTGCGCGACCTCCAGCTCCTGCGTGCTATGAAGAGCGCCTTCTCCGCTCTGCACACAAGCGCCGTCACCCGAAAGCAGCGCGAGCTCACCTCGCAGGTGGTAACCGAGACTCTCCGAGAGAACCTTCGGCGCGAACTCGGTGCGCTGCATTTTGAGCACCTCGACATGGATGTCGTCTCCCATGGCCAGGTGGGCTCGACCCAGGTTGAGCTGCGGCCGCGGTCGGCGCCCGATGCCTCGGGGCTGGGGGACGTGCTCTCCGAGGGCGAGAAACGGGCCTTGTCGATAGCGTTCTTCTTGGCGGAAGTCGGTGCCGCCGAACACGGCGGCGGCATAGTCCTGGATGATCCCGTCTCGTCGACGGATCAGGAACGGCAGCGCTACATCGCGGACCGACTGTGTCAGGAGGCGGGACGGCGCCAGGTAATCGTCTTCACACACGACATCGCTTTTGTCCTCAGCCTTCAGAAGCGCGCCGAGGAATACAAGATCCCCCTCGCGATGCATGGCATGTGGCGGGATAGGCTGGTTGCCGGCCGCGTGGACGAGCAAGCACCCTTCGAGACGCTCAAGTTCAATCGGCGCGTGGGGCAATTACGCGATGAGGTCCAGAACTGGCCGTCATTCTCCTCGTTCGACGCTCAATGGAATGCAGTGTGCAACCTGTACCGCCGGATGAGGATGACCTGGGAACGTGGGGTCGAGGAACTTCTCTTCGCCGAGGTGGTCCAGCGCTTCTCGCCGGAGGTCAAGACCCAGAGTCTGGGCTCCGTCAACATCACAGACGAACTGGTGGAGATGGTCTCCGAAGGAATGACAAGGTGCTCGACCTTCGTGCACGACCAGCCTCCAGGGCAGCAGCCAACGTATACCCGGGCCGATCTGGAGCAAGATGTTGAGAAGCTCGTAGCCTTTGGCACCGTCGCTCGCTCTCGATCGCGCTAACGATTGTCAGCTTCGCCGGCCCGGCCCGTAACTCAATTCGATCAGTTTCCGGCGACCGTCTGGGAAGTGCGGTCGCCTCAGTCAAGTGTGGTCGACGCGCCCCAGGTGGCACGCTGAGATGCGTCGGTTCCGCCCTCACGCGATCCCTTGCACTGTTGTGTCGTTACCCAGGAACGCGGCGGCTCGCAACCCCAGCTCATGCCGTGCGATGTTCGCAAGATCGGCCCTCGCCACCGCGAGGCGTTCGATGGCTCTCTGCCAGTCGTCTAGTTGCGTCTGAGTCCACCTCTCGCCTGCAAAGTACCGCGCAAGCCGACTGCGAGCCGCTCCGTGTACCGTCGCCGAACCAATGACGTCGGTACTTCGGCTGGCAACCTCATTGGCGGCACGAATGGCCTCGTGCGTGCCATGAATCCACACACCGCTCAGCGCTTCATAGAGCGGCACTGTGTCCCGCCTGAGAAACTCGTCCAGTTGGAACGTGTCGACTGGCTTCGTGATACGTAACGCGACATTCAGGCCCGCGCCCAGACCCGTTCGGGTTTCCATCGCCGAGTGCATGGTGCCTGCCGTATGAACGAGGAGTCCGGAGACGGTCATCATCTGGCCATAGGCCTTCGCCCTTGCAGCGCTGAGGCTTCGCCGATCTTCGCGATGATCGTGCCGGATATCTCGGGCCAGCACCAACACTCCGGTCAGGAACGACGCTCCGAGTGCCGCGACGACAGGCGCCCAGACCGGCTCCACAGTCACGCGTGCGCCTTCACCGCATGATCATCTGCCGACTCCGGTCGCCTGCCACAGACCCGAGCCGCCGATCATCCTGGGCATGCGCTTTCTGCAGTCTCGGCCGGTCGGCTATTTCGACGGAAGGCGACGGTCGAACTCGGGCACCGGAACGGTCACGACCATCGGCTGCTGGGGGATCGGCATGAACCTGGCGTTTGGCAACCCCAGCACGCTGCTCGCGATATCCGCCCCCGGCCGCGTGTAAACCCACAGCTCGGCTCCATTTCCCGCCGCGAAGTCCGCGAAGTCTGTCAACTGGCCGCCGCGCTCGTCGAACACATACGCCTTGTTCTTCGCCTCAACAACCGCGTTGTAGTCGGCGAGAGTCCGAGCGGTCGGGAAGTCCGGGCGTCGTGTCCGGCCGCTGGTCGTGCCGGTGATGGTCTCCGACCCGCGCGCGGGTGCCACGCCCAGGTCGCGCCCGACCAGGAGCTCGCCCTCCGCGCCAAACACATTGCTCTGACGTCCGGGGAGATTGCTGATCATGATGTATCGCTCGCCTACGGCACCCACCGCGTTCAGCGGGCCGTCGACCGCGATACCGTGCACGGTCGCGTCCCACAGCTGGCCGCCGGTCACGGGACGCCCGGTCGCCGCATCGACGAGAAGGGTCGAGGTCGTGTTGGTGAAGACGCCGGCGGTCGCACCGCCCGCGTATCCACCTCCAACCATCCCGAGGTAGCGCGCTGCCACCCAGGACGTGCCGCTGGCCACCCCTCTTTGCACGAGCGCGCGGTTTATCAACCCGGCGGTGCTGGTCGCGACCGCGTTTCCCACGCGCGAGGCGATCGCCCCCCCCGCGTAGCCGAGCCCGGCGCCGGCAACGGTTCCGACGGCGCCGCCCAGAACGGCTCCCCCCACGCCACCCGACCGGTACCCGATACGCCCACCTGTCCACATCCCCATGAGCCCACCCGCGGCGGCGGCCCCGAGCGCGATGTTGCCGGTGGCCGCGGTGACTGCCCCTCCGACGGCGCCCGCGCCAACGCCCGCGAGGATGTCCCCCAGGTCCCCCCCGGAGAGCGCGGCGCTGACACCTCCGATCGCCGCTCCGACGACCGCACCAAGGAGGATGTGAAGCCACCTGCCGTAGGGGTCGGCGAAGTTGAGCGGGTTGAATCCCACGAAGGCGTAGGGGCTCCAGCCATCGGCCAGCATGAAGGGGTCGGGCTGCAGGAAGCAGAGAAGGTTGGGATCCATGTAGCGGTCCCGGAAGTCGTACAGACCACAGGAGTCCATGTACTCGCGGCCCATGAACCGGGGGTTCATCCCGATCGCGGATGCGGGCCTCACGGTGCCCGTGGGATCGAGGATCTCCGGCGCTCCGAAGGCGCCGTAGCGGTACCTCTCGAGCACGGTGCCGTTTGCGTCGCAGACGAGGGCCAGGGACCCGATGGAGCCGTACGCCAGCAACTCGGTCGCGGCGCTCGTGCTCTTGATCGCGGGCTGGTCGAGGTGGGGAGACGGGACGAACTGCGCGACCGCCGCCGACCTTGTCTCCTGTACCACCTCGTGCCCGAGGTACGTGAAGCTGGTCGCGCTCGTCCCCTCGACGCGGCTGCTCAGGCGGCCGAGCGGGTCGTACGCGAGCTGTGCGATCACCGATAAGCCGTCGCGCACCCTGACGAGCCTGCGAAATGCGTCGAAGTCGTACTCGCGCGTACCGAGCTTCCGTAGATTGCCCGCCGAGTCGTACAGTGCTGCGACCCCGTCTACATCTGTGTACTGCTGGAGGGCGTTCGTCGTGAATGCGTGGCTGGAGACGACGGTCCCCGAGGCATCTCGTTCCACGACCGCCCGCGGCATGTCGCCGGCGGAGTAGGCGATCGAGGTCTCCTGTCCGTATGGAGCGGAAGCCGCCGCCGCGGCGACCGCATCCTGGGCAGGCTGATCCAGGCCTCCCGGAGGTGGAACGGTGGCGCCGGGAAGGCCGTCGTGGCTCACCTCCAGGCGCGACGTGGAATCGTAGCGATATGACGAGTCGCTCTCGCCGGGTGCCCTGCGCCCTACAGCTCGCCGGAAGCCGAGGCCGTCTCGAACGTTGAGCTCAGAGCGGAGGACGGCCCCCCCGCCGTCCGACTGCGTGCTCGATGCCAGGCGGAACGCACGGTCGTAGTCGAGAACCGTCGAGAGTCCTCCCGCGCGGATCGACTCCAGCCGGTTTGCGCCTGCCCAGGCAACCTCCACCAGCGCGGTCCCCGGGGAGAAGCCCTGCGCCGCCAGTGGCAGGCTCCCGGCCGTGTCCTGGACAACCCTTTCGAGTCTGCCGAGCGGGTCGAACTCGTGGCGATCCTGTCGGCCGTCGGGGTACTGCAGCCACCTCGTCCTTCCCGGCGGGTCGTATCTGAGGTGGATGCTCTCGGCCCCCTCGTCGGCCGTCAGGCGGCCAAGGGAGTCGTACCTCAGGGAGCGTGCCGCGCCGGGGGTACTCGCCCCGACGAGGCGCCGCATCCCGTCCCACGTAAGAGTGAGATCCGCGGTCGGCTGGACGCCGGCCGCGGGGGTCGCCCGGATCGATTGAGGTAGCCCGACCTCGTTGTTGCTGTACGCGATGCCCGTCCCGTCGAAGTCGGTGAAATCTGCGATCGCCCCGGTGGGGTCGTACGCGAAAGTCTGGAAACGTCCGTCCGCTCGAGTGATGCGCGTCACGCGATCCTGGGCGTCATGTTCAACCTCGAGCGCCGTCCCGCTCGGATCCTGGATGGAACGCACACGACCGGCCGCGTCCCTTGTCTGCAGGATCGACTGGCCCGCGAGCTCACTCCTCACGACCGCGCCTTGAGCGTCGTACGCCAGCTTGAGGGCGGTGCCCACGGGGTTCAGGGCGTCCGTGAGCAGTCCTCTGGCGTCGTGGGAGTAGGTGTTGCGGTTGCCCAGTGGGTCGGCCTCCCCCGTGACCCGGCCCCGTGAGTCGTATTCACGGGTCCATACGCCGACGCTCACACCTCCTGTCGAGGCTGCCTCGCGGATCTCGATATCGGCGGTGCGGCCGGCGGCGTCGAGGTGCCAGGAAACCACGTTCCCAAGGGAGTCCGACTCCTCCAGCAACACGGAGTTCGGCCCGTAGGCTCGCCTCCGCTCGAGACCGCCGGGCTCGGCGATGATGGATGGTCGCACGCGCTCGTCCGTCCAGTACCTCGTCTCGATGTCAACATGCGGTCCGGCCGCCGTGTCGAACACGACGTCAACCTGTCTCCGTACACCGGCGCGCTCGTTGTACTCGTACCGCCGGCGAGCCAGCAGCGTCCCGCCGCTCGTCGGCGAGTCGTTGACCTCGACCTGTGCCACGAGTCCCCGGATCTCGCGCGCGTACGAGACAGTGCTCCCGTCGGGCGCGGTGAGCCGGGCCAGCTGACCGAACCCGTCATATTCGAGCAGCAGGCGAGGCCCGCCATCGAGGTTGGCCGACACCAGGCGTCCGCTTCGACTGTATTGGTACTGACGCCGGTACGCGACCACACCGTTCGCATCCGTGAGGGTCTCCTCCAGGGTGAGCCCGCGCTCGTCGAATCTGCGGCTCCACACCCGCCCGATGGCGTCGGTAACCTCGACCGGCTGGCCCTCTGCGCTGCGCCTGTACGCCGTGCTGCGCGGCGCGACCGTGTTCACGGCATATCGTTCGGCGATCAGCTGGCCCCGGGCATCGAAGGCGAACTCGTTGCGGATCGGGTTCCCGGCCAACACTGGATCGTCGTAGGCGCCACGCGGCTCGAGTGCGTACGCGAGGTGGCCCGCGCCGTCCCAGTGATACTCCCACCGCGACCCGTCCGGCGGGGTCACGACCTCGACCTGCGAGGTCGCGTTGACGGCGTACGAGGTGACGTTCCCCAGTCCGTCGATCCGCGCGAGCAGGTTGCCCACGGGGTCGTACCGGTAGCTCTCCGTGACGGTGGCGCCACCCGCGGTCGTCGTTCGCCTCCCGAGGTATCCCGTGACCTGGGACGTCGTCAGGTACTCGAACTCGTGGACGCCACCCGCCTCCTCGTGGCGAACGAGCTGTCCCTGGGAGTTGTAATGGAGGCGCTCTGTCGCCGCCAGCGTGCTGCCGTCCGGCTGCGTGGTGGAAGGGTGCCTGATCTCGACGAGACAGCCGGTCCCCGTCCCGGCCGTCTGGTAGTCGTAGAGGTACTCGGTCTGGGCTCCGCCCGCGTCAATCACCACCTGCGGAAGTTGATATTTGGCCTCGTACGTGGCGCGAAACACGTCACGAGGCACCATCGGGTGGGTCGGCTCCGGCACTTCGGTCACCTGGAGCAGGTTCCCTCTCGCGGTCGGGTCGGGATTGGCGGCGTCATACCTGTAGACGTATCCGTGCCCGTCTGGCTCGTACTGCTCGGCGACGTTGCCCTGCTCGTCGTAGGCGTAGGTGCGGGCACAGAGGCGAAAGGTCCCGTCAAGCCCAAGCCTGAGCCGCTCGTCCAGCAGGTCCCCCCGGTAGTTGAACGTGTAGACGCGCAGGATGCCCGGGTCGACCACTGAGACCTGCACGGCAGGCACGTTGACCATGCTCGCGTCGCGGGGGACGTACTGCAGCTGCACGGTTTCGAAGGTTGCCTCGTAGCCGCCGTAGTTCTGGTACACGACGCGGCCCCAGTCTTCGCTCCGCGGGTCGTTGCCGTATACGTTCTCGACGACGAGGACATCCTCGCCGTCGATGAGTCGCGTGAGGTTGTGGATCAGTGCGGGGTGGGTCTGGTCCCGGTCGTACTCGTACCTGCACGTCGTGCCGTCCGGGTGGTCGGAAGTGGCCGGCGTGGTCACAGCGACGAGGTGCTCGACGTCGTCGTCGTGCCAGTACCGCCAGGTCCGCCCCGAGTGATCCGAGACGGACTCCAGCAGCCCGCAATCGCCGTAGGCGAACGCGATGAACCGCCCGGCGCTGTCGGAGACCTGCTGCAACCGTCCCTCGGCGTCGTACGCCAGGGTGTGAGCGTTGCCGTGCCGATCCTGGATCTGCGTCAACGGGATGCGGTCCGGGCGCGGCCACCCGGTCGGCCGGGTGAAAAGGAGTTGCATGCCGCCCGGCTCCGTGAGCAGGTACCCCGTGGACGGGTCGGCGGGAGGCGCCAGGTGCTCCAGGCGGCGGAACACCCCGAGCGGCGGTTCGTAGCCCGTCGCCGAGGGCTTGAACACGTCCTCTGAGAAGTGCCCTGTCCAGACCGCGATCGAGCCGTCGGTGAGCTCGCGGATATAGGCGTTGTAGTTGTGGTCCCAGTTGTAGCCCCACGGGCCGAAGCTCGGCGTGCCCGACCGGTACATGCGGATCAGGCGGAGAGGGAAGCCGATCGACGCGATCTCCACGTCGAGGCTCGTCACCGTGAAGGACCCAGTGAAGGTGATGACGGGATCGACCACAGTGTTCTGCAGGTCGCGATCGTCACGGCTGAAATTGGGGTGCGGCTGGCCATCCGGAGCGTCGTTGTGGACCACGGACTCCATGGCCTTATCCATGCCCGCGGGGGTGACACCCTGGGATTGCAGCTGGTCGGACACCTCGTAGTCCGGCATGGGGTTCTGCCGATCGAGGTACTGCTGGGAGAGCGGGCGACCGTCGTCTGTCGCCGTCTCCCGCGGCGACGACTGTACGGTGGACTGGGTGTCGGGCTGGGGGGCATTCAGAGTCTGGGCGTTCTCGTCCCCCTGAGGAGCGGGAGTGTCCGATGCACCCTGAGCGGGGTTGGTGTTGGTGGCTGGAACGCTGGGTCCGGCGTCAGGGCCGTCGCTCGCCGGGCAGGCGTCGTTCAGGTCTTCGATGGCGTTCGGAGCTTCGTTGGCCACGCCCGCCTCTGTCGTGCCCCGCCAGGCGCCGATGAAGGCTTTCATGCGGCACGCGTCGTCGGTCGAGAAGGTCTCTCCGGCGCGCATGGTGTATTGCTGTCCTTCGAAGTCGAACTGCGCGTCTCTGTACGAGGTGAAGGTCCACGCCATCGATGTCTACCGGTACCCCAGGGGGAGGCGGCTCTCTACCGCTCGGGCTCGTACTCCTCCTCGCGTCTGGCTCGGCGGCGCGAGACACTGCGCCCGGCGGTGCTGGGCCGCCTCTCCGGGCGGCTCGGCGGGCTCGCCACAGCGGGCGCGGTGCCGCCGCTGACCCCGGCTGTTCTCGCCTCGGACACACCCCCGGTCTGGAAGTCCTGGGTTGGTGTCACCCCGAGGATCTGGTGGAATATCGTCCGTGCCTCCAGGGGATCCAGCTTCAGGCGCCTGGCGAGGTCCTCGGGAGCAAGCTGGAGGGTCTCCCCGACCGTGAGCCTGGGTGCCCGCTTTCGAACGAGCGCGCGGGTGTTGGGGTCGAGCCCCTTGACCTCGGCGAGCGGTTGCGGATTCTGATCGACGGGCAGGTCGTCGAGCCCGGCAAGAAGGCGTCGCAGGGCGAAGCGCGTAGCGAGGAAGCTCACGGCCCGGGGCGGGTAGCGCCGGCTCTGCCGGAAGCTGGAGATCATCTGACCGGCCACGTACCTCGAAACCTGATTGGCCGCCGCGAGCGCCGGTCGTCCGGCCCCGCCCGCCGTGGTCAGCAGTTCGCTGACCTGCTGGGGTGCGGCCTGCTCGTATGAGACGTAGCTGGCCTCGAGGGGAAGCCGCGCCTCTTCCTCCCAGCCGGCACATGACCTGGCCTCTCTCGCCGTGATGAAGAAGTCGGTCGAGGTGACCGTGCTCGTCGATGGTGTGCTCGTCGGCTGGTCGGAGATCGTGTAGACGGTCACCGTGAGGCTCAACTTGCCGTCGGTGTCGCCACCACCGAACCATCCGTACACATGCGCGGTGATGTCGACATGGTCGTCGTACGTCGTTATCGTCGGCTGGGCCTCGCCCTGGTGTCCGTCAGCGGTCTGCGCAGACCAGTTGTCTATCGAGACGCCCGCCGGCAGCGTGACGGTGACCGGCCCGCTCCCCCAGTTGTAGGTGAACGTCCCTCCACCCCTGGAGCGATCGAGGTGATACCCCCCGGGCACCTGCATCGTCCAGGCGCCGGGCGAGTCGTCAGACCCATGAAAATCTCCGCCGCCACGGGCCTGGAGGGTGAAGGTCTGATCGAGTTGCTGCTGGTCGTAGGTTGTCGAGCCCGTCGTCTGTGTCGAGGTGGTGGTGTGGAGGTGACCGGTTTCGAGCGTCGCCACGACGCAGAGGTCGGTCATCTCCTTGGGCCGTCGCACCACGAGAAAGAACTCCTGGACCCCCTCCAGGCGGCGGGGGCCCTTCACGAAGGTGTAGTCCGAGTCGACCATGTGCGGCCGCGCGTTGAGGAAGAAGATCGCCCGGTTCGTGCCCGCGTGGTAGCTGTCCAGAAGGTGGTACAGCTGCGAGAGGTTCGTCGTATGCGAGTACGACTCGCGCTTCTCTCGCGATGAGTCGGTCGTGACGAGGTTCACGCCCGTCGTGCCGAGCGTCGACCGGGTGCCGACCTCCTGTTGGTGGCTCGCGTTCACCCCGCCGCCGCCGTACGGCGTGTTGACCGACAGCCCAAACGAGCCGCCACGGTCGATGTTGTCCATCTCCGTGGAGTCGGTGCTGGTCGTCCCCTTCCGGACGTTGATGTCGTTCGACGACTGTGTCAGCGCCTCGCCGGTATCCGTGACCAGCTCCACAAGCTCGCGCTTCTTCGGCTCAAAGTCGGTCAGGTAAGGGAACTGGTCGACGCCCCATCGGTCGTCGGAGGGAAACACTGCCACCTGGACGATGCTCGCAAGGCACGGATACGAGTCACTTGTCAGGCCTTCGTAGTTGTGGACGACGTGCGATGACCAGTAAGGCGTGATGAGCCCCGTGTCGATCTCGTAGCCCTCGGGCTGATAACCGGACACGGTCGCCACGACCTTCAGGAATGTGGTTATCTCGTCCGGGTTCGTCAGCTCCGGGTCTGGCACCGGGTCGTACGAGAACACGGCCAGCGAGGACCGCCATTTGAGCGGGAGCGGGCCGTTGCGGTTCACCGCGTACATGTCGGGGCTGATGGCAATCCGCTTCCATGGGATATCGATTGGCAGAGCCAGGATATTCGTCGTCATCGAGCCCTCCTCGCGGCTTCGGATGACGAGGGATCATCTTTCTAATGACGTGACATGTCAACCAGCGATGAACACGAGCCGCGCCGGGATGTCGAATAGATGTCTCGTTGTGAACAGGAGTGTGCGCGTCACCTGACCGGCCCCCAACTCAACGAGTAGCTCCGTCGGGGTGCAGATAGCCGGAACGGACTAATCGGGTGTCACAGTTCTGCTCCTCGACTCCGGAGCCACGCCCGACACCAGATCTCATGGCACGGCGCCGCCATGCTGCTGCTGAGAGCCTCACTGTCAGTAGCAGGGCTATTGACCAGCCAGCGTTCGGCCCCTGAACGATAGCGCCCGTGAGTAACAGCAAGACCGCCGCCACGCCCCCCCTTGGGGGATCCCTTCGCAGCGTAACGAATACCACTCTCCAACGACTCCCTTTGAAGAGGTCCAACCCGGAGCGTCTCGCGTCAGGGAGTCGAGATCTTCTGGATCATGTCACTCCTGGGCCAATCGTCATTGCCATCATCCCGGGTCGTGACTTCGCCTCCTGGGCGCCGGCAGAACGACAACGGACTACGTGCGCGGCCGGGGTCGTAGCAAATCCGCATTCCGGTTTGAGAGAGACGGTGAACACTGTTGGCCAATCCTGACGCAGATAGAAAGGACAATGCGTTCCAATCTGAAGATGGCGATCGATGGACATCTCGGGCCACTCCTCTCCTGTTCATCAGCCATGACAGTCGGGATGCAGTGAGATCCACACCGCTTTCGGCACACCGTCGCCTCTCGGGCTATCCAGCAAGGCACGGCGCCGATGGCTGTGCAGCGGGCGCTGGGCCGCGCGACGCTCCACATTGATGGCGAACTATGACTTCGGCAATCTGTCGCCGTATGAACTCGAGAACCTAACGCGTGACCTTCTTCAGCACCGATGGGGCGTCTTCGTCGAATCGTTCGCACCAGGCCGCGACAACGGGATCGACTTGCGGTATGCCCGCGCAGACAGCCCTAGTCGAATTGTCCAATGCAAGCATTACCTACGCACTGGCTACGCGGGTCTCCTTAGTCATCTCGAGGGTTCGGAACTCGAAAAGGTTCGAAGGCTAGACCCTAATCGCTATTGCCTCGTGACGAGCGTCCCGATGACACCTGCGCGTAAGGCTCAGATCAAGCGGCTCTTCGAACCCTTCATCAAAGAACTGGAGGATGTGATGGGACCAGAGGATCTGAACAACATGCTCGGTCTCTGGCCCGACGTCGAACAGCAGCATTTCAAGCTGTGGCTATCGAGCCGTGCCGTCCTTGACCTTGTGCTCAATAACGATGTTGTCACGCGGACGACGAGCCTGCTCGACGATATTGAGAGGGACGCAGTCCTCTATGTCCAGAACGAAAGCTTCCGTCGCGCGACGGATATTCTCCATTCTGATCACGTATGCGTAATCGCGGGTCCGCCAGGAATTGGCAAGAGCATGCTCGCAAAGATGCTGCTTCTGAATCACATCAAGGGCGGTTACGCGCCAGTGGTAGTTTCGTCAGACATCGACGAAGGTGACCGCTTGTATTCCCCAGGCCAGCAGCAGGTCTTCTATTACGACGACTTCCTCGGCCAAGCGATGATGGGCGAGAAGCTTTCGAAGAATGAGGATGCACGTCTCGGATCATTCGCAAACCGAGTACGCCGGGCGGGGAACAAGCGCCTTATTCTCACTACTCGCGAGTACATCCTGCGCCAGGCGGAACAGGAGTATGAACGCCTTGACTTTGCGAACCTGCGGCTGGACCTCTGCCTCATCGACTTGGCCGACTACACCAGGAAGCAGCGTGCGGAGATCCTTTACAACCACCTGTACTTCTCCGATCTTCCAGCCTCGTTGAAGACCGCAGTACGGATCGACCACGGGTATCGCAGGATTGTGGATCATCCGAATTACAGTCCACGAGTCGTCCAGTTCGTCGTGAAGGGTGCTGCCCCTGCGGGCACGACGGCTGAAGGACTGACCGACTACTTTGTCGAAACGCTGAACCGTCCAGAAGTCATTTGGGCGCGAGCCTTTGAGAATCTCGATTCGTTAGGCCAGGCGGTGCTCTTGGTGCTCCTTAGTCTCCCGACGCGCGTGAGACTGACGGATCTCCGTGAAGCAGTCGACAAGTACGCCCAAGGGGTCTTCAATCAGGCCTTGCATCCAGTCGCAATGAGGCGAACGCTCAAGACACTAGATGGCACCTTCTTGTACACGGACGCACAAGACGACACCTTTATCGTTCGAGTCGCGAATCCGTCGGTGCGAGACTATCTCTGGGGTTACTTGGAGCTGAACCCCGATGATCTCGCGAAGCTTATCGCCAACGTCTGCTTTTTCGATCAGGTCAGCGTCCTGCTTTCGGCCAGTCGAGAGGTCGCGGACAAGAAGGGACGAATCCGCCTAGAGCCTGTCTCTCTACCGCTCTCTGGCCAGACTACAGCCGTGATCGAGGCTGCCGCTCGGACGATCGAGGGTAAGTCAGTCGCCGTTGTCATTTACCGTCGCGATGATGGGTCGACCTATCTTGGGACGTGGCACGCTGATTACGAAGAAAGGTTGAGTGTGCTGGCTCAGTACGCCCAGCGCGTTGACGCCGACGCGATGATGGCATGGGTAATTGACCGAACCGATACGGTATCCGGCACCTGGGGAGAAGACACTGATGCAGATGTCGTGCTGCGGTTGCTCCGAGCCATCGAGCCCGCCAGGCCGCTGACCTCGGCTGATGCGTCGAATCTGGGGCGTGCCGCCCTGTCGTTCTTCGCTAACGATCTCTTGCACACCGAGCGGTTCGACAGCTATCTCGATTTCAGACGCGAGTGGCCCGACTTGGTACCGGCTGCTTTGCACGCTGAGATCCAGCAGACGTTCGAGAGATTCAGCACAGACAGGTTAAGAGACATGATTTACGAGGATGGCCTCCACGGGACGCTCGCAGAAGAGGTTGAAATGCTCGAATCCTGCGCTGAGAGGTTCGCCGTCGAACTTGATGTAGTCACCCGCTCAGAAGTGGACGAGCACCTCCAGGAATTGGCGCGCCGTGAAGATCAGGCAAACGATCAGGCCTACGAGGCCTATCGAGACATGCGCTCGCGAGCCGCCCCAGACGACGACGATCAGGTTATTGACCGCCTCTTCGATTCCCTTGACGCGTGAATGCTGAGCGTAGGTCACGAAGGGGACCGCGCCGCGCGTTCATCCCTATCTTTGAAGCGTGCCGACTGCACTTCTGACCGCTGCCGACCTGATCCCGGACCACGTCCTGGCCGAGACGGATACCGACCGTCTGCGGCACGAGCCGATCGTCCGCGAGGTGGCGGCGCTAGCTACCGCTGTGGAAACCCCCAGCAATATCGTGCTCTTCGGACCTTGGGGTTCGGGCAAGTCAAGCGTCCTTCAAGGTGTCCGCCGCACGTTGCACGGATGCGACGTCCCGGTGAAGGTCGTGCGTTACGACGCCTGGAAGTATGGCGGTGGTGCGCTCCAGCGCAATTTCATTTACCACGCGGCTACCGAGCTCGGCGTCAACGAGGATGACGACGAAAACCGCGAGTATTTCCGCGGGCTGTACGAGAGCCGCCGGAGTGGCGGCATACGTCTCGGCGAGGTCTTACGGTCCGGGTGGCGCTCGGTAATTCGGGGGTTGCTGCGTTTTGCTGGGGCCATCGCTGCGATCTGGCTCGTCACAGCACTCGTCCTTTTGTGGATGGGGTTCGGGTTCCTGGTCGAACGCGGCACCGCCGCACTCTTGGGCCTGCTCCCGTTTGCCCTCATCGCGCCGCTGCTCCTCGGGACAGTCCAGGCAGCTCTCGCGGACGCACACATGACATTCGAGCAGTCAGCTCCTTCGACGGACGAGCAGTTCGGCCGCACATTCAAGAGCCTAATCAAGCAGGCGCGCGCGCGTGCCATCTGCCCAGCAGTCGGCCGCCTGGTGTTTCTGATCGACGAGCTCGACCGGTGCTCGGCCGAGGATGTGGTCAGTACGCTTACGGCCCTGAAGACATTCTTGGATGAGGAGCACTGCGTCTTCATCGTCGCCATTGACCGGGAGGTTCTCGAGAGTGCACTCCAGAAGGCTCCGCCGCAGGTAACGCCCGCTGACGATCTATCCCCTTATTACAGTTCGGCCAGCGCGTATATCGACAAAATCTTCCAGTATCAGTTGACGCTGCCGCCACTGCGGAGGGGCCGCCTGGGGCGGCTCGCAGCAGAGCTCGTAGAGGGTCGTGGAGGAATTTGGCAGGAGCTCGCAGAAACGAGTCTCGAGGGCACGTCCGCGTTAGACCTCGTGCTGTACGTACTTATTCCGTCTCATGTCCGGAGCCCCCGGCGCGTCAAGGTGCTCCTGAACAACTTTGCAACCCACGCCCGACTTGCCCAGGCTAGGGGCATCGCTGTCGTTTCGCGTAGCGCTGAAATCGCCAAATTGATGGCACTGGAAACCGAGTTCCCACTCTTCGCGGCCGACCTTCACCACGAGCGGCGACTGCCATCGCTTCTCCTCGGCCTAGGCATAGACGCTGATCTTCCCGAACGGGTGCGAACCCTTCTGGCGAAATACGCGGCAGCCGCTACACCGCTTAGGGAGGAGATCGACACGACTCAGCGTGCAGCGCCGGCCGCGGGACAGGATCCCCAATCGCTCACCGCGACAGCCGCTGTTCCTCTCGATCCACCGATTACGACTGACCCGGGCGCGGAAGGGGCGCTCAAGGCAACTCAGTATCGTCAGCTCCGGCTCTACCTCCAGCGCACGGCCACTATCCCGGATCCTGGCCGCGACCTGCTTTATCTGGAGCAGGCGGGGGTTTACGCGGATCTGCATGACACTGAGCTAGGGCAGCTGATCGAAGACCTGGCACCCGACGACCCGGATACCCTCCTCGGCCGCCTGCGACAGGAGCCAGTGGAGGAGCAGGCCAAGGCGGTCAAGGTATTGCTGGACATGGTTGGAAATGAATCGGGTATCGAGAGGTCCAAATGCGCGTCCGCACTGATCCATCTGGGCGACGCCATGGGTCCGAATCTCCTTCCCCTCGCAGCCCAAGTCGCCGAGGCGCTAAACGCCTATCGGCTCGAGATGGGCTTGCGAGATCGGGATCTGGCGGCGTGCCTGCGCATCACTGTTGTGGCCGGCAGTGCGGGCAAACCCCTGCAGGAGAGCGTGGTTGCCGATAGCCGTACTCTGGCGAACCAAGAATCCCTGCTCGGCGCGGCCCGACTACTATCCAACCTGCCGGCTGAGCTCGGTACCACTGTCCGCGAGCGTCTTGTCGCGGCTGTGAAGGCCTCCCCGGCGAATCTGCACGATTTCCTCCCTGGCCTCGCACGTGACGACGCAGACTATCTGCTCGAACAGACCCGGACGGAGTTCACCGGGGCGATCAATGCCGCCGAGGATGACGAGACCCCCGAGGCAGCAGCGACCATCATCGGCAACACGTGGAAGGCCATTGACAAGGTCGTCGGGGTCGATCACGAACTCCGCGCGGACCTTAACTGGATCCTGCTAACCTGCTCGGCTGATGCCGCGTACGCGGGGGCCCTGGAGCACTCCCCAGCCCTGCTGCCGAGCATAGATCGAGTGAGGGCGACGCGCCATTGCCTCGTCGCAATCGCACGCGCACCCGAGGAGGACTGGCCCCTTTGGATGGCTCTCCTAGCGGGGAACACCTGATGCCGGGCGTTGAGGATTCGCGCGTCCTGCAGGCGGTAACGGCAGTCTTTACACGGGCGACGTGGTCGGATGATCGCCTCGCATTAGACGCGATGCAGACCATCGCGGCAGTGGCGGCCGCCGCGCAGCCCGAGAACGCCGAGGATCTCAGCGAGAAACTTGCCGCTGCGTTCGAGCAGGCCGCCGCTGGCTCGAAATGGTGGCTGACAGCTGACGGCCTCCGGCTTCAACTCATCATTCACCGTGCAGCCGCGGAGATGTGCCGTGCCGCGGAGTGGAGCGCGCCGGCGATCGAGGAGGCGGCAGTCGCCCAGATCATCCGATCCTTCCCTCCGGCCGCCGCGATGACTGGCTACACATATACCGGAGTGCGTCAGCTCGGAGCTCTGCTGAGCGTCGGCGCTCGCAGGCAGCTGGTGGCTGCCTTACGAACGTCATCAGGTCAAACTCAGCCGGCTCTCCCGCCGAGCGTCCCGGCACCGACGGGAGTTGAACCCATCTCGACAATCCTGGTCCTTGCGGCAGTCGATCCTCAGGAGTCAGAAGCTACGGACTGGGGGATTGAGTCTTCGGAAGCCATCGCCGCCTCATGCCCACCCTCTCCCGAAGCGGTCTTAGCGGCACACTCGTGGCTGTCGCTTGGGCCGACCCCCGCCGACGTTGTGCTTCTAAGTGCTGGCTGGGCAGCCCACGATATACGGCCGCTCCGCGACGCCCTACACCGGTGGGCGGTCAGTCTCGATGACGAAGCCCGGACTGGCTATGCGATCACACTCCTACGTACGGGGCGTAGTCCTCGTGGCTGGCTTGGGCCAGCAGCCGAAGCGGGGGTCGACGAAGAGCAGATCCTTGAAGAGATCCTTTCACAGCTGCGCGCGGCGAAGAACTTCGATGAGCGGTTCAATCTAACCGACGCTGTTTTGGAGTTGCGCCCTACCACCGCGAAGGGACAGCAGAGGGTCGCTTCCTACATGATGGTGCTGCTTGAGAGCGGGAAGAAGAACGATTTCGAGCTCGCCTGCCGGCTCGGTCCCGCGCTCGGTAATCAACACCGCTCAAAGGTCGCTTTGTCTGACAGGTTGAAAGCGCTGATGCGTAAGAACGGCTGGGCGATCCCCGATGGCCAGCGCAGGGCTTTGGAGGCCTCGGGCCTCAGTTTGGGTAAGAAACACAGGAGTCTTGCCGACCGGCTGCGAGGTAGATAACCCTCGGCGCCCATGGCGGCGAGAAGAAAGGGCAAACTTGGGAAACTTCGGGGGTCGAACGTCCCCGGCGAAAGAAACCGCCCCCACAGTTGACCTATTCGGCCTCAGTCCCCCCAGGGTGCTGACCAAGTCGCGCGATACAGTCGAGAATGTCCGGGTCGGCCGCCCACACGCGCCACAGTGTTGAGTCATCGGCCTCAACGGAGAACACTCGCATTTCGCCGACTGTGGCGACTAACAGCACGTCATTTATTTGGCGCGCCGCCAGACTCAGCTTCTGAATCTCATCCCATGCAATCGCGACAGTCTCATCTGAAGATCGCTGCTCGAGCTCGGCCGCCCAGTCAGTGTAGCTCTCGCTCCACAAACCCCACAGTCCACTTAGAGACCATTGCGCGTCGATAAGGCTGGCCTTTAGACATCCGAGAATGTCTCGCAGCTGAACGGTCAGTATGCCCCTGTCATCGAGGGTCCGAACTAGCACCTCGTTCACGGTCTAAAGTCCGATGTGTCCAGATCGCTCTCCTGTCAAGGGATCAAACATATGGTAGCCCTCACCGTGGCGAACGCGGTTACCAAATTCATATTGGTACACACGCCGCCCGAAACGATCATAGGTTGTATAGGTGACATTTCCCTTGTCATCGTACCGAACGCGGACGTCATACGGACTGCTGTATTCCGGTGCCTTCGAACCTATGCGAGCACCTGAAGGGCGCTCTTCCCGGGAGAGCCGAGTCTCGCATGTGTCAGCCTCGGAGTTGAGGGTGTCTTCCTGGATTTGGAGGTCTAGCTCCGCATTATCTCCACCGAAATCGTAGCCCTTGGCTCGAAGCTCCTCCTCCATCTTGAAACCGAAAGATTCGGGGTCATCCATCGGATAGCCGGTATTCTCCTGGGTGGGAACCAGGCCGGTTGCGTCGGTTGCGTTGAGGGGGTCGTTTTGGACGTATGCGTAAGGTTCGCGCGTCAGCGCGACCGCGGGGTCGATCGTTAAGAATTGGGCTGTGGCGGGTTCGTAAAATCGGTTGCGCAGGTACACGAACCCTGTCTCCGGATCTGTGTACTGGCCCGCGTAGCCGAATGCGGTTGTCATGCCGGTTGACGTGGTCAGCTTTCCGTACGGATCGTAGGCGGCGGCGCCGACCACGCCTCCGCTGGCATTTGTAAGCGAGCGCGTGGATCCCAGCTGGTCCTGGTGGAAATAGGTCACGGTGCCCGTAGATGTCACCTGCTCAAGGGGCAGCCCGCCGGCCGCGTACACATAAGCCGTGGTGCCGTCCTGGACCATGAGTGGGACCGCCTCCGCCGTGTCCCAGGTCTGCTGGGTCGTCGTGCCTCCGACCGTCCTGGACATGCGGAGCCCGTCTCCGTTGTATCCGTAGGTGGCTGTGGTCGCGCCCGACGTGTAGCTGATCAAGCGGTCAGCCTGGTCGTAGCCCAGGGTGGCCGACGCGGTCGACGAGGAGGTGGAGTTGCGGTTGCCGCGCGAATCGTACGTGTACACCGTCCGGCTCGGCTTCAGCGCCAGAAGGAGTCCGTCGAGCTGGCTCGGCACGGTGCCGAAGGTCGCGGTCCGAGAACCCGTCGCGCCCGCGCCGGCGAGGAGCTGACCACTGATATCCAGCGAGGTCAGCTGATTGTCGCTCTTGCTGACGATGTCAGACATCCCGCTCGGAGGCGTCCAGCTCGTGGCCGTTGCGTTGCCGGCGGCCCCCGCGAACATCAGGAGCTGTTCGCTGGGCAATGCCGAGGTGATCGACGGCGCCGTCACCGAGGTCGCGCCCTGGACAGGGCTCGCTCCACTCGAGCTCTGGTCGACCGGGTTCACGGGATCAACTCCGCGATACACCACGGCGACCGCCGACTTCGCGAAGCTTCCGCCGTTGAAGCCGAGTGTGATGCCGGTTTCGCCGGCACCTGCCGTCCTGCGGAACACGGCGGTCTCCGCCGGGACCGCGCCCGCGGAGATCACCGGCGAGAGTGCGGTGTAGCCGGTGGGGGTCTTCGCGTTTTGCCCATTGACCGCTGCGAACGTGACGGCGATCAGTACCTGGTCGTTCGCCTGGGTTGGGGCGCTGAATGTCAGTGGGATCGAATTGGTGGTCCCGATATCGCCACCTGCAGCGGTCGCGACCAGCGATATAGCCTGCGTGGTGCTCTGCACCTCGTGGGCGGCGTCGAACGACTGGACTGCCCCGCTCGCCATCTGGGCCATGTTGTCAGCGGTGTCGTAACCGTAGCTTTGGCCGCCCACGCTGGCCAGTCGATTGTTGGCGTCATAACCGTACCCGGTGGTGTTCTCCGCACTGACGTTACCGACATTGTCACGCTGATAGGTTAGGCTGAGCCCGGGAACGCCGGATGTCCCCGTCACTTCGTCATCGCGGTTGGGCGTAAAGGTCTGAGTGATCCCGTTGGGGTAGACCTCGCTGACCATGAACGAGTCCGCGTCGTAGTTGAACGTGGTGGTGTGGTTCAGCCAGTCCGATACCGTATGGAGGCGGCCCGCGTCGTCGTAGGCGCGAGCAACCGTCTGGGCGCCCCCCGGATAGATGATGGAAGTCACGAGATTCCGCAGGTTGTACGCGTACTGAACCTGCTGGCCTGCGCCGCTGGTCGACTGCGACAGCCGGCGCAGAGAATCGTACGAGTATGTCGTCATGCCAGTTCCATCAGTCATATCCTGCCGTAGGCCGCTGGCGAAGTAATCGATCGGGCCCACACTGGGCGTACTGCCGTCCGAATACGAGATGCCGGTCAGCTCGTAAGCAGGGTCGTAGGCGTAAGTTGCCGTCTGTGGCGGCGACTGGGCGTCGGTCACCTTGTAAACGCGGCCAACAGCGTCGTACTGGTAGCCCGTCGTACGCGACAGCGGATCCGTACTCGAGTTCAGGTGGTTGAGGGCGTCGTACGCATAGGTGGTTGCAGCGCCGGTTCCGTCGAGCTGCTGGTAGACATTGCCGTCCGCGTCGTAGGTCGTCCTCCAGACGTCCGGGTGCGCCTGGGTGCTGTCGGGCTTGATCACCTGGTCGCGCTCGTTGGCGAAGTCGTAGTGGTACGCGGTTGTGTGCAGGTTGCCGTCAGTGGTCTGAAGGAGGTTGCGGTTAGCGTCCCAAACGTTCTGCGTGGTCCGTCCGAGCGGGTCGGTTACGTGCTCGAGATCGCCGAACGCGTCGTAGAGGTCATACGTGGTCGTGTACTGCGCAGGCGTGTTCGGCGACACGTACCCGTTCGGGCTGACTCTTGTTTGGACGCGATCGAGCGCATCGAAGGTGTAGGTCGTCTTCTCGTTCAGCGGGTCAACGATCTGCGTCTGGTTGCCGTACTGGTCGTACGCGTAGGTCCAGACCTTGCTGTCAGGGTCGGTCATCTGCGTGACATCGTCGAGGTGCGCCGTATCGCCATAGGAATAGAAGGTCGCCCGATTCGCGATGACGTTGCCGCCCGTGCAGTTGGTCACGTTGGCGGGCGCGCAGTAGGGCGTCGCCACCTGGGTCAGGCGATATCCGTGACTCGGATCGCGCGTGTATGTCGTGGTGACCCCCAGCGGATCAGTCACCGTGTTCACGTCATTGTTCGGGTAATAGGTGTACCGGGTCGTGCGCGATAGGGTCGCGGCTGTGTCGGTCACCGTAGCCCCGGCCAGGGTCCCGCTCGGGTTCCACTGGTTCTGCCACAGCGTCTGGTCCGTCTGCCCCGGCTGGGGTGGATCTGTTATCTGTGTGATCCCCAACGTGACCGGGTCGTATGTGTACGCCCATGTCTGGGGGTTTGCGGTTTCGGCCCCCTTCGTCTCTCTGGTCAGCTCGTCGTTGCTGTAGTAGTCGATCGTCTGGTGTCCCTTCGGGTCGGTCATGGTCGTCTGTCCCGCAACCGAGTAGTCGAACCTGGTGGCTCGCCCGACGTTGTCGGACTGCTGGGTGACGCGACCGGAGTCGTCGTACACGTTGTTGATGCCCTGGCAGGTTCCAGTGGTGTCGGCGCTGCAGTTGGGGTCCTTCATTTGGGCCAGCAGATGCGGACGGCTCGGATCGTAGGCGAAGGCCGTCGTTCCGCCCCCCACGTCGATCACCGACTGGAGGTCGCCGCTGGACGAGTAGTTGAATGTGACCGCGCGGCCCGTGCTGTCCGTGATGGTGTGGAGCCTGCCTGCGTTTCCACCGGTCGCGTAGTACGAGAAGGAGAGATATCGCCCTTCGGCGTCCGTGACGGTGACAAGTTGGTCGTTTGTATATGCCAGCGTGGTCGCATAACCGAACCGGTCGGTCTCACCGATCAGCTCGCCGCGGCCGTTGAATGTGTAGGTGATCTGCTCCTGGTTCCGGACGAACGAGAACGTGCCGTCGGCGTTCTGCCTGAACGATGCCAGGACGCGGCCCGGCGCCGTATAGGTCCCGGACTGACCCGGCCCAGGCGGCGGATAGGGCGGCGTGAAGGTCACAGTGCTGCCCCCCTCCTGGTGCACGGTCACGTTGCCGGCGGAATCCTGAGTCAGGAAGATGTTGTAGCTGCCCGCCCAGCCGTATCCGAGGATGGAGTCCGTCCGGGCGTCGAGCGAGTTGTACGTGTGGCTGAAGGAGAGCGGCACCCCGTGACCGGGAATCGAGAAGTCCTGGAAGGTGTGGCTGAAGTTACCAGTGTCGGTGTTCACCGGGTCGCCCATGCAGACGAAGCACGGCTTCTCGCTCTCATTCTTGTTGAGGATCTCGAGCGCGGACTGTCCGCCGCCGATCTGGAGCCAGTTGTGCCCCTCGTTCAGCGCCGTGTCGCAGCCGCCGGTGTTGAGGACGTACCGGGCATCGGAGTAGGTGACCGTCTGCGAACCGACGGTAACCGCGACGCTTGGCGCGGAGCCACACGGGGTCACGTCTGACGTGTCCCCGCCTGGCAGCCCCGCAGCGGGATCGTAGAAGGTCTCCGCGTCGCCGGCTCTGAGCGTCACCGGCTGCGTGGGCGGGAAGGCGAACGAGCTGCCGGGCAGCTGCTCAGGCCAGGACTCCTGATAGCCGCTCCCGATTGTGACCTGGACGAGGTTGATCGTCACATCGCTGCTGCCCGTGTTGACCAGCAGCACAGCCCCATTGTCGAGCCGCGAGTCATTCGACGCAGAACCGTGTGGCCACAGCGGCGGGATGAAGTTGCCATGCCAGGTGTCGGCGTAGCCGACGAACACCCCGACCTGGCTGCTCGCGTCGCGGTTCGACGCAAGTGGGGTGGACGTTGTGATCGCCGGCGTCGTCGCTGGAGTGCTCGTGCCGAGCGAATCCGAGGCGACGATTTGGAACGTGTAGCCGGTGGCTGGGTTGAGCGCGGTGATCGCCATGCTCGTGAGGGTTGCCTGCGGGACGACCCTCGGGTTCCCCTGTGCTGTGCCGCCCACGTAGGGCTGAATCGAGTAGGAGACAGGGCAGCCGTATCCGTTCGACTGAGTCCACCTCACTGTTGCGGCGCTGGGGCCGGCGGTCGCCGCCGGATTCGCGGGCGTGGTCGGGGGCCCTGGAACCGCGTTCGACTGAGAGGACGCGCCGCCCTGACCGGCGCTGTTGACGGCCGTGACGGTGAAGGTGTACGAGTGGCATGCCGTCAGCCCCGTCACGGTGTAAGTCGTCGCGGAGCTGTGCGTGTCGATCGTCGTTTGCGCACTGCCCGCGTCGTACGGTGTGACGAGGTAATCCGTCACCGGTGTGCCCCCGTTAGGTGATGGTGCAGGCCATGTGACCGTTGCCTGGAGGTTCCCCGGCGTCGCGGTTGGTGTTCCCGGTGCTCCCGGTGGGCAGTTAGGTTCGACCGCAGGGCTGGTCGGCGCCGATGCCGGGCCAGTGCCGGCAGCGTTCTGGGCTGCCACCGTGAATGTGTAAGACGACCCACAGGTCAGTCCAGTAACGTCGAGAGTGGTCACCGCGGTTCCAGTGTTTACGCTTGGCTGCGCGACTCCCGCCTTGTATGGCGTGACGAGGTACTGGATCACCTGACTCCCACCGTTAGGCGAGGGAGCGGTCCAGCTCACCGTCGCGTCACTGTTGGTGCCGGCAGCAGCGGACGGCGCCGTCGGAGCACCCGGCGGACAGTTCGGTTGCACGCCGGGACTCGTCTGTGCCGATGCGGGACCGGTACCGACGTCGTTCTGCGCCGCAACGGTGAACGTGTAGCTCGCCCCGCACACCAGGCCGGTCACGTCGAAGCTGGGCGCCGCGGTGGGCGTCTCCACCGCTGTCTGCGGTGAACCTCCTTCGTAAGGTGTCACCCAGTAGTTGGTTACGGCCGACCCGCCGTTGCTTGCGGGCGCCGTCCAGGTGACATTGGCGTCACTGTTCGCGCCCGCGGTCGCGGCTGGGTTCTGCGGCGCCGTGGGCACCGTTGCCGGCGTGATGGGGTTCGACGGTGACGACGCGACGCCGATCCCCGCGCAGTTCTGCGCCGCAACGGTAAAGGTGTAGGTCGTTCCATTGGTCAGGCCAGTCACCGTGTATGAAGTGGCTGTGCTGTTGGTGGGTATCTGCGGTTGCGCGCTGCCGCCGATGTATGGGGTCACAACGTAGTTCGCGATTGGCATCCCACCATTGCTCGACGGCGCTGTCCACGAAAGGCTGGCCTGGGCGTTCCCCCGCGACGCAGTCACTCCGGTCGGCGCGCTGGGAGCCATGATGGCGCCGAAGGATGCCACCGTTGACGGGTTCGTGCCCCACGACCAGACGGCACCAGAGGCGTCAACCGCCAGCCCCGCCAACGCGCCCGCCGAGACTTGCCACGCCTGTCTGACATTGTTGACCTGCACGGGCGTGTTCGAGTTTGCAGTCGAACCGTCCCCGAGGCCCCCATACCAACCCCAGGATCGCAGGGTCCCGTCCGACTTGAGTGCCAGCGTGAAGCCATCGTAGTGGTTGGTCCCGAGGTCGTCGGGAGCCCACTGTCCGCCGGCGGCGACCTCGGTCGTGCCGGTCAGCCCGACCGCCTGCACCGGGGTCGTGCTGGTGGTGTTTGTTTGGTTGCCCAGGTCTCCGTACTCGTTGTAGCCCCAGTCCCATACCGTACCGTCGCTCTTGGACACGGCACCGTGCGCTGGCCCGGCGCTGATGGTTGTGACACCGGAAAGGCCGGCCACCTGAGAAGGGGTGTTACCGGTGTGGCCCGAGGGGTCCGCGCCCCACGACCACACGGTGCCATCCGACCTGAGTGCGAGACTCCAGTCCGCTGTGGTCGGCACAATTACCGTGAGTGGTCCGCTCGGACTGGTGCTGTTCCTGTAGGTGTAGCCGTTCGCTGAGACGGACATCGCACCGGTGATCGTCGAGGCCTGCACCGGAACAAGGCTGGAGTTTGTGTTCCCGGTACCGAGCTGACCGCTGCCGTTGTTGCCCCATGCCCACACTGTCCCATCGGACTTCACCGCAAGCGAGTGAACCCGTCCGGCCGCAATGGCGCTGACCGAGGTCAGACTCTGGATCTGAACCGCCTTCGAACTGTTGACGGTCGAGTTGATCCCGAGCTGGCCGGAGCTGTTCAGTCCCCACGCCCATACCGTGCCATCGGAGAGCAGGGCGAGGGAGTGGCTCGCGCCGGCTGCGACAGCCGTGGCGCCGCTCAGATACCCTCCGTTGATGTTTTGGACCTCCACAGGCGTCGAGCTGTTCGTCGTCGTGCCGTTCCCCAGCTGTCCGTTGGTGTTCGTTCCCCACGCCCAGACGGTTCCGTCTGGTTTGATCGCCAGGGTGTGACCTCCACCGCCGGAGATTGGCCCGAGGGGTGAGCAAGGTGCAGCAAGCAGGTTCGGCCGCATCGGTGCGCTGTCCCGGCCCACCCCCAGACCGAGTGCTGTGGCCAAGGCGAGCACTAGCAGCGGCACCCTTGTTCCCAGCCGCCAGGCAGACGCCTGTCCGCTCAGCACAGCCCCCGTGTAAGCACGCTGCGGGGTTGCCGTCTGAGCCGACCCGGATTGGAGGGGGCCAGGCACAACCGCCGTGCTGATTCTGCGAAGCGCGCGCCACCCGTTGGACATCTCCCCGCTTCGCATCCCGCTGTCCTCCACCATCCCGCGGATCCCCGCGGAGTGGGCGACACGATAGCTGCCCAGTTCGAGGCGAAGGGCCGTCAGTTACATGGTTGACACAACTTGTGCGTCGCCGGGCGGGGGCGACCGGGGTGGGGTCGGTAACGCTATCTGCCGAGCGCGTCGAGGCGTGCGTCAACCGCAACAAGGATCTTCCGCTTCAACGCATTAGCTAGGGAGTAGCACGGAAGATCTCCCCCGCTGAAGTCGAACGACCCACTTGGCCGCGCGGGCCGACGCCCGATGCCCTTCGAGACCTGTAACGGACTGTGAACGAGATCCGACTGCAAAGGTCCTCCAAACTCGCTCCATCGGAGGGCATAGCGCCGTGACTTGCGACGTAAGCTGGGAGGAGCATCCAGCAGCAGGCGGTCCCGAATGATCGTCACTGGCTGACGGAGGAGGGGGCAGAACTTGGCCACAGGCAATCGCGGTCCACGCTACGACCCATCAGTACCTGCCGCGGTCGTTCCCGAGTTCTATAAGGGCGTCGTAGGTTGGGCTGATGCCGCCCGTGCACAGGCCCTGGGCGCCAATGGCATCGCCAGCGTCGTTGCTGTGGCACTGATCGGGACAGCTGTACTTGGAAGGCTCGAGCTGCAGCCAAGCTGGGTGCGCGCCCTCGGGTTGACGGCAGTGATTCTTTGGATCGTGACCGCCGGTCTGTTCATCTACGCGGTTGCAGTGCCCGCCTCATTGGCACCCGCTGGTGAGGTCCAGGGGACGGACGCATTTGTGGCTGCGGTTCTGACGCAGGTGAAGGCCGAGAGGGACGAGGTTCGCCGGCGGGCCCGTTGGGCTGTTCGCACGTCTGCGATGGCCGCCCTCCTGACAGTCGGGTCACTTGCCGCGATCGTGTTCTATCCGACAGAGATTGTCCACGGCGAGGTCGTGGTCACCGGCGCCGAGGCCAAGGCGGCTCGAGAAGTCTGCCCATCCGCGTCCACGGATATCCGTGGTCAAATTGAGGCGAGCTCGTTGAACGGTGACTTCGTCACGATTCGTCCCGACGCGGGCGTGTGCGGCGATCCTGGTGAGGTCCTCCGCATTCCCCGTACGACGATTCTCGCCGAAGATGTACAGCCAACCGAGGATGAATGGTTCCCCATTCCATGAGGTGTTGAGGACGCTCGATATATGGGCTACGCTGAAAATCTAGCCATCTTTCTAATGTCCGTTGAGGACGACTACCTCAAGATGGACGTGGTGCGCATAGAGTTGCATGAACGCCTCATCGCGTCCGGGCAAGCCCTGCATGTGTTCTGGCAGTCGCCGCCGGCGGACAAAGAGTCCTACTGGTCAGTTGGAGGCGGCTTGGCCTGGGTTCGTCACAGTAACTGGTACGACGGGCCACGATCCTTCGACTCATTTCGTCAGCCGATAGGGCAGCGCGTCCAATGGACTGACTTCGCCGATGGCATCCTCGCCTTCCTGCCCAACGAGTACACGGCGACGGACCTCGACCCCTTTCCGATGGCGGCTGCGGTACAGGGTCGCGTCGCCTTGTGGTGGGCCCGTCCCCAGCCTGTCACCTTCAATCGCAGCATCCAATGGAAGCTCGTCCCTCTTCGCGGGGAACTAGTCCCCGCAGTCGAAGCGATCAACGCCGCGAGCAGCCAAGAACCTTCAACCCGATTCCCGGTCGTGTGACGCGCCCCTCGGTGCCGTCGTCTATCAGCTTCTTTCAGGGTACGCCACGGCGAGATATGGGCGCACATGATGGGCGTTGTTGTTCCGCCGATCCATCCCGGAGCAGGCTTCAGTGACGTTGAGTTGACCCTCCATGTCGACTTTCTGATGGTCGCGCTGCTACACGCCGTCCGCGTTCACGAGCGAGTGATCTCAGCCATGGCACAGCTCGCCAGCTTGGACCACTCACCGTGGCTTGCCACGGTCCTGCCCTTGCCTCAGTTCTAGGTGTCGAGGAGGTGACCCCCATCCCGCATCGAGCTCCTTGCGCGCTTTCGCTGCAATGCGCTCCACCAACGACAAACCCTATGCCGCCGAACTCTGACTGATGGGTGGTGGTGCAAAAAGCAGCCGATCCAACGCGGCCACCACGTTATAGAAATAGGGGCGCTTGCTTTGGTAGCGCGTCAGCAGGGCGTCGAGTTGGCTTACGCTCAACCGTTTGGTGAGGTGGTCCAGTGCCGCTATGCGCGCGGCCTCAGAATCGTGGTATAGACATTCTTCGAGGCGCCGCGTGGTAGCCCCACCTCCTGCGGCTGCTATCAATTGCAATCCGATTTGGACAGCCTCGTCCCGCAAGTGCGGCGGCAGGGTGCCGGCCCGCTCAAGCAGGAAGTTGCCGTCGGCGTATGTCCCCACGCGGCCAAGGAGGCGGATCGCCAATCGTTGGACGGTGTCGCGGTCATGTTCGAAGTATTTCAGAGCGTGCTTGCGGTCGGCAGCACTACCATTCTCGACGAGTCCCATCAGCGCCGCTTCCGTCAGTTGAGTGTCGAGGAAACCCGACAGACGGTCCCATGGCCTCATTGCTTCTTCATCAAGGCCGTCTGCGCTCAGCGATTCCATGAAGCTCTTCCGCCAATGGGAGAATCCGAGCAGAAGATCAGACCGAATGGTCGAACTGAAGTTGGCAAAGAAGTGCACGCCAAGTGCTGCGTAGATGTCGTACCGCGTCCAGTCCAAGCGCTGGCGCAGAGTCGAGTAACCATGAAGGCTGAGGAGATCAACGGCGAGGCGGGTGCTCTCAGAGCCCTCGCCTATGTCGGGTGCCAGTTCCGGTTCGAGCATCTCGAGGCTCGGCTTGTCCAGGAGTTCGCGGGCGGCGATCCGCCGGTTGGACACGTCCGCGTCCGCCAGCAGACGGGCGACGGTCTTGTTGTTCAATTGCCCTTTTGCCGATAACGCAGCAAACGCAAGCCGTCGCACGCTCGGCACCCGGTGAACGAGCGCTGCCTTAAGCCGGCGCACCCCGAGGTGGGCGGCCCGCGCAACGAGAGCGTCCACGACCTCTTGGCTGACTGAATTGTCGCCTGAGACGATCTTCGCCAACGCTCTCCTCGGATCGATGCGCGCCAGCACCTCCAGGACGTGATTCGAAGTATCCGCATTGGACAGAAGTTCGCTCTCGTCGACGTTGAGCGCCCCGGCTAGGCGAGCGAGGTCACCTCGCCCGGCCGTGACCGCGAACCAGGTAAGGGCGGCATCCCGTGTGACCCGGTCGGATCGCTGTAAACTCCGCTTCAGAAGGTCCAGCCTGACAATCAACGGATCAGAGGGAGCGATGCCCAGCTTCGTCAGAAGCGCGAAAGCAGACGCACACACTGAGCTGTCGTCCGCCATCGCCCCAAGCACGAGGCCAGGCTTCGGATCATCGTCTCGGAACCACCACCAACCGGGCACCACACCTGAGTTCATTCCTGCGAGCAGAGAGCAGAGGACGTACCAGTTCTCCCCAGGCGTGAGGGTCACCTGGTCTCGAACGGCGAGGAGCGCGTTCATTTCGTGCGCACCGAGGAGTTGAGAAGTCATGTGGCGATACGCCTCGGCGCCGGCGGCGATATGAAGTCGGAGGGCATCTTGCTTGCTCAGACTCCATACCCCCCCGCCTTTGTCAGCCGGCTGGCTGGACGCTGCGGTGATGGCATCGTGGAATCGCAGGGCCACTCCGACTAATTGGCTGGGGTCACCTTCGCCGATCTCGCTGGGTGCGGCCTTCGTACTGTCCGGAGCAAATTGGGCGGCTCCGATTGCAGACTGTGACACGGTCGAGCGTTCCCATGCGATTTGTTCGATTACCAATCGGAGCCTGGAGACCCAATTGGTGTCGTCGAACTCGGCATACAGAAGTTGTTGAGTGTTCTTGATGGATTGCTTGAATGCGAGCACCTTCGCTAGCTGGAGACCAGGATCACCACGCTCGTCATCTGACAGCTTCTTGAAGAAGACCGCGATGCCGGGCGCGCCAGTCGATTCAAAGCGCTGCCAGGCGAGATCGAACTCCTCTTTGAACCCGGAGTCCGCGGCACCAGTCGGCTGACCCCATCTCTTCCAAAGAACGCCGATGAAGTGATCGTAGTCGTCGGAGTACCGGTTAACGACCTCCTGGGGCCGGCCAGCTTGCGGGGGCAGATCTTCCCAGACAACGAGCTCGATTTGGACACCGAGGCGAGGAGCCCAGTTCTGATTCACCTCGTTGACGAGTTCGCGCGCCGCACGACGTTCGTCTTCCAGATCACCAGGTGAGGCTAAGAGCACTCTGACAATCCGCCGGGTGAGTGGTCGCGGGGCGTGATTCATTCACGGCTCACTACAGACACACTGGCTCGCCTACGAGGCGCTCCCGTTCAGGGTGCTGAGTGAACATCTCTCTTGCGGGGCTGAGGACGAGGCGCTGGCGCGTCGAGAGCCTCGGCGCTCCCTACTTCGGCGTCGTCGTCCTCAAGCTTCGCGATATCCCGCACCTCGTCGAGCCCGATCCGCGGCCAGTTGGCGTTGCTGTTGGCGAACGAGATCAGCTGTTCGACCTCTTTGCTGAACTGGGGCCCCGATACGTACAACCGGCGGACCTGACGCAGCCACGACGATCTCTCGGCTCGCGGAGCATAGACGGCCCAGTTTCTCAACGCGTCGGTTAGGTTTGCGAGGCCCTCGGCGCTGGTCTCAGCATCATCGTTCACGAGTCCTAACTGGAGGCGCGACCATCCCAAGAACAACTTCGCATAACTGTCGATGCTGGCAGCCCGTTCGAGGAACCCTATCGCCTCCTCATACCGCGCTTGGTGATGCAGCAATTGGCCTAAGGAGGAGTTGGATCGGATGTTGGTGAAGTCTCGTCGAAGGCTCTGCCGCCACAACGTCTCGGCTAGTCGCATTCGGCGCTCTCGTCGAGCGAGCGCACCCGCTGTACCCAACTCCTTCGCGGCCTCTTGCGCACCCCCGGGTCCGTCGGCGGTGCGTTCGGCGGCAAAGGCGTACACGAGACAAGCCAGATTGATTTCGCCCCGGTTGCGCAGATACGTGGCGATGCCCTTTAGAGGTCCCACGCCGCCCTCGACGCCGCCTCCGATCGCATCGACCGTGATGTCCTCACGCACGTCGGAACCAGCCTGCTTCGTGACCGGTCGTTCAAATGCCTCGGCAAGTACAACCGCGACGAGTTGGTTCAGCGAACAACCCTCCAGTTCAGCCCTCGCGGCGAGCCTTCGGTGTAGAAAGCGCGGCACACGCACCGAAAATCGGCCCGAGAATTCCTCAGGCTCGCGATCTCCACGGGGTTCGGGCACTTCATTGCCCATCTCGATCGCCGATGTCAGCCATGTCGTCAGTGCTTCCTCGAGGTTCGTGTGAGCCTCCTCCCATGTCGCTCCCGCGGCAAAGCATCCAGGGAGTTCGGGAACACGTGCGGCGATTAGTCCATCATCTGGAACGAATTCGCGCGACCAAGGACGTGCCAGCAGCCGTTTAAGCGTTTCGGACTTCGTCGGAACCATCGCGGTCAAAGACCTCCTCAAGGGTGGTGAGAATTCCCGTCGCGATCCTCAACCCAAAGACTTTCGGAATCGTGATTGTTGGAGCGCCTGGACGCACTGCGGCGATATGCGACCCTTTGCCTCTTTTCTTCTCGATCGTGTACCCGAGGGCCACGCAGAGTGCTGCGGCCTTCTCTGTCGTGAGCGACCTGCGGTTTGACCGACAGCCGGCCAGTTGCCGCCGAGCCTCGTCGCGGTCGTACTGCGGTATTTCGCTCATGGCTGTCTCCAAATAGAGGCACCGTATGCGGTGCTATCTTGCGCCACCTATTGTCGTTGACACTGCATGTAGTGTCAAGCCAGGTCTTCGGTGCGGTCGGCCTGTTCGGTACCGCCCCAAGCGCGAAGCGTCTCCGGAGAAGCCCTCAGAGGCCGCCTGCACCAATCGACGGGGACATGCTCGTAGATGCAGGAATGTGCTCACCTGGCTTGGTGTTGATGACGGCGCGGACACGATGCGGCTCCCGCAGGTCGAGGGCAATTACGGAGTAACTCGTACCGCCGTGCAGCACGCGGAGCACGTCCGCAACGGCGAGGGTCGCGGCCGTGGCACCGACGAAGGCTGCCCCCACCGTAACTCCGGCGATCTGAAGCATCCCGCACCTAGCTGCCGTCTCGTCTACACCTGCCTTCATCTGGCGATCTACCTCAGCTTCGTAGGAGGGCCGCAGAACGGGCTCTCGCACCTGGCCATCGAGGAAAGCTTCGGAGGGGTCGGTGGCAGCAGGAAACGTGTGTAGCACCATGTCGAGGTAGTCGCTCGGGCCAGCGCCGAGACCGGCGTCGACGATATGCCGGAACCCGGCTTTCCCCAGGAGTCGCCGAGGACCGACATCATCAAATCCTGCTAGAGCAACGAGCGGCTCGTCCCGGTTCGGGTCAGCATGGGACACAACTCGGAAATGCTCGTCCAGTCCCCTCTCGACGAGTCGAGTCCGAAACCCTAGGCGTTCCAGGGCACACGCGACCACCCGGGCCTTCCTCTTTCTGAAATCGCGAGGCCTCGTGAGCAGCTGAGTGGCCAAGTTCCCCGCGTCAACCGTGTCGAAGTCTAGAAGGGCAACCTGGCACTGTTGAGGTGCTGCATAAGGAAGCAGGCCGATGGTCCAAGCGCAGGCCTGCCCGAGGTGACCCAGGCCCAGGAGCCAAAGGGCGCTTGGCAGGTACTCCATCGGGGGGCCGGGGGCTGCCGGCGACCGCCAGTCCAGGTCGGGTCGCCACAGAGATAGGCCCGTCTCCCGGCGACCCGCGTAGACCCCGCCCAACGCATGCTGGAACGCCTCCGAAATCCCGAGACCGGCAGCCAAGGCGCCCGCAAGGGGAGAACCAGCGATATCCGGCACCTCTTTGGCCTGCATCACCACCCCGGCCGACCAGCCGCTCCAAGTCAGGTGCATCACCGGCTCCCCTTTGACCCCCGCGTGCTGCCCTATCACCAGAGTCGGGCGGTTGTTCGCGAGCGCTGGCACGACCCTGCCGCCGAACCGCCGCACGATGGCCGATGCGGTCGCGCCGCTTGTCCAGCCCGTCCTGAGGATGGGGTCGGAGGCAAGTTGGACGTGGACGCCACCCTTGAAGGCCCGGGAGCCCGCGTTGACCACGCTGGCCAGGGCAGCTTGAGCGCCCGGATCCCATCCGATCTTCGGCCCCACGGCGACCTGAAGGACCAGGGATGCGAGGTACCCGTGCGCCTCCTCGGGATTGGCGGCCTTGCCGGAGTCGATGACGATCTTGGCAGTGCGGTCGAGTTCGTCGGCAGGTCCCCAACTCATATCAACCGGCGGATCAACAGGCGCTGCGCCGCCTCGTCGCCGAACCAGGCTTCCCAGCGCTCGCCGTCGTAGCGGTGGACCCCGACCTCCCTCGCTGCGGTCGGCCGGGTGGCGAAGTGAGGCACGATCAGGGCCACGTGCCCTGCCTTGGCGAGCATCGGGTTGGCGGCATCGATATCGCTCTGACGGACGCTGGCGCCGGGATGCGTATGAACATCACCGATCACCCGCTTGTCCTCGGCGTCACAAAGGTCCCAGAGCTTGCTGTAGGCAAGGCCATCGAACTCGATGCCGCCTACGAGACACTGTGGGTCGAGGTCATCGAGGTATACGACGCGGGTGACCGTCCGGTCGCCACCCTCTCGGTCGCCAAGCAGGAACGCGCCGGCCTCTCGCCTACCTCTTCCCCGCCGGCCGAGCTCCTTGATCATCGTCCGCCAGACGGCCCGCCGCATACGAAGCAGAGCACGACGGCCTCTAAACCCCCAGATAGTCACTGGCGTTGAGCACTTCGTGTATCTGGCTGAGTGCAAAGCTGAGTTCGCGCGTCGGTTTCCATGCCTGCAGGGGGTACTTGGTAGCCCAGTCGGTGTGAGACCCGAGAGCGATCCGATCCCACGGCGCGTACATCGCCGTCGCTCCCCCTGCCCACCCATCTGTACGGAATAGCTGGGCTGCGCGCGGGCCTTTCGGCCGGAGTTCCGGGGCAAGCGAGGCGTCCGCTTCGACGTCCCACAGGCCGCCCGTTGGCGCGGTCTGTGGGTAGCCCGTCAGATCGAAGCGGATGAAGAATTCTCTTGGACTCCGGGGGCGCTCTGCCGCGGAGATGGCGATGAGAGTCTTCGGCCATGTCAAGGAGATCAGCCGCCACCTCCCTGCAGCGACGCCCGCAAGGAACTGCCCACTACCGAGATGCAGGCGTCCGGTTCGCTCCTCCGGGGACACGACCATGTCTCAGCCCTCGAACCGCGACCGCGGTAGGAGGTCGAGGGTCGCGGTGCATGCGCCAGCCTTCACCAGGGAACCGACATGGACGCTGCCCTCGAGGAAGTGGTCGGCGCCGGGCTCGGCGAGGACGTGTTGAGCCGCCTGCTCGTCGGAGAAGTGGGCAACCTGATCGAATGCCCAGGCCTCGACCGTCGCGATCGTCGTCCCTGGGCCGTACTCGTTCTCGTGGTTCTCGCCAGCCCAGCGCAAGATGACCTCGACATGGTGGCACCGACCGCGGTGGACGTGGTGGTGGTGACGGATGCCGGCGCCGGCGAATGTGAGATCGAGACCAACCTCGGTCTCGGACGCCTCCACCCAGACGTGGCCGTCCTCTTCGTCCTCCACGACTAACGTGCGTATCAGGGCGGTCTCCTCGACCTCGACGATGTCCGGGTGCTCCTTGCCCGGGGAGTGAACGAACAGCTCCATCAGACGCGCCTCCTGCCTACTCAGCTCGTTGCTGGTGAATCTGCGGGGCGGACCTTTTACCGGCATCCGCCGATCCGCAGATTAGCGTATCACACTGCGCAGGTAGCCCGTATCAGGCAAGCCGCCAGCTACAGAAGGGGCTCGACAATCCCGGCTTCGGGGGTTACCGCCAGGTGGTTCAGCTTCACCAGGCGTAATTCCGCGGCCTCGCGCGACACACCGAAGGCGCGAGCGACCTCCATGATGAGGTTAGTCGCTGCCGGTGAATTCTTGACCGGTGGGCTCGCCGCGGGCTTCGATCTCGTGAGTCTGGCGACGGCTGTTATCGGCATGAGGATGGCGCCACAAGCGTAGCCCGCCTGCCACTCCATCCAGTCCTGTGGCCGGGCATCCAGGATCGTGTCACGATGGCACACGGGACGTGGCGGTGTCGAAGTCGCCTGGGCCGGAAAGAGGTCTCCCGTCTGAGGCAGACCGAAGAGGCAGGCGTGGAAATGCACGTGGCCCAGCTCGTGGGTCAACGTGGTGCGGAAGCGGTTGGAACGATGCCCATCCTCGCTGAGCTCGCGAGAGATTCGAACGGTCGGCAGGTCGTCCGAGAAGAACAGGGTCATCCCCTCCACGTTGGCGCCTTCCTCTTGTAGGTCGGCGTAAACATCGAGGTCTGCGGTCCTTGCCTCTAGGAGCGCAACGAGATCGTCAGTGTCTATCGGGAACGCTACCGACCCATGGCGGCTCTTCAGGAAATCCGCGATCAGCTTCTCGCACTCCAGATCAAGCTCGGCTGGATCGAAATGTGGGCGCTGGCCAAAGCGCTGGCTGCGGTCCCTCACCCACTTCAAGTTCAGCCCTTCCGGAATGCCTTCATCGCCTTGCTCCATTTATCGGGCGCGAGTTGCATCGGGTCGATGTCGGGCGGTAACTGCCGAGCCAAGCGATGAAGCTCATCCGCGTCACCACCCAGCGCCTCAGCAATCCGCTGGACGATGAACGGTGTCGGTCGACGGCGGTCACGCTCAACGTCGTTGAGATACTGCGGCGTAATCGGCTCCCCGTCTTCCTTATGCACCATGAGCGCCAACTGCTTCTGCGTTAACCCGAGCTTCTTGCGCCGGGTGACGATCGCCTGCCCCAAGCTGGTCGCATCCAAAAGGCTACCTCCGAATCAGCTTATCAGCCGAACAGCTTACGTCCTCCATCGGCAGGACCGTCGTCTTGGCGTGACATTGTAGGACTGCGCACCCAACCCCACGACCTTGGGTTCAGCCTCGTAACCGTGGAGTGTCCCACCGCCAGTCAGGTTCCGACACACCGCGCACCGCGGACCGCCCGGCGGTTACTTGTCGCTGGATGATCGAACCCAGAACGGGCGCGGGCCGGGCGGTCAGCACGCGATTCGCGCCGATCTGGCCGCGCATTAAGGGAAGTAGGCGAAATCCACCAGCGCGACCAGGGGCCTCTGGCCAGCCCGGTCGCGCACCGCCCCCATGGAAGGAGGTCACCCTGCAACCACATAGCCACGCCGCCCCTGCCTCAGTTTCGCCGGTGCCACCTTGGCCCGAACCCAATGGGAGACCCAACCGGACCTGTCAGCGCCCCATCCACCTCCAAGGGGAGGTGAGCAAGATAAGCGGGGCCCCTGCCCCGCACCCAGCGGGCCCACGCGGAGTCACGCGGTGCCCGCGCGCCGGGGACCGCTCCTGAACCCCGCTGGCAAAGGCCGCGCCCGCCGCATCCAGGTCAGCCTCGACCCGACCGACGTCCAGGAGCTCACCCGCCGGGCCCATCGCGACCGTCTGCCCCTCAGCGCCGCCCTACTCATCGCCGCCCGCGATGGCTTTGGCCGCCAGGTGCAGGCCCGCAAGGAGCAGGCGCCCTTCGACGAAGGCTACGACCACTCCCTTCAGCACGAGCTGATCCTGCTCACCCTGATGGCGGTCGAGCAGGTGCTCAAGGTCCTCGAGGCCGTCGCCCCCGGTGCGGCCGGCGACCGCTTCCTGTCGGCCGCCGCGCAGGCGGCCCAGCAGCGGGTCGCGCGCGGCATCCCCGATCTCCTCGGGAGGAGTGCCGATGGCCAGCCTTGACGGGCTGGACAAACCCGACTACGACGGTCTCGTCCGCCTGGCCGCGCTCCGGGGCATCGTCGCGTCGGGCCAGCACGGGGAGGTCGACGGCGCACGCGTCGACGTCTTCACCGCGTCCCACATCGTCCAGGTGCACGACAAGCTCAGCGCGGAGGCCCAGCAGGTCTTCCGCCGCATGCCCCTGAAGCGCCAGGCCGACGTCGCCTTCGATCTTTCCCTGCGCCAGACGCGCTCCCGGAGCCGGTCCAGGTGAGCCCCGACGTCGTCCTCACCGTGCGCTACATGCCCGCGACCGCGACCTGTGGCGCCGGCCAAGTCGGGCGCTTCGTGCGCTACGTTGAGCGCCGCGACGTCCACCCGGACTCCCGCGAAGCCGGCGACGTGGACGACCTCGTCGCCTATGTCCACCACCGCGACCCGACCAGCCGCCGGGGGCGGATGTTCGACGCCGACGGCCCGGCCGGCGACCCTCAGCGCCAGGCGTTGGTCGACACCGTGGCGCGCTCTCTCGAGGAGCTGCGACTGCACGACCGAACGTCGACCACGACCGAACGCGCCGCCTACCGCATGATCATCTCACCCGCTGACGCGCGGGGCCTGGACCTGCAGCGCCTGACCCGCGCCGCCATGGCCCGGCTGCGGTCCGATCTGGGCGGGCAGCTCCCTCCCTGGGTCGCCGGCGAGCACCGCAACACTCAGCACCCCCACGTCCACGTAGTCATGGCAGCGCGGCGCGAGATAGGGCCTGGGCGGTTCCGGACCGTGCTTATCACCCGCGAACGGCTGGCCCACATGAAAGCAGCCGTCGAGCAGGAGCTGGCCCTCCAGCGCGAGGCGCGCCTGCGGTTGACGAGAACCGCGCTCCGCGCGGGCGAAGCCGAGAGCAAGTCTCGGCTTCAGACAGGTCCCGTGCCGTCCACTCCGCCAGCGACGTCGGTGGCAGAACCGCGCCGCTCCAGGGTCGAGCACATGGTCGCCTGGTCCGACAGGGCACGGCGCCTACCCCGGCCGACCGGCCATTACGGTCCGACGCTGCAGCTGGCGGCGATGGCAGGACGGCTCGCGCGCTACAACCGCGCTCAGGCCGAGCGCGAGGCGCGCCGGCGCAGGCATGGGGTGGAGGACGACACCGACCTCAGGGATCGGAGCCGGCACCTGTGACCGCGTTTCCCCCACCGGCCGAAGGGCTGCTCGCCTTTGCCCTCTCCACTCTGGCGGTCGGGACGTTCTCCTGGGAGCGCATCAGGGCCTTGACCCACCGCCCCGACACCTACGGCGACAGCCGCTGGGCCGGCGGCCGCGATCTGCGCGGGCTCGCGGCCCGCCCCAGCGACGTCGACGGTGCGGTCCTAGGCTGGCATGGGAACACCGTCCTCCGACTTCCCGACGAGGACAACCTGCTCATGTTCGGCGTACAACGTTCCGGCAAGACGTCGACCGTGGTCGTCCCCACGCTCCTGCACTGGCCCGGGGCCGCCCTCGCCACCTCGACCAAGGACGAGCTGGTCCAGCTCACCGGCCGGCACCGCGCCCTTCAGTCGGCGGTGCGAGTCTTCGCACCGCTCGACACCGACGTCGAATGGGTCACGGCGTTGGGCCTCGAGCCCGTCGCCTGGAACCCGATTTCGGATGTCGCCAGCGCGGGAGGCGCGGCCGAGCTGGCCGACGTCCTGACCGCAGAGGGCAAGGCCTCCCGGTCGCCGCACTGGTACCTCTCCGCCGCCAACTTGCTCACTGCCCTGTTCCTCGTCGCCCAATCTCGGGGCGGGGACGTCGCCCTCGTGCTCCGACTGCTCAACGCCACGCCGCTCTTCGCCTACGGCGGCCTCGGTGACGAGGCCGGCGGTCGCGCGGTCGAGATCCTTCACGGCTTCGCCGCAACGCCACCTGACGAAGCCGGATCAATCATCTCGACGGCGCGCGCGGCTCTCTCCTTGTGGCTCGACGACCGGGTCGTTGCCGCCACCGCGGCCGCGGGCGCGCTGCCGCATCTCGACCTCGACCGGCTCCTCAGCGCCGGCGAGACCCTGTACCTGGTCGCCCCGGCCGAGGACGCAGAGCGCTGCCGCAGCCTCTTCACCGCTCTCATCGGAGCGCTGCTCCGCAAAGCGACCTCGCGCGCCCGATCGACGGGTGGTGTTCTCATCCCTCGCCTGCTCCTGGCCCTGGACGAGGCCGCCAACTTCGCCCGAGTCCCGCGCCTGGCGTCGTACGTGTCGACCGGGCCGGGCCAGGGCATCCAGTCCCTGCTCTGCTACCACGACCTGGCGCAGCTGCGCTCGAGCTACGGCCCCGACGCGGCGGCGACCATCTGGAACAACTGCCGCGCCCGGCTCCTCCTCCCCGGTCAGGCCGACCCCTCGACGCTCGAGCTCTTCTCGCGCGCGCTCGGCACGGAGACGGTCGTCGACACGGTGAAGAGCTGGAGCCGGTCGCACACCCAGACGTCGCAGTCGCACCATGGCCGGCCCCTCCGCTCCGTCGACCAGCTGCGCCGCTCCGAGGCGCCAATCCTCGTCTACGGCACTGCACGACCCGCCCGCCTGACTCTGCGGCGCTGGGACCAGGTGCCCGAATGGAAGGCTCTCGTGGACCGCGCGCGGGCACCGTCGGCCGTGTAGCGCCGCCTCACCCCCTTCCCCCGCCGTGCGGCGGCGGGGCGCTCCACCAGCCCATGCAAGGAGGTCGCCCTTGACCCACCTCATCAGGTCCATCGTGCTCGACATCTCGGTGAAGCCCGACTTCCAGGGCCTCCCCGACAACCTGACCCGCGGGCTCGTCCGCCTCAGCGACAACGCCGCCGCCATCCTACTGCTCGTCTCCGGCCTCGGCATCGTGGTCTCGATCACCGGGATGGTGGTCGGGTCCTGGTTGCAGAACCAGCATCTGAGCGAGCGCTCCCGTCACGGCCTCTTCGTGTCGGCCGCGGCCGGCGCCCTCCTCTTCGTCGCTGTCGGCGCCGCCAACTACGCCACGCGGACGTTCCAATAGTGCCCTACAACGACCAGCTTGTCACGGGTGTCGGCGATGCGATCGCCCGCTGGGCGATGGACGCCGCGTCGGCAGCCGTTCTGTACCTCTTCAACTACATGTCCCGACCGACCGACCCGGTGTTCACCGTGGTCACGCCGGCCTACAACCGCGTCCTGGCCATCGCCCTTCTCCTGGCCGGCGGCGTGATTTCCTTTGCCCTTGCGGAGAGAGTCGTGGGCGGGCGAGGCGGCGCTGGCGCCGACGTGGTACCGCGCACCGTCGCCGCCTCGACCGCCGCCGTGCTCGGTCTGCCGCTCGTTCGGCTTGCCGTCAGTTATTCCGACCTCCTCGCGGCGGTGTGGAACCGGGATGTGATTGGGCAGACTTCATCCCTCGCCAGCCACGTGCACGCCGTCTACCAGGGGGACATGACGTCCGCGCTGGGCAGCGCGCTCGGTCTCTTCATCGCCGCGGCGCTCACCGTTCTACTGGCCGTGCTGGTTCACGTCGAGCTGGTGCTCCGGGCCGCGCTGATAGCCCTGACCACGACCATGCTGCCGCTCGCCTGCGTCATGGCGATCTGGCCCCGCCTCGCGGGGACGGTGCACCACATGACGCGCTTCCTCGTCACCCTGTTCGTCTCGAAGTTCGTCGTCGCGACCGCCGTCTATCTCGGCTTCGCCATGGTGGTGCAGACGTTCCAGGACCGGTCTGAGCCCACGGGCGCCCTGATGACTGGCCTCGCCACCCTGACCGCCGCTGCTCTCGCGCCCGTGGTTCTGCTCCAGGGAGTGCGCTTCGCCGAGGTTGGCGCGGCCCATGCGGCTCGGGGCTTTGCGTTCGGGGTCGGACGTACGGCGACAAACGCCGGCGGTCGGATTGCGCGATCCGCGATGCCCTCCGCTCGGCGGGTCGCCGCCGCCGCGATGAGCCTGCCGCGGTCCCGTCGCGCTGGCCCGCCGGTATGACGGGGCAGCCGAACCGGCGCGGACGGCCCGCAAGCGCGACAAGGATCGTCATTCACCCGCCGCGCCTGATTCCGATGGACGAGGAGCACCGGCGTGAGGCTGTCTCCGCCCTTGCCGAGATACTCCTCTCGGAGCTCGAGAGGCGCAAGCAAAGAGGCGAATCGCGCCACATCTAAACAAGTCTGTCGTATAGACTTAACCATGAAGCCTCATCCAGTAGCCCGCGCCGGTCGTCCCCGATGACGGTGCGGGTCGCCACCTACACGCGTATCTCGACGGACGAGGAGAACCAGCCGTTCTCGCTCGAATCCCAGGAACAGCGCCTCGGCGCCTTCATCCAGAGCCAGGATGGCTGGGAGCTCGCCCGCCAGTTCACCGACCGAATGTCGGGAAGCACGCTCGACCGCCCCGACCTGCAGCGCGCCCTGAGCGAGGCCCGGATGAACCGCTATGACCTCCTCCTGGTCTACCGGCTCGACCGCCTGACCCGCTCTGTGCGCGGCCTCGCGCAGGTCCTCGAGGACCTCGACCGGTGCAAGGTGGCCTTCCGCAGCGCCACGGAGCCCTTCGACACGGCCACCCCCGCCGGCCGGATGATGGTCCAGATGCTCGGCGTGTTCGCTGAGTTCGAGCGGGCCACCATCATCGACCGGGTCGTCGCAGGGATGGAGCGCAAAGCTGCCCGCGGCGGTTGGCTCGGCACTCCCGTGCCCTTCGGCTACCGCCATGGCTCAGGCGAGGATCGCGGGCTGGTCCCGGACGAGAACCAGGCCCCTGTCGTCGCCCTGATCTTCGATCTCTACACTCGGCGCCACCTGAGCTCCAAAGCCATCGCCGAATGGCTCAACGAGCAGGGATACCGCACCCGTCGCGGCCGCATCTGGAGCTTCGACTCAGTGCTGACCGTGCTCCACAACGAGGCGTACCGCGGCAAGGTCCTCTTCAGGGGGGTGTACCACCCGGGGGTTCATCCGCCCCTAGTCGACGCTGCCACGTTCGAGAAGGCGCGCGCGCTCCTCAATGCCCGTGCGAAGGATCACGCCCGTCGCGCGGGGGACCCGTCGAGCTACCTCCTGTCGGGACTCGTCACCTGCGGCGGCTGCGGCCGCCGCCTGATCGGCCAGATCGCCCATGGGCGCCGAGCGCGGTACCGCTACTACGTGTGCGGCTCCCGAGCCAAGTTCGGACGCGACTCTACATGCGGCGCCGAGCGCCTCAACGCTGAGGACCTCGAAGCGGCTGTCATAGACGCTCTGCGCTCCACGTATGCCGAGGCCGACCTCCTGGTCGACGCCGTCACCGTCGCCCTCGAGCGGGCGAACGCCGACCAGCCGAAGGTGGCCGAACAGATGGCAGGCGTCGAAGCCGAAATCCGGCGCACTCAGGAGTCGATCGACCGCTACTTCGCCGCATTCGAGAGTGGGGCCATGCCCGAGAGCCTGTGCGCCCCCCGAGTCACGTCCCTGCAGGAGCGCCTGCCCTCGGATGCGGTTCGCATTCATGAGGCTATGGTGGAGCCTAGCGGGATCGAACCGCTGACCTCTTGCATGCCATGCAAGCGCTCTCCCAGCTGAGCTAAGGCCCCAGCGGCGCCGATTCTACCCCGGCATACTCTCCCGGCCATGGCCGAGTACGCGATCCGCGACGCCCGCGACGACGACGGCTGGGACATCATCGGGGTCGTCGCCGAGTCCTGGGCGGAGTACCCGGGCTGCGTCATGGACGTGCACGGCGAGGTGCCGGAGCTGCTGGCCCTGGCCACCCACTACGCCGCCCTCGGCGGGCGCTCCTGGGTGGCGGAGATGGGCGGCCGGGCGGTCGCCTCCGCGGCGATCGCGCCGGCGCCTGACGCCGGCGTCTTCCTCCTGCAGAAGCTCTACGTGGCCCACGCCGCGCGGCGCCGCGGGATCGGGAGCGCGCTGCTGGCGCGGGTCGAGGACGAGGCCCGCGCCCGCGGAGGACACGCTGTAGAGCTGTGGAGCGACACCCGCTTCGGGCGTGCCCATCGCTTCTACGAGGGCGCCGGCTACGCGCGCCTGCCCGACACCCGCGAGCTGCATGACCTGAGCCGGAGTGTCGAGTACCGGTTCCGGAAGGAGGTTTGAACCCCCCACCCGGAGGCGGGGGGAGGGCACATTCCATAATCTGCTGATGGAAGAGGAGCATCGCCCCGCGCCGCACATCCCGGAGGCACTCTGGGCGCCCTGGCGCATGCAGTACATCGGCGGTCCGAAGCCCGAGGGCTGCGCCCTCTGCACAGCGCTGGAGAACGACCGGCTCATCGTGCACCGCGGTGAGCGGGCGTTCGTGATCATGAACCTGTACCCGTACAACAACGGCCACGTCATGGTCGCCCCGATCGCCCACGTCCCTGACTTCTTCGCCATCGATGAGCCAACGGTCGTGGAGATGTGGCAGCTGACACGGCGGGCGATGACGGCGCTACAGGCGACGGAGAACCCCAACGGGTTCAACGTGGGCATGAACCTGGGGCGGGCGGCCGGCGCCGGGATCGAGGACCACGTCCACCAGCACGTGGTGCCGCGCTGGAACGGCGACACGAACTTCATGCCCGTGGTCGCGGGCGCGAAGACGATCGGCGAGGCGATCGAGGAGACGCTGGCGAAGCTGAAGTCGGTCTTCTAGGCTCCGGACCCTGACTTATACAGATCTGTGTAGTATGATCTACTCCAATGTGCGAGGGGGAGGCGCAGACCAGGTCTGACGCGTACCGTGCCGCGGGTGCGGCGCTGGCGCGAATCGGGCAGCTGGGCTTCGACGGGTTGGACGACGAGACGCTGCGCGCCGAGGTGCGCGACCTACGTGGCTTTGCTGACCAGGTCGAGTTGCTTGGCGTGAAGGCGCTCGCGGCGCTCGATCGAACCGGTGGTTACCGGGCGGAGGGCGCGACCGATCTCACGTCGTGGATGGTGGCGTCCCTGGATGTCAGCCCGGAGGCCGCCCAGGACCGCGTGATTGTCGCGCGGTCGCTTGAGACTCTGCCCGCGACCGTCGACCTCCTCGCCCACCGCGAGATCAATTTCGAGCAAGCCACCGTCGTGGCGCGCTCAGCCTCCAAGGTGCGGCCGGAAAACGCGCCTCGGGTCGAGGGGATGATCCTGGCGCGCGCTTTGTCGACCGACGCCGGCTCGTTGCGGCGACACGCCGCGGCGGCGGTGGCGGAGGTGGACGCCGAGGTGCTGTCGCGCGACGCGTGGCGGGCGCGGGAGAAGCGCAGCTTCAACATCGGGCCCGACGTGGACGGCAGCGCGCGGGTGTCCGGCGACGTCACCTCGGAGCTCGCCGCCGCGCTCCGGGCCCGCATGGAGCCCTTCACGGCACCGACCGGCGCAGGCGACGCCCGGACCGCGGCCCAGCGGCGGCACGACGCGTTGCTGGAGGCGTTGAGCCGCGGTGGCGGGGAGCGGCGCCCACGCCAGCTGGTGGTGGTCGCGCCACTGTCTGCGATGCGCGGCGAGGACGGCCCGCCCGCGATGCTGCAGGGGCTCTTCCCTCTCACCCGCGAAGAGCTCCAGGAGATCGCCTGCGATACAGCGCTCAGCGTGGTCATAAAGGGCGCCAAGGGCAACATCCTCGCGGCCGGGAAGTCGGCCCGCACGTTCTCTTGGGCGAAGCGCCGGGCGATGCTGGCGCAGCACCCGACCTGCGCCTTCAAGGGGTGCACCCGGCGCGCGACGGAATGCGATGCCCACCACCTCGTGGAGTACTCCCGGGGTGGCGAGACGACGATGGACGTGTACGTACCGCTCTGCCGACTGCACCATGCGATGGTTCATCGCGAAGGTTGGGCTGTGGTGCCCTGCGCTGATGGCACCTTTCGAACGCTGCCACCAGGTCATCCTGAGAATCCCGGCAGCCGCCTTACGCCTGAGGAGTACCTGCGGCGCAGAGACGTGGCCGTGGCTCGGCGGAAGAAGACCGGCGAGCCGCGCGTACCGCTTCCCGGCGCCGAAGCTACCCGCGCGGGGCCGTAACCGCCGGACGGCGCCATACCGCCGCCCCCAAGGCGGCGAGCAAGCCACCTGCGAGGAATGCCCAGGCGGCGATGTTCGAGGCGCCGGCCCGGCTCGTGTTCGGCGTGGCCAAGCTCGCCGAACCCGGCGACGCAGGGATAACGAGGTCCGCGACGATCACGCTCGGCAGTTCGGCGTTCTCCGCGCATGGACCGGAGGTGACCCCCGAGCCCGGGGCAAGTCCCTTCTCGCACGCCTGCAGAGAGTCCTCGGTGCCGGCCACCTGGTTCGCCTTCGTGCGATAGAGCGCGTTGGGATTCGAGTCCGTCATCGTCCACGGCGTGACCGCGAGGAATCCCGGCTTCGGGCCTTCGAATGGGGCGAGGTAGGCCGCGTCGGCGTGCGACACGTAGCCGAGCGCTGGGTCCGCGTAAAGGGAGGCCGAGCTGTCGCCGGCATACGAGCCGGTGACCGCGCGTGAGTCGTTCCGCGCGAAGATCGCCGTCTGTCCGTCGCCGGCGATGTCAAACAGGTTGCCGATCAGGAAGGGGTTGACGGCGTAGAGGAAGTTCGGGTGGAGGAACGAGCCGTCAGGGTTGCGGCACTGGACCGCGCACCAGGAGCTGTGCATCCACCCGACCGGCTGCCACGACCCCGGGCTGCAGCCGCCCTCGGAGAAGTCGGTCCAGCTCATGCAGGCCTGGCTCGCCGAGTTGAACTCCGGCTGCAGGAAGACGTTGACGCCCTTGCTGTCGAGGCACTGCATGAACTGCGGGTAGTCGTCCACGCCGGTGGCGTCGTTCACGCTGTTGTCGGGTGGGCAGGGGTTGGCGCCGATGGAGTGCTCAAAGGCGTCGAGGCTGATGCCGATGCCGAGCTTCACCTGCGGCAGCGCGGCGCGGTCGGCGCCGTAGAGCGGGATTGCGTGGATGGTCGACGGCGAGGCCTCGTGCCACCCGAAGGGCGATTCCTCGGCGGCCGTCAGGTTGACCTTCGGCTGCATGTCGTAGAGCGTGCCATCCGGCGCGAAGACCAGCTCGACGTTGTCGATCGTGGGTACGTCGGCCACGTAGACGCTGGGCACGAGACAGGGACTCGCGGCCAGGTCGGGGTCGCCCAGGGCGCAGCGGTCCGCCGGGTTGGTGGAGTCGTGCCAGCCGGGACAGGCGACCCAGCCGGCGTAGGCACCGGTGCACCCCGCGTGTTCCTGCACCGGCAGGGGCGCGCCGATGACGACGTACACGTGGTGCGCCTTCGCCAGCCGGGACCCGTTCTCGAGCACCGACCTGACCACCGTGTCGGTGATGGCGGTGAAGAGCCGGGAGATCTCGTCGGGGTAGCCCGAGGGCGGCGACTCCGCGAACTTCGCCTGGTAGTAGCTGAACTCCGAGCCGTAGTTGGCCGCCACCGCCAGGAGGGCCGCCGCACCCTCCTGTCCCGACTGCTGGTCGGCGGCGATCAACTGGTCCGCGTTGTTCCTGGCGTTCGCGCCGCGCGAGCCTTCCGTCCCGAGGACGAGGCCGGTGAGCTCGTTGTAGACGACGAGGTTGGGACGGCCGGACGCGCGGTACGGGTCAACCTCGAGCGAGAGCTCGTGGTCGAACGCCGAGTAGATCGACGCGTAGCTGACGGCGTCCCCCAGGCACTGCTTGTGGTGCATGGCGAAGACGCGGATGATGCCCCCCACCGTGCCTCCCCCCGCAGGCGGGGGGAGGACCCTGACGACCGGCGGAGCGAACTGCTGCGTCGCGTTCGAGCAGACCTCCGGACTCGGGGCGGCGGCCACCGGTAACGGCAGCACGGCGAGGAGCGCGGCAACGGCGAGCCCGGTCGCCATCCCCCGGCGCAGCAATCGCTACTCCGTGACCGCGGTCGGCACGAGCCGCCCCGAGAGGTCGCGCTCACCGGCGACAGCACCTTCGTGGTACTCCGCGTCGGTGTTGACCTTCCACGGGTCTAGGGCGCTGCCGGTGGCAATGCGGCGCGCGGCGATCAGGGCCGTCATCATCGAGTGGTCCTGGTTGTTGTAGTGGTGCATCCCATTGCGTCCCACGAGGTGCAGGTTGGGCATCCTTTCGGCGAGGTGCGCCCGGATCGTCTCGACGTTATCGATGTACGCGTCGTCGTAGACAGGGTAGGCCTTCGGCTGGCGGACGACACAGCCGTCGAAGACGTCGGCGGGGTCCACCAGCCCCAGCCGGGCCATCTCGCGTGTGCCAAGTTCGACGAGGTCTGAGTCCGACGACGTCCATAGGCCGTCACCCTCGAAGCAGAAGTACTCGAGGCCCACGCAGCTGGTCGCAGCGTCCGGCACCATGTCGGGACTCCAGTTCTTGAAGTTCTGCACTCGCCCGACCTTCACCTCCGGGTCGTGGATGTAGATCCAGTTGTCGGGGAAGAGATCGGGGCGGCGCACCATGAGCACGACGGTCAGGAAGTCGCGGTACTGCAGCGCCTCGGCCGCGGCGACGACATCGTCGGGCAGCGGCGGCCACATAGCCCGCACCAGGTCGCGCATGGGCATCGTGCTGATGAAGTCGGTGCCGGCGTACTCCGTGCCGCCGGCGCTGACGGAGAGGACGCGGCCGGGCACATGCGCCAGGGCCTCGACGCGCTGGCCGAGCAGGACTCGATGTCCGTGCGCCTCGAGGACGTCGCGCACGCGTTCCCACATCTGCCCGGGCCCGCGGCGCGGATAGCGGAACTCGTCGATCAGGGTCTTGATCACCTCGTCCCCGCGAGACCGCACGCGGCTCCGCCAAGGCATCAGTGCCGTCCTGATCAGGGCCCACATGTCGAGGCCTTTGATCCGCTGCGCCGCCCAGTCGGCGGAGAGCTCCTTGGTGCTGATGCCCCACACCTTCTCCGTGTACGTCTTGAAGAACATGCTGTAGAGCCGGTGGCCGAACTGGTTCCGCACCCAGTCCTCGAGGTTGCGGGGATTCGGCACCGGCCGGATCCGGGCCCAGGCGTAGCTCAGGAGGCATCGCGTGGCCTCGACCAGGCCGATGTTCGCCAGGGCGTTGAAGGCCTTCAGGGGGTAGGCGAAGAACTTCCCCCGGTAATAGATGCGAGAGAGCCGCGGACGCACCACGAGCTCATCGCCGAGGATCTCCGTCCAGAGGTCCTCCACCTCCTGGCTCTTGCTGAAGAACCGGTGGCCGCCTATGTCGAAGCGGTAGCCGTTGTGCATCGCCGTCCGCGCGATGCCGCCGACATACTCGGCGTCGGCCTCGAGCACGGTCGTCTTGATACCGTGCTTGTCGAGCTCGTAAGCGGCGGTGAGCCCGGCCGGACCGGCCCCGATGATGACAACGTGCTTCTCCGGGGACATCGCCCCCGAGTCTAGGTTTCCGGCTACAGGCCGTAGGCCTTGGCGATGATCTCCTTCATCACCTCGTCGGTGCCGCCACCGATCCGGATGAGCCGCGAGTCACGCCAGGCGCGCTGTACGGGGTTGTCCGTCATGTACCCGGAGCCGCCGAAGATCTGCAGCGCGGTGTCGGCGACCTCGCACGAGACCACCCCGGCGAAGAGCTTCGCCATCGAGATCTCTTTTACCGGGTACTCGCCGCGGTCCCATTTGGCGGCAGTCGCGTACGTCAGCTCGCGAGCCGCCTCGATCTTGGTGGCCATGTCGACCAGCATGTGCTTGATCACCTGGTGCTTGCCTATCGGCTTGCCAAAGGTCTTCCGCTCCTTGGCGTAGGCCAGCGCGTGCTCGAACGTCAGCTGCGCGCCGGCGACAGTGCCGGCGGTGCCGATCAGGCGCTCGCCCTGCAGCTCCCACATGATCTGGTAGAAGCCCTTGCCCACCTCGCCGAGGACGGCTGACTTGGGCACGCGCATGTCCTCGAACGCGAGCTCGGCCGTGTCCGACGCGAGCATTCCGACCTTCTCCAGCTTGCGCGAGCGCTTGAATCCCGGGGTGTCGGTGTCGACCAGGAAGAGCGTGACGCCGTCGAAGCCGGCGCTGCGGTCCGTCTTCGCGACGAGCGTGATGTAGTCCGCCCGGATCCCGTTGGTGATGAAGATCTTGCTGCCGTTGATGACGTAGCTGTCGCCATCTTCGCGCGCATAGGTCTGGATGTTCGCGACGTCGCTGCCGGCGTTGGGCTCCGTGATGCCGAGGCAGACGACCTTCTCGCCTTTGAGCGTCGGGACCAGGTACTTCTGCTTCTGCTCCTCGGTCCCGAACTTCAGGACTGGCGGAGTGCCCATCCCCGTCTGCACCGAGACCGCCATGCTGAGGCCGCCGCAGCCGCAGCGCGACATCTCCTCGGCGAGCACGATCTCGGAGAAGTAGTCGCCTCCCTGGCCCCCGTACTCCTTCGGGTAGGAAAGCCCGAGGAAGCCGAGCTCCCCCATCCGCGGGATGACCCAGTCGGCGAAGTAGGCGGCCTCCTCCCACTCCTGCGCGTGCGGCGCCAGTTCTGTTTCGACGAAGCGGCGGATCGACTTCCGCAGCTCCTCGTGCTCGGGGCTGAAGTAGGAGTTGGCCGGCTTCGTGGTCGAGGCGAACTCGGGGGCCGTCATCGCTACGCCTCGGCGGTTGGCGTTCTAGAGCCTCTCGATGATCGTGCCCGTCCCCATGCCATGGCCGATGCACATGGTAACGAGGCCAAAGCGACCCTTCTGCCGCTCCAGCTCGTTGAGGACCGTGGTCACGAGCTTCGCCCCGGTGCAGCCGAGCGGGTGGCCGAGAGCGATCGCGCCGCCGTTGTAGTTGGTCTTCTCAGGGTCGGCGCCGACCGTCTTGAGCCAGGCCAGCACCACCGAGGCGAAGGCTTCGTTGACTTCGAACAGGTCGATGTCAGCGATCTTCATGCCGGCCTTGGCGAGCACCTTCTGGGTGGCCGGGATGGGACCCTCCAGCATCAGAGTGGGGTCGGTCCCGACCGCCGCGGTGGCGACGATACGGGCGCGCGGCGTGAGGCCCAGCTCCTTCACCTTCGCCTCGCTCATGACCAGGACGGCGGCGGCGCCGTCGGAGATCTGGCTCGAGTTGCCGGCGGTGATCATGCCCTCCGGCTCGAAGGCCGGGGCCAGGGAGGCGATCCTCTCGTACGTCGTCTCGCGGCGCGGGCCCTCGTCGACCTCGACGGTGTGTGAGTTGCCGTTGTCCTGGACATGCACCGGGACGAGCTCGTTCTTGAACCGGCCCTCGTCGATGGCCGCGATCGCCTTGCGGTGGCTGTCCAGCGCGAAGCGGTCCTGCTCCTCGCGGGTGATGCCGTACTTGAGCGCGATCCGGTTGGCCGAGAGGCCCTGCGGGATGATCTCGTACAGGTCGGCGAGCTTCGGGCTGATCGGGCCGGCGCTGTCGCCGAGTGGGTCGGGGTTCATCATCGCGTCGCTGCCCATCGGCGTGCGCGACATCGACTCGACGCCTGAGCCGATCACCACGTCCATCGCGCCCGACTTCACGGCCTGGGCGGCGAAGTTGACCGCCTGCTGGCCGGAGCCGCAGAAGCGCTCGACTGTGGTCCCCGGCACGTCCGTTGGGAAGCCCGCGATCAGCGCGCCCTCCCGGGCCACGTTCATCGACTGCTCCCCGATCTGTGTGACGCAGCCAGAGATGACGTCCTCGATGAGCGCCGGGTCGACCTTCGCGCGGTCGACCAGCTCCCGCAGGGTGAGGCCCAGCAGGTCGTCCGGGCGGACCTTCGACAGCGCGCCGTTGCGCTTGCCGACCGGGGTGCGGACGGCCTCGACGATAAAGGCTTCAGACATTGAGCCGGACCTCCTCGTGGTGGGCAGGAGCCAGAACTGACAGTGGCGTCAGTTCATTCTATTCGCACCCTGTCCCTCCCCCCGCGCGCGGGGGGGGCTAGGAGGGGGGCGGCAGGTGCGGCTCCTGTATGGCACGATGTATGGCGTGCACCGCACGACGATCTACCTGCCCGAGCCGTTGAAGGAGCGCCTGCGACGCGCGGCGCGAGCCGAGGGCCGCACCGAGGCCGACCTGATCCGCGAAGGCGTGGAGCGCCTGCTCGATGGCCGCCGGCGCGCACCGACGCTGCCCCTGTTCGCGAGCGGTCAGCCTGACCTGGCCGAGAGAACGGATGAGCTGCTCGTCGGATTCGGCGAGGAGTGATCCTCCTCGACACGAGCGGCCTGCTGGCTGCAGTCGACAGCAGTCAACGGGGGCACGCAGGGGCGGCCGCCGCCCTTCGGCGGGCCGAGGGACCCCTCCTGCTGTCGCCATTCGTGCTCGCGGAACTCGACTACCTCCTGGCGCGACGGGTCGGGCCGTCGGCTGAGCACGCCCTCCTCGGTGAGGTGGCCGGGGGCGCCTACCAACTCGAGGCATTCGCGCCCGAGGACATTGGGGCGGCGATAGGCGTGATGGAACGTTACAAGAGCCTCGAGATCGGGCTGGCCGATGCGTCGATTGTGGTGCTGTCGGAGCGCCACCAGGCGTTGGATGTACTGACGCTGGACACGCGCCACTTCGCTTCGCTGCGAGGCGCCAGGGGGAAGCCCTTCAACCTGCTGTCCTGAGAGGAGCAGCGTCTCGGGTTAGGCCCCTACTTGCTCCGACGCTGCCACTTGGTGCGCTTGAGCATCTTCTTGTGCTTGTGCTTCCGCATCTTCTTGCGGCGCTTCTTGATGACTGAGCCCAAGAGGTGCTTCTCCTAACTCCAGGTGGCGTGGGTGCGCGTCAGCGATTGACGGCACGGCGTGCGATTGTACCCGTCAGGTCAGGCCCGGGCAAAGCACGGCGGCTCAGCAGGAGGTCAGCGGGCGGTTCTGGATTGGACCGCTGATCGAGGCGGCGGCGAGGTACGCGGCGCTCATGCTGACCGCTGTGGCGGACTGCGGCGGGTCGCCGGCGGTGTTGGTCGGCCGCGGGGCGGCGCCGACGTTATAGCTGGATGCGGGTGACGTTGTCGAGAAGGAGACGACATCCACGATCAGGTCCGTCAGGTGGATGGCCGCCCCACTTGCGGTGTAGGTCTCCATCGGGTGCGACGTCGAGCAGGCCAGCTTCATGCTGAAGTGCGTCAGCGTGCCCGAGGCCGCGTAGAACTGCATGACCGTCTCGCTCCCGCCGCCGGGCAGGGTCACAGTGGTGTCACCCTCGTATACGAACCCGGTGAGGTCCATGCTGTCGGCGGTAACAGGGAAAGACGCGCCCGCGACCTCGATCCCGGCAAGCGTCACGCCCGCCGGTGCTGCGCCGGTACGGGTTGGCTTCGCGGCCGGGGTCGGCTTGGGGGTGGCTTGGGGCGTGAGAATCGCGTGCGAAGGCGACGGCGACGCCGTCACCGTGGTTCGCTTCGGGCTGGTCGGGCTGCTGCTCGGTGCCGGGCCGGAGCTGGATGCGGGTGACGGGCGGGCGCTCGCTGCCGCCGAGGGCGACGGCGTGGCCGCCGTGCTGGTGGACATGGGGCTGAAACTCGGCGCGGGGGAGCTCAGCGCGCTGGACGTTGGCGACGGCGAGACCGACGTCACCGGGACCTCCGCGCTCGCCGTCGCGGCGGACAGCCATGCGAGCGACGTGATCGCGACGAGGGCGAGGGCGCGGATGAAGCCGAGGTGGTTCATCGCCGCCAGGACGACGGAGCTAGTCGACCCCTATCTGGAAAGCTGTCTCGATGTCCGTCGGGCTGTAGGCCCGGAGCGCCACGTGGGTGTCCGTCCGCGTGATCCCCGGGATCGCGCGCAGCTCCTCTGTGACGAGGTGCGCCAGTGACTCCATGTCCTTGGTCCGCACGATCGCGATGTAGTCGAACCCACCCGTGGTCGTGTAGACCTCCGTCACCCCCTCCGTCGCGGCGAGCCGGGGCCCCACGTCCGCCAGCTGGCTGCGCTCGCAGGTGATCAGCATGAATGCCGTCAGCATCGAGGCGAAGCTTAGCCTCAGAAGTCGAGCTGGTATTCCGGTCCACGTCTCGGCGGGAGCTCGCTTACGATGCGCTCCCAGAGCGAAGGGATGGCCTCTTCGACAGTGATCGCGTCGACTGCGGGGCCGACGTTGGGCCAACGCGCAGACTTGACCGCCAGCGGTGTCGATGGCGACATCTGGACCGGCGCCACATCGATCGACTGAGCGGTGCCGATTACATCGACCCTCTCGTCCGACTTGAGGCCACCGTCTCTGCCCTGCGGCGGCGATACGACCGAATGCCCCGGGATCCACGAAAGCGCGAGGGACCCTCCGATCAGCCCGAAGAGCGAGCCGAAAAGGAAGCCGCCGATGTTGGAGGTGACGATCGCGACGAGCGAGAAGACGATCACCAGGCCACCGACGAAGAAGTGGTACTGCCCCCCGGCGAACAGGGTGAAGCCGCACAGCAGCATCAGGAGCCCTACGAGGAGGGAGGCCCAGAGCACGCTGCCCTGGACGAAGGCGACTCTCATCCCCGACATCGGAATGAGGGTCAAGATGGCCCCACTTAGGAGAGTGAACAGCCCCGCCCAGAAAGGCCTGGAGCGGCGCCATCCGCGCCACCGGGCGCGAATGGACCGCCGCTCCTTCGGGGCTTTGGTCATAACGGCTGCAGCCCCGTGGCCTGCCATCGCCTAGAAGAGACCCATGATGTGGCCCTGCCAGTCGCAGGCACCACCATCAAAATGACCCTCGAAGCTGCCGAACGCCGAGTGGAAGCTCGGGCCATGCAGCGTAAGGCTGGTCGCGTACTGGTACGCGATGTACTGGGTAACAGGGGTACCGGGGTCAGCGTTGACCACGGTGTTCGCGTAAGTCGCCGGGGCACCCGCCAGTGCGGGGTCCTGCGGCGGCGTCACCAGGTTCAGGTTGTAGTTCGCGTTGTTCCCGAGCGTCGTCCCCATCGGCACGTTGGCCTGGACGCCGTTCAGTGTCACGTCGGTCTGCGAGTTCACATCTGCGAGGAGGCCCTGGGCATCGACGCTCGTCGCGTTGACCTGGACCTCAAACCCCGCGTGGTTACCCGCTCCAAAGAGACCGTTTAGCGCTGGCACCGGAGCACAGAACGTCTGCTGCAGACCCGTGAGGGTCGCGTTGTGAAGATAGGTCTCAACCGTCGTGCCCACGCCTGTTGCCAGTGGGTTTGTCGTCGGGTGCTGGGCATTGCCCGTGTAGTTGGTCGGATCGGCTGTCTTTCCGGCAAGGTAGCTGCCCAGGAACCACCCGTACTGCTCCAGTCCGTTGCCTTGCAGCGTGGTGATCTGTGCCTTGAACGGCAGTCCAAAGCCGGTGCTGATATCGGCGATCGCTATCCCGCCGCTCAGAATGAGTACGAACATACCCATCATCGCTGCGAGCGAGCCGACTAACGCCGCACCCAGCCGTTTCTTGCCGGTGCGGCCCTCAATACGTTGCATCAGCGTCCTCCCGATGCGCACCCGACGTGAGCCGGGTTGTTTATTGCAACGCCGAGATGCCCCGCCGCTGGCGGAACTCCCACCCCAATATTCCTCTCTCGTCCCTGAGGAGACGAGCGTCCCATAGGCAGGACGTCGTGCCTAACGGCGAAGCGCCCCAATCGCGCCTGCCCTACGACCCCATGCGGGGCTGTGGTTCTTCGCTCGCTAAGACAAATGCAGGAGGCGCTGGTCGATGATTCGTCGGTACGAGTTCGCGTCCAGCTCGCCGGTGATCTTGAACTGGACCACGCCCTGGGCGTCGATGTACACGCTGCTCGGCGGGGCGTCGACCTGGTAGGCGTAGCCCAGCTGGGCCGCCTGGTCGTAGACGCTCGGGTACGGCATCTTGAACTCGTCGCGGTAGATGCGCGCTTGGGCGAGGTTGTCGCGGACGACCACCCCGATGAAGCGAACGCCCTTCGCCGCGTAGTCGGTGGCGACCGTGTCAAGCGCCGGCTGCTCGGCGCGGCAGGGGCCGCACCATGAGGCCCAGAAGCTGAGCACGACGGGATGGCCGAGGTAGTCGCGCAGGTGGATCGTCTTGCCGTCCAGGTCGTGGGCGCTGAAATCGGGGGCCGGCTTGCCGACGGTGGCAAGCGACTCGTTCGCGCCGGTCAGCGGGTGAACCAGGCTGCAGCCGGCGAGGGCGGCGGCCGCGAGGCTAGCGGCGAGGAGCGCTAACGGGCGTAGGAGTGGAGTCCGACGATCCAGAGGTTGACGAAGTAAAAGGTGGCCAGCACCGAGAAGAACCCGACGGTCGCGATCGCGGTGGTGCGGTAGCCGCGCCAGCTGCCGATGGAGCGGGCGTGGAAGTAGATCGCGTACACGATCCACGTCACCGCCGCCATGATCTCCTTCGGGTCGTTACCCCACCAGCGGCCCCACGCCTTCTCACCCCAGACGGCGCCCATCATGACGCCGAACGTCCACAGCGGGAAGCCGATCAGGACCATACGGAAGGCGAGCTTGTCGAGGCTCTCCGGATCGGGTAGCCACGCGGTCGCCGTCTGCAGCCAGCGCGGCCCCGTGGCCGCCACCGCGGCGCCCGGCCCGCCCGCCAGCGCGTAGCTCGGCCCGGACGCGAGCACCAGCCGCCGGCCGCCGACCGCCCACGCCTTGAGCAGCGCGGCGAAGCTGAAGAAGAAGGTGAAGCTGAGCAGCGCCGACGCCGTGACCATGCTGGTCACGTGGATCTTGAGCCAGTAGGAGTTCAGGGCCGGGATCAGCCCCGACGGCCCCGTGTAGAGCGCGCGCCCCACGCTCATCAGGCCGATCACCCCGATCATGACGAGACCGCCGATGTACTGGGTCCGCCACGGGATCGCGGTCACCACGAAGAAGAGCGCGATGAACAGTGCGAACTGCGACGAGTACTCGTACATGTTGCTGAGCGGGTAGTGCCCGTCGGTGGCCCAGCGGAGCCCGTACGAGCCCAGGTGCAGCGCCAGCCCGACGCAGGTGATCGCCATCGCCACCCGGGCCAGCTTCGGCCGGCCCCAGCCGGCTGCCACGAAGTACAGCGGCATCGAGACGAAGTAGGCCGCGATGGCCGCGCCGAACAGCGTCAGCGAGGTGCTTTCCATCCCGCCGCATTATAGGTTCGGCCCTGGCGCTGGCTCCCAGCCGAGTTCGGGCTGGGCCGCCCCGCCAAGCCGCGCTTAGATCGCGATCGGGTGCTTTGGCTGGTAGAGCCTCAGCTCACCCCCGCCGGGGATCTGAAGCGTGGCCAGGCGACCCCAGTTGACTTCGGTGACGCCGCCGACGAACTCGACGCCGCGGGCGTTCAGGTCGGCCATGGTGGTGTCCAGGTCGTCACACATGAGGTAGAGCTCGTGGCGGTCCGGGCCCTCGCCCGGGTGGATCCCCAGCTCGGCCGGCGGGAGGGCGAAGATCAGCCAGCCCTCGCCCGCGTCCACCGACTTGAGCCCGAGGACGTCGCGGAAAAACGCCCGCGCGGCCTCCGGCTCGGTGGTGTGGATCAGCGCGTGGACGCCGGTGATCACGGCTGTCGAGCTTAGTCCGAGCCGCTGGCCGGGTTCGCGACCTCGACGGAGGTGAGCACGCAGACGCCGGGCCGCTCCAGGGCGACCGCCGACTCCTCGCAGGCCGGGCACTCGACGGCGGCCGAGCCCGCTGGGCTCGTGAAGAGCTGGCCGCAGCTCGAGCAGCGGTAATGGTGCTCGGCCGTGACGATGCTGAGCTCGGCACCCTCGGCGGCCGTGCCCGAAGCCTCGGCGACGAGCTCGCGGCGCACCGCTTCGGGATCGATATGCCCGCTCGGGCTCAGCTCGATGTCAAGCCGGACGACGCGCGCGTCGTCGTGGTCGCGAGAGACGCGGAGCGCCTCGTGGAGGATCTGGTCGACGGCGATAACAGTCTGTTCCACGCGCTCAGCATGGCCCAGGCCGGGCCGTTCGGACAGGGACCGACGGCTCTTCCGCGGCGGGACGTGGGAGGGACCTCAGTCCCCCTGATTCGGGCCGATCGGCGCTTACCGGCGGGACGGACCGCCGCTACGTTGAGCCTGGAGGCCGATTGCGGGACGCCCGCAAGCCCCGCCTGAGGAACCGACATGCAAGCAGTTGAAACAACGCCCCACCGCCAACGCACCGTGGGCGAGATCATGACCAGGCCGGTCGTGACCGTCCTCGAGAGCGACAAGTTCAAGCACGTCGTCGAGGTGCTGCAGAAGAATCGCATCAGCGCCGCGCCTGTCGTCAGCGTTGACGGCGGCCTGCTCGGCATGATCTCCGTTAGCGACCTGATGCCGAAGGAAGAGGGCGAGATTCCGCGCGGCCTGCTCCACCCCATCGAGCATCACCAGCGCCAGGCGAAGGCCGACAAGGTGTTCGCCGGCGAGCTGATGACCCATCCCGCGCTGACGATCGGGCTCGACGCCCCCGTGGCGGAGGCGGCGCAGCTGATGGAGCGCAAGAACGTGCGGCGCCTCGCGGTCCTCGACCGCGAAGGCAACCTCACGGGGATCGTCACCCGCGGCGACGTGCTCCGCGTCTTCCTGCGTGAAGACAGCGACATCCGCGACGAGATCATCACCGGCGTGATCGAGCGCGACATGATGATCGACACCGGCGGGCTCGACGTCGAGGTGCGCAGCGGCGTGGTCACCGTCACCGGGGAGATCGAACGGGCGAGCGACATCGAACGCCTCGTCCGCCTCGTGTACGCGGTGGATGGTGTCGTTCACGTGCACGCCAGCCTCGTCTACCGGTACGACGACAGGATCATGGATCCCGCCGCTGGTCCCATCGGCCCGGTCGCCGGGATGCCGTGAGCGCCTCCCGCGCCACGACCGTGGCTGACCTTATGAGCGCGCCGGCGGTCGCCGTCGACGAGCTCACCCCTGTGAAGGCCGTGGCGTCGCTGCTCACCTCGCGCGGGTTCAACGGCGTGCCGGTGACGACGCGCCTGGGACGCGTGGTCGGGGTCATCACCGAGGACGACCTGGTCATGCGCCAGGACCCGCGTGTGATGGCCGCCGGTCACCTGTGGTCCGACCCGCACCGAGCCGAGCGGCGCCGCGCCCAGGGCAAGGTTGCCCGCGAGGTGATGAGCCCGCACCCGGTCACGATCGCGCCCGGCATGCCGACGGCCGCCGCGGCGGAGCGCATGCACGAGCACCACCTGAAGACGCTCCCCGTCGTCGACGACGAGGGCACGCTGGTCGGCGTGCTCACCCGCCGCGACCTGCTGAAGCTGTTGACCCGGCCCGACCGCGAAGTGGCCGCCGACGTCCGCGAGAGGATGCGGCGCGAGTCCGTGGACCGCCGCGGCCTCGAGATCTCGGTCGCGGACGGGGTGGTCACCATCAAGGGGTGGGTCGAGGCGGCCGACGACGCGCGCCGGCTGCGCAAGGTGGCGGAGGCCGTCGACGGCGTCGTCGCCGTCCGCGTCTGGGTGAACGCCGAGGAGTTGCTCGAAAGGCCTAGCTGAGCGGCGCGCCGGCAAGGAGCGCCGCGCTGACGTCCCATAGGCGCTCGGCCGTCGCGAGGTCGAGCGCCTGGGGGGCGGGCCGGGCCGGGCGCCGGGCGGCGTAGTAGAGGCCGGTGATGCCGTCCACGTCGGGGGACGACGCGAGGTAGACCGAGGTCCGCGCCCCGGCCGCGGGGCTGATGCCGAAGGGCCGGGCCAGGAGCGAGAAGAGGCCCACCGCGAGGCCCTTCCACAGGCCGCTGCTGAGGATGACGCCAGGGTGTAGGCAGTTCGCCGTCACCCCGGTTCCATCGGTGCGGCGCGCGAGCTCGATGGTGAACAGGATGTTCGCCAGCTTCGAGTTCGCGTACGCCGGCCAGCTGAGGTAGCGCCGCTCGCCCTGCAGGTTGTCGAAGTCGATGCGGCCGTTGCGGTGCGCCTCGGACGCGACGGTCACCACCCGGCCCCCCGCCTCGCGCAGGCGCGGCAGAAGCAGGTCCGTGAGCAGGAACGGCGCGAGGTGGTTGACGGCGAAGGTCGTCTCGAGCCCGTCCACCGTCAACCGGCGACGGCGCATGTACAGGCCGGCGTTGTTGAGCAGGACATCGAGCGGCTCGGGTCGCGCCGCCACCTCGGCGCCCAGCCGCCGCACCTCGGCGAGGCTCGACAGGTCAGCCGCGATGGGCTCGACCCGCGCGTCGGCGCCGGCCCGCCTGCCCACCTCGGCCGCCGCTGCCGAGGCCTTCGCGACGGTCCGGCCGTGCACCAGGACCGTGTCGCCGAGCCGCGCCAGCGCGACCGCCGTCTCGAAGCCGATGCCGCTGGTCGCCCCGGTGACCAGCACCGTCCGCCCGCTGCCGCCGGCCACCGCGTCAGCCGAGCTGCTGGATCGTGTACTGCAGGATGCGGGAGAAGGTCGGGAACGGGTGGATGACGTCCTTCAGGACGTCGAGCGGCACGCCGGCGCGCAGCGCGAGGACGAACTCCGAGATCATCTCCCCGGCCCGCGGGCTGACCAGCGTCACCCCGACGAGCCTCTGCGCCTTCCTGTCCGCGACCAGCTTGACCAGGCCGCCGGGTTCACCGTGTATGTACCCGCGCGCGCTCTGCCCGACGTCGCTCGAGGCCACCACGACGTCGATCCCCTTGTCGCGCGCCTGCTGCTCGGTGAGACCCACCGAAGCCACCTCGGGGTCGGTGAACGTCACGCGCGGCACGGCGGCGTGGTCGGCGACCGCGTCCTCGCCCTTGATGCGCCGCCCGATGACGTGGCCGTGGTAGTCGGCAAGGTGGGTGAAGCCGCCGATGCCGTTGACGTCGCCGGCGGCGTAGATCCCGTCGGCCGCCTCGAGTGTCCGGTCGTCGACCTTGACCCAGCCACGGTCCGTCTTCTTCACGCCGGCGGCCGCGAGGTCGAAGCCGTCGAGGTTCGCCTTGCGCCCGGTCGCGACCAGCAGCCTGTCGGCCGCCACCTCGCTGCCATCGGCGAGACCCAGCACGACCTTGCCGTCGCGCTGCTCCACGGTCTGCGCCCGCGCGGAGCAGTAGATCTCCATGCCCTCCTTGAGGAAGCGCTCCTGGAGAAAGTGGCCGGCCTCGGGCTCCTCGACCATCAGCGGGCGGTTGCCCGACTCGACGAGGTGCAGCTCTGTCCCAAGCCTCACCCACGCCTGCGCCAGCTCCGCCCCGACCGCGCCGATGCCGAGCACCGCCAGCGACCTCGGCCGCACGCTGGACTGCACAGCGTCGCGGTTGGTCCACACCTCGACCTTGTCGAGGCCCTGGAGCGGCGGCATGGCGGGCGACGTCCCGGTGGCGATGACGACGGCGCGCCGCGCGCGCAGCGACCGCCCGTCCACCTCCACCTCGCGTGGCCCGACGAGCCGCCCCTCGCCCCGGAACAGCCTCGCGCCGTTCTCCTCGATGGACTTCGCGGCGCCGGTGTCGTCGAGGTCGCGGGTCATCCAGCGCACGCGGGCGTGCACCTTCGGATAGTCGATGTCGTAGTCGACGTGGTCCGACGCCAGCTCGCGCGCGCGGCCCGCCTCCGTCAGGACCTCGGCGGATCGGAGCATCGTCTTGGAGGGCATGCAGCCCCAGTAGGGGCACTCGCCACCGACCAGGTTGCGCTCGACGGTGGCGAGGGTCAGCCCGGAGCCCTTGAGCTCCGACGCCAGCGCCTCCCCCGCCGGGCCGGCGCCGAGGCAGATTACGTCGAACGCTTCAGGCATATGCGCCCCAACCTTACGCGCCCGCGAGGCCGTCGCGGAAGTGTCTCCTCTATGTCTCTCGCGCGGCGGTTAACTGCGGCCATCTCGTCCACATCAAGGAGGATCACAGTGAGCGACCGAGTCCTGTCGACAGAGACCGCACGCGCCGCCATTCAGCGCATGCAGGGCATACTGAGCGGGAGCCTGGAACAACAAGTCCAGCAGCTGGAAGCGCAAGGCCAGGTGCTGTGTGACCCGAACGTCTGGGACGGCCAGACTGCGGCCGACTTTCGCGCGAACGTCTGGCCGTCGACACGATCAACCCTCGACCGCACAGTCCAGGCGCTCGACGAGCTGCGGCTCGCCGTGCAGCGCGTGAACCAGAACATCATGACCGCTGGTGGCAACGCCGGCTGAGCCTGGTCACTACCGGGGCGCAGCCCGTCGGGCCTGCGCCCCTTTTCTTTGCCTAGCGGGCGACCTGGACCAGCTCCGCCAGCCCGTCCTCCACGAGGAAGCCTCGGCCTGGTAGATGCACCGTTGCAAGCGGCTTATGCAGCCGCACGCCGACGAGTTCACCGTCGAGGTCGAGGTCGGGCTCGAGGAGGAGCCCACGCCGGTTCCGGCGCATCTCGTGGACCCATCCGGCGAAAGTGCGATGGGCAGCCCGAACCTCGAGCGCGGCCAGCACGCACACGCCCTGTCGTGCGACGCTCCGCACGAAGACATCGAGCTCGCCGCCGGCATCACTGTCGACGAGATCCTCGCCGTCGTCGATGACTAGTACATCGTTGGCGGACAATCGCTGCCCATCCTCCGCTAGCCGAGCAATGAGACGGCGGCATTCGTCCACCCCTTGGGCCGCGCCGCTCCACAGCTCGATATCGAGGAGTGGTGTTGATCTCGGCGCCATCAGGACTGCCCGCAGGTCGGGATTACCCGCACCAAGGGCGCGGGCGATCGTCGCGAGGGCGGTGCTCCGTCCACTGCGGCGCGGGCCGACGACAAGGAGATGGCCCTCGGCCAGGTCGATGAACGCAGGTTCCAGATCCCGGTCACGCAGACCAAGGGCGACTGCCCGGCCGGCGGTACTCGGCGGCAGGGAGCCGGCCGGCAGTTCGTGCGGCAGGTAGCGGATGGCACCCGGTCCATGGCCGCCGCGACCTTCTGCAGCCGTCAGGTCGGTGCGTGGCGATCGATCACGCGCACTGACACGTTCGGTGAATGCGACCTGCACCTCGACGCCGTCGATCCATCCGCGCCCCGCCGGCGTGGAGTTGGGGGCCTGCCGCACGCCGCGGGCGCCGGCTGCGTGAAGCTCGTCGGCGTCGCCCATTCGCAGGACGAGGCGCGAACGGGCGGCAGCGTGGACCACCCCGGGCACGGCAGCCCGGCGCTCGGCACTGATAGCGGCATACACGCCCACTGCTCGTCCTTCGACATACAGACGTGAGAGCGCCTCGATCCACTCACCGTGGTCCACCTTCTCGAAGGCCGAGGCGAAGGCGCCGTAGTCGTCAAGCAGGAGGAGCAGTCGCGGGTGGGGATCACGGTTGTCTTTGCGCTCCGACACCTCGTGTCGCAGACGGCTGATGAGTCGCACGACTCTCTCGGCATCGTGGACAGGCACCACGGACCCGCAGTGGGGCAGGGCTTCAAGGTCGGCCAAACCGCCGCCTCCGTCGATCGCGTACATATGGAGGTCGGCGACGGCTTCCCGGCCAGCCAGCGCCCTCGCAAGAGTGCGCAGGGCGCCAGTCTTGCCAGCCGCCGCCGCGCCGTAAACCAGAAGGTTGCCGTCGCGGATGAGGTCATAGCCCCAGACGGGCTGGCTCTGCCGGCCGGGCTCGTCCAGCCGCCCGAGCGCCACAGAACCAGGCGGCAAGACGTCCCCGGCAACGTCCTCAAGCGGCAAAACATGCGGTAGGTCAGGTAGCCACGGTCGGCGCGCGGGTTCGAGGTTCAGGCTGCGCGCTGCATGCACAACCGTCTTGACAAATGCGCTTCTCTCCGAGACACCGCCAGCAGTCGGCACTTCGCTCGCCAGGCGCCCGCTGAATCCGAGCGGGCTCACCACGGGTTTGTCGGGCACGTCGACGACTGCCCCGGCATGAGGGCCCTGGAACTCGGTCAGCTCGCCGTGCCCCGTCCTCATGTACCCCCGTCCCGGGAGCGAGCGGCTGACGTGCGCGGCATCCGGGACGCCAATCACGTCCACGCTGTCCGCCTCGCTCGCGACCCGCAGACAGATCCGTAGGTTGGTGTTCGCCCGGATGTTCTCGGTGATGACCCCGGCCGGTCGCTGGGTGGCCAATACCAGGTGAAGCCCGAGGCTTCGCCCACGCTGGGCCAGGTCGACGATGCCGTCGACGAACTCCGGTAACTCACGCGCCAGCGCCGCAAACTCATCAACGACGATGAGCAGCCGGGGTGGGGCCGGCGCCGTTCCAGCAGCGCGCATCTCGTCGAGATCCTGTGTGCGCGCGGCATCGAGAATCACTTCGCGCCGGCGGAGCTCGGCGCGCATCGACGTGAGCACTCGCCGTGCCAGGCGATCATCCAGGTCGGTGACCAGGCCGACGCAATGTGGTAGCGATGACACCTCGCGGAAGGTAGCGCCTCCTTTGTAGTCCACTAGTAGAAACGTCACTCGGTCCGGCGGGTTGTCGACGGCAAGCGATACGACGAGAGATTGGAGCAACTCCGACTTGCCTGACCCTGTCATGCCGGCGACGAGGGCGTGCGGGCCATCGCGCACAAGGTCGATGTCGACGCGCGCTGCCGCCGCTGCGCGGCCCAAGCCGACCGGAAGTCCTCGCGCCGGACGATGCCACCGCTCCACGATGGCGGCGGGTGAAGCGCCCGGTGGTAGCTCCGAGGTTTGTGACAGGAGGACCCGCCGCGGCAGCGATGGGTCGCTGCCCTGGCTGGCCGAGTCGACGAGCGGGGCTAGCCGCGTGGCGACTTCGACGGCAACGCTCCTGCTCGATCCCTCCACGGCGCCTTCCAAACGCGCGCCCCCGTCGGTGATCGTGACGGAAACCCGTTCCCCAGATACCTCCGCCACGGCCGAGCATTCGGATGGCAGATCTCGAGCGCGCCGACCCAACCACACGACAGAGATCCCCACCTCACGACCGTGCGTTAGCACTGTGGCGAGGCTCGTCCGCGAAACGGGGGCGTCCTCGTGGACGACGGTAACCACGTGCTTCCATGGGAGTCGCGGGGCGATCCGCCCGTACGGCCGCGGCTGCAGCAGCCTCCACGACGCGAGCGCCGCCAGCCGGTCCACCACGGCGCGCGACGCGGAGGGTACTGCGCCGAGCAGGGGAGTCGACTCGCTGTCAACGCTTTGGCGAGCGTGCGGCAGCCATTTCAGCCAGCTCCAGTCTTCCTGCGCGTGTTCCGGGAGAGCCGCCGCGACCGCGACATGCGCGGGGGTGTGGAGCGCGGAGACCTGCAGCAACAGCCAGCGGACGAGGTCCGTGGCAGCAGAGGGGTCGCCGACGACGCCCACAGTACCCATTTCGATCAGCGAGAACGCGAGCGGCGCATCGTCGATCCACGTCTCAGCCGACAGGGTCTCTTCGGCTTTGAGCCGACTCGAATCGGCACCACCGGGGCGGATCACCGCCCGGCTGCGGCCAATAACACGTCCAAGGCCGACCCGTAAGCTCAGGAAGTCGACCTCCCCGGGGCTGCGCTCCCACAGGCGTTCGTGGTGACCGCGGGTGGCAGCGTCGATCTCGGTGGGGCCCGGGAATTCATCCCGCCGATCCACCAACTCGGCGCGGTTGAGCTGCCGCAGGTGAGCGACCGCCGCCTCGACGTCGCGTTGGAATCCCGCTCATTCGCGCCGGTGGACTCGGCGGCCGCTCGTCCGGCTCTCCCAGTAGGAGGCAAAGCCCATCACGGGGGTCATGAGCAGGAGCAGCAGCGTGTACATCTGTCGGAAGACGAGAAGACCGACCAGCGCCAGCACGACCGGGGCCAGCGACGTCGCCAGGGAAAGCTGGGCGGGGCGCGGTGCGTCGGGAGGCGGGCCCAAGGCAATCTCTGTCCCGCGGCGAGTCGCCAACACGCGCGGGCCTCGATTGAAGGGCACCACGCCATCGGATCCCGGCATGGCCTCGGCCGCGTCAATCGATTGCAGGATCAGCGTGTTCGCGCCGACCTGCAACCGCTGACCCGGCTCGAGCCGACACCGCGACATCACGCGCTCACCTTCGAGATACACCGAAGCGTCACCGCCCGGGCTGACGTCGACGGCCTCCCACTGCACGTCGAGGACCACGTGCCGCGCCCCGACAAACGGGTCGGGGAGGCGAATGTCGGAACCCGGTGCCCGGCCAATTACCCGAGTGCCGGGCGAGAGGCCGTAGGTGGTACCGGCGAGCGGGCCTGCCACGACGACCAGGCGGCAGGTCTCCCGCTCTGTCGCGACCTCGGCGGCGCGCGACGTGTCCACCACCCTGACGGTGTCGCCGATGCGCAACCCGGCTGCACCAGCAGGTGTGGACGGCGGCAGGGCCACGCCCATCCGCGCGACCTCCAGCGTGACGGAGCCCGACCCTCTTGTCAGATGGCGGTGCCCAGCGAGCCGTGTCGCCAGGTCGCCTACTGTGTGGGCCGGCGCCGTGGTTACGGCGATCTCTGCCACCTCGTCGTCATTCGCATGGCGTAGCCACATCGTCCTCAGCCCCCCAGCGGCAATAGCCCATCAGCGGCTCCGAGAAGACGCGGGATAGGACTGGCCGACCCGTTGGGCCTCACCGCGATGCACACGATGCCGTCTGCGCGCTCCTGCAGCGTTCCCCCGAGAGTCTCCAGCAGGTACGCGACGATGCTCGGTTCGGGAAAGCGAAGCCGGTTTGCGCCGAGGTCGCCAGGCAAAGGCACGCGAAGTGCCGTGCATGCGGCCGGAAGGTCGCGGGCCCACGTCGCCGGGCTAACGAGCGGCAAGGGCTCACGGAGCGCGATGGTCGTCAGCAGCATGGCGATGGCCCGTATGCGGGTCGCAAAGGGCTCCGGAGCGGCGAGCAGCGCATTCTCGTGAGCCAGGCCCCTGACCATGTCCTGGACGCGGAGCAGTCCGGCCTCGGGCGGTATCGCCAGCCATGCCCCATCGCTCACGGCCCGGGACTTGAAGACGTCAAACGTACCGATCTCGCCTGGTCGTTCGCCTGCCGCCGACACGGCCAGCGTCGTCTGCGCGTCCAGCGGTGACCCGGGAGGCAGCGCGGTTTCCTCGTCCCACGCGCGGGTGGCACGCTGGACCACACCATGGACCACGTGAGCCACGGGAAGCGAAAGGCGTGGGACGCCGCCACCTATCGTGCTGGCCACGACACCGTCACCTGATGAGGCGGGCGCAGTCACAACCCAGCCCAGTGCGTCCGCCAGTAACCTGGCGTAGCCCGCGCCCCACCGCTCACGGCGATCGCTGCGCCTCGATGTCGGCATGGAGTGGCGAGCCGAAGCGTCCTTCCACTCGACGCTGATCGTCGGCCCGGGTTGCACGCAGACTCGCACGTCCCTGGCCTGGCGGTGGACGGCGGCGTTTCGGACCAGCTGGACCGTGGCTAGAGCAACGGCAGCCGGCGCCGGCACGCGGGCCTCGCGGGACTCGTCGACAACAGCAAGGCGAACCTCTGCCACGCTGCGCCGGACGCCCTCCTCGAGGTAGGTGGCAAAGCGCGAGTGCGTGTCACCGGCGCCGGGCTCGGGAACGGCGCGAGCCAGGACGAGCGCGAGCCCCGCCGTCAGCATTTCCACCGCGAGCCGGTCTCCACCCAGCAGGCCCGGCGTCGCAGCCCGCAACTGGGCAACCAGGTCAGAACAGAGCTCGTCGATTCCTGCGTCGGCACCTTCAGTGGCGACGCGGAGGGTTCCTCCGCCGGTTACATAGCTCACCGCGGCGCGTGCGCCGTTCCATTCCGGCGTATGCGCGACCAGCACGCCATCGCGGTCGAACAGCGCCGCTGCAAGCGGGAGTTGCACGACGTCAGCCGGGCTCAGCCGCAAGTCAGACTCCTTCGCCGTCCTCGAGCTGGAGTGCGCGGAGACGCGTCTCGTCGACGTGCAGTTCATAGAGGCGACTGCCTTTGGCGAGCAACTCGACGCAGCGGCTGTTCTCGCTCAGCCAGTCACGGAACCGACGCGCGGCCTTGGCCTGGTCCCCGGAGGTCAACGTGACGGCCCGCGGGAACGCCAGCATGAGCGAGCAGGCGACGCGGTGAGTCGCGACAGCGCCGTTGAGACGGCTCCGGATCATCCCATCGCGGATCTCCAGGTCGCCGACGCGTGGCGCGATGAACTGCCTCAGACGCCGGAGCAGCGTGTCCAACCCAAATCGCTTCTCGTGCAGGATGGCGCTCTTGTGCGCAGTCCATACCTGCGCCTGCTCGGCCAGCGTATTGATCGCATTCGAGAAGACAAAGACCGTGCAGGTGGGATGGTGTCGATCTAGCGCTGCGAGCACGTCGAGGCTCGAGTGTTGGTGATCGCCGGCCCGGCTCATGTCGCGGTCGATGATTGCGATGATCGGCGGGATCCGTTGCATGAGGCGGAGCGCCTTGGAGGGGTTGTCGCACGTGACTGCCCGTAGACCCTGGTTCTCCACGACGCCGGCGATCGCGGACAGTTGCTCGGGATCGTCCTCCAGGATCAGGACCGCCAGTTGCTTGTACATCTCAGGCGGCAGCGAGCACGGAGTCATCGCCGCGGAGCGAGATGGTGGCGCCGGCACGGTTCCTGCGTAACGCCAGGGCGACGGTCTCGCGCGTCCCGGGTGCGAGCCGAACGCCGTCAGGGTAGGCCGCCACCAGGGCCTCAAGCTCGGGCGACAGGATCAGCGACCCGTTGGCTGCATTAGTGCCGCGGTTCGGCGCCAGGGTCAACCCATGAACCACCTGCCGGAGCCTGGCCTCGATCTCCGCTGCAAGCGCCGTCCATCCGGACGCGCCGAACGACCGCCAGGGCAGCCCGCGTGGTTCAGCCCCGAGACAGAAGCAGAGGACAGGCTTGCTGGCGATACCTTGAAGCGCGTCGACGGGCACCGTTTCGGCGTCGATTGCGAGGCCCCACGGCCAGGGGACGCATTCGCTTACTGAGCTCTCCAGCGATCCGGCCGCGGCCCAGCGGACGGCCAGGAGCGGCGACTCCAGGCACTCCCGCAGCGCGATGAAAAGGTCAGCCGTCTGCCCCAGGACCAGCAGGGTCCGTCTTCCGTCCCGTCCCACCCCGAGGCGCAGTATAGGAGCGCTCCTTGCGTTCGGAGCGCCCCGTCAGAAAATGTCCCTCCGATGTCCGCCGCGTGCAGGCTGGATATCGGTCACGATGATGCGCCTCTCCTCCGCCGGTGGTTGCCGGAAGCCGCCACTGGGCGCCCGGCGGGCCCTATACTCCACGGCCGAGGAGGCAGCGGAGGCTGTGGCGGCACTCAGTGGGGGTACTGTCGCCGCGCGGGGGATACAGGCCCGGCGGTCAGTCGGCCGTGCCCGCGGCCAGGCGCTGGTCGAGTTCGCGCTCACGGTGCCGTTGTTCTTCTTCCTTCTGTTCTTCTGTCTGGCCGCCGGCTTCACCACGATGGAGCGGGCTGCCGTCGTGAACGCGACCACGGCGGGCGCACGAGTCGCCGCTGGCGCGGCGAGCGGCGCGAGCCTCAATGAGCCCGCCCTGGCACAGGCAGAGCGCCGGACGGTGGAGCTCCTTCGCCCGGCGCTTCTGTCGACGCACGTCGGCACCAACCGCCCAGGGGTGGAATGCCCTGCGATTGGCACCGTCGCGGATGGCGATGCGATCGTGTGCGCCAGCGCCCCGACCGCCGATACCGTCAAGGTCGAAGTGGTCGCAAGGCCCGCGGGGTTCCTGCCGGCCGCCGCCGGCGGTCTCGTTCAGCGGATCGACCTTTATGCCGTGGTTCACACGGCGACCTTCAAGCGATGACCGTCCGCGAGGTCCACCGTAGCAGGGAGGGGCAGGCAGTCATCGAGATGGCGGTCGTGGTGCCGATCATGCTCCTGCTGACTGCTGGCTTCCTCGGCGTGCTGGTCTGGATGGAGACCATCACCGAGCTCCAGGCCGGCACCGCGCTCGCGACCACAACCGCTGCCACCTTCGCGGAGGACAGCGATACCGCGCGCGCCGCCGAGCAGGACAGCTTCGCGGGCACGATGCGCCAGTATCGCTATGTCGAGGTGGGCACGCTCGTCTGTTCCCATCGAGGCACGAGGGTCGAGTGCTCGTCCAGCGCGGTGCTCCGATACGACCGCACGCCGCTGGCTGTCGCCTGGTTCGTCAACGTGCCGATGAGCGCACGCGCGGTCTCGTACAGCTCCGCGTTCAGGTCGCCATGAGAGCCACCTACTCGTCGACGCAAGAGGGACAGGTCGCGGCGATGTTCGCCCTGGTGTTCGCCCTCGTGCTGGTCGGACTGGTCGCCCTGGTCGGCGACCTGCTGCAGGTCTACGCCACGGGAGGACGGCTGGACAACGGAGCGCTGGTTGGGGCCCAGGCGGGGGCGAGCCAGGTCGACGTGGAACGACTCCGCGCCGGCGACGTAGTGCTCGACGCCAGCCGAGCCTCGTCCACGTGCGTGACGGCGGCTGCCGGCACCGCCAACGTCGCGCCGGCCGACGTCAGCTGTGAAGTGGATGCGGAGCAGAAATCGGTGACCGCCACCGTTCGCGAAACGATCCCGCTGGTCATGTCGACCTTCGGGCCAACTTTCACAGTGAGTCGCAGTCATACAGGAACTGTCGGTGTGGGCCAGAGCCAGGCCGGCCAGGACTAGGAGGAGGGGTAGACGCTGATGGCGCAACTGAACCGGAGAACCCTGCAGATAGCGACGTTGACGATCGTCCTCCTGGCGGTCTTCGCGTTGCTGTTCATCGACACCTTGAACCGCCCTCGGGAGACGGTGGCGGTCTGGGTGATGACCCGGAGCGTAGCCGCGGGTGGTGCCCTCGACGCGTCCGCGGTGCGCCTCGTACACATCCCAGCCGGAGGCGAGTCGATGTCTTATCTAGCCGCCTCGCCTGTCGGGAAGGTTGCCACGCACCTGGTGGCGGTGGGCGACGTGGTCAGGGCGGACGACGTTACAGGTGACCCGGTCGTGACGGTGCCGATCAAGCTCAACGGTTACGGGCCGGCCGCCGGGGACTCGATCGACATCTACCTGGCGGACGCCGGCAAGGTCACGTTGATCGGGCGCGGCGTTTCCTACGTCGGATCCGGCGCCATCGAGGTGCCGGCAAGCGATGAACCCCTGTGGGTCGCCCTGTATGGCAGCTCCACGACGCTGATCGCGACGCGCAGCACGGGCGCGGGCGTCGACAGCAGTGCCGTGTCCGCCAACGACGCCGCCCGCCGGCTGGGGTCCATCGCAGCGGGTGGAAGCGCCCAATGAGCTACGCCATTGGCATCCTGACGACGAGGCCGGGCCAGGGCGCCACCACGTTCGCGATCAGCCTTGCCTGGGACCTCTCGGCCACGCACTCCGTGCTACTGGTCGACTTCGACATGGCCGGCGGGACACTGGCGGATGCACTCGAGCTCGACACCGGCGGTCGGTCCATAGCGGGGCTTCTTACGCTGTCGAATGTCGACGGTGTGGCGCTGGCGGCGCAGGCGGTGGCATACCCGGGGCGCCCCCGGTTGAGCGTCATCCCCGGGCTTCGCGGATTCTCAGGACCTGCCCCTGGCCGGGTGGTCACTCGGGTCGAGCGCGCCTTCCGTGCGGCAGACACCGACTTCGTTGTGGTCGATTTCGGCGCACCGCTCGCGCACCCCGACCTGGAGTCGCCTCGGGCCGCAGGCGAATCCTTAGCAGCGGCCGTGCAGCGCACCATGGTCGTCCTGCGCGACGATCCAACACTCCTACCAGGATCGGTGCAGCTGCTCAAACAGGCGCGGGTTCCGCAGGCGGACTTCGTCGTCTTGCGCAAGCGCGGGAGCCGCGTAGCCGGGATGACAGCGGACGTCCTCGCGGCCAACGTCCCGGGTGCGCCCACATGGATGTTCGACTGGGATGAGCGTCGAGGGGATGCGGCAACGTACGAGGGTCGAATCCTCGAACAACCGGGGCTGGCCCGGACACTGCGCGTCGCGCTCCCAGCCGGGAGTGGCACCCGATGAACCTATCGGCCGTCGATTGGTTCTCGCCCGGCACACGTAATGAGCTGCCTCGGCTGCGCTGGCCCGATCTCGCCGACTTTGAGGACTTCGCCGTCCCTGTCGCCGACGCGATCAGGAACCGGCGCCCTGCGGGCATACGCACGGTCGCCCAGGAGGAGAACCTCGCCCTCGAGGCCCGACAGTTCCTGCGTAGCTTGCTCCACTCGCCGGCCGAGTGCCAGGAGCTTGGCATCAACCCCGCCGTGATCGAGCGGCTACAGGGATCGGCAGCCTATTTCGACACCGCAGTCGACGCTGTGCGGGTGCGCGCGTCGTGCCTGTGGCCACTCTCGCGCCTCGTCTATTTGCTGAAGGGGATCGAAGAGCTTGCCTGCTTCGGATACGACAACTGGGTGGCCCGCGTCGGTGGGAAGAAGGTGCGGATCTCCGGGGGCAACCCGCTCTCAGGGGATGACCAGCTGGTCCAGCTCATTCGCGATGCGCTGAGCCTGGCGGGCGTGGTGGGCAGCCGCACGCTTTCCACAGCCACGCCGATCGCGGAATCGAGCTTCGGCAGCCTGTTGCGCCTCTCCGTGGCTATCAAGCCGGCCGTCGCCCTTGAGTCAGACGTGCAGATGGCAATCCGCTTCCCCCAGCCGACGCGCTTTACACGATTGGACGACTTCGTTCGCGAGAACGTGTTCGAGCCGGGTGTCTCCACATTTCTCGAAGCGGCGGTCCTGGGCCGCTGCAACCTGCTCATCGCCGGCGGCACCGGCTCGGGCAAGACGACGCTGATGCGGGTCCTGGCGGGCCTGATCCCGCGGACCGAGGTCGTCGTCACGATTGAGGACGGCGCAGAGCTCCACCTGGAGCGGGACAGGGGCGACGGGACGCCGTGGGTCGAGCTGCTCTATGCGTTGACAACCGTTCCCGACGTGTTGCTGTCAGGCGGCAAAGGCGCGCGCCATGAACAGGCGAGCGCGATCGTCGACATGCGTGACCTGGTCAAGAACGCGCTCCGTCTGACCCCCGATCGAATCCTCCTCGGCGAGGCCCGCGGCGCCGAGATGGTCGACGTCGTCCAGGCGATGACGACGGGGCACGACGGCAGCATGGTCACGATCCACGCCGACAGTGCGGTGCTCGCCATCAACAAGGCCCGCAACTACATGCTGCAAAGCGCTGACTTCCGCGGCCAGGATCGGCTCGCCGAGGAGGTCCTGCGCCAAGCGATCCACCTTGTGGTGCACCTGGCCAAGGCGACGGACGGCAGCCGGCGCGTGACGGGGATCCTGGCGGTCGATGCCGGCGGTAACTCGAAGCTCGTCTATGACACGAGCCCTGATGGGGCTCTCCGCCGCAGTGAACGCGTCCTGGCCAACCTGCCCCAACGGCTGGAGGCTCGGCTGGCGCCGCACCTCGGCCCCGAGGTTCCCGAGCCCTGATGCCGCACTCTCCTCTGCTGACTTATGCCCTGTACACGTCGTTTCTGGCGGCGGGCATAGCCCTGGCCGCTGTCGTCGGTGGAACCGAGGTCGTGAGCCTTGCCCGGCGCACGTCCCGGTGGGTGAAACCCATGGTCGAACGGGAAAAGGCCCTCGCCGCGGGGCTGGGTATCAGTGATCGTCAGTGGCTTGTACTCCGCATCGGGACCGTGCTGGCCGCTTTCCTACTCGCGTGGCCGGTGCAAATCCCTCTACTGACGCTGGGTGCGCCGATGCTCGCGGCGATCGTAGTGCCCTACCTCTTCAGTGGTCGCGCCGCGGCGCGACGGGTGAAACGTGAGCGGGCACTGGTCGATTGGGTTCGGACGGTGGTCGCGCGAATGCGCCGCAACCAGGGGATTGACGTGATCCTCCGGGACAGCGGTGCACATCCGCCGTTCGGCCTCGAGTACGAACTGGCCCCGCTGGCCGACACCTCGTTGCTGCTCGACCAGGCCATCGTCCAGGTGGTGACGCGAGCTCGGATACCCGAAGCGGAGATGCTCGGACTGACATTGATCGCAAGCCGGACACGCCGTCAGGAAGACCTCATACACGTCCTTGATGCCGTTCTGCTGCCCGTACTCGAGGCCAAGCTTGAAGAGCAGCTCGACGCGCTCGAGGCTATGACACAGAAGCGCAGCCAGGCTGTTGCCATGAGCGCCATCATGCTGGTGCTCTTTTTCGCCCTCATCCGCGTCGACTCGATCAGGCGCGGATTCGCATCGGTCGGCGGACAGCTGCTGCTGGTCCTGGTCGCGGTCACCTTCGCGCTTGTCTTGTGGATCGTTTCGCGTATCTACGGCGTCCCCATGTCGACTCGGTGGGACCTGGAGACGTACCGCCGGGAGCTCCGGGCGGCGGGCACGGTGTGATTCCAGGACAGTTGCCCGTCGCGCCGGCCTGGCTGGCGCTCGCGGCTGGCGGACTCTACCTTGCTGTGCTCTGGCGCCTCGATGCCTACACGCCGCGTGATGTGCGCCATTTCGAGCGGCTGGCCGCTCTGCGCGGGCTCGGCAACGCCCAGGGGCTCGGGCAACGCGTCGGACGCCGCCTCGGGATCCTCCGCCGGCTCCGGGAGGAGCTGGATATCAGGCTGCTCCTGGTCATCAGCGGGGCGACGACCACGGCAGAGGCATGGCTGATGGGGACGGCCGCCGCCGCCGTTGCGGCACTTGCCCTTCTTGTGGGACTCGATGCGCTCGCCGCACTCGCCGGTGGACCGCCGCCCGTGCCGGCATGGATAAGCCTGGTCGCCGCGGGTCTCGTCGTGGCGGCGCGCTACATGGCCCTTCGAACGCGAGCGCAACGCCGTCAGGAGCGAATCCAGGTCGGTCTGATGGACTCGTTGCTCGGCCTGGCGGTGCTGGTCCCTGGCATGCCTTCAGACGACGCGCTGGCCCTGCTGAGCCGCGCGCAGCTGGACCGCGACCTGGCTGACGTCTTGCGTCTGGAAGAGGTGGAGCGCGTGCTCGGACCAACCAGCGCCCTCAGGGCCACGCATGAGCGGTACTGGGCGTTGGGGCGCCTGATGCGCCTGCCCGCACTGCAAGAGCTCAGTCTCGTGATAAGGGCAATCGACGCGGAGGGACTCAACCCGCGCGAGGAATACCAGGCCCTGGCCAGGGTGAGTGCGACGAACCGGCTGGCGCACAACAGGATGCGAGCGGCCCGGGCGAAGACCCTCAGCGCCGCGGCCATTGCGCTCCTTCTGGTGCCCCTTCTCATCATGGTTGGGGGCGGCGTCGCCTTCGCGTTTCTCAGCGGCTTCGCAGGATGATGGCGGCGGCCCGACGAGCAGCCCTATTTCGCATTTCGGCGGCGGCCGGCCTGGTCGGGGCTGCCTGGGTCGCGCTCGGCCGCCCCGACCTCGACGGCGCTGCTGAGTTCTTCACCGGGACATGGCCCACCGACGACACCGAGAGAGCCGCGGTCAGCGTCCTGCTGTGGTTGATCGTCGCGGCGCTGGTCGCCGCGGAGTTGCGCTCGGTATGGAGAACCGTCAGCGGCACGCCACCGCGTTGGCCTGCACGCCGCGGAGCGCTAATCCTCTTGGTCGGGCTGGCCGTCTTCGCCGGGGGCTACGCGCGGCACCAGGTCCAGGTGAGGACACTGTGCTGCGGAAGCGTGGAGCGCGCCGCCGCGCTGGCACGATGACCACGACAACCGACGCCTACGCCGTTGTGGTGCTGGTGCCGGGTGACCTCGGCATGCGGCTGGCAGGGTCCGTCCGTCGTTCGCTGAACGAACGCGCCACGAAACGAGTTCACGTCACTGCGCCTCCGGTCGGTGGGATGGCGTTTCTGACCGCGGAGGGCGAGTACGCGGACGCGCTGGCCGCCTGGTGGGCGGCGGAGGTCGGCCAGCGCCTGCCCGTCTTTATCGCCATGGACGAACCTGATCTCCCGGCCTGGATCCCCGGCACGAACGGGGCGTGGTTCGTCGGGGTCGGCGACGACGCGCGGGCCCTGGCGTATGACCAGCTCGAGCCTCCAGCCTTCCCGGTCGTGACGGCCGACCCCGCCATCGTTGCCGACCAGGCGCTGCAGGCGGTCGAAGCCGGGTCGGGCGAAGCCGGCCTGTTGGGCCCGGGATTTGCCTTCCTCAGTGAACGTCAGCACTGGGATGCTCGGTTCCCCCGGCTGAACGTCGCCGCCGCAGAGATTGCCATGGGCGACGGGGCAGCCGGGATCCGCGCCGCCGGGCGGTTATCGATGTCGTCCACGATGACCGGCATCGCTCGCCGCCTGGGCGCGATCCAGGGTGTGGCCCGGCGCCGTCTCTCTCGCACGGCGACTGCGTCCGACACTGGCGGCCTCGGTCACCTGGCCAACAGCCACCGACCGATCGTCGTCGCGTTCGGCTCACGCAAGGGCGGGGTAGGCAAGACGACCAGCGCAGCCGCGGTCGCCGCTATCGTGGGAGAGGCATTCGAGGGATTGCCCGACACCGCGGCGCTGGTCGACGCAAACGTGACCAACCCCGATTCCTGGGCACTCAACCCGGGGCCTGGAGCCGCCACCGTGCGTCTCATGATCAGCCGGCTGGCGGCGGGCGAGCAGCCCCCGGACGAGCGGTACGCAGCGACCCCGCGTCTCGCCATCTACCCTGAAAGCCGATCCGGGGAGGACTGCTACACCAGGGCCGAGATCGACCTTCTGGCGAACCACCTGCGCCGGCGCCATTCGTTCATCGCGGTCGACCTGCCGAATTCCCTGCCCTCCCTCACGTCGGGCGGAGCGCCGGCGGTCGCGGCAGCGTGGATCCACGCAGCCGACGCGGTGGTGCTGCCGTTCAACGCGGATCCACGCGCCAGGCAGGGCACCATCGAGTACATCGACCTCTTACGCCAGGAGTTTGTCGACGCGGACATACCGATCATCGCGCCGTACGTCGTGTCGAGGAACAAGGAGGTCGCGCAGGACCCCGGCGCGCGCGCTGATATCGACGCGGTGCGCAGGCAACGGGCATATGTCGTCGAGATTCCCGAGGACGACCGCGCGCTGGTCGCGCTGCTGCAGGATCGCTCGATCACGCAAGCGTCACTCCCGCTCCGTCACGCCTACATGGAGCTGGCCCGGACCATCGTCGAGGCCGTCTCCTGCAAACGGTCAGGCGGATGACGAGCAAGCTGCTACCTGTCCCCCTCGGTGATTTCGCGCCGCAGGGCTCGACCGTCCGCTGGTGGCATCAGTATGCGTTCCGTCGTGGGCTCGACAATGTGATGTACGGCGCGGGTCTGCTGCTCGCCATCGCGGGCGCGTGGCTCGGACTGACTCGCTCACCGGTGGCGGTTTCAGTGGATCGGGCGGGCTACCACGTCGGCGGCGCCGTGATGACGACCGTGGCGCCGGGTGTGTTTGCCGGGGATGCAGCCGTCGTGATCCACCGCGACGGCGATGTCGTTCGGGCCGGCGCTAGCGGGAAGTACGGCGCGGACGCGCTCCAGGGGGTCTGCATCATGGTTGTGGGCAGCGGACGCGAGGAGTGCATATTCGTCGTCGGGCACGAGTCGATCACCGCCGATGACCGTCTCAGAGGCGGCGCCTGGCATCGACGCTACATGGACGGGGTCACGGTCGAGATCAGGGTCCCAAACCCCGGGAACCCCACGCCGGTGCCGCTTCCCGTGGGGCGCGGCTAGAGCAGGCCGGGCTACGCCCCGGCTGAGATCCTCTCCAGCGCCTCCTTAGCCGCGGCGAGGTCCGACGGCGCGATCACGAGCCGCGTCCCCGTCCCGAGGTAGGCAAACCGCAGGTTGACCCCCGCGTCCGCTAGCCGGCGCGTGGCCTCCCCCAGCGCCCCGACCTTGTCCTCGACGTCCACCACCAGCACCTCGTGCTCCTCCGCGATGTCGGCGATGCCTCGCAGCGCCTCGCGCGCGCGCCCGGCGTCACTGACCAGCAGGTGGGCCCACGCCATGTTGTTGAGCGAGAACCCGAAGAAGCCGTCGACGTTCACACCCGCCTTGCCGAGCGCCTCTCCGACGTCTGCGAGGCTCCCCGGGCGGTCGGTGAGCAGGACAGTCAGGTCCGTAGCCAATTCGATGTCTTCTCCTTCAGTCGTGGATCAGGCCCCCGCGAAGTGTGACGCACGCTCTCGCGAATTTCCATCGCGCCGTGACGGCCTTGTCACCCATCCGAGCCCGGGCGGGACAGGCTGCGACGGTAGCGCAGGTCCGCGACCGACCGGCTCCAGTGCTTCTTCCACCCTCGCGCCAGCCCAGAGCTGGCGCGCTATGGGTGGCTCGGCGCGGGCGTCGGGTGCGAGGTGCCGGCGGGCGAGGGGGTATGGGTGGTGCGCGGGCTCGGGCTGGCGGCGTTGGTCGACCGCGGCGTCGGCCCGGTCGCCGTCGCCGTCGCTGACACCGTCACGCTCGGCACCGCCACGGGAGACGTCCCCACCGTGGGCCCGGCGCGCGGCGTCGGGGTGGCGCCGGCGCGGGCGCTGGCATTCGCGGAGGCTGCGGCCGAGGCCGCGGCCGACGCTGACGCCGACGGCGACGGGCTCGTCCGCGGCACGGTGCCGACGATGCCACCCACCTGGGGCAGGAGGGAGCCGGGCGAGAGCAGCGACCCGCCGGCCGGCGCCGTGGCGACCGCGGCGATGAAGCCGCTCGCGATCAGGGCCAGGGCAGTGGCGATGGCGAAGTTGCGGGCCCTTCGGGCACCGGTGACCGGGCGCTGGCCCGTCGTCTGTGGCGACTGGCGGAAGGTGCGCCGGAGCGCAGTCACCCGGATGCCCTCGGCGCGCAACGCGTTCACCGGGGAGTTGACGTAGATCAGCCCCTGCAGGACGAGCAGGACGCCGAGCGTGATCGTCACGGCGCTCAGGTGCGTGCCCAGGATCGCGCCGCCCAGGGCCACCGTGCCGGCGGCCAGCAGGCTCTCGGTCCGCGTCGACGTGACCGAGCGGATGAGGCTGCTGCTGGAGCGCGCCTTCGGCGTGCGCAGGAACACGCCCCGGCGTCGCACCAGCGCGGTCACGCAGGCCTCGGCGACCACCCAGCTGAGGCTGAAGAGGACGCCCACCGCGCCGACCGCCTGCCGCAGGCTCGCGCCGCTTCGCACGCGCAGCGCCCAGACGAGGCGGAAGAGGCCCATGAAGAGGAACACGAGAGGGATGACCAGCACGGCACCCGTCAGCTGGCGCATCGGGAGGTGGCGCCCCAGCAGGATGACGACGCTCGACACCACCAGCAGGGTCGTGAAGGCGACCGTCAGTAGCTCGTTGAACCACTGCACCGAGCCGGCGAAGTAGTGGTAGCGCTGGGCGCGGGTCAACTTCGACTTCGTCCCGTCGGGCAGCCGGCCGGTCAACATCAGCCGCCAGTGCTTCTTCAGGATCTGGATGCCGCCGAAGGCCCAGCGGAAGCGCTGCTTCTTCAGCCCGTCGAAGCTCAGTGGCATCAGCCCGTGCCCGTAGGGCTTGTTGATGAACACGCCGCGGTATCCCTGCGCCAGGATCCGCAGCGAAGCCTCGGCGTCCTCGGTGATGCACCACTCGTCCCAGCCGCCGACGGCATCGAGGACGCTGCGGCGGACCAGGCCCATCGTGCCGCCGAAGATGATCGCGTTGCGCTGGTTGCGCGACGGCATCGTGACGTCGAAGAAGTACTTGTACGCATAAAAGCAGTGCGAGAGGTATGAGTCGTCAGCCCACTCGCGGTAGTGCTGCGGCGTCTGCACGAAGGCGACGTCGGGCTCGGTGAACTGCGCCACCGTTTCCGCGAGGAACGTCGGCTCGACGATGTAGTCGGCGTCCACGACGGCGACGATCTCGACGTTCTTGGGCAGGCGCCGGGTCGCCTCGTTGAGCGCCCCGGACTTGTACCCCGGCCAGTTCTCCAGGTGGATGAAGTGGAACCGCCGCCCGAGCTTGCGGCAGTGCTCCTCGACGGGACGCCACAGGGCAGGGTCGGCCGTGTTGTTGTCGACGAGCTGGACCATGAAGTTCGGGTAGTCGATCGCGGCTATCGCGTCGAGCGTCGCGACGACCAGCTCGACCGGCTCGTTGTAAGTCGGCACCTGGATGCAGACGCGCGGCGGCTTCGCGGGCAGCTCGTGGGCGCCGAGCGCGTGCCAGCGCCTGCGGGCGAGAACGTCGACCAGCTCGTGCGCGTAGCTCGCGGTCAGCAGCAGCGCGCTGAGCTCGAGCGCGAGGAGGAGCGTGGACGCGACGACACCGATGAGCGGCAGCTGCGAGGCGTAGGTCATCCACCCGACGTAGGTCAGGTAGGCCGCCGCCGAGCCGGCGACCCCCGCGAACATCGCGCACCCGAGCAGCTCCCAGTCGCGCGCCAGCTGGTGCACGAGCGCGCAGGCGAGCGAGGCCACCACGAGGAACGCGACCGCTCCCGCCGCGTCCCCGGTGAGCGCCGCCGTCCCCAGGCACGCCGCGATCAGGACGGCCACGGTCGCCGCCTCGTCGCCCTCGCGGCCGCGGCGCCAGCGCGCGGGCAGCACGACGAGCCCCGCTGTCGCCAGCACGGCGAGGGCGAGGCTGAAGTAGAGGAGCTCGGCTACCACGGGGCCACCGCGCCGGGGCGCCGTCGATCCATCTGCGGCATGGGCATGTCGATTAGACGCACAAGTGCCGCGAGATGGCTATCTTGTCGCGACCCTGACCACCGGTGTATATCGGAGGTTGCCTTGTCCACGAGTCTTTCCGTCGACCTGTCGTTTCCGGGGCCCGCTCTTCGTCTTAACCGCGACCATCCAGCACCAAGGAGGAAGCGATGAAGTACATCATGCTGATCTACCAGGGCTCCGCGCTCGAGAAGCAGGCCGCGCTGCCCGAGGAGGAGAAGAAACAGGTCTACGCCGACTACCAGGGGATCAACGAGACGCCGGGCGTCACCCCCGGGCTGCCGATGGGCCTCGCCGAGAACGCGACCACCGTGCGGGTCGAGGGCGGCAAGACCCTGACCACGGACGGGCCCTTCGTCGGGATGAAGGAGGCCGTGGGTGGCTGGTTCATCCTCGAGGCCGACGACCTCGACAAGGCCATCGAGGTGGCCGCCCGGGTCCCGGCGGCGCGCTACGGTGGCGCGGTGGAGATCCGCCCGTCGGAGGTGTACTGGTAGCGACCCTCGAACAGGTCTTCCACGCGGAATGGGGCCGCGTCCTGGCCAGCCTGGTGGGCTTCCTCGGCAGCTTCGACCTCGCCGAGGAAGCCGCCCAGGAGGCCTTCGCGATCGCAGCCGCCAGGTGGCCGCGCGACGGCATTCCGCGCAACCCCCGGGCCTGGCTGATGACGACGGCCCGCAACCGGGCCACCGACCGCATCCGCCGTGACCGGGCGGCCGCCGCCAAGACCGGCCTGCTCGCCGCCGAACTCCCCGCTGAGGTGCGCATGAACCCGACCGCCTTTCGCGACGAACGCCTGGAGCTGATCTTCACCTGCTGCCACCCGGCGCTCGCCGTCGAGGCGCAGGTGGCGCTCACGCTCCGCTCCCTCGGGGGGCTGACGACCGACGAGATCGCCCGCGCCTTCCTCGTGCCTGAGCCGACCATGGCGCAGCGCCTGGTGCGCGCCAGGCGGAAGATCAAGGCGGCGGGGATCCCCTTCCGGGTGCCGCCCGTCCACCTGCTTCCGGAGCGCATCGATGCCGTCCTCGCCGTCGTCTACCTCATCTTCAACGAGGGCTTCGGCGGCCGCGACGAGCTGGCGCAGGAGGCCATCTGGCTCGGGCGGGCGCTCGCCGAGCTGCTCCCGGACGAACCCGAGGTGCACGGGTTGCTGGCGATGATGCTCCTGCACGACTCGCGTCGCGAGGCGCGCTTCAGCGACGGCGAGCTGGTGCTGCTCGAGGACCAGGACCGGTCGCGCTGGGACCCCGAGCGGATCGCCGAGGGCCGCGCCGAGCTCAACCGCGGGCTGAGCCTCGGCGGCCGCGGCCCGTACGTGCTGCAGGCCGCGATCGCGTCACTGCACGCCGAGACCCCCTGCGACTGGTTGCGGATCGCCTCGCTGTACGGCGAGCTCGGACGCCTCACCGGCTCGCCCGTCGTGGAGCTGAACCGCGCCATCGCCATCGCCGAGACCGACGGCCCGGAGGCCGCCCTGCATCTCGTCGACCAGCTGGCGCTGGACGATTTCCGCTACCTCCACTCGACGCGGGCCGAGCTGCTGCGCCGCCTCGGCCGGACGGACGAGGCGCGCGACGCCTACAGGCGCGCGGCGGAGCTCATGGCGGACGGCGCGGAGCGGCGCTTCGTCGAGCGCCGGCTCAGGGAGCTGGCGGGCGCGACTGGGTCGCGCTAGACGCCGGGCTCAAGCGGGCTCCAGCCGCGCCTGCTCGATCAGCGGCTGGAAGAGCTCGATGGGGTTGCCAGAGGGATCGTCGACAATGACCTGGCGCCCGCCGACGCCGGTGACGATGTCGTTGCGGAAGGTCACCCCGGCACCGCGAAGGCGGTCGACCATGGCGGCCAGGTCCTCGACCTCGATGGCGAAGCGGTTCCACCCTCCCGGCTGTGGGACGCGACCGTCTGGCGTCTCCTGCCCGCCGCCTGGGCCACCGCCTGGTTTGGTCAGGACGAGGCGTAGGTCGCCGCGCGAAAGCATCGCGAAGAACTCGTTGGGGTGCATCACCTCGGTGAACCCGAGATGCCCGCAGTAGAAGGCGATGGCCTCCGCGACGTCGTCGACGATGTAGCGCACCTGCAGCTTCGCCACGCGCCTACTCTACGGCTGCGCGCGTCCGCCTCCCGCACCCACGACCCTGTCGAGGAACCTGTCGAGCATCGCGTTGACCTGGTCGGGGACCTCGAGGCTCATGTAGTGCCCCGCCGCTGCGACCGCCGCCACGATGGCGTCGGGACGGAGCCGGCGGAGCCGGCCGAGGTCCGCCGGGACGGAGCCATGGATGTACAGGAGCGGGCATTTGCTGGCCGTCAGCGCGTCGGCATGGTCGGACGAGAAGATGTCGCGCATCAGGGGCGCCGCCAGCTGGCGGGTGCCGCCGGTGATCGCCTCGGCCACGCGCTCCTTCAGCTCCGGCGAGTCGTAGGGACCGAAGGTGCGCGCCAGCAGCCAGCCTTTCATCGCCTCGGCCCAGGCGTCGGTTTCGAGCGCCGGGACAAGACCGGCGAGCGCCTGCGCTCGCATCTCATCGGGGAACAGCACGGTGCCGTCCAGCATCACGACACCGGCGACGAGGTCGGGCCGGCGCGCGGCGCAGAGAAGCGCGACTATGGCGAGCCCGCTGTGCCCGCACACGACGGCCCGCTCGACGCCGGCGGCGTCGCAGACCGCGAGGACGTCATCCGCCAGGTCGCTCAGCCGGTAACCGTCGGCGGGCCTGTCGCTGCAGCCATGCCCGCGCAGGTCGAGCGCCAGCACCCGGTGCCTCGCGGCGAGGTGTTCGACCTGCGGCGCGTAGTACGTGTGGTCGGCGAAAGAACCGTGCAGGAAGACGACGGCCGGGGCGCCGTCGCCCTCGTCCTGGTACGCGATGCGCACGCCCGGCGCCACGGTCGCGATATTCATTTCGGCTGCAGCCATGACCATTGACCTGTCCTCCAGTCAGTTGAGCAGGGCGAGGAGCTCGCTCCGCGTGGGGCCAGGCGTGAAGCCCGGCCGAGCCCCGAAGAACGGGGCAACCCGCTCCGCCATGCCGGGGCGAGCCATGATGGCCTGCGGCAGCGCGAGGCACGAGGCGACCTCGATCATGGCCCGCGCCACGACCGGGTCGACCGCCGCCGCGGCAAAGAACGCAGCCTGCATCTGGTGGCGGGGATCACCCTCGGCCTCAGCCCGCGGCTGTCCGGCGATCAGCGCCTGCACCTCGGCGGCCCGGGCGCGGTCACCATCCACCTGCTGGCGGTACCACGGCGTGAGCGTCTCCTCCGTTAGGCGGTCGTAGGTCAGGGCCAGCTGGACCGGGTCGTCGAGGGTCGCCTCACGCGCCGAGTCGCGCAGCAGCTGGGTCTGGCTGAGACCGAGCGCCACCCCCCGCCCGGCCTGCGGGTTGGTGCAGGCCCAGGCGTCGCCTACCGGGAGCAGCCCGGTGACGACCGGGTGGCCGTCGACGACTAGGCGGCGATACCGGTCCATCACGCCCGCCATCGGCAGCACATCGGTCAGGGGCTCGCCGTCGAGCCAGTGCGCGATGTGCGGGATCGCGCCGATGACCTTCTCCCACGTCGCGTTCTGGCGCAGCGCCTTCAGCGGCTGATCCCCCGCGAACGCGGCGATGACGAAGGTCCAGGACTGGTTGTCACTCGGCATGGTCACGACCTTGAGCGAGTCGAGGCTGGTGACGATGGGCCCGCGCACCTCGGGCAGCGACCCGGTCCGGGAGGCGAAGTGACGCGAGTAGTAGATGAAGCCCGCGTCGAGCGCCTCCTCGTGGACCGGCCGGGCCCCGACCGCCGCCACCCACTCGGGCAGCGCGGAGCGCCGGCCCATCGCGTCGACGACGAGGCTCGCCCGGATCTCCTCTCCCTCGGTTGTCCGGACACCGGCGACGTGGGGCACGCCGTTGCGGGACTGGCCGGCGATCGGTCCCTCAACCGCGACCCCGCGCCGGACGGTGACACCGGGCGTGCGCGCCGCGACTCTCGCGAACGCGCTTTCTAGCACCGGGCGCCGCGCCAGGATCGTCTCGAACCGGTCGTCGCCCTCACGCGGCGCGCGGTCTTCGATCGATGGCGGCAGCGCGTCCACCATGTTGAACCGCCGCCCGCCACTGGCCTCGATCTCATCGCGCACCGCCGGGAGCTCGGCGTCCAGCACGTGCCGGAACCGGGCCTGCATGAAGTGCGCCTGGCGGAACTGCGCCACGCCGGAGCGCTGCCAGCAGTTCCAGGCCTCGAGACCGGAGGCCGGGGGCGGGGTGTCGTCCTTCTCGAGGACGATCACCTCGTGGCCGTCGCGGGCCAGCAGCATGGCGGCCGAGAGGCCGACCGGCCCACCGCCCACGACCACCACCGGGGCATCTCCATTGACACTTGCGGTTCCCACTCACGTCCTCCCTGGACTCGAATTTCGGCTGTCGAGTCCAAGGTAGGCGCGGCCCGAGATCGCGCCATCCGGGGGAGTACTGAGGGCGGTACTGAAAGTTGGGGCTAGGTGGCCGCCTTGAGCGCGGCGACCCAGGCGGCCACCTGCGCGCGCGAGTTGAAGCCCAGCTTGTCGCAGATGTGCTTGACGTGCGACTCGGCCGTGCGCTCCGAGAGGAAGAGCTGGGTCGCGATGGCCTTGTTCGAGAGCCCGGCGGCAACCAGCTCCGCCACCTCAAACTCGCGTTTCGACAATGGATGGGAAACGTCCTCGTGCCGGGCCGCGGCGTCGTCGAGGATGGCGAGGTCGTGGTTGGCCCCGAGGCGGATGAACTCCTTGCGCGCCGCCGCCACCTCGAGCCGGGCGCCCTCCTCGTCGCCCAGCTGGTGGCAGGCGCGGCCGGCCAGGACCCGGGTGCGCGCGAGCTGGTAGACGGCGTCGAGTCTCTGCCACGCGTCGGCCGCCTGGCGCAGCGCCTTGAGGGCCTGGTCTGGCTCGTCACGCGCCAGGTGAATCGCGCCCGTCGCCTCCCGCGCGGCGGCTTCGAGGTAGTCCGAGCCCGTGGCGTCCGCGATCGTGGCAAGCTCCGTGATCCCGGCCTCGGCGCCGTCCACGTCGCCGGCGGCCAGCAGGACCTCGACATACCCAGGCAGGAGCTCCGCGCGCGCGGACATCCCAACCGTCTCGGCGGCAGCCCGGCGCACCGCCGCCTCGGCGACCTGCACCCTGCCCTGGGCGAGGCGGAGCAGCGCGAGTCCCGGCTGCGGGTTGCGGCCCAGCTCGCCGCTCCTGACGTACGCCTCCTCGGCCTCGGCGAAGCGGCCGGCGAGACGGTGAAGCTCGCCCTCGTGGTACGCGGCCGTGCCGGCTGAGGGATGGGGCGGCGGCCCGACGAGGCGCGTCCGGGCATCCACCATCTCCTCGAGCGCCTTCTCCCAGTCGCCAGTGTGCTGGCGCATCTCGGCCTTGTAGATGAGGCACTCGCCGCGGTACATCTGCAGCTCCGGTTGGGACTCGCACCAACGCTCCAGGGCGGCCGTCCACTCGCGCGCGCGACCCATGTCATAGACCTGGCGCAGGCCCATGATGACGCTGCAGTAGACGATGCCGACAACCAGGGGCGAGACGTCGCCGCTCGTGATCGCCACCATGACCTCGTCCATGACGGCCCGCCCCGCGGGGATGTCCCCGCTGCTCAGCAGGCCTCTGCCCTGCCCCATGCGGGCGAACGTCACGAGGTCCTGGTCACCGAAGCGGCGGCCGATCTCGACAACCTGGCCGTGGATCGCGAGCTGTGCCTCCGCGTCACCGTCGCGGCTGGCGCGGAGGGCGGCCGGCAGCAGCATGTAGCCACGCTCGACGGAGTCGATGCCGCTCTCGTCCAGCAGGCGTTGCGCGCGAGCCAGCCAGCCGCCGGCGCGGGCCTGCTCACCGCGGTTCATCAGGTTCATGCCGAGCCAGAAGGCGGCGCGCACGGCTCGAGGCACATCGCCGCGAGCGAGATGGACGTGGTGGGCGCGCTCCCACGCATCGAGGCCCGCCGAGTCGGGACTGATGAGGAAGTCCGCGGTGGCGAGCAGCTCGTAGTCGGGCGGCTCGAGCGGAGCCGCCGCCTCAGCCTCGGCGAGCCGGTCGCGCGCCTTGCGCCAGCGCCTCTGCCGGAAGGCTTCCCGGCCCTCGATGAGCGCGTCGGAGGAACGGATCGCAGGTTTCATCTCAGCCAACGCACATTGTCGGGCCGGAACCGGCCGCCCGGCAGAGGCCTCGTCGCAGGGAGGGACCCGGGCTTACCCCCAGAAGGCGTCGACCTCGTCCTGGTGCGCGCCGATGATCCAGGACTCCGTCAGCTTCCCGTCCTTGAGATGGACGACGTGCACGTACTGGTCATCGAGGCTCTTCCCGTCCTTCTCGGCCTTCACCGTCGCCAGGGCAACCGCGTGCTCGTCGCTGCCCAGGAAGTCGTGGACCTCGAGACGGAAGGTCCCGTTGGTCTCCTGCATGTTCGCGAGGAAGGTGGCCATGGTGGCGTCGACGCCCTTGTAGTCACCTGACAGGTGGTTCTTGCCGGGGACGTGCCAGACGATGTCGGGCGCGAAGAGGTCACGCACCGTGTCGAGGTCACCGGCCTGGAAGGCCGCGTAGCCTTTCGCGAAAAGCTCGGCGTTGGGGTGGGCCATGTCGTCCTCCTCTGGATTTGTTGTGCCGGTCACGTTAGGCCCCGGGCCACGGGCCGTCAATGGCCGCTCCCTCCGCGTCGCCGGCGACGCTAACGTGGAGCGGTGCGCGTCGCGACCTGGAACGTGAACTCCCTTCGCCAGCGCGTGCCCCGGCTGCTGCCGTGGCTGGACCAGCGGCAGCCCGATGTCCTCTGCCTCCAGGAGACAAAGCTCACGAACGACGCCTTCCAGGCGCTCCTGGGCGAAGACCTGGCGCGCCGCGGCTACGAGGTGGCGGCCAACGGCGAGGTGGCCTGGAACGGCGTGGCGCTGCTCTCGCGGGTCGGGCTTGCTGACGTCACGCTCGGGTTCCCGGGTCAGCCCGGGTTCCCTTCGCAGGAGTCGCGAGCCGTGTCCGCGACCTGCGCCGGCATCCGCGTGCACTCCCTGTACGTGCCCAACGGCCGCGTCCCCGGGTCCGACCATTACCGCTACAAGCTCGAGTGGCTCGAGGCCCTTCGCCTCCACCTGGAGCGCACGCCGGGAGCGACGATGGTCTGCGGGGACATGAACATCGCCCCGACTGACGCCGACGTGTTCGACCCCGCGGCGTATGCCGGCGAGACCCACGTGACGCCACCGGAGCGAGAGGCGCTCGCGCGGCTGGAGGCCGTGGGCCTCCGCGACGTGGTGCGCGAGCGGTGGCCGGCGGAGCGCGTCTTCACGTACTGGGACTACAGAGCGGGCATGTTCCCCAAGGACCTGGGGATGAGGATCGACCTGGTGCTCGCGTCGGCGCCGGTCGCCGAGCGCGTCCGGGCCGCCTGGGTCGACCGTCATGCGCGCAAGGGTCCGGCGCCGAGCGACCACGCCCCCGTCATCGTCGACCTCGACGAGGCGCGCGACGGCGACATCGGCCCCGTTGTCCCACCGCCGTCGCGGCCGGCGGCGTCGGGCTCGTTCACCCTCCCGCAGCAGTCCGAGCCGCGCGGGCCTCGCGGCCGGTGACGCGACCGGGCGCTGCTATACCCAAGACATGACGATCAAGCGGTTGGACCACGTCAGCGTCGTGGTCGACGACCTCGAGCCCGCCATCGCCTTCTTCACGGCCCTCGGCATGACGATCGAAGGCGAGATGCCCGTCGAGGGCCCGTGGGTGGACTGCGTCAACGGGATCGACGGCGTGCAGATCGACATCGTCATGATGCGGACCCCGGACGGGCACGGGCGGCTCGAGCTCACGAAGTTCCGCCATCCCGACCTGGTCGAGGTTGACCCGGCGATTGCGCCGCCGAACGCGCTCGGCCTCCGCAGCGTCATGTTCGCTGTGGACAACCTCGACGAGACTGTCACCCGCCTGCGCGCCGAGGGCGCGGAACTCGTCGGCGAGGTGGTCCAGTACGAGGACCAGTACCGGCTCTGCTACGTGCGGGGCCCCGCCGGCATCATCGTGGCGCTGGCCGAAGAGCTGTCCTAGCCCACGGGCCCCTGGGGGCTGAATTCCGGGTACCAGGGGCGATAGCCGGCGAGCCTGCCGATCAGTGCCAGCACCGGGAAGACAACCTTTCGCACCGGCCATGGGAGGAAGACCGGTACCCAGTCGTCGCGAAACTCCTGGAACACAACCGCGGCCTGGAGCGGGTTGGGTATCCCCTTCGAGTTGACGCGGCCACTGGCGGTCAGCCCGTAGATCGTCTCAACGAAGGTCTCGAACCGCCCGGCCGGCTCGAGCCTCCCGCGGACGACGACGACGCCCGGGCCGTCGTTCCACCAGGTGTGTGGGGCCCCGGCCGGCACGACGAGCGTGTCGCCCGCCTCCGCCGTCCCCTCGCGGGCGTCGATGGAGTAGGACAGACGCCCGGATTCGACCACAAAGGTCTCCTGCTGCCGAGCGTGCACGTGCATGGGCGGGCGGTTCGGTGTCGGCCTCGCCTCGGCGCGCAGCTCCAGGACTTTGCCGTCGGACTCGGCCGCGGTCGTCAGGAAGGTCACGCGCTCCAGGCGGCGGGGGTTCTCCACCACGGAGCCGGCGGTCGCCATCAGCTCTCCTGCCCGTCGTTCACGCGCGGCCTCCTTTGACTACAGCTTACTCTAGTGAACTAGAGCGTACTATAGTCAAAGTGGACGTGGCAGTCAAGCGCCAGTACAACTCGCCGCAGCGCCAGCGGCAGGCGGAGCTGACCCAGGACGCGATCGTGTCCGCCGCGCGCCTCCTCTTCGCCCGCCATGGGTACCAGCGCACCACGATCGAGGCCATCGCCAGGGATGCGGGCGTCGCGGTGCCGACGGTCTACTTCATCTTCGGGTCGAAGGCGGCCATCCTCTCCAGGCTCGTCGCCAGCAGTGGGGCCGACCCGGCCATTCGCCGCCTGGCATCGCGCGCGATGGCCGAGGCCGAGCCCCGCCGCCGCCTGCAGCTCGGGACGCGCGTGATCAGCATGATCATGGACCGCGACCGTGACATCACGGACCTGGTGGCGCAGGCGGGGACGGGGAACGATGAGCTCGTCGCTGCGTGGCGGCAGAGCCACCAGCAACAGCTGGGCAGGATGCGCGAGCTGCTGGAGCCGCTCGCGGGGCAGGGCCAACTCCGGGCGGGGATGTCGCTTGCCGAGGCGGTCGACGTGCTGCTGGCGATCGCGAGTCCGGAGGTCCACCGCCTGCTCACGCAAGAGCGGAAGTGGAGCGAGTCGCGGTACCGCCGCTGGCTCGCGAGGTCGGCGACGGACCTGCTGCTCGGACCCTGAAGACTACGGCTTAACCCACCGGCTGGAGCTGGATCTCGTCCCCTTCGCGCACGACCCCCTCGACGTCGACCATCGCGTACACCCCGAGGAGCGAGTTGTGCGCCTGCTTGGTCACCCGCACGACGTCCGGCTCAGCCTCGAGCCCGGGCTGGCCGCGGCCCGGCATGCCGCAGCGAATCGTCGGCATCAGAACCGTGAGCGTCGTCTCCCCCACCCGCACCGCCGAGCCGACCCACTCATCCTCCGGGTAAGGCGCCTCGCCATCGACCTCGATAAGTAGCGTAGGCCGGAAGCGGCGCTTGTCCCAGTTCGACGTGGGCGCCGTGGTCGCCATCGTCCTGAGGCTGCTGTTGCTCAGCAGGTGGACGGCGCCGGCGTCGAGGAAGCTGCCATCGGGGGTCGGGTACTCGACGGTCTCCGAGGCTTCGTCGACGGGGTCGAGAGCGAGGTCGTAGACGCCCGAGGTCGTCGGCTCCGCCACCTCGAGGGTGACGTCGCGGCCCAGCCAGGCCGAGAGCTCGGCATCGACGCCAGGCGTCGCGGCGGTCAGGATTCGCCCGTCCGGCATGGTGATCTCGACCTCCTCGCCCGCGAGTCGCGACGAGGCGAACAGGATGTTTCGATCCTGTTTGGCGGAGACGAGCTTCCCGGTGCGCCTGTCTCGTAGAGCCCAGTGCCGATCGGCCTCGAGCCCGAGCTCGGTGAGCCTGCCCTCGGCCAAGCGCTCGCCCTGCATCGACTTGACCGGGTAGCGCCAGATCTCCAACACGCGGGCGGCCATGGCCGAATCGTAAGGGTTGTCACTGGACGGTCAGCGTTCCCTCCATACCCGCGCCGCGGTGTCCCGGGATGGCGCAGTAGAAGGTGTAGCGGCCGGCGGTCAGCGGCAGCACCACCGCCACGGTCGACTTCGCGGGAACGGGCCACGAGTAGTGCTTTGCGCCGAGGTCGATGTCAAAGGTGTGCGCCGTCGCGTCCTGGTTGACGACATAGACGGTGCCGCTGCCGGCCTGGAGCTTGAGGTCACGGTTTAGGAACCTGGTGCCCGAGGCGGTCAGCGCCACGGGGGGCTGCGCGGGTGCCTCGACCACCGCGTTCGCCACTCCGGCGCCGGGAGAGGCCTGGGCCTGCGCGTACGCGGTCAGGCCGATGACCGTGGCCCCGACGATCGCCCCGGCCACCATCATCGCGAGCGCTTCACCGAGCGGCGCCACCAGTGCCGGGGTCACGGCGGCGCCGCGCCTGGCTTCGACAAACGCGGCGACCCCGGCGACCAGGCCGGTCACGCTGACGATCATCGCTACGGCTTCCTTCCACTGGTGGTCGGTGGTCAGCGGGTGCACGATCCCGTCGATGATGATCGGCCCGTTCCCGGCCGTCAGGAACACGAAGCCGATGGCGCCGAACAGGTATGCCCACCTGCCCGGCCGCAGCAGCACGGCCGCGAGCACCGCGGTCATGACGACGGCCGAAACCAGGACCGGCGGGATGAAGTTCTGGCGGAGCACGTCGAGCAACAGGACGAGCTCGATCGCCGCCGACAACGGCAGCAGCCACATCGCGGTGCTCCGGCGCGCCGTCTTCTCGCGTGCCGGGGCCGCGGCCCTGGGAATGGATGTCGATTGGTCGAGTGCCAACTTGGTGCCTCCTGGTGATGTTCCGACGCCGCCAGCATCCCGCCCGGGCGCCTTCACGCCATCCGGGTGAATACCCAGGCGCCTACTCATGGGCGCTACTGTCCTGCCATGCAGGTCGTGGGAACGCTGTCGGCGCTCGGCGACGAGTTCGACCTGGCCCTGGCAGCGGCAGTCGTCGGGATGGACGCGCCGGCGCTTCTGCGCGAGCTCGAGCCGGCCCAGCGCGAGGGACTCCTGCGCGTGGAGAGCGGGATCGTGCACTTCGACCCGGCTGCGCGCCGTCGCGTCTACGAAGAGCTCGGGCTCCAGGGCCAGGCTGAGGCGCACGCCCACGCGGCGGGCGTGATCGCGCAACTCCGGCCCCAGGACCTGACCGGCGTCGCCGAACAGCGGATCGGCGCGGTCGCGCTACTGGGGCTGGAACCCGTGCTCGACGGCGTCGAAGAGGCGGCCGCCGCGGCGCTTCGGGCCTACGACTGGACCACCGCCGCAACTCTCTTCGGCCGCGCGGCCGACCTCGCGCAGGCTCACCACGACGCGCGCGCCGGCGACCTGCAGCTACGCCGTGCGAGGGCGCTCCACCGTGCCGGCCTGCACGCCGAAGCGATGGCCGCGTGCCGTGAAGTGGCGCATTCGGCCCGGGCCGCGGGCGACACGCCGCGCCTCGCCGAGTCGGCGCTGGTGGTGCGCGGGATCGACGACCGCGAGGCCAGCGCGGAGATGCTGCACACGTGCCGCGAGGTGCTGCCTGCGCTGGTCGACGACGATGCGCTGCGGGCTCGCGTCCTCGCCCAGCAGGCGATGCTTGAATCCAACCTCACGCGGCGCGTGACGGACCGGGCGGCCGCGCGCGAGGCGCTGGCGGTCGCCGAGCGCTCGGGTGATCCCCGTGCCATCGTGGAGGCGCTGCACGCGATGCAGATGGCACACCCCGGCCCGCGTGAGGTGGAAGAGCGCCTGCGCATCGCCGACCGCCTGGAGAGCATCGCGGCCGAGTCGGGCCTCGACGAGTACCTTCGCTGGCCACTCGGCTGGCGCGTCGACGCGATGTGGCAGCTCGGCGAGCGCCCCGCGCTCGACGAGGCGATCGGCCGCCTCGAGGAGTACGGCCGCGCTCATAACGATGGCCTCGCCTCGTGGAAAGCCGCGATGGCCTATGCCGCCCTCGCCCAGGCGGAAGGGCGGTTCGACCGCGCCATCGCGCTGGCCAACGATGCGCTGGCCATCGCCGAGCGGGGCGGGCACCAGATGGCGCGGTTCATCCACAAGATCCTGCTCAGTTACCAGGGCGGGCTCCTGGGCGACGCCGAAGGAGAGGACACCCGCGTCGACGACTTCCCGCGCGGTAACAACGCGATGGCGGTGTTCGCCGCGATGGAGGCAGCCACGCGAGGCGACCTCGAGGTGGCCGGCGTGCTGCTGGACCGCTCGTGGCCTGTCCTCAGCGACTTCGCTGGGCACGATCTCGAGGTGCAGGCCTACTGGGCCGCCGCCGTCGTCGTCGACGCGCTCGAGCGCACCGAGCTTGCCGCCGAGGTTCGGGCGCTCCTTGCGCCTTACGCGGGAGAGATGGCGGCCGCGACCGGCGGACAGGCGGCGCTGCCAGGCTGCGTAAGCGTGTGGATGGGTGCGATGGATGCGCTGGTCGGCGATTGGGAAACCATGGAGGATGACTTCGCACGCGCCCTTCGCCGCAACATGGAGTTCGGCCACCGCCCTGGAGTGACTGAGACTCGCTGGGCGTGGGCGCGAGGACTGGTGCGCCGCGGGCGTGCGCGCGACCGCGAACGGGCTACGGCGCTGGTCGACGCCGTGGTTCGCGAGACCGAATCGCTTGGCATGCGCCCGCTCCATACTCGCGCAGCGGCCCTGCGCGCGCAGCTCGGCACCGGCCCGGCGCACCCGCTGTCAGCGCGCGAGCTCGAGGTTGCGCAACTGGTCGCGGAGGGCTTGAGCAACAAGGAGGTGGCGGCGCGCCTGCGGCTCTCCGTGCGCACCGCCGAGAACCATCTCCTCAACGTGATGAACAAGCTCGGGCTCGACAACCGGGCCCAGGTCGCCGCCTGGGTGACGCGCGCCCATGGGGCGAGTCTCCGCGGCTAGACCCTGACCGCGTCCACCGCGAGCATCGCTTCGAGGCGCTCCACCGCGGTCGCTACGGGAAGCATCGCGTGGATCTCCGCCGCGATGCGACGGGCATTCTCGCGGAATCGGGGCTCGGCGATCAGGCGCCGCACCGCATCCCGCAGCTCCGCGGGCGACGGTGGCGTGAAGGGCGGCGGACCCGCGACCGGCGGGCCGTCGTAGATCGGCGAGCTGAGCGCCGCCCCGGCCTCAACGAGGCGGGTCGCGTTGTACGGCTGGTCGGCGCCCATCGGCATCGCGTAGACGGGCACGCCGGCGCTCATCGCGCTGATGACGCTGTTGTATCCGGCGTGGCAGATAACCGCCGCGGCGCGGGCCACGATCTTCGACTGAGGGACGTAGCCGGCGGCGCGGGCGTTCGCCGGCAGGGTCCCCAGGGCCGCAGCCGACGCCTCGCTGCCCGTGGCGAGCACGACGTTGACCGGCTCCTCGGCAAGCGCGTCCGCGGCCAGGCGGAACAGAGGCAGGTTCCCGCTGAACACTGTCCCGAAGGTCACGTAGACGAGCGGCCGCTCGGGCAGGGCGTCAACCCAGGCCGGCACTTCCCCGCCGCCGTCCCACTCCTCCGGACGAACGTTGACCAGGTTGGCGTAGGGCGTGAAGCCCGGGGTCTCGAGCGAGGCCGGGGTGCGGTCGATGTACATGACCTCGAACCCGTCACTAGAGAGGAGCGCGGCATCCAGCCCATGCTCGCCCGCGGCCCGCGCGAGGGTCTCGCGGGTCATCTCGCGCCACATCTTCCCAGCGGCGGGCGAGGCGGCGACAACCGGAAGCCCAAGGATGGCGCCCGCGAACTGCCCACCGTGCTCAGCCGCTCCGCGCACGATGAGCTCGGCGCCCACCGACTTCGCGGCCCGCACGACATCCTCCACCATCCCCATTCGAGTGAGGTCGATGAAGAGGTCCTTGCGCACGATGTCCTGCATGACCGGGTCCTGCAGCGACTCGACCCACGTCGGACCGCTCGGGATGTTCTCGAAACCCGCGGCGTTGATCCTGGGTGTCCACGACGCCGAGGCCGCGAAGGTCACCTCGTGACCGCGGTCGGCAAACGCGTGCGCCAGCGGGACCATCGGGTTGAAGTGGCCCGACCCGGGGATGGTGGTGAACAGAACTCTCATGGCGGCCTCCGTGAATAGCTGAAGCGCGCCCAGCATCCGCCGCCGCCGCGCTCACCACATCCGGAGGTCTACTCAGCCGGCTACCCAGCTGTTGTTGCTACTGGCTGCGTGCGCCTAGCCCAAGTCCTCGAAACCGAACAGTGGTCCGACCGCCGGTTGGTCGCGAACCAGCTGGATCACCTGGGGAAGCAGCGCGAGGCCCGCGGCCACGTTCGACTCCGCGCCCGAATGGCGGTTGACCCTCATGTCGTCGACGCCATCGGCGACGCGCCCGGTCGACCTGTCGTAGATAGGCAGCCCGGTTGGGTTACGCGTGTCGAACCACGATCGGGCCTGCCGCGCGAGCCGTGAGTAGCGGCCCTCGCCGGTGGCCGCCGCCAGCCGGTCCATGACAAACACCGCCGACTGCACTCCGTATGGCTGCATGTGGGCTGTCTGGAACCCCGACTCGATGAGCTCGACAAAGACCAGCTCCGCGCTCCTCCGCGCCGCCGTCAGCAACTCCTCGCGGACGAGGAGCCGGCTGGCGTCGGCCAGGACGCCTTCCTGGATATGGCCCCAGAGGTGCGGGATCCCCCGCTCGTCGGGAGAGTTCATCAGCACCCCACCTGAACTACAGAGGATGAGCTCGTCAGCGGCTGAGCCCAGCCGCTCCAGGTCGGCGGCGCCCGGGTGTGGCTCTCTCCATCTGCACAGCGCCGTCATCTGCAGCGCCCGGACATCCGGCGGTACGGGCGCGTTGAAGCCGTCCCGCAAACCGTTTTCCAGGGCCCCCGCCGCCTGCCCGTCGTCCAACCGCGTCGCCGCCATCGCCATGGCGTTGAGGGCTCGGGCCTGCCAGAAGTTGACGCCAGGCGCGGAGGTGCGCCCGTCTACGTTCTTGGAGCCCTCCCAGTCATGAATGAAGTTGACCCACCTGCCTTCACCGTCGTGCATCCAGAGCAAGAACTTGAGGAGGCCACGCGCCCAGGCAAGGACCCGCCGGTCAGTCGTGGCGACGTACGTTTCGCAGAGAAGCTCGAACGCGCGGGCCGCGTCATCGACGCATGCCACTCCCTCATAGCCAGCCTCGGCAGCCGGCTGGGGGGCATCCTCGTCGTCGGCGTATATCGCGATCGCCAGCGCCCCCTCCCCGGCGGCAGGCACAGCGCGCGTGAGGCGCGCCAGCTGTCTCAGCAAGCCGCCAGGGACGCCACGATCTCACGCACCGAGAAGTCGGCTGCCGCGAGGCAGCTGTCGGCGGCGCCGTAGTAGAGACGAATCCGGTCTCCATCGCGATCCAGCGGCACGTGGCCGCACGAGAAGACGATGTCGTTGAGGAGGCCCGACGTCTCATAGCTCGCGGATGGCGAGAGGATCGGACGCGCTGACCGCGCGAGCACGTGAGCCGGATCGTCAGGATCGAGCAGCAGCGCCCCCATGGAGTAGTGGTTGTGCCGATCGACGCCGTGGTACAGCTCGAGCCAGCCTTCCGCCACCCGGAACGGGACGGCGCTGGCACCCGTCCGGAGCTCGTCCCAGAAGCCCCATCGGGGCAGCGCCACCGGCTGATGGCCGCCCCACCTGACGAGGTCGTCGGAGTACGCGATCCAGATCCCCAGCACACGCCCGAAGGACCCGGGCATGGGCCGGGTCAACGCGGCGTAGCGACCCGCAATCTTGTCCGGGAAGATGGCCACGTCCTTGTGGTCCGGGAGAAACATCACGCCGTGGCGCTCGAACGAGCGAAAGTCGCTCGTGGTGAGGCGGCTGGTCGTGATCCCGATCCGTCCCACCGAGACATACGTGATGTGCCAGAGCCCGTCGATGAAGGTCGCGCGAGGATCTTCGCAGCCGTACTCCTCGAACCTGTCGGCCGGGACCACCGCGGGGTCATCGTCCACGGTGAAGTGGACCCCGTCGCGGCTTCGGGCCACGCGCAGGTGGGAGATCTGGGTCAGGTAGTCGCGAATGTCGTTGGCTCCCCCCGAACCGCCAAGCCGGCTGTGGAACCGGATGGTGCGCGGGTCGCTCAGGTCGAGGCCGGGCAGGTCGCGACGCAGGTAAGCCACGATCATCCGGGGCGGCTCCTGACTGGTATCGAGCATTGACACGCCGATGAGGTCCTCCGGGTTGGTGCCGGGAGGCAGCGGGCGGAAGCTCATCTCGGAAGAGGCGAAGTCCAGCATCTGGGCCCCGGCGGCCGTCGTCGTCACGGTCTTGGGGCGCTCAGCCACACGCAGCACGAGCACGATCTCGTCGTCAAGCCGGGCCGCGGCGGCATTGAAGACGGAGACGACCTCGAGCTCAGGGCGGGAAGGCCTCACGTCGGCGGCGGTCAGGATCGGGTTGGCGGCCAGGCGAACCCCAAGCCGAACCTCGCTGTGCGGCGCGTCCGGCTTCGGCCTCGGCATGCTCGCCAACGCGCCGTGGACGGCGACCCAGCGCGCACCGAGCTTCGGCCACGTCATCCCCCGCGCGTACGCGTAGGCCGCTTGCTCAAGCGCACCCTTCAGGTCGCGGTTGGCGATGATGGAGTTGACCGCCTTTGCGATGCCGCGCGCGTCGCGGAAGTCGACCAGGATGCCGCGGCCGTCCGCGAGCGCTTCCACCGCATGGAGGTAGCGCGTCGAGACCACCGCCTTGCCCGCGCCCAGGGCGAACGCGAGCGTCCCGCTGGTGATCTGCCTGGGGTCGAGGTAGGGCGTCACGTAAACGTCGGTGGCGAGGAGAAGCTCGACGATCTCCTCTTGTGACATGTAGTGGTCCCAGAACGAGACGTGGCCGTCGAGCCCGAGACGTTCGACCAGCTCGAGCAGGCCGTTGCGATACTGCTCGCCCTGCGCTCTGACCAGGTCGGGATGAGTCTGCCCGGCGATCAGGTACAGAGCCTCGGGGTTGGCGGCGATGATCTCCGGCATCGCCTCCACCACGTACTCGAGGCCCTTGCGAGGGTCGACCAGGCCGAACGTCGAAACGATGGTGCGCCCCTCAAGGTTCAGCTTCTTCTTGAGGCGAACGCGGCCGTGCGGCTCCACGGCGGGCATGCCATGGGGGATCACCTCGGGAACAGTCGCCACCCTGTAGTCGGCTTCGAGCAGGCCGACGGCCGACTCCGCCATGACGACCACCCTGTCGCTCAGGTCTGCTATCGCAGCGACCGCGCGCCGCATGGACTCGGACGGCTCCGGCGGCACTGAGTGGAGGGTCGTTACGACTGGCTTCCGGAGCTCGCGCAGGAACTCACCGAGGTGGTCGGTATAGACGTGCGCACCGGACTCGAGTCGCCAGGTCCCGTAGAGGCCAAATTCATGCTGCACGTTGACCACGTCGACGCGCGACTCGTTGATGGCGGCCGCGGCGGCCCGGTACGAGGCAGGATCGCCTTGCCTGATTCGCCAACGGACGTTGGGGCCATACGGCCGGACGGCATTCGGCTCATCGATGGCCGCCACCTGGACATGAACCGTGGGATCCGCGGCGCGGACCGCCGCCATGAGGTCGTGGGTGAACGTCGCTATGCCGCAATGGCGGGGCAGAGACGTGGAGACGAAGGCGACTCGAATAGCGTCCCTACGGAGCCAAGTCGGGAGGCGGGTTAGCCCGGTTCAGGCCCTCTCTGAACTGAACTGGCGCTTCTCCACTCACTGGTCAAGAGTACTTCTACGGCGAGCTCGCCCCGCGGTGAGCCGCTCTCATGGAAGCGCTATGTCTCCGATATCGACCAGCTTGACCCGGGCTGCCGCACCGCGCACCATCCGCAGCGCAGACGGCGGAACGTCGAGCCAGTCCGCAACCGCCTGCACGACCGCGGCATTGGCGCGACCGTCGGCGGCCGGCTCACGCACCCACAGGCGCAGCTCCGTGCCATCCCACTCGAGCCTGGGCTTCGCCGACCGCGGATGCACGCGCACCTGGAGCAACACAATGCCCTAATCGTCCCCCCGCAAGCAGGAGTCAGGTAGCCTCCATGGGTGGCGCGAGGAGGCAAGCGTGACCTCGACATAGTGGTCTATGGCGCCAGCGGCTTTGCCGGCCGGCTGGTCGCCAAGTACCTCGTCGAGCATGCGCCGAAGGACGTGCGCGTTGGCCTGGCCGGGCGATCGGCGGCCAAGCTCGCCGACATCCGCCGGGGCCTTGGTCCCAAGGCTGCCGACATTGCGCTGATCGAGGCCGACTCCGCCGACAGCGACGCGCTGCTCGCCATGGCGCAGTCCACGCACGTGGTCGCCACGACCGTCGGGCCCTACTGGATCAACGGCCTCAACCTGGTGGGGGCCTGTGTCGAGGCCGGCACCCACTACGCCGACCTCACCGGCGAAGTCCTCTTCGAGCGCGCGAGCATCGACCGCTTCGACGACGCCGCCCGCCAGGCGGGAGTGCGGATCGTGCATTCCTGCGGTTTCGACTCAATCCCGTCCGACCTCGGCGTGCTCCTGCTCCACGAGGCGGTCAGCGCCGACGGCGCGGGCGACATGGAGGACACCACCCTCGTCGTCAAGTCGCTGCGCGGCAGTCTGAGCGGAGGCACGATCGCGACCGGCAAGCTCGAGGCCGACCTGGCCAAGAGCAACCGCGACCACCGGAAGGTGATCGCCGACCCCTACGCGCTGAGCCCCGACCGCGCCGAGGAGCCGAGCCTCGGGCCCGAGAAGCCGTTCGTCACGGCCCAGTACGACTCCGAGCTTCGGACCTGGGTGGGTCCGTTCATCATGGCGACGATCAACACCAGGGCCGTGCGGCGCAGCAACGCGCTGCAGGGCTGGGAGTATGGCCGCCGTTTCCGCTATCGCGAGGTGACGGGCTTCGGCGATGGCCCGACGGGCGCGGTCAAGGCCGGCGCGATGACGGCAGGGCTTGGCACGATGGCCGCGGCCCTGGGCTTTGCGCCGATCCGGCCACTGCTCGACCGGGCGCTGCCCAAGCCGGGCGAGGGGCCCAGCGAGAAGCTGCAGCGCGAAGGTCGATTCAAGATCGAGATCCACACCCGTACGTCGACCGGCGCCCGCTATGTCGCCAAGATCGCCGCTCCCGGCGACCCGGGCTACGCCGCGACGGCGGTGATGCTGGGCGAGGCGGCGCTCTGCCTGGCGCTGGACCAGGCGAGCCTGCCCAAGCGCGCGGGCGTCCTCACGCCGGCGACCGCCATGGGGCTCCCGCTGGTGGAGCGCCTACGGGCGGCGGGGCATAAGTACGAGGCGCACCGGGTCGACTAGTCGTCCACTCACATCCGTCCCCGCATTTGGAAACGGCGATCCGTGGTGGACGCACTTAGAAACTAGTCGGGGCGCCGCTCCCCTCCGGGGTTCTCGTTTGCTGGGGCCTGTCCCCGCCGACCAACTACAAAGGGTTCTGAATCTAGTTCCACGCCGTCGATACTTACATGCCACTCGTACGTGCCTCGCGGGATTGGAATGCCATAGAACGTCATCGAGAGACAGCGAGTGACGCGGTCCGCGGCCAGTTTGTCCACATCGACTTCGTCGACGGGAAGGATTCGTTTTGCGACATCAATGGTCCGCCCTTCGACGAGGGCCATTGCGCCGGTCCCATCCGTTAACCACACTCGAGCGATGTGCTCTGTCCGCGCTGATTCGGTCGTCTCCTTCACGATAACTACCGGGGAGATTGTTACCGGATAGGGAGCGCTCCACCCCCGAACTCCACCTCCCAAGACATACAGACGTCCATCGCGAGTCTGGGCAGCGTGGCACAGGAGTAACGAGGCGCTAACAGCCGATGTCGTGTCGTGTGCTCCCTTTGCGCTTAGGTCCGCACTTCGTTCCAAGCCAACCTCCAGTCATACCACGGCTCGCCATACCCCTCCGAACCGAAATGAGGTGAGCGGGCGCCAGCTTGCGTCGGCCAGGACGTGCCCGGTGGCTCCCGGGGCGATGGCGGATCAACGCTTCCTCTCGGGACCCGGGGCCATTCGCAGTCAGGGTGGACCGCATCTCCCACACCCCATTCCCGGTTGGGCCTGCATCGACGAGCGCTGCGACGACTACCGATGCGTCGACGACCGGCATCTAGCGTCGGTCGCGGTCGCGATACTCGAGTATCTTGCGGGTGGTCACCTGGGTGGCGACCGCAGCGCTGCCGCTTCATCACCGCTTCGCGAGCCCAGGTTCCGGCGGTTGCGCTACTGGAAACGCAGCGTTGTCCCGACGCTGCTCTGGATGAAGGCTCCCGGCGACTGCCGGGCCAGTTCGTGGGTTGCCTTCCAGCCGGTGCAATGGCCGGGGACGATGTAATCGATGCTCAGCGCGCGCAACTCTTGGAGCGTCCGCGGGACCACCGGCTCCATGATCGCGCCCGTCAGATGACATCCGCCGACGAACGCGTGGAGCCGGTCGACGCCGGTTAGGCGGCGGGCATTCCAGAGCACGTTGATCACCCCCGAGTGGCTGCAGCTCGACATGACCACCAGCCCCTTGTCTCGGAGCCGCACGATCACGCCCTGGTCGTCCCAGACCATGTAGTCGGGCTCCCACCCGTGCTGGGTTCGGCGGTACTGGATAGGGAACCCGGGCTCGAAGTCGGTCTTACGTTCCACCTGGCCGGTGACCAGCACACAGTCATCGAGCAGAAGCGTTGGGCCGCGCTCCTCGATCACCTGCACGCCCTCGCGATCGAGGTCCATGTGGCTGGGTGGAGGCGCCGGGATCTCGTCACCACTGGGGAACACGATCTTGCGCTCCAGCCAGGCGTCAGGGTGGAGAACGAGCGGCAGCCCCCTACGGCCCACCCGCGAGACCATTCCCTGGAGCCCTCCATGGTGGTCGCCGTGGCCGTGGGACAGCACGATCGCGCGCAGGTCGTTGATCCTCACGCCCAGGACGTCCAGGTTGTGCAGCGCCGTGTCCCGCGACAACCCCGCGTCGTACAGGATGGATTGACGGTCGCCGTCGCGCTCCACGGTGAGGAGCAACGAGTAGCCGTGTTCGGCGAGGAGATGATCAGGCGCGGGATCGACGACGGGTGGCGGGCGCCGCGCGACCTCGGTGCTCGCCAGCAAGGCGTCGCTGGTGTTGTCGACCAGGATCAGGACGTCCAGGGCGTCGACGGGACGCAGGTCGACAGTGCTCAAGGTCCGACGTTCACCACGTCGACCGGCAGCGACCCGGCCACCCGCGTCCCCTTCCCCGGCGCCGAATCCACGACCAGGCTCCCGCCGACGGCGTTGATCCGATCGGTCATGTTCGTCAGCCCGGACCCCGGGGGTGCGGCCGCCATGTCGAAGCCTGCGCCATCGTCCGACACCTCGAACTTTAGGGTCCCGTTCGCCTCCGAGACCCGGATCGACGCCCTCTTCGCCCCGGCGTATTTGCCCACGTTCTGCAGCGCCTCGAGGCAGCAGAAGTACACCGTCGCCTCGACGTCGGGCGCGTAGCGGCCCACCCCCCCATCCACCACCTCGACCGGCAGCGGGGCCTTGCGCGCCTGGGACTGCAGCGCCGCGACCAGGCCCTCTGAGGCCAGCAGCGGCGGGTAGATGCCGCGGGCCAGGTCGCGCAGGGTGTCCAGCGCCTCGTCGGCGTCGCGCTTCACCTCGTCTGCCAGCACCGCGGCGCGCTCCGTGTCCTTCTTCATCAGCGTTGCAAGCAGCCCAATCTTGATCTTCAGCGCCACCAGGTGCTGCTGGGCGCCGTCGTGCAGGTTGCGCTCGATCCGCCGGCGCTCGGCGTCCTGCGCGCCGACCAGGCGCTGGCGCGACGCGCGCAGCTCATCGAGCCGCGCCTGCAGGTCGGCGGTGAGCCCGACGTTCTTGAGCATCAGCCCGGCCTGGCCGGCGAGGTCGCCGACCAGCTTTTGCTCGATCGGGCTCAGCGATTCACCTGGCCGCTTCGTCAACGTCAGCGCGCCCAGCAGCTCGCCCTGGTGGCGCACCGGCAGAGCGTGGTCCACCCCGGGTATTGGCGGAAGGATCTGGCCGACCACGGGAACCGGAGGCGACTCCGCGGCGCCCACGGGCCAGACCGCCGCCGACCTCAGCTCGTCCCCCAGCCGCACCCTGACCTCGACCCCGGTCGCGCCCGTGGCCTCGGCCACTGTGCGTGCGACCCGCGGCAGCAGTTCCTCGCTGGCGTATGTGTCGACCAGCTGGAGGCTCAGCTCCGACAGCACCTCGTACGGCGTCGCCCGCTTGCCGTAGGCCACGCGATTGGCCACCCGCCGCGCGCGGCTCAACACGGGCTGGAATGCGACGCCGACGATCGCCGTCGCGACCACCGACAGGAAGAGGCTGGACCTGCCCCCGCTGCCCACCAGCGCCCCGACCCCAACGACGATCGCCAGGTAGACCACAGTGATGAACCCCGCCATCGTCACGAAGAGGACGGACCGGTTGATGACAACGTCGATGTCGTAGAGCCGGTACTTCAGCACCCCGACCCCAATGCCCACCGGCAGCGCGGTGAACCCGATGCTGACCGCGGCAAAACCGAGGGTGGGGCTGAAGCTGGTCCCCAACGCCACCATCATCCCCGCCACGCCGACACAGACGGCCGCGATGAACCACTTCAGCTGCCGGCGCAGGTCGGCGTCGGCGCGCCGGTAACGGATCCCCAGCGAGACCACCCCGACGAGCATCAACGCCACGAAGACCAGCGTGTCCAGCTTGCTGCTGATGAAGTACAGGAGGTCGTGGGCGCCCTTGATGCCGATGGGGTTGATGGCCTGGCGATGGCTGTCGTTGAGCACGTTGGGATCGAGGGCGTTGGTTACCAGCGAGAGGACTCCCATGGTCACGGCCAGCCAGATGAACGGGCGCCACCGCCGAGAGAGGAGCCTGCCGCTGGGGAAGAGCATCGGCACGATCACCAGAAGCATCGGGAAACCCAGCGACCACCCCAGCCCAGCCGCGACCTGCATCGGCAAGACAAGCGCCCCCGGCAGGTCGCGCACGTACAGCCAGTGGTCCGCGTAGGCGGTGCCGAGGAGCAGCTGGGCCAGGAAGCAGCCACTCAAGCCGAGCAACCAACCCACCGGGTTCCCCGGCCGGCGGGCCATCAGGAGGAACGCCATGGCACCGACAGCGACCAATGGCAGCACCAGTATCAGCTCGCCGGCGGTATCGTCGGCCGGGACCACCGGCGGCATGCTGAGGTCGAGGATCACCCAACCCACCAGCAACGTAGCTCCCAGCGCGGTCACCGCCAGCGCCGCCGGCAATGCCAGCCGAGGCACCGGCGTCACGCCCCGGGCGCGCACCGAAGTCACCATTTCTGCCTATTGTGGGGCGCCCTCTGACTGGCGACCAGCGTGATGCCCGCACAAGCCGCGACGGCTTCCACTCCGCCGCCGGCTGGTGCTACCACCCCGGCTGGAACAGACCGGTGGCGACTAAACCCTCAGGTTGCCGCGCATGGGCCTGGCACAGATCAAGTTAGAAGGGTCGACCTGGCCCGCACTACTAACGGGCCGCGCGGCGCTGGCGAAGCTCCCTCAGAGCATGAGCCGGGCGGTCGAGCAGGCGGTGAGCCGCGACACAACCGCGTTGGGCCGCAGGTCCCCGCGGCGACGCGGGACGAATGGACAGAGAATGCTGGGCTGCTAGGAAGCCGGGACCCGCAGCGGCAGCCATCGCTGCCATGCGGGGCTGCTGATCACCTCGCGGAACTTCCCTAGAGAGATGGTGACGTCAGTTCCGGCCGGTGCATAGAGGACTAGGACGCCTGTATGGTCTGTCGGCCTGATTTCGGCGCCGCTCACTTGAAGCCGCGACGGGTCAAACGGCCTGGCAGAATCGGGCGGAAGGCCCGGGCCGCCCCTTATCACTTGGCTCTGAGGGACGAGATCAGGACGGAGGGCAGTACCGTCGGCGTTGAGGGGAATGATGACCAGCGAACCTGCCGCTGAGCCGATCGCAGGCAACAGGACGACGTTGGTCGCACTCAGTTGCTGTCCGCCGGCCGTGGCCTCTGCTCGTACCAGGTAGGCCCCCGAGGGAAGACCCTGCCCCAGCTTGCCAGCGATGTCGACGAACACATCGCCAGGCGGAGGGATCCGGACCGTGGTGTTTGCCCTCACGGCACTCTTCCCATCGACCAGGCTGAGCTTGACGTCGAGGTCCGCGAGGGGAGTCTCCGTCCTCCCGCCGGTTGAATCCACAGTCCTTTGGAATGCTGAGACCAGGTACGAGCCCCCGTTCAACGGATTGACAGCGAGATAGCGCCCTGCCGCACCTTCGATGTTCGTGAACGGCTGCGCGAGCAGCCAGGCGCCGGGGGCGACGCCGTCGAAAGTCCGTCCGTGCGCGGCGCCGGTCACGATCTGGGCGAAGTCCTGCATGGTCACGTGCACGCGTCCCGCGGCCTTGGCCCGCGCCAGCAGCTCAGCGTCGATGCCTCGCAATAAATCGTTGTTGCTGGCGCCACTCAGCACCTGCAACAGCATCACCAGGGCCTGGCCGGTTGAGACCTCCACGGGTGAGCGCCCGTGGCTGCCAATCGCATCGCCGTATTTCTGGCCAAAGATCCTGACCCCGTTGACTCGGTCCTTGCCCTCGTTCTGGATGATGTCGAACGCGAACGACTGGCCGGCCGCGCCCTCAGCTCCAGAGAGAATCAAGGCCGCGTCGACAAGGCCCTGCTCGATCCATCCCGCCTCGAAATTTGGATCGGCGTGTTTGAACGTGTAGAACATGTGCGCCGTCTCCCGGATGTACAGGGCATACATACCTGGGCAGTCGACGCCGTTGTTGGTGACGAAGTTTGCCGAGGGGTCGCCGGAGTCGAGGATGAAGACGGTGTTCGTCTTTGGATCCCAGCCATGGAGAGAGCGCGTCCGGCTGGTGTCCCACTGCCACGTCAGCCCCTCGGAGGCAAACTCGAACGGCTCCCCCATCACTGCAACCAGTGTTGGGTAGATCTTGGCGAATTGAGCCTTCGCTGCCTCAGCCCCACAGGGCATCGGACCCTCGATCTTGAGCGTCGGGATGACAATCGGTCCCTGGCTGGGTGTAGCGCTCGGCGACGGCCGCGCCGTTCCGACTGGCCCACTCGTGCCGCAGGCCCCGAGCAGCAGCAGCAGGCACACGCCAACAGCCGGCCAGCCTCTGGAAGCGGTCCCCTCTCTCCGGCCACGTTTGGTTGCACCCCGGCCTGCGACCGCCCGGCGCGACCTCACCCCCGCCATGTTAGGAGGAACTCGGAGTTCTGGATAGGGGAGCCAGGTCAAACTTAGAACTGCAGTATCCGAAATCAGGTGACTGCGGCGTCAGCTTGCCCCGGCTTTGACCGTCTGGTGGCGGTGGCGGATCAACGCCTTCTCACGGGACTAACTGGTGGCTTCGGAGCAGCGGAACCGTCTCTTTGCACTGCAGGGGGACCACGAAACCTTCCGTATTCCCATCCCGGGCGAATAGTTCGCTGGATCGCGTAACATGGGGGCGCGCAAATTCCCTGGGGAAGGAAGGGTTCGGATGGGAAGACGGGGGGATAGCCGTTGATTGGTCCTCGCGGGGTGGGATCTTTTCTTGCAATGGCGGGCCTGGCCAGCATGCCAATGCTGGCGCCGACCACCGCCGCGGCATCGGATGCACGTGGCGGCCCGCCAATCGCGAGCTCGAGCGGTTGCGCGCTTGTGCCACCCGCGACGGTACCGCGCGTGATCGCTCCGGCAGGAACCCCATCATGCAGCGCGCGCGAGGCGGCACCCGGCACTGGGCCGAACCAATCGCCGGCAGGGTGCGCGCTACCCGGTGTCGACGACTGGTGCCCCGCCTGGCAGTCCCGTCCGTACGACGGCGCGGGTCAGTCGAACGATTACGCCGGCTCAGGCCCGGTGAGCACTTCGCGGCGGGTCATGGGAACCAGCGCGGATGGCTCCCGCGTCTTCCTTGCCGGCACCAGCGATCAGAATCCCAGCTCGGCAACGGTCACCAACTGGCAAGTGGTTACGCTGGCGTACGACACCGCGACGGGTGCGACCGCGTGGACGACCGTCTACCAGGCGCCGTCCGGCTTCCAATCCTTCGCGCAGTCCCTCGCGGTCGGGGGTTCGCGGGTGTTTGTCAACGTCATCCTCGAGAGCTCCACCGCGGTGAGCGGTACCACCCTCGCCTATGACGCTCGCACCGGCGCGTTGCTGTGGAGTGTTCCCTCGATGGTGGGACCCCTCGCCGCCGCCGCCGACGGCAGCGCCGCGTACCTCACCGGCTCACAACTGGACGTCGTCCCGGGACAGCCGCCACAGAGCCTCACCGGCACCACTGCCTACGCAGGCGCGAGCGGAGCCGTTCTCTGGAACGACACGCTGCAGGGCGTTCCCGGCCCCTATCGTGGTGGGTTCGGCATTGCCCTGGCAGGCGGCAAGGTCTACACAGCCGCCGTGGATCAAGACCCTTCTTTCTACGTCGAGGAGTTCGACCTCGTGGTGGCGGATGCGGCCACCGGGCAGGTCCTCGCCACCGGGGCGCTGCCTCGACATGCCGCCGCCCAATCGGACCTGGTGGTCAGTCCGGACGGCAGCCGCGCCTACATCGCGTTCCAGGACGTCTACACAGACCCGGCCGGCACGCGGCACAGCATCATGGCGGTAGCCGCATTCGACGGTCTGACCGGGCAGGAGCTCTGGCTGTCGCACTACCTCGGCCCCAACCCCACCGGCGCGGTGTTCCGGAGCAACAGCGTGCCGTGGACTTACGGCTCGCTGGCCCTGAGTCCAGATGGGTCGCGGGTCTTCATCGTCGGCGGCAGCAGCGATGGCGACGGCGGCACGTCGCCGCCGGACGGCAGCGGCTTCACGACCATCGCATACAGCGCCGCCACCGGCGCGCAGCAGTGGGTATCCGAGTACAACACGAACACGCCACTCAACTACTCGCCACCCAATGTCGTCATAACCATGGATCCGCTCGACCGCGCGGTCTACGTGACCGGCTATGCGGACCAGGCGAAGACATTCGCCACCCTCGCCTATGACCCGGCTACCGGCAGCGCGCTGGCCACCGCGATCTACGCCGGCGACGGGCTGGCCCAGGGGATGACTGTCAGCCCGGATGGCTCGCGGGTGTTCGTTGGGGCCGAGGCGGTCGTCCCACCGAAATCCGACAACGACATCCAGGTGATCGCGTACAGCACGACCTTCCTGCCGGCCGCGCAGGTGCCGGAGCCGCCCCCGGTGCCCGCGGGCGTGTTCGCCGCGCTGGCCGCCACCCTGGTTACGACTCGTGCCTCGCGTGCACGGCGTCGATCGTGACCCCTCGGGCCCCGCGGCGTGATAGCAATCTGGAGGTGGCGACCCCGACCGGACTTGAACCGGCGACCTCCGCCTTGACAGGGCGGCGCGCTAACCAGCTGCGCTACGGGGCCGCGTCAGCCCGGCCGCACCCGGCCGGGGGTCGAATTATATTGCCGGGGCCTTTCCGCGCCGCCCTCGGCGGGAGCGGACGCGACGCCACACAAGCCAGCCGGCGAGGGCCGGAGCGAGCAGCAACAGCAGGGCGGCCGGCCCGGCGGGGTGGGCCGCGGAGGTGTTGGGAATCTGCGCCAGCGCAACGGGCTGCGCCGGTCCGCCGGGGACTGGCACCAGGGGCTGCTGGCTCGCGCTGGCGATGACCGCGTCCATCGGCGGCGACGCGTCGACATTGCGCATCACATAGAAGACCTGGCTCGCCGTGGCCTGGCCGGCGAGGAGGGAGTCGGCGGGCCCGGCCAGGCTGAAGGCCTGGTAGCTGAAGAGGGTGCTGCCGAGGCCCACCCCGAAATCGGAGAGCCTGCCGCGGATGAGCAGGGAGTTGCCCTGCACCTCGCCGGTGACGGGGAAGGCGGTCTGCGGCCGGTACGCCACCGCGACGGGCGCGTTCACGTTGTTGACCGCGTTGCTCGAGTCGAACTTGCCCCCGTAGAACGTCGGCGGCCCGCCCGTGCCGACCTCGGCCGCGAGGTAGTACATGTCACCCCCGCTCTCCCACCGGATCGCGTACTGCAGGCGCGACGCCGGCAGGTCCGTGGAGGAGACCGCGCCGTAAGCGGCCAGGTCGCGTGCGACCCCCGCGGCGCTGGCGTCCGCTAGGTCGATGCGGCCGGTCAACAGCGCCCCGTCGGCGAAGACCCCTGTGCCACGGATGTCGAGAGCCGGGAGGTTCTTGCCGGCCGCGGTGTTGGGCCAGGTTGCGTCGCCGACGGGGGATGAGCGGTATGAGGTCGGGTAGGTCGACGCGTAAGGACCATGGCCGCGGAGCAGCGACGGCCCACCGGCGAGCTTCGCCACCTTGATCCAGGGGCTCCCGAGCGAGCCGAGCGACGCCTCCTCGGCGGCGAAGGTGTTGTTGTTGTCCGCGAAGACCACGGCCGCGCGGCCGTCAGTGTCCATGGTCACGTCGATCATGTCGAGGAGCGAACGATCGCCGCCGGTGGCGATGCAGGTGGTGCCGCTGGTGCAGATGGACCCCATGTGCGCGATCCGGTGGGACACGAGGCCCGTCGCGAACACGGGGTTGGAATCGAGCGCGTCGGTGCTGATCGACGTGTAGGTGTTCCAGCGCGCGGGGTGCGCGGCCGTAAGACCGGGGGCGCCATCGCTGACGCCGACATAGTCGGGAGTGCCCATGTAGGCGATCGCGATTCGACCGGGGTCACCGGCGACGACCTCCGGGAAGACGGTGCTGCCGAGGACCCCCGGGTTCACCTTCACCTTAGGAGACCACCTCGTGGCGGGGACCCCGGGCGTCTTCGCCGTCGGGTCGTTGGCGGGATCGCTGATGCGCGAGAAGCTGTAGTACAGCTGCCCGTCGGCGGCGACCCACACCGCGTACAGGTTGCCGACGTCGTCGAGCCCGATCCAGGGGAAGACCTGCGGCTGATCCGCCGTCACGAGACTGATGTGGTAGGCCAGCGCGGACTGGTACTGGGTCAGCGGGGCCGCGGCCACCTCGAACCCGTTGCCGTCGCGGTAGCTCTGGTAGAACCAGCCCTTGCCACGGCTGCCCGCCTGGGTGTCGATGCGGCTCGGCCCGCTCTGGGAGACGCTCGGGATCACCGGCTCGGCCGGACGCACGATGCCGTCAGTGCCCACCCCCGCCACCAGTTCTCCGGCGACCGGGATGTGGTAGGAGAACAGCCCCTCGAGCTCGAAATTGGAGACAGGGCCCGCGATGATCCCGGGCGCGTCGACTGTCGATATCCATTGCCGGTCGACGCCGGTGAACGTGGAAGTCACAGCCGTCTGCCGCGCCGCCGGCCACGAGTCGCCGTGGTCGATGGACGAGGCGAACGCCTCCTGCGCCAGCGACTCCTGGTCCCCGAAGTTGACCGTGCTGTCGTAGTTGTTGATGCGCGCGACGGTGTCACCGCCGCCCCCGGTCAGGCAGTTGGGCACCTGGCGCGGCGCGCACGACAGGTCGACGAGCTGGCGGTACGTGTCGCCACCGTTGGTGCTCCGCCACAGGGTGCCGATCTGCGTTCGTGAGCTGACCGGCCAGTCGACGAAGCTGCGGTTGGGATCGAGGCCCGCTCCCGCCTTCGGGCTTGCGACCGGCCGCTCGAACTGGATCTGGGGCTCGCCCCCGAGGATCACCGGGGACACAACGCTCCCGGGTGAGAATGTCAGCTGGGTAGTCGCAGGGGTGGCGATCGGCGCGTTGATCGACGAGGGCGACGCCGCCACGCTGCCCGTGTAGGACACGTTCGAGGCCGCGTTCTCGCCGCTGATGTCGATCGTGTAGCTGCCGGCGTCGAGGAATGACGCGGTGGCGATTGCGGGGGAGCTGCCCAGCGTCGCCTGCGCGACCACGTTGCCGGCGCTGTCGAAGACCCAGATGTCGAGACCCTGCAGCCCCTCCGCGTTGCCATTCGGCGTGGCGAACGTGATCGTGACCTTGAGGTTGATCGCCTTCGCCGGGTAGCCCGCCGGCGCCTTGAGCGTGAGGGGAAACGTCTCGCATGACGGCGCCGAGCAGGTCACCGGAGCGACATTGCCACTCTCGTCCGCGCTGCCCGTGATGGGCCCGCCGCTGAACGACTCGCTTGACGGTGCCGCACCCCCGACGCCGACCGTCAGTGATGCTGGCGACGGCGTGGCGCCCACCGAGGGCGCGCCACCCCCGAGCGCGAACAGCGCCACCGTGGCCGCGATCGCCACGGCGCGAGCTCTCCTCATCAACGTGTCATTGTGGCAGGCCGGTCCAGGTAGCGCTCGACAAGGCTCGCGATCCCGTCCTCGCCTGGCGGCGGCATCGTCTCGCCGGCCGCGCGCAGCGCGACCTCGTGGGCGTTGGTGGGCGCGACCGCCAGGCCCGCGTACTGGAAGAGCTCGACGTCGTTGGGGGCGTCGCCCGCTGCGATCACCTCCGAGGCGTCGATGCCCCGCTCGCGGCAGATCATCTCGAGCGCCCGCGCCTTGCTGACGTCCACCGAGACCGACTCGAGGAACTCGGGCAGAGAGAAGGTGACGCGCGCGTCCGGCGCCATCCGCTTGCCGATCAGGCCCTCGAGCTCGCGCAGTCGTTCGGGCTCGGCAACGAAGACCGCCTTGGTCGACCCACCCGCCGCGATCTCCACCAGGTCGTCCACGCGCACCGGCTCGATCTGCGCGATCTCCGCGTAGCGTCGCGCCCCCCAGTCCAGGCGCTCGACGTAGAACCTGTCGTCGCGGTACAGGTTGAGATGGAGGTCGAGCTCGCGGGCGAGCTCGACCGCGCGGTTCGCGGCCGCCGGGCTGAGGCCCCACTCGTGCAGGAACTCGCCCGTCGGGGCCGCGACCACGGCGCCCTGGTAGCAGATCATCGGCTCGTCAGTGCCGATCGCCTGCGCGTACCTCATGGCGGAGTGCGCCATGCGCCCGGTGGCGAGGATGACCTTGATCCCCTCCGCCACCGCCCACCGCAGGGCTTCGAGGTTGCGCGGGGTTATCTCGAGGCTGCGGTCGACGAGGGTCCCGTCGATGTCGAGCGCGAGGAGCCGGAAGCGCCGCTTCGGAAGCGCGTCAGGCGCCACGCCACGCGTCCGCGTTCACGAGCGTCGGCGGACGCTCGCCGCCAAGCGCGGCGATCATGTTGCGCGCAGCCAGCTCCGCCATGCCGCTGCGCGACCCGAACGTCGCGCTGCCGAGGTGCGGCAGCACCACCACGTTCGGGACCTCGGCGAGGCCTGGAGCAAGCTGCGGCTCGTGCTCGTACACGTCGAGCCCGGCGCCGGCGATCCAGCCCTCCCGCAGCGCGCGGACGAGCATCGCCTCGTCGATGACCGGGCCCCGCGAGGTGTTCACGAGGTACGCCGTCGGCTTCATCCGGCGCAGGGCCGCCTCGTCGACGAGGTGGCGCGTCTGCTCGGTGAGGGCCACGTGCAGCGTGATGAAGTCCGACTCCTCGAGGAGGCGCTCGAGCTCCACCGGCTCGGCCGTGATGTCGTCGGGCACCGCCTGCGGGACGACGTCGTAGAAGAGGACGCGCATGTCAAAGCCGCGCGCCCGCCGCGCCACGGCATGCCCGATGCGGCCGAAGCCGACGATGCCGAGGGTCTTGCCCCAGACGTCGCCGCCCAGCAGCATCCGGGGATCCCAGCCATGGAACTCGCCCGCGCGCATCATCCGCTCGCCCTCGCCGACGCGCCGCGCAGCGGCGAGCATCAGCGCCCAGGTGAGGTCCGCGGTCGCGTCCGTGAGCACGCCCGGCGTGTTGGTCACGAGGATGCCCCGCTCCGTCGCCGCGGGAATGTCGATGTTGTCGTAGCCGACACCGTAGTTGGCGACGGCCTTCAGGCCGGGCAGGCGATCCATCAGCGCGCCGTCGACGCGGTCGCGCACGAGCGTGACGATGCCGCTGCACCCGCCGGCGTTATCGACGACCTCGTCGGCCGTGGGGGCGCGCTCCGCGCCGAAGACCCGGACCTCGAAATGCTCGCGCAGCAGCGGCAGTCCCGGGTCCGGAATCGGGTAGGTCACGAAGACTGAGTCGGTCATGAACGGTTGCCTCCTGCCTTGATCGCGTCGAGGGCGTCGAGCAGCGCCTGGCACTGGTCCCAGGTGCCGATCGTGACGCGGTAGCCCCAGCCGCCGGGTTCGCCGATGTCGAAGCGGCGAACGAGGACCTTGCGCTCGAAAAGCGCGTCGTAGACGTCCATGTTGCCCGCGTCGCGCCGGCCGTCCGGATACCCCCATATGAAGTTGCCGGCAGGCTCGAGCACCTCCCAGCCCCGCGCGCGCAGCTCTGTTGCCAGCCGCGCGCGGTTGGCCCGGATCTGCCCAACGCAGCCATCGTGGTACTCGACGTCCATGAGAGCGGCGACCGCCGCCGCCAGCGGCAGCCGGCCGACGTTGTAGCTCTCCTTAACAGACCACAGGTCAGCCATCAGGTCCGTGTTGGCGATCGCGAACCCGAGCCGCAACCCCGCCAGCGAGTAGGCCTTCGACATCGTGCGCACGAGCAGCAGGTTGGGGCAGCCGCCGAGGATGCTCAGCCCGCTGTCTGGGGCGAAGTCCACGTACGCCTCGTCGAGGAGCACAACCCCGGGGGATGCCGCGCACAGGGCGGCGACCTGTTCCAACGCGATGAACGTGCCGGTCGGGGAGTTGGGGTTGCAGATGTACTTCAGCGGGGCATCGGAGCGCGTGAAGCTGTCCGGCACACCGTCGAATGAGGCCGGCCACGAGTGCGCCTCGACCTCCACCTCCGCGATGCGCGCCAGGGCGGGCATCAGGGTGTACGTCGGGCCGAGGACGGCCACCCGGGAGCCGGCGGGAACGAAGGCGCGCACGGCCATGCCCAGGAGCTCGTCGCCGCCGTTGCCCGCGACCACCTCGTCGGCGCCGAGGTCGAACGCCTGCGCCGCGGCGGCCCGGAAGGCCTTCTGCTCGGGGTCGGGGTACAGGTTGAGGTAGCCCGCCTCGGCGGCGATCGCGCGCAGCACCGCGGGCGACGGCGGAAATGGGCTCTCGTTCGTGTTGAGCTTGACCCAACCCTCCGCATCGGGCGGCTGGAAGCCGGGGACGTATGGGGCGAAGCCTTCGAGGGCGGGCTTACGGAACGGCAAGGGGCTCGTCCAGCGGGACCAGCGCGGTCAGTGGCCCACGCGTGCCGAGCTGCGCGCCGCCGGTCGCGACGTCGGACAGGAAGACCTCGATCGCGAGGCGCGGGTTGACGTTGTTCAGCACGCGGTCGTGCGCCTCGCGGGCGCTGCGCCAGAGCCCTGACAGCGCGTCGTCGGGAAGGTCCGGCCACACGGCTCCGGGCTCACCCGCCAGCTCTGGCGCCCCGGCCCGGCTCACCGCGAGGTCCCGCAGCCACGTCTCCCACGTCTCGAGCGCCTCGCGCGCCAGCGCCCGGTTGCGGCGCGTGTCGGGACCGGCGAAGCGCGCCCCGGCCCGGACCAGGTCCAGCCACGATGCCCCGGGGAGCTCCTGCAGCAAGGTCGTCAGCTCCTGCCGGCGGGCCACCTCGGTGGGGTCGGCGACGAGGCGCAACGCGTGGCCTGGGGCACCGCGGGCGAAACGAAGCGCCGCCGGCGCGAGGTGGGCGCCACGCGCTTCGAGCCAGGCCTGGAGCTCGGCGTCCGACAGGCGCTGGAACTCGACATGACGGCAGCGCGAGCGGATTGTTTGCGGCAGCAGGTCGACCGCCTCCGCGCACAGCACCAGGACCGCCCCCTCGGGCGGCTCCTCGATCGTCTTCAGCAGCGGCGCCGCGGCGTCCTCGCGCAACCGCTCGGCGCGCGCCAGGACCGCCACGCGGCGGTTGGAATGCAGCCCGCGGAGGCTGAGGAAGGCCTGGAGCGGCTGCGCCGGCACCCCCGGCTGGGCCTCCTCCCCCGCCGCGACGCCGGTCTTTCCGCCGCGGCGGATGACGTCGATGCTGATCCACTCGGCGTCGGAGTCCTCGAACCAGAGGTCGGGGTGCGCCGCGTTCACCACCGCGCTCCCGGCCGCCTCGAGCAGGTCCAGCGCGAAGGCGTATGCCGCCGCGGTCTTGCCCACGCCGGGCGGCCCGCTGAAGAGGTATGCATGCGCCGGCGTGCCGCCCTCGACGGCGCGTTTCAGCTCCGCGCGGGCGCGCTCGTTGCCGGCGATCGCGTCGAGGTGCATGGCCCATAATCCTCGCATGCAGGTGTCGCGCGCAGCCGATCCGCCCCTGTCCGTCGCGGACCCGGAGATCGCGCGCCTCGTCGAGGCTGAAGAGCAGCGCGAGGTCGAGAAGATCCGCCTCATCCCGTCCGAGAACTACGTCTCGCGCGCGGTCCTCGAGGCCACGGGCAGCGTCCTGACCAACAAGTACTCCGAGGGGTACCCCGGCCGGCGCTACTACGAGGGCCAGCAGGTCGTCGACCCCGTCGAGCAGCTGGCGCAAGAGCGGGCGAAGCAGCTCTTCGGCGCCGAGCACGCGAACGTGCAGCCCTACTCCGGCTCACCGTGCAACCTCGCTGTCTACCTGGCTTTCCTGCAGCCCGGCGACACCGTCATGGGCATGGCGTTGCCGATGGGCGGGCACCTCACCCACGGCTGGAACGTGTCGATCACGGGCAAGTACTTCCGCTCCGTGCAGTACGGGGTCCACCGGGACACCGGGCTCATCGACTACGACGAGATGCGCGAGATTGCGCGGCGCGAGAAGCCGAAGCTGATCTGGGCCGGGGGCACTGCGGTGCCGCGGTTCATCGACTTCAAGGCGTTCGCGGAGATCGCGAAGGAGGTCGGCGCGATCTTCGCCGCCGACATGGCCCACATCGCCGGGCTGGTCGCCGGCGGCGCGCACCCGTCGCCCGTGCCCTTTGCCGACGTGGTCACGACGACCACGCACAAGACGCTGCGCGGGCCTCGCGGCGCGATGATGCTGTCTCGCGAGGAGCACGCGCCGGCGCTCGACAAGGCCGTCTTCCCGGGCCTGCAGGGTGGGCCCCACAACCACACCACCGCCGCCATCGCGGTGGCGCTGCACGAGGCGGCGACGCAGGAGTTCGTCGAGTACGCGCATGCCATCGTGGCCAACGCGAAGGTCCTCGCCGGCGAGCTCAACGAGCGCGGCTTCGACCTCGTCACAGGCGGCACCGACAACCACCTGATCCTCATCGACCTCACCAACAAGGACGTCCCCGGGAAGGTCGCCGCGAAGGCGCTCGACCGCGCCGGGATCGAACTGAACTACAACACGGTCCCGTTCGACCCGCGCAAGCCGTTCGACCCCTCGGGCATCCGCCTCGGCACGCCATCGGTGACGACGCGGGGCATGGGCGCGCCGGAGATGGTGAAGATCGCGGAGTGGATGGACCGCGTGGTGACGTCGCCAACGGACGACGATCTCATCGAGCGCACCGCCGCCGAGATCCGGGACCTCTGCGAGGGCTTCCCGCCGCCGGGGATCCTGCTGGGCTGAGCGCGACCCGGGTGCCCCCCACCTAGCCTCCCCCCGCAAGCGGGGGGAGGGAGCCAGGTGTTCCTCCCCCCGCTCGCGGGGGGAGGTCAGGTGGGGGGCAGATGGTGCCATACCTGTGCGGGAAGCTCAGTCAGGTGTGGGGGCAGATGGGGCGTCACGCGGTCGGAGTATTCTTGTCAGCCTCAACCTGACGGTGCCGTCATGTTCTGCCGCCGAGCGCGGCGAGGGGAAGCCATGGATTTCGAGCTGAGCCCTGAGGACGCGGCCTTCCGCGACGAGGTTCGCGGCTGGCTGGAAGCGCGCAAGGACCGCATCACCGAGATCAAGAAGAAGGCCCAGCAGGCCGCCGCGCCGAGGGACTCGTTCGAGATCCTGAAGGAGTGGGAGAAGGAGCTGTTCGAGGGCGGCTGGGCCGGGGTGGCGTGGCCGAAGGAGTACGGCGGCCGCGGCGCGACGCTCAGCCAGCAGGCGATCTTCACCGAGGAGTACGCGCTGGCCCAGGCGCCCGAGCGGATCAACCGCCTCGGGCTCGGCCTGCTCGGGCCGACGCTGATGGTCTACGGCACCGACGAGCAGAAGGCGGCGCACCTCTCCAAGATCCTCTCCTGCGAGGAGATCTGGTGCCAGGGCTTCAGCGAGCCGGGCGCCGGCTCGGACCTGGCGTCGCTGCGCACCAAGGCCGTCGAGGACGGCGACGACTACGTCATCAACGGACAGAAGGTGTGGACCTCGCTCGGCTCGTACGCCGACTGGATCTTCGCCCTCGTCCGCACCGACCCCGAGGCGCCGAAGCACAAGGGCATCACCTTCATCATGGTCGACATGCGCACCCCGGGGCTGGAGGTGCGGCCGATCATGCAGATCAACGGCTCGCCGACGTTCTGCGAGACCTTCTTCACCGATGTGCGCGTGCCGAAGAGCAACGTCGTCGGCGCGGTCAACGATGGCTGGAAGGTCGCGATGACGACGCTGAGCTTCGAACGCGGCACCGGCCTCGGCAGCCCGGTCGCGTTCAACGCCATCTGGCAGCACCTCGTCGACATGTCGAAGCGCGAGGCGCGCTACGACGGGGTCGCCGCGGATGACCCCGATGTGCGCCGCCGCGTCGCGCAGGGCTTCGTCGAGACGCGGGTCTTCGAGCTCAACACCAAGCGCGTCATCTCGCAGCTGACCAAGGGGAAGCCGCTCGGCCCCGAGGCTTCGCTGTCGAAGCTCTTCTGGTCCGAGATGGAGGCGCGCCTCTACGAGGCGGGCAACGACGTCCTCGGGCCCAAGGCCGAGCTGGCCAAGGGCACGCCCGGCGCCGAGGAGGAGGGCATGTGGTTCTCCGACTACCTCTACGCCCGGGCCAGCATGATCTACGCCGGCACCAGCGAGATCCAGAAGAACATCATCGCCCAGCGGGTCCTGGGCCTTCCCAAGGAGTAGGCGATGGACTTTGACTTCAGCGACGAGCAGTACATGCTCCGCGACGCGGTGCGCGACTTCCTGCAGAAGTCGTGCACGCCGCAGGAGATCCGGCGCGTGTGGGACGACCAGAACGGCCGCTCGCCCGAGCGCTGGAAGCAGCTGGGCGAGATGGGCGTCCTCGGGCTGACCGTGCCGGAGGAGTTCGGCGGGTCGGGCATGGACGAGATCGACATGGCGCTGGTGCTCGAGGAGGCGGGGCGGCAGCTGCTGCCCGAGCCACTGCTCGAGGCGTCGGCGGTGGGCGCGCCGCTGCTCGCGCGTGCGGGCAACGACGCCCAGAAGAGTGAGTGGCTGCCCAAGCTGGCCAAGGGCGACGCGGTCATCTCAGTGGGCCTTGCGGGCCAGCCGTTCGTCAACGACGCGACCGCTGACGTGGTCATCCTCGAGCGCGAGGGCGAGCTGCACGCCGCGACCCAGGACCGCCTCACCCTCACCCCGCTGAAGTCGTGGGACGGCGCCCGCCGTCTCTTCGAGGTCACGGCCGAGCTCGACGAGCAGACCCTCATGGCGCCGGCGTCAGACCACGCCACGTGGGCCTTCGACCACGCCGCCGCCGCCACCGCGATGCAGCTCGTCGGGGTCTCCGACGGGATGTTCAAGATGACGGTCGAGTACGCCAAGCAGCGCGAGCAGTTCGGGCGCAAGATCGGCTCCTTCCAGGCCGTGCAGCACAAGCTGGCGGAGACCTTCCTGATGGTGGAGTCGGCCAAGGCCGCCTGCTACTACGCCGCCTACGCGCTGGCGCGCGACGTGCCCGACGCGTCGGTGCACGTGAGCGTGGCCAAGGCCTACGCGGGCGACGCAGCGCGCAAGGCCAACTACGAGTCGCTGCAGATCCACGCCGGCATCGGCTTCACCTGGGAGCACGACCTGCACCTGTGGCTGAAGCGGGGCCGCGCCCTGGAGGCCGCCTACGGCGACGCCGACTGGCACCGCCGCCGCATCTCCGACTGGGTCTACTCCAAGAGCTGACGCAGCGGGGCGGGCGGCCGGCGTCGGCCCCCGCCCGAAGGCTTAACCCCTCCCGCCCGCGCCGTTAACGGGCCTCTCCGTACTGTCCATCTCATGACAGACGGACTATCGCGACGCGACCTGCTCAAAGGCATCGGCGCTGTCGGCGGCGCTGCCGCAATCGGCGGACTCCCCAGGATCGGCCAGGCCGCGGGGGCGCCGGTCGCCGGCAAGCTCGGTGACATCGAGCACATCATCATCTCGATCCAGGAGAACCGCGCGTTCGACCACTACTTCGGCACCTACCGTGGCGTGCGCGGCTTCGATGACCGCAGCGTGCGCCAGCCCGACGGCAGCTCGATCTTCGCGCAGAAGGGCTATCCCTCCGGCCCGGGTGGGCGCCTGCTGCCGTTCCACATTGACACCAACAAGGGGGGCGACTGCACCCCCGACGTGGACCACGGCTGGCCGGCGCAGCACGCGTCGTACGACGGCGGGCGCAACGACCGCTGGGTGCCCACCCACATCGCCAGCAACGGCGCGGCGGTCGGCCCGTCGGTGATGGGCTACTACACGCGCGCCGACCTCCCGTACTACCACGCGCTCGCCGACAACTTCACGATCTGCGACCACTACCACTGCTCGGTCATCGGCCCGACCGACCCCAACCACCTCTACAACTTCAGCGGCACGCTCGACCCCGAGGGCAAGCACGGTGGGCCGCAGCTGAGCACCGACCTCAAGGAGGGTCACCCTTACGCGTTCACCTGGACCACGATGCCCGAGCGGCTCCAGGCCGCTGGCGTCAGCTGGAAGCTCTACACCTCGCCCGACTCGAACGCCATCAACAACGTTCTCTATTACTTCAAGAACTACGAGACCGACCCCAACCTGATCCGCGGCGCGTTCGGCAACACCAACTGGCCCGCGGACTTCGCCGCCGACGTCGCCGCCGGCACGCTGCCGCAGGTCTCGTGGATCCTCTCACCCGCCGTCGAGGAGGAGCACCCGGCCTCCCCCATCACGCTCGGCGAGTTCTTCACCAGCCAGGTCATCGACATCCTGACCAGCAACCCCGCGGTCTACGCGAAGTCGGTGCTGATCCTGACGTACGACGAGAACGGCGGCTTCTTCGACCACGTGCCCCCGCCGGCGCCGCCGCCGGGCACACCGGGCGAGTACCTCACCGGCACGCTCCCCGCAGCGGCAGGCGGCTTCCGCGGCCCGGTCGGCCTCGGCTTCCGCGTGCCGACCATCATCGTGTCGCCGTTCTCTCGCGGCGGCTTCGTGGCCTCGGACGTGTTCGACCACACCTCGACGCTGCTCCTCGTGGAGAAGCGTTTCGGCGTCGAGGCGCCGAACCTCAGCAAGTGGCGGCGGGAGACCGTCGGCGACATGACCTCGGCCCTCAACTTCTGCGCGCCCGACGCGAGCATCCCGACGCTGCCGGCGGTCAACCCCGCCGACCCGCGGGTGACGAGCGAATCGTGCCTGACGGATGGGCAGCCTTACCCCGTCCCGGCGCAGATGACGATGCCAACCCAGGAGCCCGGGAAGGCGAAGCGCCCGAGTGGGATCTGCGAAGAGCCGCGTGCGCGCACGCTCACGATCACGCCGGCCTCCTTCACGTCAACCGGCACCGCGCTCCCGGGCGGGGCGGTGGTGGCCGGGGCCGGCCTGCTCGCCGGAGGGGTCCTGGCCGCGGAGCGCGCGCTCCGAAGGCGGAAGAACGAAGCAGTGACGAAGCCCGGTCGCTGAGGTCGGCGCCAGCTCGTCCCGACCCGGCGCTACCCCTCCGGCCCGACCCCCGGGTCCATGTGGCGCTTGATCGCCTCCTGGCGGGCGCGGCGGCTCTCGCGACGGATCTTGGCGTGAGCCTGGCGACGCCTCTCCTCCTCCGTCTCGACGATGAGCGGTGGCACCGGTGCCGGCCTGCCGTCTTCGTCGAGGCTCACGAACACGAGGTACGCCGAGCTGGTGTGGCGCTGCTCCCCCGTCCGGATGTTCTCGGCCACGACCTTCACCCCCACCTCGAGCGACGTGTTGCCCACGTCGTTGACCGACGCGCACACCGTCACCACGTCGCCGACATAGACCGGGTGGATGAAGCTCATCGAGTCCATCCAGGCGGTGACCACGCGCTGGCGGCAGTGGCGCGTGGCGCACACCCCTGCCGCGGTGTCGACCATCTTCATGATGGTGCCGCCATGGACGTTGCCCGACGGGTTGGCGTCACCGGGGTTCATCTGCGCGCTCATCACGACCTGCGAGTCGCGAACGCGGCGAGCGGCCAGGCTCACGCCTCCCCCTCCGCCTCCCCGGCGTCAAGCTGGAACAGGTGCTTGCGCCACACGAGGTAGACCACCACCGCTATGTTGACCGCTGTCACGACCACCTTGACGACGGTGAAGTGACGGGCGAGCTCACTGACCTCGAGCGGGATGCCGACGCCGGTGGCGATGACGACTAGGTACTCCGCCCAGCGGCGGCGCAGGATGAGGCCCGCCGACTCGGTCAGCTCGAGCGCGCCGTAGAACACGGCGATCGTGGCGATGAGCTCGATGTTGGAAGGCGTCAGCTGCAGCACGCTGTGCAGGGTGCTGGTGCCGAGCTTCTGCCACCAAGCCGTGCCGCTGAGGTTGACCTGCTCCTGGATCTCCTCCACCGCCTCGGCCACGTTGAGGTGGCGGGTGATGAGGGCCCACGCCCCCAGCCCGGCGATCAGCAAACCGCGGAAGCCGCGCTCGAAGATGAGGTACCACAGCACCCAGCCCCGGTGGGTGATGCGGCGCGCGAGGTCAGTCTTTAGCCGCGCCCACCACGACACTGGTGGCTACAGCGTGTGCGGGTGTTGCCCGCGCCGCGCGACCTCACGCCACACGAGCCAGACGCGCTGCACGGCGGTGACATTCGTGAAGACGGCAAGCACGCCGATGACGACGAGCAGGAACACCGGCGACACAGAGCTCAGCAGCAGCCCGGCAACGGTCAGCAGGACGCGCTCGGGGCGCTGCAGCAACCCACCCTTCACCTCGAGCCCGAGTCCCTCGGCGCGAGCCTTCACATAGCTCACCATCAGCGAGCCGAAGGTGGCCAGCAGCACGAGCACCACGGCGGGCGGGAAGGTGTAGAGGAAGTGGACGAGGAGCGCCAGCATGATGGCCCCCTCGGAGAACCTGTCGATGATCGAGTCGAGGAGGGCGCCGAAGATGTGCTCCCGCTGCTTCGCCCGCGCGAGGGCGCCGTCGAGCATGTCGAAGGCGCCGCCGAAGAGGAGGACCAGCCCGCCGGCGAACAGCTGGCCGACGCCGATGAGAACCGCCGCGACCGCCGCCACCGCCAGCCCGGCGACTGTGACCTGGTTCGGGCTGATCGGCAGGTGGGCGAGGCGCTTCGCGATGCGCAGGTTGAACGCCCGGACGTTGGCGGAGAAGGCGGCGCTGAACATCAGCCGGCGCCCCCCGCGCGGCGCACGCCGGGCACGAGCCAGCTGTAGCGCCGGCGCTTCCGTTCCTCGAGCGGGGTCAACAGCTCGAGCGGGTTGAACGTGCTCGCGATGTAGCGGTCGAGCGCCTCTTCATAGACCGAGACGATGCGGTCGACAACGCTGTCCCACGAGTACTTGAGCGCGGTAGCGCGGCCCGCGGCCGCCATCCGCCGGCGCAGCTCCGGGTCGAGCACCAGCAGGTTGAGCGCCGAGGCCAGGCTGATAGGGTCGTCGCGGCGCACCAGCATCCCCTGCCGTCCGGGCGCGACCACCTGCACGAAGCCGGGGATGTCGGTGGCGACCACGGGCAGCCCCGAGGCCATGGCCTCGAGAAGCACGATGCCAAAGCTCTCCTTACCCGTGTTCGGCGCGCAGAAGATGTGCGCGGAAGCGTGGTAGCGCGGGAGCTCCTCGGGGTTCACGTAACCGGCCATGACGACGTCGGGGATGCGGTTCCGCTCGATGTACTCCTCGTAGCCTTCGCGCATGCGCCCGTCGCCGACGACGATGAGGCGCAGCTCCGGCAGCCGCTGCTTCAGCGCAATGTAGGCCCGGAGCAGGATGCCGAGGCCCTTGCGCTTCTCCAGGCGGCCTACGAAGAGCAGGTTGACCTTGCCGTCGCTGAACTGGGGCAGCGGCTCGAGGCCGGGCCGGAAGCGGTCGAGGTCGACGCCGTTGGGGACGACGGTGTACTGCGCCGGGAAGTAGTGCCCGACGAACTCCCGGGCGGGGTCGGACACGGCGATGCGGCCGTGGAGCTTGCGGTGGTAGCGGCGCAGCAGGCGCTGGCTGTAGTAGTAGGCGTAGCTCGACTTGGCGTATGCGTGGAACGTCCCTACGTTGCACGTGTGGCTCGCGCGCAGCACCGTCAGCGGTAGCGCCGGCATCAGGGGCTCGTGGTAGTGGATCAGGTCAAACTTCTCGCGCTCGAGGATGCGCGAGATGTGGCGGCTCAGGTGGAAGCTGAGCGTGATCCGCGCGACGGAGCCGTTCGCCGGGATGGGGAACGCGCGGCCGATGCGGTAGAAGTCCTCGCCCTCCTCGATGTCGCCCGGCAGCTCGCCGCTCGCGGGAGCCATCAGCTTCACCTCGGCGCCGCGGCGGCGGAGCTCGGGCACGAGGTGGACGATGTGCTCGGTCACCCCGCCCGGGTGCGAGAAGTCGTACGGGCTGACGAGCGCGATCTTCATGCTTCGGTCCGCAGCCTGCGCAGCATGTGCGCCGGCCCCCGCCGCACGTTGCCGCGCAGCGACGCGAACTTGCGCCGCGCGACGAGCGCGTGCGTCCCCAGGTCCCAGTGCTCACCGGCGGCCTCCGTCGCGATCTCGGTGACGGCGCGGCGGTAGTCGGTGGCGGTCACGCCGGGGAAGGTGGTGTAGGCCGAGCCCACGCCCTCGCGGTGGTGCGAATCGGAGTTGCCCACCTCGGCGAGGTTCCACCGCTCCCGGTTGAGACGCCGCACCTTGACCTCGGCGATGCGACCGGCGTAGCTCGGGTTCAGGGTCTCGACGGCGTCGAAGTAGATCTCCGGGCTGCGGCTGCGCATCACGCGCTCGAATGACCAGCGCCCGATGCTGCGCGTGAGCATCGACATCGGGTGCGGCGCGATGACGATGGCGCCCTGCTCGTGCGCCTTGCCGATGGTCCACTCGAGGCTGCGCCACATCTTGATCGGCTTCTCGACGAACAGGCAGAGGCAGTGGCCCTCGAGCGTCGTCATCTCCACGCCGGGGACGATGTCGAAGTCGTAGTCGCCCTGCAGCTGCACCGCCTCCTGGGCGCCGCGGAGGCGATCGTGGTCCGTGATGGCGACGACGTCGAGGTCGGTGCTGTCTCGGACGAAGTCGAGGATCTCGCGCACGCTCGCGGTGCCGTCGTTGCACGAGGTGTGGACGTGCATGTCCGCCTTGCCCTTCGCGCCGCCGGAGCGGGGCCGGCGGGCGGGCGGCCTAGCCAACCGCCTCCTCCAGCGCGGGCTCCGACACGGCCGCGGCGTCCTGGTCCCGCCACAGCGGCTCCATCACGTGCCACTGGTCGGGGTACTGGCGGATCCAGCCCTCCATGGTGCGCATGATCCGGTCGATGGCGCGGTCGACCCCGGCCGGCCCCGGCTCCACCGCAAACGGCGGGTGCCCGACGACGCGGTAGCTGTCATCCGGCTCGCGCAGGCAGATGACGGGCAGGATCGGCGACCCGGTCCGCTGGGCGAGCTCGACCATGCCGGTCGGGACCTTGATGGTCCCGTCGAAGAGCCGGTACGGCTTGCCCGAGCCGATGATGTCGCGGTCCATCGCGCCGGCCACGAGGCCGTTGTCCTTGAGGATCCGCATGATGTGGCGCGGCGCCGTGCGGCCCAGCGGCACCATCTCGACGCCGCTCTTCTCGCGCAGGCGGCGCACCCGCTTCCACAGCGCGGGCGGCTCCAGCACCTCCGCGATGAGCCCGGTGCGGCATGTCTGCTCGCGCCAGAAGGCGGTGCAGCCCTCCCACGCCCCCATGTGGATGGAGACGACGAGCGCACCGTTGCCGGCGGCGAGAGCGTGGTCGCGGTTCTCGATCCCGTCGACGCGCAGCAGGCGGGTGCGCGCGGCCATCGACAGGCGCGGCACCTTGAACAGGTCCACCCAGAACTTGCCGTAGTTCTTCGCGTTCGCCATGACGAGGCGGTCCATGTCGCGCTCGCTCATGTCCGGGAACGCATGCCGGAGGTTGGCGCGGAGCCCCGCGACGCGGCCGGGCAAGATCGTCGCGACCACCCAGGCCACGATGGTGATGAAGACGTAGGACAGACGCCGCGGGAGGAGGCCGAAGACGGCGTTGGCGGCGTCGAAGCCCGCGACGCGGCGGGTGTTGTACCAGGTCATCGCATGCCCCCGCCGATGACGGCGGGCTCTGGGCTGGCGCCGGCGCTGACCTCTTCGGCGGCGCCCACCCGGCCCCACATCGGGGAGAACAGGTACCACTGCTCGGGGTGCGCCCGCAGCGGCGCCTCGAAGCGATCGACGATCGCCTGGGCGTACGCGGTGACGTCCGCTTCGGACGCCTCCTCGCGCGGCCGGCTCAGCGGTGCCTGCACGTCGAGCCGGTACTTCCCGTCGGCCACCCGGAGGCACGTGATGGGCACGACCGGCGCGCCGCTGCGCAGCGAAAGCAGAGCCGGCCCCGCCGGCACCATCGCCCGCTGGCCGACCAGGTTGACGGCGACGTTCCGGCCATCTTTGGGCAGGTCGCAGACGAGACCGACCACCTCGCCGCGACGAAGCGCGTTGACCGAGGCTTTGCCCGCGGCGATGGACAGCGGGACCACCTTGAGCCCGAGGCGCCCGCGCGCGGCGACCACCTTGCGGTTCATGCCCTCCGGGCCGAACTTCTCGGTGACCACCGTGACCTTGAACCCGCTCGCCGCCGCGGCGGCCGCGGCCAGGTCCCAGTTGCCGAAGTGCGGCGTGACGACGATGGCGCCCTTGCCGGCGTCCACGACCTCGCGCAGGCGGTCGAGCCCGACGGGCTCGATCATGTCGAGGAGGCGAGCGCGGCCGAGGCGTGGCATGAGCAGGAAGTCCGCGATCAGCTGCGCGTAGCCGATCACCGCGGCGCGCGCCACGCGCCGGACCTCCGGGTCGCCGTCCGGCAGGCGCAGGACGGGCGCGTAGTTCTCGATCGCCTGGCGCCGCAGCGCCGGACGGAAGGTGAAGGCAAGCGAGCCCAGCCCCGAGGCGCCCCGGTAGACGAGCGCGCGCGGGAGCGCGCCGACCACGAAGCTGCCCAGGCTGAAGAGCAGCCCGCTCACCTCACCGACCTTCTCTCAGCCGAATCCCTCCCGGCTACCCGCGTCCCCGGGCGGCCGAGCGCGCGACCACGCGGCCGCGGCGCGACGGCGCGGCCGGCGCGGACGACGTCCTCGCGGCGCGAGCCGTCGTCTTGCGCGGGCGCTTGGCGCTGCCGTTGGTGGCGGGGACGGACGGCTCGGCGGGAACGGTTTCCGCCGCGACGGGACGGGCGCTCGCGCGGCGCTTTGCCGCGGGGGCACGCCGGGTGCTCGTCGCCTTCTTCGCAGCGACCGGCTTGCGGGCCCGCGCCCTCGCCGGGGCCGCCGCGGCCTTGCGCCGGGCGGGGACGCCGGGGCGCGACACGGGGTGCGTGATGAACTCCTCGGCGAGGCGGTGCGCCTCGTCGTCGTGGTACTGCTGCGGCGGGGACTTCATCAGCCACGAGCTCGGGCCGTAGAGGGCGCCCTTCACGCCCTTGTCGAGCGCGATCTTGCAGAGGCGCACGGCGTCGATGACGATGCCGGCGCTGTTCGGGCTGTCGTGCACCTCGAGCTTCAGCTCGACATTCAGCGGCACGTCGCCGAAGGTCGTGCCCTCGAGGCGGATGAAGGCCCACTTGCGGTCGCTGAGCCAGGGCACGTAGTCGGACGGCCCGACGTGCACGTGCTTCGCCTCCAGGGGGACGTCGAGCTGGCTCGTCACCGCGTTCGTCTTCGAGATCTTCTTCGACTCGAGCCGCTCGCGCTCCAGCATGTTCAGGAAGTCGGTGTTGCCGCCGAAGTTCAGCTGGTAGGTGTTCTCGAGCTGCACGCCGCGGTCCATGAAGAGCCGCGTGAGGACGCGGTGGACGATGGTCGCGCCGACCTGCGACTTGATGTCGTCGCCGATGATCGGCAACCCCTTCTCCTCGAAGCGCTTCTGCCAGTACGACTCGCGCGCGATGAACACCGGCATGCAGTTCACGACCGCAACGCCCGCGTTGAGCGCGTGCTCCATGTACCAGCGGGTGGCGTCCTCGGAGCCGACCGGCAGGTAGTTGATCAGCACGTCGGCCTTCGAGTCCTTGAGGATCTTGACGATGTCGTCGGTCTCGCCCGGCGCCTTCTCGATGACCTCCTTGAGGTACTTGCCGAGGCCGTCGAGGGTCATGCCGCGGTGCACCTTGACGCCCATCCTCGGGACGTCGGTGAACTTCACGGTGTTGTTTTGGCCGGCGAAGATCGCCTGCGAGAGATCCTTCCCGACCTTCTCCTTGTCGACGTCGAAGGCGGCCACGAACTCGATGTCGCGCACGTGGTAACCGCCGAGGTTGACGTGCATGAGGCCCGGCACCGTGTCGGTGTCCTTCGCGTTGCGGTAGTAGTACACGCCCTGCACGAGCGAGCTGGCGCAGTTGCCCACGCCGACGATCGCGACGCGGACCTTGCGACGCGAGGCGCCGCCGGTTGAGGCTTTTCCGTTTCTAGATGGCATTGGCAGTCTCCTTGCTGGTGTCGGTCAGAAGGACATCCCGGCCTCCACCCGCGACGCGGGCTGAGGGTTGGGTGGCGGGCAGTCCGATGAAGTGGTTGAAGCGCTCCTGGGAGGCGCGGATCCCCGCCCGGTCCAGCGAGCAGAGGAGCTCGCGGCCGACGCGGCGGGTGTTGATGAGGGCGGCGCGGCGCATGACGCGGAGGTGCCAGGACAGCAGCGGCTGGCTGAGCTTGAGTCGCCTCGCCAGCTCGGAGCCCGTCGCGTCCCCCTGCGCCAGCTCGGCGATGATCGCGAGCCGAGTCGGGTTGGCGAGGCCGACGAAGTGAGCCTTGAGCTCGCGCATCGTCTGCAGGGCTGTCACGGGCGCCCCCGCATAAAGGAAGATTTCATAAATGATCCTTTATCAGTGTAGCCGATGCGCGGCTCGGGCGCAGGGGCGGGGTGGCGGCCCGATCCTTATAGTGCTATTGTCGGGAAAGCTGATTGCCGCTATGGCACTAGCAAGGAGGTGCGAGCGCTTATGTTGCTTTGGATCCTGCTGATCGTGATCGCCATCGTGCTGCTTGCCGGCCTGGGTGGCGGGCGGTTCTACCGGCGCCGGTACATCGGCCCGCCGATGGCCGGCCCCGGCGCTCAGCCGGGGACGCCGGTCGTGCACAACACCATCGTCACGCCGGGCGGCACCACGACGGGCCCGGGCACCACTGTCGTCGAGGAATAGGGCTCGCGTTGGGAGCCGGAGGGCTCGGTCTTGCAGGCCGGGCCCTCCTCGCTTGTCAGCAGATGCCGGGGCAGGCGCCGGAGCGCGCGACGGGACAGGCGGTGGCGAAGCTGCACTCGTGGCTGCCCTTCTGCCGGAGCTCGCGTCGCAACGCGGCGACCAGCTCGCGCAGAGCCTGCCTGGCCTCGGCCTGGCGGCGCGCCTGGGAGTCTTCCATTTCAAGGCCTCCTGGGAAGGACGAGGGGTGTGACGGCGGAGCGCCCGGGTTGGGCGCAGTATGGCATGCGGGCGGTGCTACTGTGAACCGCGGGATTCAGGAGGAAGGCAGCGCATGGGAAAGAACGGAAACGGCAAGGTCGTAGAGGCGGTCCTCGACGAGCTGCAGGAACGGACGGCCGAGGGATTCGAGAAGGCCCAGGGGGCGCTCCAGTCGGCCCAGGAGGCGATCAAGGACGCCGATGTCGCCGACAAGGTGGACCGGCTGCTTGATTTCGTGGAGGAGAACGCGACGGTGATCGCGGCGGTCCTCAAGCGGCTGGCCGGGGAGGCGGCGAAGGAGGCCTCCGGCGCGGCGGCTGCTGTCGCGGAGGTGGCGAGCAACACCATGAGCGCGGCCGGCGAGGCGCTCGACACCGTTGGCGAGGAGGTGGTTCAACCAACCGTGAGATACGGCAAAGGACTACGACACGGCATCATCATCGGCGCGCTCCTGGCGCTCTTCTTCACCCCGTGGCCGGGGCGCGAGCTCAGGTCCAGGGTGGGCGGGTTCATCCAGGAGGCCTCCGACATCATCGAGGCGATGAGGGCCGGCGCGGCCGAGACGGGGGGCTCCGTCTAGGCGGGATCGCTCCGCGGGCGCAGGGTCAGCGTCGCCCGCGGCGGCCCCAGCGGCGTGGCCGGCGGCACGCCGCCCGCATCCCACTGGTCCGCGTAGTGGCGGCTGCCCGGATGCCCTGACTGGCCCGGTGGGCAGCTTGCCAGCGTGTCCGCGACCGGGGCTGCGAGGTCGTAGACGGCGCGGTACATGGGCGCGGTCTGGCCCGGCCCGGTGCCGACCTGGCGGTTGATCGTGTCGTCGCTGCCGGCCACCGGGATGGGCGGGCGGCTGAAGATGCGGGCCAGCACCGGGAGGGCGCGCCCGACGGGGTGATCGAGCCCGAGGCGGTTTCGCCGGCCGTAATCCGACCCCGACCGTGGAGGCAGAGAGGCGCGGGGGACGTGCGCCAGGGCGACCGCAAGCATGCGCTCGCGCCACGGGCTCTCGTCGGCCACGGGGTGCAGCGGGGCGCCCCGCAGCTGCTCGGCCAGGCGCTCGCTGACGCCGGCTTCGCGCAGCGCGGCACTGACAGCGTCCTGCTGCGCCTGGTCGAGCAGCGCCGCGCCCGGCGAGGAGGGAGACATGGCGCCGTCCCACCCGGCGGCGTCCGGCGCCGGCGGGGGCACGGCGCCGGCCGCCTCGAGAAGGGGCAGGCTGACGGCGTCCAGCTGCAGGTCGGCCATCGCCTCGCGCGTGAGCGCGGGCGCCTCGCGCAACCGCTGCAGGATCCGCCTGGCCCGCCCCGGTGGGGATCCCTCCTGCACAAGTGCGTGCCGGAACCCGGCCGTGGCCACCCGGTTGTTCGCCGCCACGACCAACCCCTCCGGCGGGTTGAACGTCTCCGGCATCTCCTCGAACGGGATGAAGCCCTGCCACGCGTAGGCCGGGTCCCAGCCCGGCGAGGGGACCCAGCCCTGCCCTGGCCGGCGCAGGGGGATGAAACCCGACATGCGCATGCCGATGTTGCCTTCCACGTCGGCGTACGTGAAGCACAGCGGTGGTGACGCGCAGGACGAGACGGCCGCGCGGAACGACGGCCAGTCGTGGGCGTTGTTGAGGCGCCACGCCCAGCTCACGGAGTCGATCTCCGAGTCGAAGCCCACCCACCGCATCGAGAGCGGCGGGTGGTGGCCCGGGATCGCCGGCCCCACCAGCGGTCCACGGCGGGTGACGAGGACGTCCTCCACAACGTCGGCGCCGTCGCGCACCCTGATCGTCTCGCGGAAACGCACCGCCTCCTCCCAGCCCTCGCCGTCGCGGAACTGGAGCGGGTTGTTGGGGTTGAAGCGCTCCACGTACAGGTCCTGGCAGCTGACGCCTGCATTCGCCAGCCCCCAGGCGACGCGCTCGTTGCGGCCGAGGAGCACGAAGGGGCCGCCGACGGCGGTGGCGCCCGCGAGCTCGCGCCCCGCGACGGCGACGTGGACGAGGTACCAGGGGCTCGGCAGGCGGAGTGGCCCGTGCGGGTCGCTGGCCAGGAGAGGGAGCCCGCTGGCGGTGCGCGAGCCGGCCACGACCCACGTGTTGCTCGCGGTCGGCGCCGGCGGCGGGGCGCCGGCTCCGGCCGGCGCCGGGCCGGGGGACCAGGCGCTCAGGTCAAGCAGGGCGGCCACGTCCTGCCACACCGCCGCGACGCCGCGCGCCTGGTGCTCGCCGCCACCCGGGTCAAGCACGGCGGGGTCGTCGGCGCGCCGCGGCAGGTCGAGCGCCTCCGCGACCTCGGGGCCGACCTCCTTCAGGAGGCGCGCCCGGAGGAGCTGCGCGTCCCAGTTGCCGGCCTGGGCAAACGAGAGGAGCCGGCCCACGGCGATGGTGTCCGACGGGTCCCAGGGCTCCGGGCGATGCCTCAGCAGGGTGAACTCCGCGGGCAGCGGGCGGTCACCGATGCCGGCGTCGACCCCGGCGGCGTAGGCCTCGAGCAGGCGGCGCACCTCGCCCGTCGCGTGGGTCACGTGCCACTCGGCCTCGGACACGCGCTTCAGGCCCAGGCGCCGCATCAGCCGGTCGACGCCGACGGCGGAGACGCCGACGACCTCGGCGAGCCGGCCCGCCGCCACGCGGCGCTGCAGCTCGAGGGCCCACAGCTTGTCCTGCGCGTGGACGAAGCCGACGGCGAACGCGGCGTCCGTCCAGGTCGACGCGGTGATCGAGGGGATGCCCCGCGCGTCGCGGCGGATCTCGACCACGGCCTCGATCCCGGGCACCTCCAGCACGCCGGCGACCCGCGGCAGTGGGCGCAGGAAGACGGCCCAATAGCTCACCGCCGCCAGCGCCGCGAGCACCGCGACGAGCGCGGCCAGCGCCAGCAGCAGGATCGACGGCGGGCTCACGGAGAGCCAACCTTAAGGGCACGGACCGGGACTGACCGCGATGGGTCGCGCAATAGAATCGAGTCATGCAACCCGAGGTCACGATCTACTCGACACCGACGTGCACGTACTGCGCGGCGGCCAAGCGTTGGTTCCAGCAGCACGGCGTGCGGTACACGGAGCACGACGTCAGCCGCGACCCCGTACGGGCATCGGAGATGTACCGCCTGACAGGTCAGAACGCAGTGCCGGTCATCCGGGTCGGCAACCAGCTGATGGTCGGCTTCGACCCGCTCCAGCTGGCGCGCCTGCTGCCTGCGGCGGCGGCCCAGCCGGAGGCCCAGGAAGCCGCGCGGCCCCGGCTGTCGCTCGGGATGGCGGCCCAATCCCTGACCCCGGACAAGGCCACGGAGCTCGGGCTGCCGGCGCCGTTCGGCATCCTCGTCGGGCCCGTTCGCGAAGGCGGCCCGGCGGCGGAGGCCGGGATCGAGCCGGGCGACATCATCGTCGGGGTCGGCGATTACACCCTCCAGAACCTGGCCCAGCTGACGACCCTGATCGCGTCCAAGCAGCCCGGCGACCAGGTGCGCCTCCGGGTGCTCCGCGACGGCGAGGAGCGGGAGGTGGTGGTGAGCTTCCCGGCCGAGCCGGTCGAGGCGGCCGCGGCCCAGCGGACGGAGCGCGCCAGCTAACGCCCGACCTGCGCGACCTCTTCCGCCCCGGGGAGACACTCCTCGGCGGCCACCGGGGGAACCCGGCCGAGCACCCCGAGAACACCCTCGCCTCGTTCGCCTCGGCGCTGGACCTGGGCGTGGACGTGATCGAGTGCGACGTGCACCTGTCCGCCGACGGCCGCCTGCCGGTGATTCATGACCACACCCTCGAGCGGACGACGAACGGACAGGGCGCGGTCGGGATGCGGACGATGGCCGAGCTGAAGGAGCTCGACGCCGGCGCCGGCGAGCGCATCCCGGAGCTGCACGAGGTGGTCGAGCTGGCGCGGGGCCGGGCCGGCCTGGCCATCGAGATAAAGAGCCTGCCGGTGCTCTACGCCGGCATCGAGCAGGTCCTCGTGGACGAGCTGCGGCGGCTCGACTTCGTCGCCGGCTCGGTGGTCATCAGCTTCGACCATCGCACGATCCGGCAGGTCAAGGACCTCGAGCCGGCGCTCGTCGTCGGCGCGCTCGTCGCGGGCCGGCCCGTCCTGATCCCGGAGCTCCTGCGGCATGCCGGCGCGGACGTGTACTCGCCCCACTGGTCCTTCGTGGACGAGGACACGGTCGCGGAGGTCCATGAGGCCGGAGCCGTCGTGGGGGTCTGGACGGTGGACGAGGAGTGGGTGCTGCAACGCTGCCTGTCGCTCGGAGTCGATGCCGTCTACACGAACGCGCCTCGCGCCATGCTGCGCGCGCTGGGCCGTCGTTCTTAACAACTCTTTGCGAACTCTTGAGGACTTGATGACCGGCGCGCCGTTACCGTCAGTCGCGCAGATGTTGAACGAGGCAAGAGGAATCGTGGTGAGCACCGAAGTGAGGCGCCTCAGCCTCCGCCGCCTCGATGCGCTCCTGGACGAACTAGAGCTCCTCAACCTGGCTGACGCGCCCGCCGTCCCCGACCGGCTGGCGCGTCAACTCCACGCTGTCGGCGTCGGTTTCCATCGCGACGCCACTGTCACCAGCGTGATCGACCAACTGTTCAAGACCCAGGAGCGCTTCCTCACCCCGATCGACACCCGCGCGCGGAGGCGCAACGCCGCCTAGCCGGATCTAGCCTGGGCCCTCAGTAAGAGGCCGGGACAAAGCGCAAGGCCGTCCGCCTGTCGAGTGGACGGCCTCGCTGTTTAAGCGCCCTGGTTCGACGGCGCCAACCAGCCCCGGAGGCGCTCGTACACCGCGGGGTGGTGCAGCAGGGCGAAATGCGTCACCCCGCCGACATGGTGCCCGTTCTCAGGCTGGAAGCCGAGCCGCCTGTGCGACCCCGGCCGGCGGCGCTGGGTTCCAGCACCAGCAGGTCGCCGACGATCCGGCCGAGCGGGTGTCGCGGGCTGCGCGTGACGCTCGCCGACACGAAGCAGTGGGTGGCGCCCGGCAGGAGCGGGACCTCGCGGCAGGCGGCCGCGCGGAGCGCGTCCTGGTCGCGGTCGCGCCAGTCCTCATCGACCAGCGAGCCGTGGCGGAGGTCGCGGATGCCCGCGCTGCGCCGGCGCAGGAAGCGGCTCACAGGGCGCGTCTCGGGGACCACGTGGAGCGCCGCGCTGGCGACGTGGACCGCCTGCTCCAGCGGCGCGCCGAGGTGCGGGGTGCCGAGGGACACGATGTGACGCACGTACCCGACCCAGGGGGTGCCGGCCTCGGTCGCCTGGTGGCAGGCGCTGCGCGCGATGAGCCCTCCCATCGAGTGCCCCACCAGCGAGACGCTCGACACCGGCACGGGCCAGTCTTCGACGAGCCGCTCCAGCAGCGCGCTGAGCTCGCGCCCGTTCTCGGACACGTGCAACCCCGAGTTGTAGCGGACGAAGACCGACGTCGTCCCGGCCTCGCGGTCGAGCCTGGCCCCGTAGGTGTCACCCGGGCTCCCGGGGGCGGACCAGGAGAACTCCGTCTCCATGAGCCCGTGCAGGAAGACGACCACCCGGCCCGTCGCGCGCGGGAAGGCGGCGGCCAGCGCCTGCCGCGTGGCGGCGACGCGCTGCCCGCGCAGGCGGATTGACATCGGCTGGGCGAGCGGACTCCGCTCGTCGCGCAGCCTGTCGCCCTGGAGGCCGTTCAGGATCGCGAGCGCGAGGCTGCCCCCGGGCCGCGTGGAGAGCGGCTCGCCGGCCGCCGGGGCGACTGCCAGCGCGGCGTCGACGCCGTGGCCCGCCAGCGCCGCCGCGCCGCCGAGGCCGCGGTACACCGTCGCGGCGACGGTGTCGTGGACGGCCGCCACCGGCTGCGCGGCCGGGCCGACGGCACGGAAGACGCGGCCGCTGACGGCGCGGTGCACGCTCCAGATCGTGGCGGGCACCCGGCCGGCCTCGGCAAAGGCGACGGCCGCCAGCGCCCGGAGCTCGTCGCGCCGCAGGTTCGGCTCCACGCCCTGAATCTAACCAGCCGGCGGCCCGCACCACAAGCCGGGCGCAGGGGGTAGGTTCGTGGCGTGGAACCTACCGGGCCCCGCGTACGTCACTACCTGGTGAGGCTCGCGCTGGCGGCCGGCATCCTGGCCCTGCTCTCCGCGTGCGGCTCCGTGACGGACTACGCCACCCCGGCCGGCGGGACGGCCAGCCCGAGCGCGGCGGCGTCGCCCGGTGGCGGCGTGTCCGGCACCCCGACGGTCGCGACGATCCCGCCGACACCCGTCGAGCCCAGCCCGAGCCCAACCCTCACGCAGGCGCCGCCGGGAACGTTGGTGCTGACGCAGTCCTCCGCGGGCGGCACCTACCGGGTCCACGCCGGACAGGTCATCGAGGTCACCCTGCCGGGCGACGGCCAGCCGTACCACGGCTACACGACGCCGCGCTCGAGCGACACCGCGGTGGTGCGCCAGGCCGCCGCGGGCTGCGTGGCCCCATCGGGCCAGAACTGCACGCGGTTCGACGCGGCCGCGGCCGGCGAGGCCCGCCTGTCGTCGACCTGGGACGCGGCCTGCCGCCAGGCGACGCCCCCCTGCGAGGTCGCCAGCCGCGTGTGGCAGGTGCTCATCCAGGTGAGCTGAGGCCGCGGGGCCGGTCTCTACGTGTTCGTCGGGATCGCGTCCGCCACCTCGCCACCGAGCACCGTCTCGGTGGCCTGTCGCAGGGGAGGCACGGCGTCCCTGTCGAGGACGAACACGCGCACCAGCGAGTGGCGCATCGGCAGCCGCGCCAGCATCGCCGCGGCGGCGTCGGGGACGAGGCTCCCATCGATCGGGTCGTACAGCAGCACCGAGTAACGGTCCGCGCCGGCGTCCCGCGGACGCGCGTCCAGCGAGGCCACGTCGACCTCGAACTCGACGGCCCTCTGCTCCGGCGGGAGCGCGGCGCGGATCCTCACCTGCAGCTCCGCGGGCGTGAGCAGGAATACCCCGGGGGGCCGGTCACGGTAGTCGTAGCCGGCCTCGAACGCGAGCCTCCACTTCATCTCCGTGCGGCCGGTGATGCGGGCCCACTCGAGCGCAAGGTCGTGGCGGCGCGACCCCGCCGGCTCGGTCTCGGCCCAGCGATCGACCTCGTTCAGGAGGAGCCAGTCGTTGAGGCGCCGGTACGCGTCGAGGTCATCGAGGGGGTTCTTCCCCTGCAGCAGCTCCGCGATGGTGTCGCGAAAGATCTCGCGCATGTGCAGGTCGATCCGCCGCACCGTGCGGTGGTGGTACAGGTTGTTGTAGAGGTACATCCGCGCGTTCAGGAACAGCAGCATCGCCTCGGCGCCGTGCTGGTGCAGCGCCATCCCCTGGGGCGAGACGAACGTGTAGTGGATGATGCGCCGGATGTCGACGGGGCCGACCGAGACGCCGCAGGCGTAGGCGTCGCGCGGGACGTAGTCCATGTTGTCGGCGGCGAAGCTGCCGCACAGGACCGGCTTGAGCAGCTCGACCCAGCGCGGCGGTGGTGGACCGTCCATCTCCTCCTTCGAGATGATGGAGGCGACCCAGGCGGGGTCGACCCTCTCACCGGGCGCGAAGGCGCCGTGCGGGCTGGCGTCCAGCCCCTCGATCGACGGGGCCAGCTCGCCCATGATCAGCCGCCGCGAGATGGTCTCGTGGGTGATGCCGAACTGCGACAGGTACTGCTCGTCGAAGAAGTGCCCGAACGGCCCGTGGCCGATGTCGTGCAGCAGGCCGCCGAGGCGCAGCGTCTCCTCGACGAGGGCCTCGCTCGGCACCTCCGTGGCGAGCCGGAGCGAGGGGTAGAGGTGGCGGGCCCACTCCCCCGCGAGGTGCATCGCGCCGATGGCGTGCTGGAAGCGCGAGTGCTCGGCGGCGGGGAACACCCACCAGGCGCTCTGCAGCTGGTGGATGCGCCGGGAGCGCTGCAGCCACGGGTGATCGAGCACGTCCTGCTCGGCCGTGCCGTCGGCCGTGGCGTCGCCCCGCTTCGTGATCTGCACGTAGCCGTAGATCGGGTCGGCCACGAGGTTGACCCGCGTGTACCGCGACACGAACTCGGGGTCGAGCGGCTTGCGCGCGGCCCTCGACATGAGGCCCATTGTATGGAGGCGGCGGCGCCCCGCCGAGGACGGAACCACAGCCGCGCCGCCAACGTCTTACCGTACAGGTGACATGGATGATGAAGAGCTGGTGCGCCTCTGCCGGGACGGCGACGGGGACGCTTTCGGCGTGCTCATCGAAAGGCACCAGGCGATGCTCTTCAACCTGGCGATGCGGATCGTCGGCGACCGCGACGACGCGATGGACGTCCTCCAGGACGCGGCCCTCAAGGGCTGGCGCGCCATCGGCTCGCTCCGTGGCGGCGCCTTCAGGAGCTGGATGAGCAGCATCGTGGCGCGCACGTGCATCGACCGCGTCCGGGCGCGGCGCCCGGTCGACCCCCTCGAGGATGACGAGGGCAGGGTGATCGCGCTGCCTGATGCGCGGCCGGGACCGGAGGCGCTGGCCCTCTCGCGCGAGCGCGCCGCCGAGGTGCAGGCGGCGCTGATGCGGCTCGGCGCGGACCACCGCGCGGTGCTGCTGATGCGGGACCTGACGGGGCTGAGCTACGAGGAGATCGCGGCCGGCCTGGACATCCCGATCGGCACCGTCCGCTCCCGCCTCGCCCGCGCGCGGGTCAACCTGCAGGCGGACCTGATGCGGCGTGACCCCACCATCCTGGAGACGACGGCATGAGCGAAGCGCACCTGGCTGACGAGCTCCTGTCCGCCCACGTCGACGACGCGCTCACCAGCGACGAGTCGGCGAAGGTGGCGAATCACCTGTTCACGTGCGGCGCCTGCTCCGAGCGCGTGGACCGCCTGCGCGCCACCCGGCGAGCCGTGGCGGCGCTGCCGCTGGAGGCCCCGACCAGGGCGCTCGACCTCGGCTTCACCCGCGCGCCGCGGCCGCAGCCATGGTGGCAGCGGCTGGTGCCGGCCAGGACGCCGTCGTGGGCGCCGCCGCTCGCGGCGGCCGCGGTGGTCGCGGCGCTCGCCGTCGGGCTCGCGCCGGCGCTGCTCCGCGCGACGGCGTCCAGGCAGAGCGCCGAGACGGCCCTCGGCGCGCCAGGTCGCAGCCAGAAGCAAGCCCTCCCGGCGGTACCGGCCGCGTCCGGTGCACCCGCCGCGGACTCAGCCGTGACCAACGGCGCGGCTGGCTCTGCCGCTCGCCCTGCCCCCGGGTCGCAGTTCCTCGGCTCCCTCGCGGCGGACAGCCCCTCACGCCAGTACGCCGCCGACGGCGGGGCGACGCTGCGGATAGAGACGAACCCCTCGATCGCGGGCACGGGCTCGCCGGTCCAGGTCGCGCTCACGCTCACGGCGGGAAGCACCGACCTGCACCTCGGGCCCCAGGGCGTCCAGGTGCTGGTGCGCCGGGGCGCGACGGAGTCGGTGCTGGTCGCGTCGCGCACCGCCGCGCAGGTGGTCGGGGCCGGGACCACGCTGCAGGCCACGGACAGCTGGAGCGCGGGCGCCGGGAGTGGCCCGCCAGAGGCGGGCACCGTGCAGCTGATCGGCCGGGTCTACCTGGCGAACGGCACGGTGCTCGAGGTCAGCCTCTCCTTCACCGCGACCTAGCTCTCACCCAGGGGTCTCGTCCCCGGCGAAGCGCACCCCCAGCACGTCCATCTCGGGCTCGTCCTCGACGAGCCGCCGGACACGCGCGACGACGTACCGGCGGTCACCGGGGTGGAGCACCATCGCCACCCCGC